>Ga0265797_10005225_pt1 | contig 19097 bp, 16 predicted proteins | sample P2T30metagenome_FD_192433 | JGI IMG/M metagenome (GOLD analysis project Ga0265797, IMG submission 192433) | Plant litter microbial communities from East Loma Ridge, Irvine, California - P2 T30 | ecosystem: Environmental > Terrestrial > Plant litter > Unclassified | place: USA: California... | reverse complement strand
CATAATGAAGCGTGTGCTTATGACTGCTGTGAAAGCGACGAAGAGCACGAGGTCGAAGATGAAGACGACTTTGCCGATTGTCTTGAGACCGGTGAATTGATTTGGTTGGGCGTTCAGGAGGGTTGCGATGCCGCCTGTCGCCATTGTGCAAGCGAACCATGCGAACGTAAAGCTTTTCTTGGTCAGTACGATCTGCAGTTCGCCATGAAGTCGTCTTCTTCAACATACTGCTTGATGCGTTGCTTGAGGGTCACCTGCTCAGGGTCGTGAGGGTTGTCCTTCTCCATGCGATCAGAGTCTGAGCCAGAGCCATTGGGGCTTTCGGTCGTCGGTAAAGGCGAGCGTCTTTTCCTCGTGAAACGATCCATGGTCGTTGGTAAACAAGTCGAATACTGTCTTCCACTGTCAAGGGAACTTGTCGATGTCCTTTCCTGGACTCCGTTTCAGAAACGAATTCTCCATCGCCCACCTGCCTTGGCTACGCTACTCTTCCATCTTGGCAACACGACCAAGGCAGAACGACTCTGACGTCGATTGATGCTTGCCATCTCTAAAAATCCTGATGTTCCGGCTTAAGCGTTAGGCTAGATAATGAAGCGTCGCCCTAAAGGATCAAGCGTTGTTCGGTGCAAAGTGCCGGATCCACAACGAGGATTCGAAAGCTCCACTTTAAATAAACTTCATGTCAGCCTTGCTGGGCGATCCACCGATGGCGTTTTCAATTCGCGTCTCTACACGTCATGTCGTTGAATGTCTATTCTGGTCTGGCCGCGGCGGTTCTAGGAGCTGGCGGATGCGTCGATGTTGGTATGACGACAAGTACTATGGTTTCGGCGGTGGGAGGCATAGATCTTGATGAAAATACTGTCAAGTACACCCACGCCACCGCATTTTCTTCCGTCACCAAAGACACTCACAACTCCAACGTACAACAACAATGTCTATCGCCCAGAAACCAGTCGCCAACCCGGTCGAATACGAGAAATCCGTCTATCAAAATGGTTTGAGATACGAGCGCCCGCCTTTCACTTTCCGCTCGCAAGAATGGGAATCGCAGGCTTCGGCCGTCATGTCGGCGACCAGCAAAGGCTATGTCGTTGGAAACGCGGGCACCGGAGAGACTGCACAGAAGAATGTGGATGCTTTCAAAAAATGGTCAATCGTTCCTAGTCGGCTTGTTAAGAGTGATGGACTGCCCGACTTGAGTACCAAGATCTTCGACCAGAAACTTCAGTTCCCTATTGCGGCTGCGCCTGTTGGTGTTCAGCGTGAGTTTGACTGCAGAAATGAAAGTTTGTGTCCATCTGACCATCTCTCGCAGGCATCTTCAACCCCGAGGGCGAAGTAGCAGCCGCCCGCGCCGCCGCCGAGAACAACGTCCCTTACATCCTCAGTTCCGCAACAAGCACGAGTATCGAGGACGTCGCCGAGGCGAACGGCGATGGTGTCAGGTGGTTCCAGCTCTACTGGCCTAAGAATGAAGACGAAGAAATCACAGTCTCCATGCTGAACCGCGCGAAGAAAGCTGGCTACACAGCGCTGGTAGTCACGCTGGACACTTACATCCTCGGGTGGCGACCGAGCGATATGGATAACGGGTATGTCCTGCGAATTCAGAACACAATCACCAACTCAACGGAACAATACTGACTCATGACACAGCTACAACCCTTTCCTCCGCCCCGACCACATCGGTACCGCCATCGGCCTCTCCGACCCAGTGTTCCGCGCCCGCTTCAAACAAAAGCACGGCGTTGAAGTCGAGCAAGACATGGCCGCCGCAGACGCCGAATGGGCCAGCACCATCTTCCCGGGTACCAGCCACTCGTGGGAAGACGTCGCTTTCTTGCAGAAGCACTGGGACGGCCCCATCATCCTCAAGGGTATCCAGACTGTTGCGGACGCTAGGAAGTGCGTCGAGATCGGCGTCCAGGGAATCGTTGTCAGCAACCATGGAGGCAGACAGGTCGATGGAGGCGTGAGCTCGCTGGCCATGCTGCCCAAGATCGTGGATGCCGTGGGCGACAAGCTGGAGATTTTGTTCGATTCGGGGATCAGGTGTGGAGCAGATATTGCTAAGGCGCTGGCGCTTGGAGCGAAAATGGTTCTTGTGGGCAGGCCTTACATCTATGGGCTTGCCTTGGGTGGACAGGCGGGTGTTTCGCACGTTTTCAAGAGTTTGTTGGGCGAGCTGGAGCTGACGCTGCATCTTGCGGGCATTGTATCGGCAGGCAAGGCCGACTTGAATCGGGATGTTTTGGTCAAGGAGGATGACATGTTCTAGGGACAGGGTTAATGGTAAAGGAATTAATCAGTTACATAGCGTAATGGGAAAGACAGGGCGTTCGATTTGGCGATCTTTTGTAGCACCAAGTCATGGACATAGCCCAACATCTGCTGTTTTGAACTTGTGTGCTGCCGACTGACATCGCGCATCGCTGCCAAGCCGGAGATGCCGCCGCATGTAAGTGAGGTATACAGAAATCATCGCCCATGTCAATCAATGCCCCGCTATCTCCCGAGAACGTCTTGGTACTCTCATGTGAGGTAATAAAACCAGCTATACCATCTCGATCTATGAATACACTCATGCGGGGTCGCTGGTTCAACAAAAAGCAGTTCACAGGTGACGTGGTGAATTCAGTCCTTGCCCGGAAGACCTTCGACAATCATCGATAGCGGCTAAAAGCTTTACGTCAAGACAGAGTGTAGCTATCGGTTCAAGACTTTGCTGGGTCGACCGAAACTTTAGAGAGAAATCATAACCACAAATCAATAATTATGTTCAGTGAAGCTGTTATATATAGAATGGCAGAGCGATATAACTGGGGAAAATGCGGTTTAAACCTTGAGAAGCGTCAACATATATCTAAAATGATCCTGTTCTTCTGAAGAATCTCGCAACCATTACTGGTTGTTGAAGTACTCCTTCGTCTTCTTCTTCATCTCGATTTCCTTTTTCTTAACGATCTTGCTGAACTCTTTGGCAGCATCTTTCTTGTCCTGCTTGTCCAGCTGCTTCTTCTCGGCGCGCTTTGCAGCGCGACCGGTAAGGGGTTTGTTGAGGTAGTCCTGGTGCTTGCCAGCGCTCCTCGTGTTGGCGCTGGGGCCCTTGGCGACGTTGCCTTTACCGGCAGGTATGTTGATTAGTTCTTAATTGGGTGGAGTTTGTGAGGTTGGTAGGCTGTGTTGCTTGGACTGTGCTGTTGATCGCTGGAAACCGACAATGATGCTTGGTTGAGTTGGTTGAAAGAGCATTAAGGCAAGCTATCAGCCAGTCACATAATATACATCAAAGCGGCACAGAACTTGAGGTCTTGACACTGTCTCTGCCTTTGTTCAACAATGGATCATGCGCACTGATTGTGCCGCAAGCGGCCATTTGGTCAACAGCGCTTTGTCCCAGAATTGGCAGCAGTTGACAATCCTCGGCGAAGTACTTTCTTTGTTCTAAGGGCTGTCGATGCTCAAGCCTAACAGTCTGCATGTTAATAATTTGTGGAATTCGTTCCTCAAGCTGTGTGCAAATGAAACAAAGATTGTTGTCCAGTCATTGCGACTTCGAGCACATCCAACCGCAAGTCAGTGAGGACTCGATCTCCCACAGCCGTGAAGTGGATGATCGTCTGCGAATACAGCATGTTGCAGTCTTGGCTTCACCCCCACACTCTTCGACAGATTCAGTGGTGGGGTCTTCCGCGTGTGGAGCGGGCCGCTTCCAGCCCGTTCAGCACCTATCGGGTGTCACCCAGCCACGATCGCTATAGGACACTCGTTAGTCAAGTAACGGACAGACGGCCTAGACTTATTTAGAACGGCGCGTTGATATGGTCATCGTAATGTGCACTGCGCTGGAATGTTGCATTCATGTGAGGTCAAACCCTTGAGCCTTAGGAGCCAATGAGATTATATAACTCCCAGAAACTCTTTCAATCAAGTTCAAGAAGCCGCAGCAAGACTTCAGAGCGCTCGACCTGTCCGTCTGCCCCGTATGCACCGGCAAGAGCATGCTGCGATGCAAGCCGGCTTGGGTGACCCTCCGCCATGAAACTTTCTTTAACCTTGACGACGTGCTCGAGCAGCGCGACAGCCTGCTTCACCTGCCCGTTTGCCCGATATGCACCGGCGAGGGCATGCTGCGATGCAAGCCGGTCTGGGTGATCCTTCGCCAGACTGCCTTCTTCGACTTTGACGACATGCTCGAGCAGAGCGACAGCCTGCTTCACCTGCCCGTTTGCCTGGTATGCACCGGCAAGGGCATGCTGTGATGTAAGCCGGTCTGGGTGATCCTCCGCCAGACTGCCTTCGTGGACTTTGACGACGTGTTCGAGCAGAGCGACAGCCTGCTTCACCTGCCCGTTTGCCTGGTATGCACCGGCAAGGGCATGCTGCGATGCAAGCCGGTCTGGGTGATCCTCCGCCAGAGTTTCCTGCAGGCTCAAAATCTGATCCAACATCTCGATACTGCCTTTGGAGTTACCATTCCTAAGCCTTGATCGTGCACGTAGCTTGTAGAAGCCTAGATGCCGCATCTCCTTTTCTTCGTTGCACTTGCGATGTACCGAGGCTATCGCATCTAGGCACTGAAGGGCCAGCCTATCGTCTCGGATCCCATCCAGTGCGACTGCACAGCGGTAGACGATCTGCAGAACTGGAAGTTCTGACTCTGGACACAGCTCGTACTTCCGCCATGCTGCGATATAGTATCCGAGGTGGGAACGGTACTCGTTGACGTGAGCATATCCCTCTTTGTTGAAAAGCAAAGACATGCTTAGGGCTGAGCCTGTGCTCGTCCAAGAGTTCTCCATTTCCTGGCGAGTCTGTCGCTGCCAAAGCCAATCATGGGCAAGTGTGTGCATCGTCAGCTTGCGGGCAGGCCCACGCCCGGAAATCTCGAGTATTGACAATGCTTTCAATCTGTTACAGGCGCTCGTCACTCGGCACCAGTCCCAGTCTGTCACAGCCGCCTGCAAGAAAAGTGGAAGTCTGCGGACATGCCAGTCTGAAAGACTTTCCAGCTTGTCGAGGTCTGTGATCTCGGATAAACGAGCGATACCCTCCCAGGCTTCCTTGAACAGAGCCACCGGGACGTTGCTCGCTGATAGCGCGGAGAGGACGTCTAGAATCTCAAGCGCGTCGGAGCTAATCTCACTCCGCTCGGCCTCCAAGACAGCCATCGATGCCTCAAAAGTGGCAAATACGGTACTGTATCTTGATTTGTCCTGCGTGAACTCATAGTTCTTCATCACTTTCTCCCAGTTCTTGTCGTAGATGTTGAGGTATTCGTCAAACTCGCAGAGTTCATCTGCGATGTAGGACCCAGCGAGGACAATTGCTAGGGTGTGGCATCCCAAAGTCTCGACGATCTTTTCTGCATGTTTGCGTTCGGCAGAGTATGCTTCGTAGTTCGCTGCTCTCATCAGAAGATCCGTTGAGGGCGAGCTCTCGAGAACGTCAAGCTGCTCCCAATGATCGTCACCATACTTTTGACCGCACTCTGGATTTCGCGACGTCATGATCACAGTGCCTCGAGAGCTGGATGGGAACAATTGAGAGAAATCTGTTGCTGGATCATCGGCGTTGTCCAGAACTAGCAGCCAAGTCTGCTGGCTTCCGCTCAGATGTTGCACAACTTGCTGCGATCTCTGCAGTGGTAGCATGAGGTGTTTTGAGATATCCGTGAAGCCCTGCTCCGTAGACTGCTCGCTCCCGACATCAACCCAGAAGATGTTTTCGAAGCTACAGATTTAGTCAGCAAATGGATGGTGAAAAGCTAGACCATCGGAGGATTCGATACCTCCCTTTCACCTCTTCGATCAAGTTCAAACAAAGCTCGCTCTTCCCAAGGCCTCCTAGCCCAGTTATTGCTATTCTTGTTTGGTGGTCGCCCTTTTCACGCTTGTTTTTGACCAAATTGGACAACTGCTGCAGGATCGCGTCACGGCCAGTGAAAAAGCGGCTGGGCGAGCGTGGGACCAACTTCAACCCGCTTTTGGGATCCGCTTGTGTTGTCAGTGACCTGTAACAAGTGATTGAAGTGCGTCTTACGTTGCGAGCTTATGTGAACGCCTTGTTTGAAAAGATTGTGGCTGCCAGAAATATCAACGTCCCCGTAGCTCTGCGAAATCTTGGTAAGAGTGTCTGGAACCGCCATGTTTCCTTACAACAGGTATGTGGAAGAATTGTAACAAAAGGCAGTTCGATCAGGCTGATGAAGTACTCTGCGTAACGATGTACCGCCCCCGCTCCTCTCACTTGTGGCTTGCAGCTTGCCCAATGGCATCAACGCACGTTCATGCCAAGGTGATACAGGTTGCCTTCAGCTGAGGTCGCTTACCAGACCTCAACAAGGTATCTCACCAGCTGCAGTTTCTCTTTGTAAGACGAAGATTAGTCCTCTTGACCACAACTGAGGCTCCTATATTATCTCCTCGTGCTGCCTACAGTTTTACCCTCAACCATGGCGGAACTTGCAGCAGCCGCATCGGTCATCGGAATATCCACTTCCGCATTCCAGGGCATCAAAAGCGCCTACGATTTTATTGACGGCATGAAGGAGGCGCCCGGTAACGTTAGACGTATCGCATCAGAGCTGAAGGAGTTGCAAGTGATCCTTAAGTCTATTCCGACAAAACATGATGCTGTTCCGATCGTCCACACGATTGCCCTGGAGATGAACCTGGAGGGCGTTATCGAGGTCTGCGACAAAGCTTGCCTGGATTTCGTCGGGAAGCTCAAGCAGTGGATGCCAAACCCCAACGAGCCATCCGCCCTCGATCGCGCAAAGATTCAGGCTCACCGCAAGACTATCAACACGTGTCGCAACATCGTAAGGGATACCAAGGGCGCAATCACGCTGGCCGAAGTGGTCACTGTCAAGTTTGTTCCCGTATCTCTACTTTTCGAACCCAATCGCTTACATATGCTCAGGCGTCTACAAGTCGAGACCCTACGACGGCAAGGCATGGTCAGCGATGACGTCGCCGCACTGCTGACCAGAGAAGCGACAAACCAAGCGCTCATGACCAGAGCGGAAGCGGAGAGGACTGCTCAGCTCGACGTTGAGCGAGATGAGGAGGAAGAACGTGGAATGGTTCGGGATGATGCGATGGAACTGGACATAGCGCGCGAGATTCCGACAGGCGGTGAAACGCTTAGTGCTACTTCCATGCAGGACTTCGAGGATATGATCAGTGAGGCTTCGAGCAGAGGCATTCAGTTGAGCAAGTCTGTGGTCAAGCAGCGTTTTGGCAACTTGGAGATGGTCGACGATAACGAGGTCAAAGAAGGAACGGATGGCAAAGTTGACGGTGAAGTCGACCAGATTTTTGGCGATGGCAAGATTGGTTCCCGGAACAAGGTCCAACGGGGAGTCTACAGAGGGTGAAATTGACCTTGCTTTCGACAGACTGCGCCCGCCTCATTGTGGTGTCATTACGGTTCCCAATCTCTACATCTACTGTAACTCATGGGACACGGAGTAGGTGCCGATTTGGTGATACCCATTTTTGCTGCGTGGCTCCTCTGCTCAGATTAGTAGTGCAAGACGCGCCCGACCTGGTGGCTGTGCAGGACCTGCCCCAATTTGTCAACGTCACGTGGCTCGCGCACGTGATTCGCGTCCGATTCCGCCGGAGCTGTGGCACGCGAGTGTGGCTTAGCTCTCATAGAAGCCCGTCGAAACCTATCGAGACGCGTGCTTACAATGTGTATCGTGTACCTCGCGCGCCCTGCATTTGTCTCGCGCCTTCCACGCACGCATCAGGCGGTGAGCCAGCCTTGTTGCTCTATACAGCACTGCAGATCAGAGGCTGATAGGCCCTCGCCCATTAGCACGACGTACCGGTCGTGCAGATCACGTCAGCATTCCACACTCCGCTTGCCGGCTTGGGACCGAACATGGCCGACGAAGCTTATTCGCAGGAGTTGACCCTCCTGGAGAACTGGGACCAGTGGCTGTCACCCGAAGCAGGATCTCCGCCAGGTACAGCCGTCGACCCGGGCGCGCCTGGACCCATCTACTCCCTCTCGCCCTCTCGCCCTCCCTCCCCGAGCGTGTCTCATGTAGAGGCGAACAGGCTATGCCTGCTGCAGCCAGATGACTGGGACCAAGAGAAGGATTACAGTGCCGATCCTCCGATATGCATACGCTACACGATTATCTGGAAGGTCAAGTTAAACAATAGGATGATTGCAAAAGACACGGAGCAGGATGTCGTGTTGGCTCCAGCTCAATACTGGTCTATGTTTCTACAATCAAAGCTCGATGCTCTGCTTGGTAAGAAGATAACAAGAAGTAAGCGCATCAGGCCCGACGATAGCAATGTGGTGGTGTCGGTCAATGAACGCTCAGAGCGTGACTTGGTCAGACGCTTTGACGAAGTCAATGTGGATTGGCCGGTTGTAGAAAAACAGCTGCTGAGTTGGGGCGAACTTTTACGCGCCGGCAGAAATCTTAGGGTTGACATCTCATTCAACTACGTGGAGACACAGGCTACGGCCTCAGCTAGTGCTGCTCGAGGCGGCTCTGCCACGCAGCGGATGCTGGCCGAACGCGCCGCCCAGCTAGATGCCGAAGAGATGTCCGGGGGATCATCTACGTGGCGTGATGTCTATCTGCTGATGCGCTGCCCGGGCGCCCCTTGCAGCTTGGGACCGTACTGCTGGCGCGATCCTGACGGCAAAAGCCACTACCGATTGAGAACCCACCACATGAAAAGCTTGATTCGGCATGTCGAAGAAGGTGGTCAACTGGAGTCTCACGCTGATGTTCCCGAAATGGTGCGTGAGCAGCTGTATGCGGAGCAGCAGGAGCGCTCTCAGAGGAAGCAGAAGACGTCGACGGGTGATGGCGGTAGTCTCCCACCCATCACCATCAACAATGTACTGCCTGGTAGTCGTGGCTCAGACTCTCTCGTGCGGCCTGAGGCAGCAGAAAATAATACAACCCCTCGGGCGTTAACCCCCCGAGACTTCGAGCTTCCCGGTTTTCGCGACGTGGCACTCAACGAATACAGCGAATGGCATCAGTCGAGAGTGTTTGACGCGAGTCTGAAAGCGGATTTCAAGAAAGCGCGAGATGTAGCTCTGGAGAATGCACTGGATCTGGATCTGATCCATGAAGAGAACGACCCAGACTTTTTCGAGAAGCAAGGTGTGAAGAGGGGCACGGCAAAAAGATTCGTTCGCGACATAGAGCGTTGGGCGAAGAGATATAAGGCACAGGATGCAGATGCAATCTCCGTGGCGTCATGACTCATATAGCGAGATGCATCTCTGGAATTCAACATATGCGATCGGTATATCATATTATGTAGCGTTGATATTAATGGGTGTTCTTCCTTGAAGGCGTGATACTCCTTGTTGTCGTGGTACGTTCATACCCCCTCCACCATCACTCCCGAATGCCTGAAATGGCCTTTAGCGCTGCTTCCTCGCCCACCTACGACTTCTACACACCACTCCAAGAAGCTTTCAAACTCCTGAGGGTTCGACTGCTGCACCTTCCAGTTTCGCCTGATGAACGCTTTGAGCTCGGCGAAGAACTCTTCGATGGGGTTCAGATCTGGTGAATAAGGGGGCAGGTACATAAGGATCACGCCTGCGTCGGCACACAGCTCTTCAACTCGAGCAGTTCGGTGGAAAGACGCGTTGTCCATCACGAGAACAGACTTTGGCTGCGGCCATCTGCCGCACCACTGCAAGAGCTCTTCAAGGAAGTCTTCGAAGACTTCGCCGTCCGTCGAGCCCTGGTATACGCGGGCCAACATAATGCCATCCTGTGTATACGCTGGGAGTATGTGGTGTCTCTGGCCCCGGTGGAACTTTTCCGTTTGCACTGGCGCGATGCCAAGCGGTGACCAGCCGGTCCTGCGAAAGCCTACCCTCTTGTCGCAACCAGATTCGTCTATGTATATGAGATGATGGGAAGCGAACGCTGTCAACTCATGCGCATATTTATCCCTCAGATCTGCATTCTGCTCTCTCGCTTTGCGCCTTATCGTCTTCTTCGACCACCCTTCTGCCTTCAGTGTGCGGCTAATCGTAGACTTTGAGACTTCTACGTCGAAGTCGTCCTGGAGGAACGCTGCGAGTTCATCAAGTTGTCGATCAGGCTTTCGGAGCAACAGCTCCTTCAAGGCATCAAACATCACCGGCGTGATGATCCGCGAGCGGCCGACAGGTGCCGTGAATGGAGCCCTAGGGTTTCCGAAAGCTCGCACGTTCGAACGTATCGCTTTGACAGACCGACTGCTGCAGCCGGCTACCTGTGCTATTTGGTCAGCGGTGAAATGGCCAGCCTGAATCATTGCGTGAATCTGCTCGCGCTGCGCAGCTGCCAGATTTGGTGCCATGCTGATCTGTGAGAAGCGATGGTTTCGGTCGACATGTCAGAGGTGAAGGAGCGAAGTCGAAACGGGACCACGTCAGTGTAAACCTCAACCCCAGCAGCTTCGCCGAAGCGGATTGCGCAGCGTATGTGTGCATTCTAGTCGTAGCGGTACGTAGTCCATGTCGCCATGTCGCCATAGGGTCATACTCCTATCTCGAACTCTCGTATAGTATAGCTCAGCGTATGCAGTCAAGAAAAATTGAGTTGTATAATGTACAATCTGGAAGCCTCATAGCGCGTCCAAGCTCATCGGGGTGCTGTTGTGGTGTTTATAAATTTGGGAGCGTGTCGTTAGTGGCCTTCCGGCCGAGCAGTCTAACCGCGGCGAAGCCGTCAGCCGCACCGTCCCGCGTCGAAGGACCCCTGTCTTTTGAATTCATCGAAGAGAGTGTGGGGTGAAGGCAAATCTACACGCTACTGTACCACATATTGTGTGTTCGCTTCTCATCGGTTGTCTTTGCTTGTCATTTTGCATTGACAACCCAACACGCAGAAAGTACTGTAGTGCGCAGCACTTCCAAAAAAGTCGTATGACATTCAAGGTCTCCGTCAATCTCAATGTGATGCCACAGATCACTATCCGATCGTACCGAAATCAGAGCTTGGCTTCTGCTGCAAGTCTCAACAACCTCCAGCTCCGCCAGCTCCTGCACCTGCTCCGGCGCCTATCACAGTGGCATTTGTTGTAGCAGATGATCCACCAACGAGCAGGCTACTGTCGTACATCGTTGCAGCAAGGACAACCACGATGGCTGGGGCCTACCTCAGAAGTCAATTACTGGCTGCAGGCACTTAAAGTTGAAGAATACTTGAGCTCACCAAGGAAGCGTCCATTCCTTGAGCCACGCGAATATCCCATTGATTGTCCTTGAAGAATGGAACGTACGCAGAGAACAAGTTTACCAGCCTCACTTCCATCACCAGGCGATCTCCAAGGTAGACATCGGTCTTTTTTTTCCAGACGTCTAGACCACGCACCTCGAGCATGGTTTCCTCCTCGCCATGGACATAGACGTCGAGTTTGTCTTTTAGATTGTTGCGTCGAGGGGCCAGTGTTACCAATGGCTCGCTGCCACCTGGAAGCTCAACATACCAAGTGGCTCCCACGTTCTTCCGCCGCATGTCATAGATAGGCAGTCCCGAAGCCTCGCGCACTGCCCGTCTTTGAGTCCACGAGGCAATTTTCCCGTCCACGGTGAAAAGCGTTTTGGGTGTAGCTGAGTGCTCCGCCGAAGATGTGTCAGTGACTGTGAAGTCTCCCAGAGACCAGCTCAAGCAATGCTGCCTGACGCGAAGTGCCGTAGGATGAGAGCAGACACAGTCTGACCGGATCGCAACAGGTTGCTTCAGCACCGCAAGATTCGATGGCATGATATTTTTGGCCAAGTAAAACAAACAGGAGATGTTTTGAGGATGTGACAGCTATTGCATCTTCGAAGCAGGCAGCATATACTTGTGAGTCTGGAGCACAGATTGCACCCCACAGGCAACGACACGCGTTGCACTTTGTGTAATTGAGATTGACATGCGGGTCATTTGTCGGTGTCGATGCGAAGGATTAAAAACGTCACACGATCGCAAAAGGTCGACGCGAAGGATCTAGTGCGACAGCATCGGCCCCACATTGCGTCGAAATGGTCTTACAGAGCTATTCTAGGAAGTTGTCTTAGATTGTACACGTGTGAATCCTTGAGGTAATAGATGCTATGTGAATCACACCGAGCACAACTACAAATAGTGTGCAAGTCTGTTCAACACAGCGTTTGTATTCTACCAGCTTCACAAGCAGGTCCAAAGTTTATCTCAAGTCTCTAAAATACTCTCTTCTAATCAACAAGCTTTGAACGAAAGCTCTCCAACGACCGAGTAATCCAAAAAGAAGTCAGCAACCAGCTAAAGACACAAAGCATCAATCCAGGCTGGAACGCATGGTTGCCCTCGAACAACGCGGTCAGTGAGTGACCCAGACTTCCAGCATCTCCGGTCGCTCCGTGGTGACCAAGAGTTGGGATGTAGGCGTGAGCCTTCTTGACCACATGTACTGAAAAAGTCGAGGCACGTTTGAAGCATTCAGCTCAGCGATGACTGTATTTCTTTGAGCTTCCAGCTCACGCCTCTGAGCAGGGAGACTGAATTTCACAAGTTCAGACATCACACCGGCCCACTCGGCTCTCTTTGTGCAGATGTCGTGTACATGCACGACGCCGACAAGAAAGCTTTCTTTTGAGATGGTCTTGTCGTCCTTCAACTTTTGGGTCCAAGCACCGGCCAGAGCAGAGTGAAGGCCGCCGCTTGTCTTCGGCAAGAAGGGACCCGGTACAACTGGCAAAAAGCCCTCGCGAACGAGTGGTCGCTTGGGGAGCTCCGCGTCGAGTGATCGGATCTTCCACTCAAACCTCCACATCCTCTCGCGGTAGTCAACATCGTTGCTTTGGTTGGTAGCGAACGCGCCGTCAAAGATCAACGTGCGGCGAACGTTGATTGTTTGCGACTTGAGCTCGGTGTCGCGGAGGAAGCCGACCATGTCGTTCGCTCGCTCGACAGCATAGCTCCAGCACCTCAACTCGACCGCCTCGTTGATACCCTCGCGGTTCCGGAACGCGTCGTGCTGCCACTGCATCGCGCAGCCAACGGAAAGATGAACCTCTTCGAGGTTCGGGAACAAGTTAAGGGCTGGCGCCGATATGATGCCCTGGTCGCATACCAGCTCGAAAGAGTTGATACCGCTACCTCTGAAGCGCACTTCCTGATGCGAGTCTAGTTGGATAGACCGGACAAGCTTGAGCCTGGAACCGATGGCCAAGGCCCAGTCACGGACGTCCTGCTCGCGGGAGAACCTGAACGTGTTCTTGCCGTAGTAGAGCTTCAGTCCTACGTCGCGGAAATGGCGAGAGACAAGGCACAGGTTGGCGAGTGAGGCCGTGTTGAGGTTGCGAGCCACCTTGTGTTTGTCCGTTGGCTTACGGACGACCTTCTCGCTGCTCACGGTGAAGACATGAGCTTTGGATCACTCGACCATCCTTCGGTGTTGGCGCTTTTGTGCCAGCTTGATAGGTTGCTCGTCCATCAGGAGGTGTTCGTTGATGCGGATGAAGACCGCCGGTGGCAAGTTGAGAAGAGGCGAACTTGAATCGTGCGCGTAGGTCGCAGCAGGGTCCGGGTGGTCAAGGGGCTTCGAGTCTGCCTCTGTGGTTGCAGTTGGCTTCACGGCAGCAGTGCGTCTGCGTGATCGAGGGTTCCGAGTGGGAACAGGAAGAGTGTCGTCCTGCTTGTCCTGGCACTTTGCTCGGCTCCTTAGATTCCTGCGAGGAACGAAGACAGTTGAGGCAAGGGAGACGTCGTCATCTGGGTATTGATTAGCTGAAAAGCTTTGTTTCCTCGAAGGTCGAGATTTCTCACCGGCGGCCAGTGCTATCGTGGTCGTTCCAGCGTCGTCACCGACCACAGCAGCCTGGGTGGCAATGGTGTTTCCGTTTGCCTCTGGGGCGTCCGGCATTTCTTCATCGACCGCATCTGTGCTGGCTGCAACCGTGGTGTTGGCGCTCTGGTTGGTCCGAAGCCCTGCGGCTGAATCAGACAAGAAAGTCGCGAGAAAAGCTCTGGGACACTTGAGAGTCACCTAGCAATCATTAGCATGTCGCTCCCGATAATGGATGTTGTCACACTTACCATGCCTGTGAAGGTCTTCTTTCCGTCATGTCCTGCCACCTTGTCGGTTGGAATTGCGCGTGGGTTTCTTGGTGGGGTGGACCAAAATAGAGCAAGGTTGAAGGTTTGGTGGCGATAGAGAACGAAAGGTGCGCGGTGGTGGGTGGTAAATAGATACAATGCTAGTAGAGTGAAACGAAAGGTAACTTTCAGTGCGGTCGAGTCTCGCGCCAAGCACGGCCTGCCCATGTACGTCAAGGTGAAGTGAAGGAACCAAATTAGGCTCCAGCTTCGTCGTCTGAAGTGCAGGAACCAGACTATGTCCAAACACCCGTTGCCAGAAGTGAAGGCAGAACAGGTTGGGTCCACCCATTAGGCTTGGGGTTGCAGACCTCCATGCAATGATGCAGCGCTTTAGGAATGCTCTCGTGTAGGGCCGCTTTGGCTCAATCGGATGTGTCATGGTGGCTACTCTCAATAAGTAGCCGTTGAAATCTCGTAAAATCATCGTATATAGCTTATGTCGATTTATCCGACTTAGTTCGATTTGCCCAAAAAAAAGGGACTTTCGAACCATAGAACTGAGCTGAAGAAGGACAGCGCTTCTGATAGATGCATCCAATTAAGGGGTATTGGAAAAGATATACTGCCTGAAGATAGCGTTTGCAATAAGATGCAGATTCATCAAAGTCCTGGAGAGAAACCTTGAAGTATGTTTGTATTGAAGGATAGAACAATCCTAGCTTGCTATTCTGGGTGTCTTTTGAAGAACATGATTCATCATCTGCTTTGGGAGTAGGTTAGGTATACGGGATCAAGCTGTCTCAGCTATGGCTTTGATTTGTCTTCCGCATCTTACGCATAAAACTCTCCGACCACGACTTTTCTTTCGCCTGCGGTCCGTAGTCACGGGCGGATGTCAACATGTGATCTCAACTATGAGCCACTAGCACTGCTTTTCTCTACAATAACCTGAGACGCGAATACCTCGACAGGGTTCTGATCTCGATGCATCTTCCGCAATTGTTCTTGCTTGTAGAGCAATGAGTGGTGTTTTTTTTGCAAATCTCAGACAAAAGAAAACAAGCTACTGCCACTAACTCTGACACACGCATTCAAAGGGTTTGCTAGGTGGTCTGGAACAAAGACCGAAGTCACCTCGGTCTTTGTGCCCCCACAGCCTAAGGTCAACACCAATCGACTGTCGGTATCTTGGAGAAACATAAGCACGCCATAAAAATTTGTAGACTTGCGGGTGTAATATACTTTGTGACTAAGAAATTCCGGATAACTCAGCCTTTCTCCCGAAGCCATGCTCATGTGCTCTTTTCTTTGACCAAAGCAAACTGTAGACAACATGCTCCACGGCCATAAGAAGCAGTGATGGCGACAGTGTCTATGGGTGTAGCCTCTCCAGTCTCTTGAGAAACCACACGATTGAAATCCAGATCATGTCGATGTTCTCAGAACGTAACACGTTCAAATTATGGTCCTTGACCTATCGCTATCGTTCGCCCGTAAACAGGTCCCGTTCATCAAGCGATGAGCTCAAAGGGAAAATGCGTCTCGACCTCTTAAGCTTTGAGTAGCCCCGAAGTAGAACAAACATGGTGAAAACAAAGTCTGCAACCCAAACTCCTGTAACCGAGTATCCCAAAGTACTGCCCACCCATCCGTTATACCATGGTCGTGTCTCGCGTCGAGTTCAAGACCCTCGGTATCCCTCGACAGCCGTGAGCCACAAGCCAGCCCTGCTATCCTGCTCTCCCACGTCAGCCTTTTAGTCCGAATTTTGCAGCGTCACGCTCGATGTCGGAGAGTGGGACAATGCGCTCGTCTCCCTTCCATGTGTCCATCGGGCTGTAGCAGAAGGCAACCTTAATCAGGGGCAAGAGACGTTGCGTGCTGACGCCGCCAGCCGTATACTCAGCCTCGATGTCGTTGGCAATCGAGGCTTTCATTCCATCCCTGACTTCCTGGTAGCCAAGCAACTGATCGCTGTCCCGCACGAACACCGCCTCGCAGTTGTCCATTTTCCAATTGAAACCAAGTTCTGCAAGAAGATGATGTAATTGAGCTCTGCAGCGGACGCGAAGAGTGATAGTGGCGATGCTGGGCAAGTCCAACAGCTCGTTCATTATGCATCTACCATGGTCTCGGACGATCTTCCACTCGATACCGCCTTGCAGATCTTCTTCGAGGTCGAGTTTTAGCACCCACGTCGAATCGATGACGACCTGACGTATATGGTTCTTCTTGGTTTGGCTGAGCGACGTGATGTTACCCGAAAAGGTGTAGTCATTAACGAAGCTGAAGACGTTGTTGCTGTAGAACTGCTTCAGCCCCTCGTCACGGAAGAGCTTGTTGACCAGAAGGAGATTGGCGGCAGGCAAGTCGAACTTCGCTTTCGCCAACATCTCGAGATTGGCCTGCTCAGAGGCGTGGCGGCGCCTGGTGCGGGCACCAGGGAGGCAGTGTCGGCTCTTGTGCTCTTCAATGATAGACCTCCTCGGGTGAACCATAATGTTGTGTCCCACTTCGCGCACATGGCTCAGGCGGAGAATGTTGGAGATGACCTCGACTGGGAGGTCTGGGATGCGCGATCGATGGATGCTCTTAGCGGCCTTGGTTTTAATGTTCGTGGCGTGCAAGGCGGAGCGCGGCTTTTTTCCTGCCACTTTCGGTTTCGAGACGCGAGCGTCTTGGTTGAGTGGCTGACGACCTTTTGCGGTCCTCGAGGAACGGCTGGAACGCTTGGTGGGCGACATGGTGTTGCGAGAATTTGGCTGTGACGGTATGGTCAGTGGATGTTTTGCACATCGATGGACATGTCGACGGATACCTTTTGTCTTGCAGAGTGTTCTCAAGACGCGAGCGATCTGCTCGAGTGGTGGACGACGCTTGATGGCTATTGAGGAATGACTGTAGTGTGTAATGGGTGATATATTGCGTCGTGGACCAAGGCTGTATGGGTATGGTCAGTGGCTATGTTGCAGATCGGTGGGTGGATTAGAAGGGTGAGTTGGAAGATACCTTTTCGTTGTCTCGGGGAGGTGTGTGGTGGTTGAGTCGTCGCAACAGAAACGCGACTGACTTTCTTGACTGATCCAGGCGGATCGTTGCTCGAGGGGCGCGTGACGTCCACAGAATCACCCTTCACTTCACTTCGTGTGGGACGGTTTGGTGATATCGGTAAGATGCTCGACAGCTACATTCACCCAGTCTACCTCGCTGGCTTTGCCTTTCACCCCGTTTGTTAGGCATGAGGGCTGTCAAGCAAGTGTGGGTCAGTATCTTCAAGCTTCACTATTGATTGCAGTTGGAAGCACTCGGAGAATATCTTTTCGCAACCTCAGACTCCTTGGTAGATTAGTCACGTCGAGGTTCCTGAAAGGTGGGTAAGCAATAGATTCTTACAGCGCACAAGTATCGTTGACAACATACGTAGAGTCGAGCGTTCGTTTAGTAGACGATGAAGGCAGCTGAACAACTAGCTGAGCTATGGTGTCTTCGTACCCGTCGCACGGTTAGACGCTGACTTGGTATATGCGTTGACATTTCGGCGCGTAGGTGGAAGCAGAAGTTGGGTCTACTGGGGGTTCATGGAATAAATCGCGCCGAGGTCGGTGGGGTTCGAGAGCGGCGGAAGTTTTGTAACCCATATAGACCACACATAGGCTAGCTGATTAGCAACGACATGAGTACTATTTGCAGCGCTCTCTTACACAAACTAAGCTGCGAATGTAGCCCTCGAATTGCTCATCCTGCATATCGAACGAATTTGAAAGGTGAGTTGATGACTTTATATAGGTAGACGCGAACGCGCATGCGGAAGGTGGAAGAAGTATATACAAATAGTGATTGGAACGATCACATGCTCTCATCTCCACCTTGATATACTGGTCGGAGGTTTGCTTGCCGGACATCTGGCTGTTTTCAGATGGAAGATATCCACAGCCCATTTGTTCGGAATGCTTTGTTTCGTGCACTCAGAAGGTGGGCTGGCCTTATCCCACAAAGAAGAAGCAACGATCCCTCAGAACGGGTTTGAAATTCATTGCGTCGAGATCTCCTCTCCGAAGCTCTCGTTTGCTGACAATTGGCAGCCAGAGATCCAAACCGTCCTGGGAGTTCTCGGTCTTTCAACGGAGCCGGATGTAGTTTCATCACTAACTCCACCACAGGCTTCCATATCCACGTCGGATTCGGAGACGAGCCGGTGCCGTTACGCACAGCCAAGACCGTTCTGCAATTTTGCACTGCGTTCGAAGATCGTCTCGATGGACTTTACTCGACCGACCGCATCGACGAGAACTGCGCAGAAGCTGCAGCCAATAACCCGGGAACCCATTTCAATGCAGGCTTGGCCTGGCATTTTCAGAACAACAAAGCCACTGACTTCGGTCCCAACGTCTTCCGTTGGCTCGCTTCCATCGAGGAGGCATCTTCCTACAAGGATTTGGGTCAGTTTTTCAGAAATCAGGTTACCTATGCTAACGGTGTCGAGCAAACGACAAACGCGCACTATTCCACCCTCAACCTCGACAATCTTTATGGGGAATTCTGGCAAGCTCCGAAGGGCACCATCGAATTCAGACAGCACGGGGGCACTTTGGACATCGCAGCCATCTTTGCTCACGTCGAACTGAAGCGAGCAATCGTGACCTATTGTCATTTCGCATCAGATCTCAAGTTCCTTGAGCTTTGCCAACAGGTGTCTAACCCAGACTTCAAGCTGAGTTCTCTTTGCCAGGCGATCGGCTTGAGCAATCAATTGATCGCCTACCACAAACAGCGCACTAGCGTCGTAGCGGAAAACCGTCTACTGGCCGATTATCACAGCGCCATTGCTGATCTCGCGGAAGGTAAGGTCAGTGGTCTCGAGGCTCTGAAAGCACAATCATTCATCGAGCATTGCGAACGCAACAACTGGGCCGCGGTGTCGGCCAAGATCCACAGCAAGAAGATGAATGGGGCTTACGCCGACCTGACGACCGCACCATTCGATTTCGCCGGCGAATACAACGCCTTGCTTCAGTTCAACAGGCCATATTAC
>Ga0265797_10005224_pt1 | contig 19097 bp, 11 predicted proteins | sample P2T30metagenome_FD_192433 | JGI IMG/M metagenome (GOLD analysis project Ga0265797, IMG submission 192433) | Plant litter microbial communities from East Loma Ridge, Irvine, California - P2 T30 | ecosystem: Environmental > Terrestrial > Plant litter > Unclassified | place: USA: California... | reverse complement strand
TACATCTTCGCTTGTCTCCTCCTCTTGTGCCTCAGTCGCCTCCTCTCCTTCTGTGGCTGCCTTCTTTGCTTTTCCGCCCTGCTTTTCTGGCTTCTGCATGCCAGTGGCAAAAAGAACTCGTTCGGGTTCCACAGAGAACATGTCGCCGGGGTTTAGTAGGTATCCAGGGTAGATCATCTGCGTCGAGTCAGCCGGGCCCATCAGGAATATCCTCAAAAACGCATCTTACCTTCTTGCCGTTCACCTTCACCGATCCGTGCACCACAAACTGCCTTGCCTGCTTACTTGAGCTTGCGAACATCGCTCTGAAGATCGCAGTATCAAGTCTCCTCTCCAATGGGTGGAAAGCCATTTGCATATAGGGCGTCTTGGCCCTGGTCCTGCCGCGTACCGCCTGTCCTTGCATAGGTCCCTTGGTTTGCACACGGTCCTCCTGAGCCTCCTGCAGTCCAGATCCACGGCCTGTCGCCTGTTCGCTGCCATCGTTGCGAGCCAGATATCTAAAGTCCATCTCTTGCACGGCGGGCAATCGGCGATCGAACATGCGCGTCCATTGTCCCTCACGAACGTAAGGGTTGTGATAGGCACGGGCGAGAGCTTTGGCGGCCCATTTCTGCTGGAAGAAGGTTTTGTGTGCGGCGGGAGGAGTCCTGAGGCGCGAGAGGTTGTAGAGGTTGTACTTTGACCAGTCCTGTCGTGCTTTCTGCGCGGGATGCGGTCAGTATGCTATTTTCGTATTAGTTGATTTGATCGCGGCGATTGACGTACAGGCACTTTCAGTGCGTGGTATTTGCGAGGCATTGCGCTGGAGTGATATATGGCTTGTCTGCGCTCGCACTCGTCGTCTCTTGTCTCCCGTCTGCGTCCAGCCAAAGTCCCAGAAAGATGCCCGCGGGAGTTCTCGAGTTCTCAGGCCAACTTTCAGGCATCAGTCGCGCCTTCCGCTTTCTCCAGCCAGCCAGCCAGCGCGCGAGCGTCGAGCGAGGGCAGACACGTCGAAACAAAGTACCAACACCGCGCGCATCGCATCTTGCACCACCACTCGTTGCACCCACGACACTTCACTTCGCACAATACAATCATTCCGTCTGGCCTAGCAGGACCGCTCACGTGATTCGCCCCATACCGCCGACGCGCCGAACGTCGCCTATCTGGTTTGCGACAAGGAGTGCTGTGAAAGATTGAAGCATCGTCGCTAGGCGTAAATATCTACAATGGAGGGCAACTTCGCCAATGAGGACCACCAAGCACCGGCTCAGGCTTCCGACGACCTGATTGCCCAAGAGAACGCGCGCGTCGAGGCTCAGAACGCGCAGGAGCACGAGGGTGATACCACCATGGCCGAGGATACCGACAACAACACCACACAGCTTGACGAAAAGCCACAGGAGGCTTCAGATGCACAGCCGGCACCAGTATCGGACAACCCACTCGACGCGCCCAATGCGCCTCAACCAGAGACTGCCGAGGAGACACAGCCAGAAGATGAGGAAATGGCAGACACCAAGGACGGCACACCTGCTGTGCAAGACGCGGCCGGTGCTGCTTCTGCGGTCGTCAACAAGGCCATTGTTGAGCAATCTGCACGCGCACACCTGATCGACCAGAACCACGCAATCATCTTACCTTCCTACAGCGCGTGGTTCGACATGTCTGCTATTCACAACATTGAAAAGAAGGCACTTCCTGAGTTCTTCAACAACCGCAACCGTAGCAAGACACCCGCAGTCTACAAGGACTACCGTGACTTCATGGTCAACACATACAGATTGAATCCTGCAGAGTACCTCACAGTGACCGCATGTCGAAGAAACTTGGCTGGAGATGTATGTGCTATCATGCGCGTGCACCAGTTCTTGGAGCAGTGGGGACTTGTCAACTACCAGGTATGTCATTTCGAGGTTAGCAAGTACGCGTGACAGCTTCTAACAATCCCAGATTGACCCGGAAACCCGCCCATCAAATATCGGCCCGCCTTTTACTGGCCACTTCCGTATCACAGCCGACACTCCCCGTGGCCTGCAGCCTCACCAACCAGCACCAAACAGCACTATCACTCCCGGCAAACCATACCCTGGTACTGACCGCATCACATCAACAGCCGGCCAGGCAGACCTCAACCTCGAAGTTCGACGAAACATCTACGACGACAAGGGCAAGGACGTCACTCCCAAGAAAGCCGAAGGCGAGACTGCTGAAGGCGCCCAACTCGAGGAGGGTCTCAAGAAGGACGGAAAGCAGTACTTCTGCCACTCATGTGGCAAGGACTGCACCCGTGTGCGCTACCACAATTCTAAGAACCCGGCTCCTAGCGCCGCAGCACCCAAGCCAAACAAGGATCAGAGATACGACCTGTGCAGCCTTTGCTACCAAGAAGCCCGTTTCCCCAGCTCCACGACTGCTGCCGATTACGTTAAGATCGAAAACGAGAGCTACCGTAGCCTGGGTGACAAGGAGAAGCCCTGGTCAGATGGCGAACTTCTCCTCTTGCTGGAAGGCCTTGAGATGTTCGACGACAACTGGGAGTCAGTAGCTGAGCACGTTGGATCTCGCACCCGCGAAGAGTGTGTGCTCAAGTTCTTGCAGCTTGAGATCGAGGACAAGTACCTCGAAGATGCACCCGCAGCCAACGGCACTAGCGGTGGCGTCGGTGCGTCTGACCTTGGCTACTTGAGCGGTGGCCGCATTCCTTTCAGCCAGTCTGATAACCCTGTGATGTCCGTCATGGGTTTCCTTGCAGGCCTGGCTGACCCTGCCACCACCGCCAAGGCTGCTGGTCGTAGTGTCGAGGAGATGCGCCGCACACTCAAGTCTCGCCTTGAGCGTGAAGCCACCCCTGGTGCTGAGAAGGAAGGCTCCAAGGAGAAGGAGGCTTCCAGCGCAGACGCCGTTAAGGACGAGCGCGCCGAGAGCATGGATGTCGACGACACCACTTCCCTTGCCACCCGTGAACCTCCAGCAGGCTCATCACACGATCTTCCCACTACCGCTCTATCCCTCACAGCTGCTCGCGCCGCAGCACTAGCAAGCCACACCGAGCGCCAGCTCACAAACCAGGTCTCGGCAGCTGTGAACCTGCAATTACAAAAGCTCGAGCTGAAGATGCAGCAGTTCTCCGAGATGGAGGCTCTGCTCCAGGCCGAGCGTCGCGAAGTCGAGCGCATGCGCCAACGACTCTTCCTCGACCGCCTGGCTTTCAGACGTCGTGTCCACGAGGCCGAATCCAAGCTGGCCGGTCTGAAGATCGAGGTCCCTGCTGCAGAGAAGATGGGCGTCGAGCGAGGCGAGGGCGAGATTGAGCCTCTGGGTGAGGAGAGCGAGGGATACACGAGGCACGAAATCTGAGAGAACGGAAAGGTAGGTTGAATCAGGAGGGATAGAACATTGGGTGTTCGAGGAGTTGTGAAACTTGTGTGGAGTATCGAATACACCTTCGCGTGATTTATCTCGATGCGTTGGGACTTTTTCTCTTTTTCTTCTTTGCAGCAGCTGGTGTGTGTGTATTGTAATTGCGAACCGGCCTTGGGAGGGGTGTTTCTGTAGTTTTGACATGAGAGCAGCTAGGCTCTTCTTTTGTATCAACAACGTGTTCGCTGAAGATCAAGCCGGCTCGTTGGCGTTTCTGATGGTTCGTTTGTCGCATGCTTCATCGTGGTTCTTTCGATTTTTGTTCAGACATGGAGATCGTGCAAACTACAGCACTTACGCTCAAGTTTTGTGTACGACTCAAGCACTAGAGCTCTATTGATGTCCCTCTATGCTATTATTATAGGCTTTAGGCAATTTCAGGAGTATGCTAGCCGTTGAGATACTACTTACGTTACCTCTACATCTCTAGTTTTAGAGTGCTAGTACTATATGCTTTGCTAGTACTATATGCTTTAGAGACTGATTAATCTTGCTATTACCATTGAGAATCCGTAGACAAACTTGAGCGCAAGGACTTTATACCTCACCATTCGTCCGAGAGCTTCATGTCCTAGCGGATTATTCCTCCAGAACTTGCCTTTGGGATACCACTGGTTGTATGGAAACAAGTCAGACGTGATTAATGTTGGTAGATCAAATTCAATATCTGAAGAGATGTCATACATATGTATATTGTCTACACTAGACGTGATCTCTCCATCCTCCGGTCCATGTACGATGATGTAACAAGGGTTAGAGTTGTTCATGTCAAGAATGTTAAACTTCCCCCCGACCTCGGTAGCCAGCACTAAGCCGAGCTGCTGTCACAGGCATAGTCCATAGTCTATCGATTGAATCTCTCGCAAGGCATTGGCGACGACGACTGACACCTCTGTCCAAGTTACCAACACATCTCCCACAATGGCTCCCGCTCTCCGAACAAGCCTTCTACGGGGCGCACAATCATGCCTCCGCCAACACCGCTCCGCCCCGATCTCGCGCCTCTCCCAGGACGCCTACCTGCGCCGCCTCGCCTCCACTCTCGCCGTCCTCGAGCAGCGTGACGGCAAGCTGAACCCATCCTCTCTCGCCGCCATCTCCGCCGCTCAGAAGCTCGGTGGTAGCATCCACGGCTTCCTCGCCGGCGCAAACGCCAAAACCTCCGCCGAAGAAGCCGCCAAAGTACCCGGCCTCGAAAAAGTCATCTTCGTCGACAATGCCGCCTACGACAAGGGCCTGCCCGAGAACTACGCTCCTCTGTTGATCGAGAATGTCAAGAAGGGCGGCTACACACACATCCTGGCCGGCCACAGCGCTTTCGGCAAGAACCTGCTCCCTCGCGTTGCCGCCCTGCTCGACGTGCAGCAGATCTCGGATATCACTGCCATTGAGAGCGAGGACACTTTCGTCCGCCCCATCTACGCCGGCAACGCCATCCTGACCGTCCAGTCCTCAGACTCCACCAAGGTCATCACCGTCCGCGGCACCGCCTTCCCCAACACCACCAACGAGGGCGGCTCCGCGGCCGTCGAAGAGGGCATCGACTCCAAGGTCGACAGCACCACCACCTGGGTCTCCGAGGACCTCGCCAAGAGCGACCGCCCCGAGCTCGCCACCGCCGAGAAGGTCGTCTCCGGCGGCCGTGGCCTGAAATCAAAGGAGGAGTTCGACCGGGTGATTCCTCCCCTCGCCGACGCTCTGGGCGCTGCCATCGGTGCTTCGCGCGCAGCGGTCGACAGCGGCTTCGCCGACAACTCGCTGCAGGTCGGCCAGACTGGCAAGAACGTGGCGCCGCAGTTGTACCTTTGCGCTGGTATTTCTGGTGCTATCCAGCACTTGGCTGGTATGAAGGACAGCAAGGTCATTGCTGCGATTAACAAGGATGCCGACGCGCCTATTTTCCAGGTTGCTGATGTGGGACTCGTGGGAGATTTGTTTGAGAAGGTGCCCGAGTTGACTGAGAAGCTTAAGAGCGCATAGGTCTCTTGACTTTTGGATGGGGTGTCACCTGGCATGAGTATTTCACCACAAGGTAGACCTCGTGTGCTGGGACACGATGATGGTCATGATATCTTAGCGCACTCTTTTTTTTTTCTTTTGCTATCTTCGGATCTTTTCGTGTATACTTGTGTGTATAAAAGACTCAAAGACCGACCGCTCCTACGAGCCCTCTTAGCGAAATGTCACGCATCAACGACGTTTGTATGGGCATCGACCACAGTAACCGCAAGCGCCAGAACAGGCGGTGAAGTCTTCGGTAAATTCGTCATCAGCGTCTGAGTGAGCAGCCATATCATCAGTATCGCTCGTCTCCGCGCCAACAAACACATCCCTGGAACTCGAGCCAGAGTCCGAATCCTCCTGATCGGCCCAGATCCACGTCAGAGGACTGGGCAACGGCGAAGGCACAATACCTCCCTGCTTGCGAATCTCCAATATACCTGCCTGCTGCAAGCAGACTTCGTACTTCCCGATCTGCGGATCACGAGCCATCGACACCAACTTCTCAAGCAGGGTACTAAATCTTCGAAGGAGTTCCTGGTTCTCATCCTGCCACGACGCAACATCTCCGCGGACGTCCCGAATTTTAATGTCCTCGGGCTTGAACAACCCCCACTCGTGGAACGCGAGGACGAAGAACGAGATCTGAGCCGTCCACATTCGTGGGAGATGATCGGCAATTTGGTCTTCGCCTTTCTTCTGGGCGCCGCGCGTTTTGAGTTCGAAAATCGCGTGTTGTGGTATCAATTTCCCGCCGCTGCGGGTCTGGATGTTGTCGATTGATAGAGTGGCGCGTGCTTCATCGCCGTGTTCTTCGCGTGGATGGGATGTGTCGTCTTCGCGTTCTTCTTGGCTCAGCTCGTTTTCGAGGTAGCCATCTGCTTCGAATCGCACGAGAAAGCTAAGACCGGCGAAATTATATGAGATGATGCGCTGGTGTGAGGCGGAATCTTCGACGCCATCCTGCCAGCGCGTGTACCGGCCAGGGAAAGTATGGCCTGCAAGAGTCAGCCCCAGACGACCAGGAGAAGTACAAAAAGTATCGGATCAACGTACCATGACCAGTAGGCCCAAATCCTCGTGGACCAGCTATAAGCTCATCCGGAGCATTCTCGCGACGGACAAAAAACACAGTCCGGCCCACCGCCTCGACAGCGAAGCGGAAAGGTTTGTCGTGGTTCTTGAGGAACCGCAAAAGACTGCCGATTGTGCTCGTGCAACCAAATAAATCGACGTTCTCGGTGTCGAAATGTGGATGCTGTGTGAGAACCGCTTTGACCGCTGGTTCCATGGGATGACTTGGGTGGCGGGCGGAGTTGGGGTCTTTGAAGTACTTCCCGGAGTCTTGTGGGAGCTGCGTTGCTTCTGTGCGAGGTTTCCAGAGTGCTGGCATGCCTTTGGGAAAATGGTCAGTGATGGTCGACGAAGTACTCTTGGATGTTCTGGTTCTTTGGGACTTACCAGGAAAGATGATCGATGGAGCTTTGGCATCTGTCCAGTTGTACGAGGCGAGGAATTTGGTGTCTGTGATCTCAAGTCTGTCTCCGTCATCGTGGGTGTCTTCGTTGAATTGATCCGGGGTCAATCGTTCCAACAGAGCGCCCGAGGGCGGTGCTGGCGGAGTTCGAATGGGCCCTTGTGATGACCCTTCCTGTGGTCGCGGCCCTTGTGATGGCTTCGAATGAGATGGTCCACGCCACGGATTGCGGCCGCCTCTGGGCTTGTAGAAACTCATGATTTGGTTGGGCGAAGAAACCGATCCTGATTGACTTAAAATGCTGCGAACAGTTTGACGGTACTCGCAGGCTCAATCAGAGATATGAGAGGTGATAAGTCTACTGCTCAATTGCATGCATCTTGACAAAAGGCGTGCAATCAGGCTGTAAGTTCAGAAGAACACGTCCATACGACGTGTTATGCAGGGAAGCAGCGTTTGCATGCAGATGTGGCTGTTTTGTGTAACGCCGGCTCGTTATCCCCCAATCGAAACACCTTGCGAGCGCTTCCCTCCCGCTTTCGACCGGTGAAACACTTGCTCGTGCATGCAAGCGCCTCCCAGCGGGTACATTGTTGGAAGACACAAACGACGATGAGTCGGCGTGCTTTCGCAAGCCTGATTGTGCGACGAAACGACCTGTTGCGTTTGGATGGATGGTCTAACACTTGCATCATTGCACTGAGCTGTCCATTGACAGATCACACCTGTTTACTTCCATCTTCTTCTGCCAAACTCCCTCCCTTACATTGCTGTCACTCCTCGAAACCTTCCATCTGTACGAACAGATTAACGTTCCTCCAATAGACCCCAACCATGGCGACCAATCCGCCAAACAATCAAGCTTCAGAGCGCGAAGCACGTCTCTCAAAGCTGCTCAACTCTTACATCACGGGCAACAAGACACCTAACAGCCCGAGAGATGGAAAGCTCCTGCTCGAAGCTATCGGCGCCCAGAGCGACCGCGCGAGCTGCGCCGAACGCGTAGTCGCAAGCAAGAACGCGCTCGATGCCCTTAAGAAAGCCTTGCGTTTCGAAGTATCCATCGAATTCTTCAATACGACACTCAAAGACTTCCTTGCCTTCCTTCAGGACCCTGCCACTGCGTTGTTATGCGCAGGCGACGTCCTCCGACAGCTGGTCAACATTGTGGTTTTCCCAGACACTGTATGGTCAGCTCTAGTTGAAGCGCATTCGAGCCAGCAACTCAATTCCGAAGGCGAGCTGGGCTTTGCGTGGCTGTTGTTGCAGCTGGTATCTTGGGTTGACAGCCCGCCAGTCAACGTCGAGCACCTTGCTCGTGATCTGACCCAAAGGAAGTACTTTCTCACAGCCGAAGATCGCGATCTGAGGACTCTTGGATACCGCATCGCCTATGTTCTGGACGCTAAGAAGACTGCGACTGCCCAGGACGATTCTGGACCCGGGCCCGGAGGGCGCCATGACAACGATTTCGCCAATTTTCGCCAGGTCGCCATCTTGCCTACCGACGATGAGTTGATGAGCACCGAGACAGCGTTCTACCGACCAGCAGACGCCATTGACCAGCTGCCCTTCGCAAAGCGTCCTGGAGCTCACCTTGACAATCAGTTCCGACTCCTGCGCGAAGACTTTCTAGCTCAGCTGAGAGAGGACGTCAACTCCTCGCAAGGAGGTGGCAAGGGTCGCCGGCCACGCACTCGTCTCAACGGCCTGTCTCTGGTCGGTGCTTACTATGGCGACGGCAAGTTCAGAACACCATTTGCATTGACTTTGTCAGTCCAAAGTGGCCTTGAAGAACTCACCCGTCGGAAGAAGAAGAACGAACGCAAAGCCTTCCTGAAAGCAAACCCGAAGTTCTTGAAGCACCAATCCTTCGGATGTGTAGTCGACAAGCAGCGTATCATCACGTTCGCTTCGCTTTACCGTGTCGAGGACCTACTCATTCCAGAAGAGGATGACGCAGACGGAGAGCCACTGGTGGTTCTTCGCGCTCCTGACAGAACAATGTTGGAGAAGCTGCTCGTCACCTTGAAGTCATCGACTACAGCTGAGTTTATTGTGGTCGACACCCCAGTCTTTGCATATGAGCCTGTCCTCCGCTGCCTCCAATCCACGGTGGAAGTCCCTCTTTGGCAAGAGCTTTTCGCTATCAGTGACGCAGAGGTCGAAGCCGCCGTCAGAGTGTCCGAAGTCGCACCATTGGATCTTGTTGACGACATCGAAGCCGACAAGGGACAGGACCTTCAATCGATCTTGTCTCTACTCAAGCCAATCACCTTGGATGACTCGCAGGCCAATTCTCTGATAGCTGGATTTCGTCAGTCGGTCAGTCTCATCCAGGGACCACCGGGAACGGGCAAATCTTTCATTGGTGCGATACTTGCACAAGCTCTGATCAAGTACACTTCAGAGACTATGCTTGTTGTCTGTTACACCAACCACGCCCTTGATCAATTTCTGGAAGATTTACTTGACATTGGCATTCCAGCGGAGTACATGGTCCGTCTGGGTGCGAAGTCATCACCGCAAACAGAGTCTCTTCAGCTTTCCAAGCAGCCTTTCAACGAGCGTTACCCTTACGGTCTCATTAATGCTTTAAAGGACGAGGCAGATGACGAAGAGGGACTATCGCGGAACCTGCTATCATCTCTGCAGAACTTCAAGATTGATCGGCGGAGCCTGATGGAGCATCTGGAATTCTCAGACGATGACTCCGATTTCTTCTCTGCGTTCCAGTTACTGGATCTTGACTCCGACGAGCATTTGGTCGGTGCCAATGGAAAGAAGGTCAACGAATTCTACCTTTACGATCAATGGCGTAAGGGCAACGACGCTGGCGTCTTCCGCAACGCGGTTCCGACTCAGCACAAAGACATCTGGAAGATGAACAAGGCCGCCCGCGCTGACAAGATACGAGCCTGGGAACAAGAGTTGTTGCAAGACAGGATCTCCGGCGTCGGCAGCCACGTTGAGTCGTACGACCGCACCGAAAGCAAGTTACGCGATGCTTGGGACCAGAAAACCACCAGGATCTTGCAGAGCAAACGCATTATCGCATGCACGACGACTGGCGCCGCAAAGTACACGAAGCAACTTCGCAGCGCTGCTCCTGGTATTGTCATTGTCGAAGAGGCAGGCGAAATCCTGGAAAGCCACGTGCTCACAGCAATGACCCCCAACACCAAGCAGCTGGTTCTCATCGGTGACCATCAGCAACTTCGACCCAGAGTGAACAACTACGCCCTTACAGTCGAGAAAGGTGAAGGTTACGATCTCAACCGTTCCCTCTTCGAGAGGCTTATCCGCGCTGGAATTCCACACACCACATTGCACCAACAGCATCGCATGTGTCCGGAGATTTCTGCTCTGGTCCGTCACCTGACTTATCCAGATCTTGTGGACGCGCCATCGACGCTCAATCGTGACCCTATCAAGGGAATTCAAGGTCGCGTCATCTTTATCGACCACAAGCACCCCGAGCTGGCTGCCTCACAGATTGCCGATCGTGATGACCAAGGTAGCCCGGGGAGCAAGCAGAACCCATGGGAGGCCGCCATGGTTTTGAAGATTGTTCGTTACATGGCACAGCAGGGCTACGGCACTGCTCAGCAGGTTGTACTTACACCCTACCTCGGGCAGCTGAACCTTCTGAAGAAAGAGCTTGAGAAGGGGTATGACCCTGTGCTGAACGACATCGATTCATTTGAGCTCGTCAAAGCCGGCTTGATGTCTCCCGCAACTGCTTCAATCTCGAAGCGCAAGATCCGCTTGTCCACGGTGGATACTTTCCAGGGTGAAGAAAGCGACATCGTGATCGCTAGCCTGACTCGAAGTAACAGTAGCGGCGACATCGGTTTCATGATCGCCCCAGAGCGACTCAACGTACTGTTGTCGCGTGCCCGCAAGGCCTTGATCATCATAGGCAATTCCGGAACATTCCTTGCCAGTCGAAGAGGCGCAGATACTTGGCGTCCTTTCTTCAAGCTCCTCACTGAGCACAACAATGTTCATGACGGCCTGCCGGTGAAATGCGAACAGCATCCGGACAGACAGGGTGTGCTCACAAAGCCGTCAGATTTTGAGCAACTCTGTCCTGATGGAGGCTGCTCCGCACCCTGCGGTTCGAAACTCAGCTGTGGTGTACACGACTGTCCGCAAAAATGCCACGCATTGACAGACCACTCCAAAATGGCGTGTGATGTCAAGCTCAGTGATGAATGTCCGAGACAACACAAGCTGACGTGGCGCTGCTCTGCCGTACGGCCACCGACGTGTGCAAAGTGTGACGCCGAAGACCTCGCCGCAGAGGAACGTCGAAAGAGAGACGCCGAGCTCGATGAGATCCGACAGCAAAAGCAGGACGCTTACGCTGATCAATTGGCACAGATCCAGGATGAGATCGACCAGTCGCGCTGCAGAATGAGAGAGCAGTATGAAGATGAAGATCGTGAGCTCGCTCTTCGTCAGCGGCGGCAAGATCTGGACAATGTTCGCCTCCAATCCGAGCGCATTGCAAAGACCAAGGATGCAACCAAAGATACATCCAAAGATACTGCGCCGGTCCCTGCATCAACCATCTCGTCGCCGGACGCCACTGCAGGAGCTACGAACGTGCAAAGCTCGTCGCCCAACAATAACGCATCGTCCTCTGACCCTAGCGCGACGCCTTTGCCATCTGGATCTGCGGCACAGCGTATCTGGGATGACCAGAAACGACAAGGTGCACCGCCAAACCGACAACTGGACGATCTCATGCCCATGATTGGACTGGAGAGCGTGAAAGAAGCTTTCCTTGAGATCAAAGCCAAGGTAGAGCTCACTGTTCGTCAAAACACAAATCTGGCCAAAGAGAGATTCGGTGTTTCTTTCTTGGGCAATCCTGGCACTGGCAAGACGACCGTCGCTCGTCTGTATGCCGGTTTCCTGGCTTCTGTTGGAGCTCTTCCTGGTGCAACGTTCATCGAAACCACGGGCGCCAAGCTGGCAAATGAAGGTGTGAAAGAGTGCAAGAAGATCCTCGACGACCTCTTGGCTGCCGGTGGCGGAGCAGTATTCATCGACGAAGCGTACCAGTTGACTTCGGGAAATAGCCCGGGTGGTCTTGCAGTGCTCGACTTCCTTCTGCCAGAAGTGGAGAACCTGACAGGCAAGGTGGTCTTCATCCTCGCAGGTTACGACCGAGAGATGGAGAAGTTCTTTGCGCACAACCCTGGGCTTCCGAGCAGATTCCCACGCAAAATCCAATTCGCCGACTACGAAGACCACGAGCTGTTGAAGATCTTCCAATATGGCATCGAGCAAAGATACAAGCTCCGCATGCAACTCGAGGATGGCATCGGTGGACTTTACTGCCGCATCATATCTCGACGCGTCGGCCGTGGACGCGGAAGGCATGGCTTTGGCAATGCGCGTGCTGTCGAGAATGCACTGTCGAGAGTGACCGATCGACAAGCCAAGAGGATCGAAGCTCAGAGACGTGCAGGAAATCTACCTGACGATTTCTGGCTCACGCGAGAAGACTTGATCGGACCAGAGCCATCGGCAGTGCTGAAAGACAACAAGTCGTGGAAGGTGCTTCAACAACTGACTGGTCTCTCCTCTGTCAAGGAGTCAATTTCTGCACTCTTCGACAGTCTCAAGTACAACTATCAGCGCGAGTTGGATGAGTTGCCAATCATGGACTTCTCCCTCAACAAAGTGTTCCTTGGCTCGCCTGGAACTGGCAAGACCACAGTCGCCAAACTCTACGGGCGCATCTTGGCTGACATCGGAATGCTTTCCACAGATGAAGGTAAGTGCTCCGAATTATGCTGCCGATAAACGAATGCTAATATGATCACAGTGCTTTTCAAGAAGCCTGCCCACTTCATCAGCGATGTCATAGGCGGAACGGAGACCAAGACCAAGGAAATTCTGGACAACGCGCTGGGCAAGGTGCTTGTCATTGACGAAGCGTACGCTCTCAGCGACACCAGAGACCCTTTCAAGACTGCTGTCATTGACACCATCGTCTCTGAGGTTCAAAATGTTCCCGGCGACAATCGATGCGTGTTGCTGCTCGGATACAAGGAGCAAATGGAAGAAATGATGCAGAAGGTCAATCCTGGTCTTGCCCGGCGGTTCCCCATTGACTCAGGCTTCCTCTTTGAAGACTTCACCGACGCTGAGATGGCTGTCATCTTCGATGCGAAGTTGAAGGTACAAGCTTTCATAGCCACACCGAAGGGTCGCAGTGTTGCATTGGAAATGCTCGGACGCATGCGTAACCGACCTAACTTTGGCAACGCAGGCGCAGTCGACATACTGCTCAACGACACGAAGATGCGGCAACAAAAGCGCTTTGCTCGCGATCGCGTTTCCCGGACCGCGATCCTCGAGGCTGAGGATTTTGATCCAGACCATGAGAGATCGGAGCGTGCGATTACCAACATTGAGATGCTTTTCAAAGGGATGGTGGGATGCGACAAGATCGTCGACCAGATGAAAGGCTACCAAAACATCGCGACCAACATGCGAGAACGAGGAATGGATCCGAGAGAGAAGCTTCCATTCAGGTTCCTCTTTCGCGGACCTCCAGGTAAGTCAATCGCTTCGGGCAATACTGTGCGGTCTTCTAACAACAACCTCAGGCACAGGGAAAACGACGATTGCTAGCAGAATGGGCAAGGTGTATTATGACATGGGCTTTCTGGCCACGGCAGAAGTGGTTGAGTGCTCGGTGAAAGACATGGTCGGCACGCACGTAGGCCACACCGCGCCTAAGACCCAGAAGCTTATCGAAAGGGCACTTGGTAAAGTACTCTTCATCGACGAAGCATATCGTCTTGGTAGCGGTGCTGGTGGGTTTGCCCAAGAAGCTGCTGATGAACTTGTCGACTGCATCACGAAGCCGCGGTTCTTGAACAAAATCGTGATCATTTTGGCCGGATACGACCACGAAATCAACGCCATGCTCGACGTCAACCCTGGTCTGTCGTCAAGATTCTCCGAAACCATTGATTTCCGAAGTCTGAGTGGTAGTGACTGTTTCCAGTTGCTGCAAAAACAACTGGAGAGGGAAGAGCAGCTTGACATCACGCAGGTTGCCCGGCCATTTGGTCCATTCCGTGACAAGGTGATCGCCAAGTTTGACGAGCTGGCTGCCCTTGCTAACTTTGCGAACGGTCGAGATGTTGTAACGATCTCCAATGATATCGCCGGAAGCATCTTTCAAATCAAGAAGCCCGCTGGCCAAGCGCTTGTCGTCACTGAAACGATTGTTGTCGACAAGATCGACCAGATGATCGCCGAACGCAAGTGGCGAGCCCAAGGTTTGGTACAATCAAACATCGTCTCCGCTAAACCTCGCGCGAGCCCGAGCGCGCCTCCTATGCAGGCTGACCTTCCGATCCGGTTTGCTCCAAAGATGAATGCGAATACAAAAGCACCACCAGCCGACAACACTCCTTCAACAGCCGCAGATGATCCACACGCCTCAGGAGCCGGCTCGAGTAGCGATAATGATGACGATGACGATGATGGAACACCTTCAACAGGCCGCTCCGCAAAGAGAGATGCTGGCGTCTCGGACGAAGTTTGGAGACAGTTGCAAGAGGATCTTCGCAAAGCGGAAGAGGAAGAGAAGGAGCGCAAGAGGCTCGAAGAAGAAGCCGAGAAACTCAAGCAGTGGCTGAAGAAGTGTGCAGATGCGAAGCGCGAGGCTGAACTGAAGGGAATTGAGCGCAAGAAGCAAGAGCTGCAGGAGAAGTTACGCCGTGAAGCGGAGGAGAGGGCCAAGCTGAAAAGGTCAGGCCGGTGCCCGATGGGCTATCAATGGATCAGGCAGAGCGGAGGATACCGCTGTGCAGGCGGATCTCACTGGATCCCTGACAGTCAGATGAAGAGTTTGTGATTTGGTGAGGATGTATCTCGATGAATCACATGTAGAAAACCCCCAATGATTTGCATGCAGTACCGACGACAATCGAATACGTTCGCGTACATGTGCTTTCCTAATTACAGCTACATACGTCAACCTAGAAATTCTTCATAGCCCTCTTCCACAGCGAAGGCCGATCTCCCGCAAGAGCACCCTCAACATCCAGCGCATCCGTGTATTCCGTCGAATCCATATCCGCCCTCCTGCCCGAGTCCAAGTCGATCTCGTGGATGCGTTTGAAGTGCGTCTTCCTGATCCACTTGTACACGAAGAAAATTATGGGGAACAGCGGCAGCAGAATGTACGCGTCGACAAAGCTACCGGCGTTGAAAGGGGAGAGAGTAGTCCAGCCCTGCACGAAAGCCAGGAAGATGTTTGCACCAATGCCGAAGTACGCGTTCCATGGGTAGAACATCGATTTGAACGGCAGTTCGCTGATCGGACGTCCTTGGTGATTCCAGGCCTTGCGGAAGCGGACGTGGATGAAAGAGATGGAGGCCCAGACGAGGAAAGTGCTGATTCCACTAAGGTTGACGATGTATTGGTAGGCCGCTGCGCCACCCGTGGAATTGTTCATCATTGAAATGGCACCGACTGCATTTGTCAGGATGACGGCGTAGACTGGCACACCGCGCTTGTTAGTGTAGCCGAGGAAACCGGGAGCACCTGCAGTCTGTGCCATGTAAAGAATGGTGCGTGAGCCGATGTAGATAGAGCTGTTGACGGCTGAGACACAAGTGACGAGAATGAATGCGTTGATGAGGTGCACGCCGCCTTCCCATCCAGCGTTCTGAATCGCGATTGTCATTGGACTCTGGAGAGCTTTGCCACCGCCTGAACCAGCCAGACCTTCGGCGTTGGCAGGGCAGGTGATACCGAAGAAGAATGCAGATCCCATGTAGATGAAGATGATGCGCCAGAAGACCTGTCTGATGGCTTGAGGGACTGCCTTGCCGGGGTTCTTGCATTCGGTGGCGGCCACAGCGATTGACTCTACACCGGCGTAGAAAGTCGAGCAGAAGACAAAGACAGTCGCGACACCTCGGAAGCCATTTCCATTGAACGCGCCAGTGAGGCGCCAATTGGAGAACCCGAGAGGCGCATCCTGTCCTATCAGGCCTCCAGCAGCGTACACAATGGAAAAGATAAAGTACGCCGTCAGGCCGAGAAGTTTAGCAAGTGCCAGCCAGAACTCAGCTTCTCCAAAAGCTTCGACACCGATTAGTTGGAAAGCGAGGAAAACGCTCCAGAATATTAGAAAGTACCCCCAAAGAGGCACCTTGTCGCTCCAGAAGACCAGGATACTCGAGACAACGTTGTACTCGTTAGCCAGAACTGCAACCCAAATGATGAAGTAATTCCAGCCCACGGCCACCGAGAAGGCCTTGTCAACCATCCTATCACCAAGACTGATGAAGCTTCCGCCACCAGGATACAGCGTCGTGATTTCGCCCAAACTCTGCATGACGGAGAACGCGATGATTCCAATCACACCGAAGCCAATCAACAGCGAAGCAGGGCCTCCATTCTGAAGTGCACCTCCAGCGCCCACCAGTAGACCAGGACCAATAATTCCAGCGAGCGCCATCATAGATAGGTGGCGATTCTTCAGGCCTCGCTTGACGCCACTGTCCGGATCGATCGCCTCGTGAGATCCAGCCGATGGGCCATCATGAGTGTAAGCTTGTGGCGAGTCCGGCCACGTCTCGCTCTCGACACTTGGTTGTTTGCGTCCGAACATGATGTTGCGTAGCTGGCGGCAGCACAGCTATCAACGCGGTCTTTCAGTCTCGCCTTCGGGTGGCGGCTGGACGTTGATCTCTAGGCTCGACTTGTCGGACCTGATGCCGAAATATTCCTCCGGATGTAGCAACGATGACGATTCTGCGATGAGGGATGATACTATCACTTCAGAGCGAAGGCGAAGGCGAAGACAAGACGAGATAAGACAAGAAGAAACAGAGCTCCCAAGACATCCAAGAGCAGACTCTGGACCCACACCTACCTGTACCGAAAAAGGCGACGAATCAACCAACCAAGAAACGGCTGGGGCTGGGAGTCGCGATGGCGCGATCGGCATTTTTGCCTCCAGTGGTCAACATAAACTTCGTGGCGGTTGAAGTTTTGTCGCATAAGGGCCGATAATTCATTTCCTGCACCATCACCACATAACGTGGCTTATTGCAACATCGCATGCCAATCAATTGCGCTGGACATTGTGATATACCTACAAGGCGTATCCCACCACAACCGTATGGATGTATTGATGATTGATTGGTATCGGTCGACAAAGTTGAACAGAGGAGTACTTCTCACCCCAAATGAGAGCCTTTGCTTCGAATTCCTTGGCTGATGCTCTCTGTCTCTTCGAACTCAACATGCGGACGACATCAACACAGCGACCAAGCGCCGTTCAACACCCATGATGTCACGACAAAAGCCGAAACCTCGTTGACATACAGTTGCGGTGAGCATCTCGAGACGTGCGTTGCGGGTGTTAATCCTTGTCCATGCGGTCTTGCACGGCGATCATGTGACGGGAAATCTTAGGCCGCACATCGGAACAAGAAGAAAGTTAATGACAATGATGCATAGTTGTCAGTGCCATTAGCATTGTATTTCACATGGTTCCAGGGTATGACCAAGCTTACAAGTAGTGAGGCTATCGCCTGTGAGACGGCACATGCTTCACGTCGGATGTGCTGAGTCTTTCTTGCAAGTTGCAGACCGCAAATCTGCCCGCGACAATGAGGACACCTTACCTATGAGTGCTATCTAGAACCTCACCCCGTAAAGATGGTCCTAGCTCACTCTGGTGTACACTTTCGATGGCTGGTTCCTCATTGTCGGTCAAGCTTGTGGCATTACAGGCAAGAGTTCGATCATGTGGCATCGCTGATTGTGCTTGACAACATTGGAGAACTTCATTGAAACAAGTGCTCAGTTCACTTGAACTGGCACATGAAAAATTGATCTTCACTTCGCCAGGCGGTAGGTAGAAGGGAGTACCATGTAAAGCCAACCTATCCCATATTCCCCAGTCTCAACTCCACCAACCTCACCTCAAACAACCACCCACCTACTTGCCAGGCAACATGGCGGCAACGAAAAACAATCAATGTCTCGTCTGCCCAACAGACTGCGCCGATACCGTGTGCGAGTTGTGTGAGGCGGTACCTTACTGCAGCGACCAATGCGAGGCGGCGGACTTGTATGCCATCTTTGTCGCAAGACATGGCCACGAACGAATATACTGACACAAATCACAGCATGACGCACAGACACTCTTGCATGCTCAAGCAGCGGTCACTAGACTACCAAAACTTCTGTGCAGTCTGCGAAACACAGGTTCGTGGAACAAATGTCTAGCCACTTGTGTGCAACCAGTGCTTCGGCATCAAGTATTGCTCCAGCCAGTGTCGGCGCGACAACGAGTAAGTAGCCCAGCCATACCTAGCATCTTTCCCCGCCTGGTTGCCGCCTACCAGAAGAAGGGGACCAAGCACGAGAACACACGCAACCCGAGAACTGGCTTCCCTCAATCTGCGGTGCCTTATTGATCGTCACGGTCTTACGACGTTACAACTACTACAACCGACTGGAACGGGATGATCGAGGTTTGCGGAGAGACGAGACATGAGACATGCGAAGACAGTAGCACGGTTACAGAGATCATATTGATTGATGCTGTTTGGCAAGATGATGCGTGGTACATTGGCAGCCGATGTCTGTTGAGTGGCGGCCAAGCCGCGTGATAGTGAGTAGCAGAAGTATCAGAAGCTGAACTGATTCACTTGACGAAGAAACAAACGAATCAAAGTGAGTTGTACCTTTCAAGTGACTGCAGGAACACCTCACACGTCATCTAATCGCGCCTCTGACATGCCTGAGGTATTGCTATGCGGAAGTGCGCAGGCAAACAACTCAACCGCACCACCTTTATCTCCTTTGTGGTGAGCACCTAATAAAACTCTCCGCTTCCCCAAGCTGTCAAACCACTCACCAACCAACACATCCTGAACAATCCAAGCGATTACAACATGAGCGCACCAGACACTCTCAAATGCGTGAAGTGCGCCCAAGCCGACAGAGAGACAAATTGTACATTTTGCGATGAAATGTTGTACTGCAGCAAAGCCTGCGAGGCAGGAGATTTGTAAGTGACTCGTTGTCTACGCACAAAGCGACATATATCTTTCCATACTGACACGTACACCAGCAATGCGCACAGAAATGCGTGCATCTTCAAGGAGAAAGCCGCAGCATTCAGACAAGCTGCCCCGTCTGTGCAAA
>Ga0265797_10005222_pt1 | contig 19103 bp, 16 predicted proteins | sample P2T30metagenome_FD_192433 | JGI IMG/M metagenome (GOLD analysis project Ga0265797, IMG submission 192433) | Plant litter microbial communities from East Loma Ridge, Irvine, California - P2 T30 | ecosystem: Environmental > Terrestrial > Plant litter > Unclassified | place: USA: California... | reverse complement strand
AAAACACATGTCCAATGACAGTTCGTGATTCCAGTCATCCGTTTTTTTGATATCTCTCAAATATCGAGCGGATCCACTTCCAGCGACCAGCGCACCCGGCTCTTCATCGCGCGCAGGGTATCGACCCATTCGGTCAGGAAGGCTTGCAGCGCAGGCCGCGAATTCGACTCCACCAGCAGTTGGGCGCGCTCGACGTTGTGCACGCGCGTCATGGTCATCGGGATCGGGTCGTTGATGACAACCGCATCGGTCTCGATGGCGTCGCGCGCGCCTTCCAGGAATTCGATCGCGACCGCCAGTTCCGGCGCCTCGGCGCGCAGCAGCGCCTGGTACATATAGGGTGGCAGCGCGGCCTGGTGCCGTTCTTCCAGCAAATCGCCGGCGAAGCGATCGTAGTCGTGGCGCATCACCGCGCCGTACAGCGGGTGGGTGCAGTAGCGCGACTGGATCAGCACCTCCGACTCCAGGCCGGCCCGGCCGGCGCGGCCCGCCACCTGCATCAGCTGGGCGAACAGGCGCTCGCTGGCGCGGTAGTCCTGGGAAAACAATGCCGTATCCGGGTTCAGCACGCCGACCAGGGTCAGTTTCTTGAAATCGTGGCCCTTGGCGACCATCTGCGTGCCGATCAGGATATCGACCTCGCCCCGGTGCACGCTGTCGAACGCGGCCTGGGCGCTGCCCTTCAGGCGCGTCGAGTCGGCGTCGATGCGCAGGATGCGCGCCTCCGGGAACATCGCCTGCAAGCCCTCTTCGATGCGCTGGGTGCCGCGCCCCAGCGGCTGCAAATCGATGTTGCCGCAGGTCGGGCAGGCGTGCGGGATGCGCAGTTCCAGGCTGCAGTGGTGGCAGCGCAGCCGCCGCTCCGGCTTGTGCAGCACCATGAAGGAGGTGCAGCGGGTGCAGTTGCTGATCCAGCCGCAGGCCTCGCAGCACAGCACCGGCGCATAGCCGCGCCGGTTCAGGAACAGCAGCGACTGCTCGCCGCGCTCCAGGCGGTGGCGCAGCGCGCCCATCAGGGTCGAGGTCAGCCCTTCCTTCGGCTTGTCGCGCTCCATGTCGATCAGGCGCACGCGCGGCAGCACGGCATCGCGCACGGCGCGCTCGCGCAATTCCAGCTTGCGGTAGCGCCCGGTCTGGGCATGGTGCCAGCTCTCCAGCGAGGGCGTGGCCGAGCCCAGCACGATGGGGATGCCGAGCTGGCGCGCACGCCACACGGCCAGGTCGCGCGCCGAGTAGCGTAGGCCTTCCTGCTGTTTGTACGACGGGTCGTGCTCTTCGTCGATGACGATCAGCTTCAGGTTCGGCAGCGAGGACAGGATCGCCAGCCGGGTGCCGAGCACGATGCGCGCGCGGCCCTGGTGCGCGGCCAGCCAGTGCAGCATGCGCTCGCCTTCCGACAGGCTGCTGTGCAGCGTCGCCAGCATCACGCCCGGGAAGCGTGCGCGGATGTTGGCCTCCAGCTGCGGCGTCAGGTTGATCTCGGGGACCAGCACCAGGATCTGGGCATCCGCATCGCGCGCCAGCACCTGGGCGCAGGCCTGCAGGTAGACCTCGGTCTTGCCGCTGCCGGTGACGCCGTACAGCAGCATCGGCGCGAAACCCTGGGCACCGCCGATGGCGTCGGCGGCCTGCTGCTGGCCCGGGTTCAGGGTCGGCATGTCGACCGGGTCCGGATCGTGCCGCTCTTCCAGCTTGGCCATCTTCTTGAGCGCCCGGTCCAGCGCCACGGTGCTCGCCAGGCGCAGGTTCTTGGGCAGGCCCGGCATCGCGACCTCGCCCAGCGGACGATGGTAATAACTGGCGGCGAAACGCGCCAGCGCCAGCCACTTGCCGGACAGCGGCGCCAGCTGGCTGCGCACCGCCAGCGCATCCTTCAGCTTGTCCTCGGGAACGTCGGTCTCATGCTTGACGGCGACGATCACCCCCACCGCTTCGCGCCGTCCGAAATTGACCAGCGCCAGCTGGCCGACCCCGGGCTCGCTGCCGGGCTCGCACGGCCAGCGGTAGTCGAACACGCTGTCGAGCGGGGTATCGAGGGCGATTTGCAGGATGCAGGACGACACGGGTGATGGCCTTGTGGAAAACTGTGGAAAACTTTGTGGAAAATGGAAAACTTGACCGGGACAAAGGTTTACGTTAGATCAAAGCACTTATCAAAACCTCAAATTCACAAAAGAATTTTCCTTATGAATTCAATGACTTAAGAAAGCTGACTTGGAGCCATTGAAATCCACGATCGCTCGGCCGCTTCTGTGTATAACTGGGCATTTCCGGTGAAGAACTCAAGCGCAGTGCAGCAAAAACCTGATGCAACACTTGAAGAAAACGCGTAAGTACCGGTAAACCCAGCACTTTTCCGGATTATTCACAGAAGCTGTGCATAACTTTGTGAACAAGGGCATGAACAGTTCGCCTAACCAGCCCTTCGCGCCTGGAGAAGGCACTGGGGATGTTATCTCTGCCCAGACCGAATCCCAATGAAATCAACGACTTATATTACTTACACACCCACTGTACATTTCCACGGCAAGGCTGGTGGGGGTTTCGGTTTTTGTGAATAAGTGTGATTGCGGGTTCAGGATGCACGCTGTTTGCGGCTGAACGCGTGCACGGCCTCGACCATCGCCGTCACCGATTCCGGCGGCGTGAATTGCGAGATGCCATGGCCCAGGTTGAACACGTGGCCGTGGCCGGCGGAAGGGGTGCCGTAGCTGCCCAGCGCCTTTTCCACTTCGCTGCGGATCTGCTCCGGCGCGGCGAACAGGATGGCCGGATCGAGGTTGCCCTGCAGGGCGACGCGGTCGCCGACCAGGGAACGGGCGCGGCCCAGGTTCACGGTCCAGTCCAGGCCGAGCGCGTCGGCACCGATGTCCGCCATTTCATCCAGCCACAGGCCGCCGCCCTTGGTGAAGACGATGGCCGGGATGCGCACACCATCCTTCTCGCGCTGGAGCCCGGCGACGATCTTGCGCATGTAGGCCAGCGAGAACGCCTGGTAGGCGCCGTCGGCCAGCGCGCCGCCCCAGGAATCGAAGATCATGACGGCCTGGGCGCCGGCGTCGATCTGGGCGTTCAGGTAAGCGGTGACCGCCTGCGCGGTGACGTCCAGGATGCGGTGCATCAGGTCCGGGCGCGCGTACAGCATCTTCTTGATGGTGTGGAACTCGCGCGAGCCGCCGCCTTCGACCATGTAGCAGGCCAGGGTCCAGGGGCTGCCCGAAAAGCCGATCAGCGGCACACGGCCGTTCAGCGCCGTGCGGATCTGGGTGACGGCGTCGAACACGTACTGCAAGGAGGCCATGTCCGGCACCTGCAGCCTGGCGACGTCTTCCTCGGTGCGCACGGTGCGTTCGAATTTCGGGCCTTCGCCATCTTCGAAATACAGGCCCAGGCCCATCGCGTCCGGCACCGTCAGGATGTCCGAGAACAGGATCGACGCGTCCAGCGCGTAGCGGTCGATCGGCTGCAGCGTCACTTCGGTCGCGAAATCCGGATTCTTGGCCAGGCCCAGGAACGAGCCGGCGCGCGCGCGGGTGGCGCGGTATTCCGGCAGGTAGCGCCCCGCCTGGCGCATCAGCCACACCGGCGTGTACTCGGTCGGCTGGCGCAGCAGGGCACGGAGGAAAGTGTCGTTCTGGAGCGGAGCGAATTGTGGCATGACTGGCAACCCTGGCAAGAAAATCGACGCGGAAATCGCGGGCAAACGTCTATTATCGCATTTCCTGGGCCATTTCACGGCACAAGCTTCGTTCGCGGACGTCCGCCGCGTAGCCTCTTATAATGGTTGCCTGCACATCCGCTGGAACCGATCCCATGTCAGCCCTACCCCGCACACAAGCGCCCTACGGCGCCTGGACTTCCCCGATTACCGCTGCCGTGGTCGCGGCCGGCGCCACCCCGTTATCAGGCGTGACGCTGGACGGAGACGACGTCTATTGGCTGGCCGGCCGCGCCAGCGAAGGCGGCCGCACGACGCTGCTGCGCCAACGTGGCGGCACCGTCGCGGAACTGACGCCGGCGCCGTTCAACGTGCGCACCCGCGTGCACGAATACGGCGGCGGCGCGCTGCTGGCGGCCGGCGCTACGGTCTGGTTTTCGAACTTTGCCGACAACCGTTTATACCGTATTGACAACGACGGCGAACCAGTCGCGGTCGGCGCCGGCGGCGCGCTACGCTACGCCGACTTCGTGCTCGACGCTGCGCGTGGCCGATTGATCACCGTGCGCGAAGATCATTCGGCGGGCGCCACCTACCCCGTCAATACGATCTGCGCACTGGGTTTCGATGGCAGCGAAACCGTACTGGTCGACGGCAACGATTTTTATTCGTCGCCGCGCCTGTCCCCGGACGGCAAGCAGCTGGCCTGGTTGAGCTGGGACCACCCGCGCATGCCCTGGCAGGGCACGGAACTCTGGTTGGCCGACATCAGCGACGACGGCACGCTGGTCGACGGCCGCCTGGTCGCCGGCGGCGCGGACGAATCGGTCTGCCAGCCGGAATGGTCGCCGGAAGGCTTGCTGCACTTCGTGTCCGACCGCAGCGGCTGGTGGAATTTGTACCGCTTCGAGCATGGCGTGGTCCACGCGCTATGCCCGCGCGAGGCCGAATTCGGCGGTCCGCACTGGGTGTTCGGCAATACGATGTACGGTTTTGCTTCGAATGGCGCCATCGTCTGCACCTATATCGAGCAAGGCGTCAGCCGCCTGGCGCGCCTTACCAAGGGCACGCTCACGCCCATCGACAGCCCCTACCAGGAAATCCGCGAACTGCGCGTGCAGGGCGACACGGTCGCGCTGCTGGGCGGCGCCCCGACCATCGCCGCGGAAATCGCGCGCATCGATCTGGCGGGCGGCATGCGCGAGGTGCTGGCGCGCTCGATCGAGAAGCTGCCGGACCTTGGCTACCTGTCGGTCCCGCAGAGCATCGCCTACCCGAGCATGAACGGCAGGACCGCCTACGCCTTTTACTATCCGCCACAGAACAAGGACCACGAACCGCTGCCGGGCGAACTGCCGCCGCTGATGGTGATCGGCCACGGCGGCCCGACCAGCATGGCCACCAGCACCTTGAAACTGGCAACCCAATTCTGGACCAGCCGCGGCATCGCCGTGCTGGACGTGAACTATGGCGGCAGCACCGGCTTCGGCCGCGCCTACCGCGACCTGCTGCGCGAGCAGTGGGGCGTGGTCGACGTCGAGGATTGCGTGGCCGGCGCGCGTTACCTGGCGGGGGAGAAGCTGGTCGACCGCGAGCGCCTGGTGATCCGCGGCGGCAGCGCCGGCGGCCTGACCACGCTGTGCGCGCTGGCCTTCTTCGACGTGTTCAAGGCCGGCGCCAGCTACTACGGCGTGTCGGATTTAAAAGGGCTGGACGCGGATTCGCACAAGTTCGAATCGCACTACAACGAATACCTGATCGCCCCCAAGGACCGCGCCGACGCCGTGTACGCCGCGCGCTCGCCGATCAACCACACGGACAAGTTGGCGCGCCCGATGATCTTCTTCCAGGGCCTGGACGACAAGGTGGTGCCGCCGCCGCAATCCGAGGTGATGGTCGACGCCCTGCGCGCCAGGGCCGTGCCGGTGGCCTATCTGACGCTGGAGGGTGAAGGCCACGGCTTCCGCAAGGCGGACAGCATCGTGCGCACGCTCGAAGCGGAGCTGGTTTTTTATCTGCGCGTGTTCGGCATCCAGGTGCCCGATGAACTGCCCGCGATCGAGATCGAGAACCTGGCCGCATGACCCTGGAGGTAACACAAGCACGCTTCGAGGCCTGCAGCCGGCGCGACAAGATGATCCTCGCGCTGCTGGCCCTGGCCGGCGAGCCGATGGGCCGGCGCCGCATCCACGAACACCTGGCGCCGCTGGAAGACAGCACTTCCGAAGACGACCTGGCCGAGCCGCTCGAGCGCCTGCGCGCCGACGGCCTGGTCGGGGAGCTGCCGTCGCGCGGCTACGTCATCGCCCAGGACCTGGCCTGGCCGGCCATGGCCTGGTCGCTGCAGCAGCGCCAGTTCAACCCGCTGCGCGAGGTCTACCAGCAGGTCACGCCACTGCGCGTCGACTGGCAGGGCACGCCCATGCTGCGCAGCTACCGGCAAGGCGTGGCGCTGCTGCGCATGGCCCTGATCGGGGGCGAAGGCGCGAAAGCCATCGCACCGTTGCTGGCCGCCTGCCTGCGCTGCCATGAAGCAGCCTACCTGCATCCGCTGGTCGACATCTGCGCCCGCCCCTTCGAGCCCGAGCTGCTGGACCGCATCAACGGCATGGTGCGCGACGACGTACTGGCGGTGCTGGTCAATCACGTCCAGCGCGAGCCGCTGCTGGCCCCCGCCGTGCGTGCCTATGCCGAGGAACAGGCGGCGCAAGGCGGCGCCTCGATGTCCCTGCGCCTGGCGCTGGCCGACCACCTGATCCTGTGCGGGCGCCTGGATGCGGCGGCGAATCTGCTGCACGAGCTCGACGACTCCGCCACCCAGTACTACCACAGCGTGCTGTTGCTGCTGCGCGGCGACCTGGAAGAAGCCCTGGCCGGCTTCGACAAGGCCCTCAAAACCCTGCGCCGCGAGACCGGCAAGAGAAAAGCCGTGTTCGAAGGCATCGGCGGCCACCTGTACGTGACCGCCCTGCTGCGCAGCAGCGACCCGAAGCACGTGAAGGCGCTGGACGGCTACCTGGACGCCGCCACCCGCGCCGTGCAGAGCCATGACACCGCCGTCTACCAGCAGCTGTCGATGCTGCGCCAGATCCGCGGCGGCACCGTCGACGCCGAGGTGCTCCCTTCGCGCAACTGGGAAACCACCCTGCAGCCGATCATGTTCCGCGCCCTGCTGCACCATTGGCTGGGCATGCCGCAGCTGCTCGAAAAACGCGCCCTGCTCGAGCAGGCGCTCGAGGTGGCCGAACAGGCCGGCTTCGACTTCATCGCGGCCCAGCTCGGGGCGGTGCTGGGCGCGCTAGGCATGGTGGGTATCGAGAAGCGCGCGATCGCGCTGCGCCAGCAGCACCGCTTTACGGACCTGGCCCTGTGGTTCGAGCGCGAGGAACCGTGGGAGCGCCAGCTGAACGCGCTGATCAATTTGCAGCCGGCGGTGAACGTCGAGGTGGTCAAGGAATCGCGCCTGGCCTGGATGCTCACCTGGGACGAGCACCTGGGCGTGCGCGCCATCGAACCGCGCGAGCAGAAGCGCGACGCGCAAGGCGGCTGGAGCCGCGGGCGTGCCATCGGCCTGAAACGCCTGGCCGAGGAAGCGGCCGAACTGGATTTCCTCACCGCCCAGGACGTGCAGGTGGCGGGCAGCATCGCCGCCCACCGCTACTACAGCGGCAACGGCACCCGTTACGAATTCGACCTCGACCGCGCCGTGGCCGCCTTGGTGGGCCACCCGCTGCTGTTCTGGATGGACACCGGCGCGCGCGTCGAACTGCTGCCGGGCGAACCGCAGCTGATGGTGCGCGCCGGTGGCGGCAAGGTCGCCATCACGCTGGTGCCCAGGCTCCATGAGCAGCAGGGCGAGGTCGTGGTCACGCGCGAGTCGCCAAATCGCTTGCGCATCGTGCGTATCAAGGACGAGCACCGCCGCATCGGCGCCATCGTCGGCGATGGCTTGACGGTGCCCTTGGAGGCCGAGCGCCGCGTGCTGCAGGCGATCAGCGCGATCTCGACCATCGTCACCGTGCAGTCGGACATCGGCGGCAGCCCCGGCGACATCGAGACGGTGCAGGCCGACGCGCGCCTGCACCTGCACCTGCTGTCCTACCAGCAGGGCTTGCGCATCCGCATCCTGGTGCGCCCGCTGCCGGACGCCGGCCCCTACCTGCGTCCCGGCGACGGTGCCGAGAGCGTGATCGCGGACGTGAACGGCGTGCGCATGGAGGCAAAACGCGACCTGAACGCCGAGCGCGAAGCCGAGCGCCAGCTGCTGGCCGATTGCCGCGCATTGGAAGCGGCCGAGGACGAGCACGGCGAATGGCTGCTGGGCTCTCCCATCCAGTGCCTCGAATTGCTGGCCGAGCTGCAGGAACTCGAGCAGGGCCGCATCGTGGTCGGCTGGCCCGAGGGCGAATCCTTCCGCGTGACGAAGAAGGTGACGTCGAAATCGGTGCGCCTGAACATCCGGCGCGACAAGGACTGGTTCGCGGCCAACGGGCAAGTGCAGGTCGACGAACACCGCGTGATGGACTTGCGCGACCTCTTGAGCCGCCTGCGCGAGGACCGCTTCATCGCGCTCGGCGACAACCAGTTCATGGCGCTGACCCACGAACTGCACCGGCGCCTGATGGATTTGTCCGCCTACACCGATGCCGACGAGGAAGCGCTGCGCGTGCACCCGCTGGCCAGCTTCGCACTGGAAGAGATGGCGCAGGAGGCCGGCGAAGTCGATGCCGACGCCGCCTGGCGCAAGCATTTGCAGCACATGCAGGCCAATAGCGAATACAGGCCGCAGCTGCCGTCCACGCTGCAGGCCGAGCTGCGCGACTACCAGCTCGAAGGTTTCGAGTGGCTGTCGAGATTGGCCCACTGGGGCGTGGGCGCCTGCCTGGCCGACGACATGGGCCTCGGCAAGACCCTGCAGGCGCTGGCCCTGATCCTGTCGCGCGCGCCGGGCGGGCCGACGCTGGTGGTGGCGCCGACCTCGGTGGCGACCAACTGGATGGCGGAAGCCGAGCGCTTCGCGCCGACCCTGAATATCCAGCTGTTCGGTGCCGGCGACCGCAAGGCGATGCTGGAACAGGCCGGCCCCTTCGACGTGATCGTGGCCAGCTACGGCCTGCTGCAACTGGAGGCGGAACACTTCGCCAAGCAACGCTGGCACACCATCGTGCTGGATGAGGCGCAGGCGATCAAGAATGCGCACACGCGCCGTTCGCAGGCCGTGATGGCGCTGCGCGGCGATTTCAGGATGGTGGCCACCGGCACGCCGCTGGAAAACCACCTGGGCGAATTGTGGAACCTGTTCCGCTTCATCAACCCGGGCCTGCTCGGCACCAGCGACCAGTTCAACCTGCGCTTCGCCGGCCCGATCGAAAAGGCCCAGGACAAGCGCGCGGAACTGGCGGCACGCACGCGCCTGCGCCGCCTGACGCAGCCGTTCATCCTGCGCCGGACCAAGGCCCAGGTGCTGTCGGAGCTGCCGCCGCGTACCGAGATCGTGCTGCCGGTGGAACTCAGCAGCGAGGAACTGGCCCTGTACGAATCGCTGCGCCGCGAAGCGCTGGACCGGCTGGCGACGCTCGAAGCGCCGCAATCGCAAAAGCAGATCCAGATCCTGGCCGAGATGATGAAGCTGCGCCGCGCCTGCTGCAATCCGGTGCTGGTGGCGCCCGGCAGCGGCATCCGCAGCAGCAAGCTGGAGACCTTCGCGCGCCTGGCCGACGAGCTGCTGGAAAACCGCCACAAGGCGCTGGTGTTCAGCCAGTTCGTCGATCATTTGAGTTTGATTCGTGCTCATCTGGATGAAAAAGGCATCCGCTACCAGTACCTGGACGGCTCGACGCCGATGCAGGAACGCAAACGCCGCGTCGATGCCTTCCAGGCCGGCGACGGCGATTTGTTCATGATTTCGCTGAAGGCGGGCGGGGTCGGCATCAACCTGACCGCGGCCGATTATGTGATCCACATGGACCCGTGGTGGAACCCGGCGGTCGAAGACCAGGCCTCGGACCGGGCCCACCGCATGGGCCAGCAGCGTCCGGTCACGATCTACCGCCTGGTGGCACGCCACACGATCGAGGAAGGCATCGTCGACCTGCACCGCCACAAGCGCGACCTGGCCGACAGCCTGCTCGAAGGCAGCGACATGGCCGCGCGCATGTCTTCGAACGACATGCTGGCAATGTTGCAGGCGGGGCTGACGGGTGCGAAACCGGCGTCGATTGCGGACTGGCAAATCGAATAACAGGCTCGTGACTTATTGTTTCAAGGTTCCTCAAGGGCAAAAAAGGGTGCTAACCTGTCGCCCCGCCTCGCTGCGATCCCGGGCGCGCGCCATCTGGCCCTCCATTCTTATCAGGCAGACAGATCAATGATGAAATCCAAAATCGCGCTTGCCGCCCTGCTGACCTGCGTCGCGCTGGCCCCGGCGTCGGCACGTCCGGCCAAGGCCAAGCACACCAGCAGCGCCAAGGCCAAACCATCGTCGAAGGCCAAGGCGCCTGCCAAGGGCAAGGCTGCCAAGGCCGCACCGGTGGCTGCGGCTGCGGCTGCTGTTGCGGCGACGGCCGCGGCGGTCGAAGCGGCACCGGTCGCCGCCACGCCTTCGCAAAACCGCAATGACCGCTACATGGACACCCTGTCCATGCAATTCCTGACCGCGCTGTGGCGCATCGACCCGGAGGCCGGCATCGGCGTCGGCAAGTTCGACACCGCCGCCAGGCTGACCATCCCCGACGCCGCCACCCGCAGCAAGCAGCTGGCCTTCATCGACGAATGGCTGGACAAGTTCGGCAAGCTGAACGCCGATAAATTGTCGCCCAACCAGCGCAGCGACCTGGCCTTGCTCATCAACAAGCTGCAGGCCGACCGCTGGCGCCTGAGCACCTTCCGCGAATTCGAGTGGAACCCGGCCCAGTACAACGTCGCCCAATCGCTCGACTTGATCCTGAACACGGAATATGCCGCGCGCCCGCAGCGCCTGCGCACCATCCTGAAACGCCTGGGGGACGTCCCGGCCTATTACCAGGCGGCGCAAGCCTCGATCAAGAACCCGACCCACGAACACACGCAACTGGCGATTGCGCAGGCGCCGGGCACGCTGGTGGTGCTGGCCGACCTCGGCAAGACGGTCCAGGATTCGACCCAGCTGACCGCCCAGGAAAAGACGCTCTTCGCCCAGCGCATCGCGAATGCCGGCAGCGCGGTGCTGGCCTGGGTCGATTATTTGAGCGACCTCGACAAATCCCAGATGCAGATGGGGCGCGCCCGCTCCTTCCGCATCGGCAAGGCCCTGTACGAGCAGAAGTTCGCGTTCGAGATCCAGTCGGCGAACAGCGGCGAACAGACCTACCGCAAGGCGCTGGCCGCGCGCGAGGAACTGCTCACGCGCATGGACGGCCTGTCCGACCAGCTGTGGCAAAAGACGATGGGGTCCGCCGCCAAGCCGCAGGACCGCTACCGGAAGATCGGCATGGTGATCGACAAGCTCTCGCTGCAGCACGTCGCACCCAAGGATTACGTGGCCGAGATCCGGCGCCAGATCCCGCAACTGCAGGAATACGTCATCAGGAACAAGCTGGTGACCATCGACCCCAGCAAACCGCTGGTGGTGCGCGAGACGCCGCTGTACCAGCGCGGCGTGGCCGGTGCCAGCATCGACGCGCCGGGTCCCTACCGTCCGAAGGACAAGACCTATTACAACGTCACCCCACTGGATGGCTTGAGCCCCGAGCAGGCCGAAAGCAGCCTGCGCGAGTACAACAACTGGATGCTGCAGATCCTGAACATCCACGAAGCGATCCCGGGCCACTACACGCAATTGATGAACGCCAACCGCTCGCCTTCGCTGGTGAAGGCGCTGTTCGGCAACGGCGCCATGGTCGAAGGCTGGGCCGTGTATGGCGAGCGCATGATGCTGGAATCGGGTTATGGCGACAACGCGCCGGAACTGTGGCTGATGTGGTGCAAGTGGAACCTGCGCAGCGTCTCCAACACCATCCTCGACTACAGCGTGCACGTGCTGGGCATGACGCGCGAGCAGGCGCTCGACTTGCTGGTGCGCCAGGCCTTCCAGACACCGCAGGAAGCCGCCGAGAAATGGCGGCGCGCTCAGCTGTCCTCGGTGCAGCTGACCAGCTATTTCAGCGGCTACAGCGACATCATGGAACTCCGCGAGCGCCGCAAGCAGCAACTCGGCGACAAGTTCGACCTGAAGGAATTCCACGACCAGTTCCTCGGCTACGGGAATGCGCCGGTGCGCGTCATCGGGCAGCTGATGCAGTAGGATCGCCGTATGAGTGATGCATAAAAGTCACACTTTTAAAAAATTAAGCCTCGTCTAATACACGAGGCTTAATTTTTTTCAGCTTCCAACGTGCAGTTTATTTCTTCTATCTGGCAGGGAACAGGCAGCAACGTCAGAATCGATATGTGACTGTACAGTCAGATATATTTCAATTTGTTACAAATCTTACGGGTGCGGCACCTTCGAAAAGAGAGCGTGATGCTAACTTGACACTCATCGCGATTCACGGGGAATCGTGAACCAAAGCCAGAACACGCAAGAAAGAGAGATTTGAAATGAAAAAAGCACTGCTCGCCACCCTGCTCGCCACCGTTGCCACCATGGGTGTTGCCCAGGCCCAGTCCATGGACTCGTTCGCAGGCAAGACTTACATCGGTATCGAAGGCGTGACCGCCAAGAATGACACCGTGGACGGCTGGCGCTTCGGCGAAAAGCTGTTCGGCGGCTACAACTTCAACCAGAACTGGGCTGCCGAAGCCGGCTACACCCGCTTCGACAGCGCCAACCGCGGCAGCCTCGAAACCAACGGCTACAACAGCTACATCGCCGCCAAATACGCCATGCCGATCAACGAGCAGTTCTCGGGCTACGCCAAGCTGGGCGTCGGACGCAGCGTGCGCAAGGCCAGCGATGTCGGCCTGAGCTACCGCCAGGCGGATACCAGCGCCTACGGCGCGCTGGGCGTGAAATACCAGCTGGACCCGAACCTGGCACTGAACCTCGAATACGAGCGCAACGGCAAGCAGAAAGACGTCGGCGCCAAGGCTGACAGCCTGGGCCTGGGCCTGAGCTACGGCTTCTAAGCCACTACGGCAGCGGATGCGGTAGCAACTGCTGCCATACATATCAAAAAAACAGGCCCCGCTGGTAACAGCGGGGCCTGTTTGCATTTGACGCCAAGACGGCACTTACATCGGCGATTTTGTATACATCCCTTTAGAATCAAAGACATGCATATATGACTTTCGGGTCATTTATATTGCAACTTGTTACAATTATTACTGTTTTAGCACTTTCATCGAGGAAACCTGATGCTACCTTGGCCTTGTTCGCGATTCATGGGGAATCGCGGCGATTGTCCAAAGCAGGAGACTTCCATGAAAAAAACGATCATCGCCCTCGCCGTCACGCTGGCCGCCGCCGGCGCCGCCCAGGCCCAGACCACAGCCGACGCTACGCCGAAAGCCTATGTCGGCATTGGCGTGGCGGCCGCCAACAATCCAAACGTCGATGCCTACAAGGCCGGGGTCAAGCTGTTCGGCGGCTACGATTTCGACCAGAACTGGGGCCTCGAAGCCGGTTTCACCCGTTACGGCAACACCGATTTCGCCGGCACCATCAACGGCCAGTCCGAAAGCGGCCACACCCGCGGCAGCAACACCTATGTCGCCGGCAAATACACGCTGCCGATCAACGACCGCTTCTCGGCTTACGGCAAGCTCGGCGTGGGCTACACCGAACGCCACCTCAGCAGCACTGCGGGCATGAGCGCGGGCACCAAGGGCAGCGACACCGGCTTGTACGCCGGCCTGGGCGCAAAATACAAGCTGACCGAGAATGTGTCGCTGAATGCCGAGTATGAGCACTACGGCAAGAACGACAAGGTCGCGCCCAAGCGGCAGCAGTGGAGCCTGGGCGCCAGCTACGGCTTCTGAACTCAGCGGCGCGAGGCGCGCCGGCGGCGCACCAGCGCCATGACCAGCAGGCCGGCGCCCAGCAGGCCGACCGACATCGGTTCCGGCACATCGGCGCTGGTGCCATTTACGCGGAAGGCGTAGTTCACGTAGGGGTAGTCGCCCTCGCCCATGTAGTAATGGTCGGCCACCAGCGCCGAGGCATCGCCATCGGTCTCGTATTGGCCGATGGTGCCGATGTCATATATGTAATCCTGGGCAAACGCGTCGACACTCCGGCCATACTGGTCGTACCAGGCCTGGAAGTCGATCAGCGCGGCATCGCTGCCCACGGTCGAGATCACGTAATCCGAAGCCTCGCCGCCGAACAGTGCGGCGGCAGCCTGCTGGCCGGTGTACAGCGGGGGCAGCGTCAGCCAGGAGGGACCGCTGTACAGATCCCAGGAACCGACGTACACGGGCGCGGCGGCGGCCAGGGCACTGGCGCCCAGCAGGATGGTAGCAAGGGTACGTTTGAACAGCTTCATGATTTCTCCGGCAATACGACTCGATAGCGGAGATGAAGCAAAAAGAATGCCTGCAGGAAAATAATTTACAAAATCAAGGACTTGCCTTGCGCCAACATCAGCCAGGCAAGTCCACTGTAAAAATTTCCGACAGGAATTAAGCCGGCTCTTCCGGCGCGCGCGAGATGCGCACGAACACCGGCGCCAGCAGCAGGCCCAGCTCGAACAGCAGGCACATCGGGATGGCCAGGGCCAGCTGGCTGACCACGTCCGGCGGCGTGACGATGGCGGCGATGACGAAGGCGCCGACGATGGCGTATGGGCGGATCGACTTCAGCTTTTCCACGCTGACAATGCCCATGCGCACCAGGATCACGACGACGACCGGCACCTCGAAGGTGGCGCCGAAGGCCAGGCACATTGACATCACGAAGTCGAGGTAGTTCTCGATATCGGGCATGACCGCAATCGAAGTCGGCGCGAAGTCGGCGATGAAGTGGAACACGCGCCCGAACACCAGGAAGTAGCAGAACGCCACCCCGGCAATGAACAGGAACGAGGACGAGAACACCAGCGGCAGCACCAGCCGCTTTTCGTGGGCGTACAGGCCGGGCGCGACGAAGGCCCAGGCCTGGTAGAACACCCAGGGCAGCGCCAGGATCAGGGCCAGCACCAGGGTCACCTTCATCGGCACCAGGAAAGGCGCGGCGACGCCGGTGGCGATCATCTTGGCGCCGGTGGGCAGCGAGGCCAGCATCGGAGCGGCCAGGAAATCGTAGATACGAGCCGGTCCCGGCCACAGCATCAGGCCGCCACAGATGATGGCCACGCCGATCGCGGCACGGACCAGGCGGTCACGCAACTCGACCAGGTGGGATATGAAGGTTTCTTCGCCCGCAGCTTCTTGGGTCATCAGAAAAAGGATGTGTTGGATTTAGCGCCGGGACGGAACTTGCGCACGCGCGCGGCGCCGGACAGCACATGCTGGCGCGTCCCCTGGCGGTTCTTGAACCAGGCCGGCACGCTCGAGGTGCGCACCAGCTTCTTGCGGCGGAAGTCACGCGCCTTGCGCTCGATGTCCTCCGGCACCGCCGTGACGGTGGGGCTGGACGACGCGGTGCTGTCGGCGCCGTTCCAGGCGGATTCGACCTCGGTCAGGTGCGACGAGACCGAGGTCTCGACGTCCGATTTGAAGGCGTCGGCGCTGGACTTGAAACTGTTGGCGGTCTCCTGCACTTCCTTGTGCAGGTTGCGCAGCTCTTCCATCTCGATCTCGCGCGAGACTTCCGATTTCACCTCGTGCAGGTAGCGCTGGGCGCGGCCGTACAGGGTGCCGGCCATGCGCGCCACCTTCGGCAACTTTTCGGGGCCGATGACGACCAGCGCCACCGCGCCGATGATGGCGAGTTTGGAAAGCCCGAGATCGATCATTTAGGCGCGAGGATCAATGACGGGTCTTTTCGCGCGTTTCGACGTCGATCGTGGACTTGTCGGCAACCTGCTGCGTCGGCTGGCCGGCAGCGTGCTTTTCCTCGTCGCCCTTGACGCCATCCTTGAAGCCCTTGACGGCCTTGCCCAGGTCCGAGCCGGCATTGCGCAGCTTGCCGGTACCGAACACCAGAACCACAACCACAAGCACCAACACCCAGTGCCAGATACTCATCGAACCCATTGTTTTCTCCTTGCCGGGCTGTTCGCCCGATATCCGTAGTGCGTGTAAAGCTCACGCGCAGTATAAGCCATGCCGAAGCGGAATGCTCTCTTTCCTTCCGGAAGCTCCGCCTTTATTTCAGGCCATGTTCAATCGTTCAAGTACCCAGGCCGCGCCATGGACGCGGGCCGCCGTAGACGTGCAAATGCAGGTGATAGACTTCCTGGCCGCCATCCGGACCGGCATTGATCAGGGTCTTGAAGCCACCGCTGCGCTGGCCGTCCGGGCCCTGCTTGACGGCGATGCCGTGCTCGGCCGCCAGTTTCGGCGCCAGCGCCAGCATCTTGCCCAGCAGTGCGGCGTGCTCGTCGGTGCAATCGGAGAGCGTGGCCACGTGCTGCTTCGGGATCACCAAGAGGTGCACCGGCGCGGCCGGGTTGATGTCCTTGAAGGCGAGCAATTCCTCGTCTTCATAGACCACGCCCGCCGGAATCTGCTTGGCGACGATCTTGCAAAAGATGCAGTTATCCATGTTCACTCCAGAAGATTATCTTGTGGCGGCGCCGTGACGTGGCGCGTGCTCACTCCGTGGGACGCGACGCCTTTTCCACGATGCCGGACACGCCTTCGCGCCGCGCCAGTTCATCGATCACCTGCTGCGGCGTGAGCCCGAAGCGCGCCAGCAGCACCATCGAATGGAACCACAGGTCAGCGGTTTCGTACAGCAGCTTGGAAACATCGGCGCCGGCGCGCACGTCCTTGGCCGCCATCACGGTCTCGACCGCTTCTTCGCCGATCTTCTTGAGGATCGCATCGTCGCCCTTGGCGAACAGCTTTGCGACATAGGAGGTGGCCGGATCGCCGCCGTGTTCCGGCTTGCGCGATTCGATCACCGCCGCCAACTGGTCGAGGTTGAAGCTCATTTTTTCTTCGGGTGGGTGTAGATGGTGTCGGGGTCCTGCAGCACCGGCTCGACGCTGTGCCAGTCGCCCTTGTCGAACTTCTGGAAGAAGCAGGAATGGCGCCCGGTGTGGCAGGCGATGCCGCCGGCCTGCTCGACCTTGAGCAGGACCACGTCTTCGTCGCAGTCGAGGCGGATTTCCAGCACTTTCTGCACGTGGCCGGACTCTTCGCCCTTGTGCCACAGTTTCTTGCGCGAGCGGCTCCAGTACACCGCTTCGCCCAGTTCCACGGTCTTGGCCAGGGCTTCGCGGTTCATCCAGGCGAACATCAGGATGTCGCCCGTGCCCGCCTCCTGGGCGATCACCGGCACCAGGCCGTGCTCGTCCCATTTGATTTTCTTCAGCCAGGGCTGGGCCGGGATCGAGGGGGTCGTCGTCGGGGTTGCCATGTATTCTCTGTTCAATCGAGGCGCATCGGGATGCCGCGGTCCTGCATGAAGCGCTTGGCCTCGCCGACCGTGTGCTGCCCGTAGTGGAAGATGCTGGCGGCCAGCACCGCGTCGGCGTGGCCTTCGAGGACGCCGTCGGCCAGGTCCTGCAGGCCGCCGACGCCGCCGGAAGCGATCACCGGGATGCCGACCGCGTCCGAGACGGCGCGCGTCAGGCCGAGGTCGAACCCGGACTTGGTGCCGTCGCGGTCCATGGAGGTCAGCAGCAGCTCGCCGGCGCCCAGGCTTTGCATCTTGCGCGCCCATTCGACGGCGTCCAGCCCGGTCGGATTGCGGCCGCCGTGGGTGAATACTTCCCACTTGCCGGGCGCAACCTGCTTGGCGTCGATCGCGACCACGATGCATTGCGAGCCGTGCTTCTGGGAGGCGTCGAACACCAGTTGCGGATTGGTGACGGCCGAGGTGTTCATCGACACCTTGTCGGCGCCGGCGTTCAGCAGGCGGCGCACATCCTCCACCTTGCGCACGCCGCCGCCCACGGTCAGCGGAATGAAGACGGTGGAGGCGACGGCCTCGATGATCGGCAGGATCAGGTCGCGGCCATCGGAGGACGCCGTGATGTCGAGGAAGGTGATCTCGTCGGCGCCCTGGCCGTCGTAGCGGCGGGCGATCTCGACGGGGTCACCGGCATCGCGCAGCTCGGTGAAGTTGACGCCCTTGACGACGCGGCCGCCGGTGACGTCGAGGCAGGGAATGATGCGTTTTGCTAGCATGGATTCAGGCCTGTGCGCCTTCCGTCAGCGCATCGGCACGCTCCTGCGCGCTGGCCAGGTCCAGCGTGCCCTCGTAGATCGAGCGGCCGCAGATCACGCCTTCGATGCCTTCGTCCTGCACCGCGCACAGCGCTTCGACGTCGGCCAGGTTGTGCACGCCGCCGGAAGCGATGATCGGGATCCTGACGGCTTGCGCCAGCTTGACGGTGGCTTCGATGTTCACGCCGCCCATCATGCCGTCGCGGCCGATGTCGGTGTAGACGATCGATTCGACGCCATAACCCTCGAACTTCTTGGCCAGGTCGATAACCTCGTGGCCGGACATCTTGCTCCAGCCGTCGGTCGCGACCTTGCCGTCCTTGGCGTCCAGGCCGACGATGATAGCCCCCGGAAAGGCGCCGCAGGCGTCGTGCAGGAAGCCCGGGTTCTTGACGGCGGCGGTACCGACGATGATGTAGGTGATGCCGTCGTCCAGGTAGCGCTCGATGGTGTCCAGGTCGCGGATGCCGCCACCCAGCTGGACCGGGATCTCGTCCAGGTCATTGTCTTCGGCGTATTCCTGCACGGTTTGCAGGATGGACTTGATCGCACTCTCGTTCTTCGGCTTGCCGGCGAATGCACCGTTCAGGTCGACCAGGTGCAGACGGCGCGCACCCTTCTTGAGCCAGTGCAGCGCCATCTCGGCGGGATCTTCGGAGAACACGGTGGCGAGGTCCATATCGCCCTGTTTCAGGCGAACGCAGTGACCGTCTTTCAGGTCGATGGCGGGGATCAGCAGCATGGTCGTTGTCGGTTGGGTTGACGGTGTTGGACGAGGAAGCTCAAGGATTCCAGTGGATGAAATTGCGATACAGGCGCAGCCCGGCGGCGGCGCTCTTTTCGGGGTGGAACTGGGTGGCGACGATATTGTCGCGCGCGACGGCGCAGCAGTAAGCGCCGCCGTAGTCGGCTTCGCCGATCGTGTCTTCGGGGTTTTCCGGCGCGGCGTAATAGCTGTGCACGAAGTAGAACCAGGCACCGTTTTCAACGCCTTCCCACAACGGGTGCGCGCGGGTCTGGCGCACGCGGTTCCAGCCCATCTGCGGCACCTTGAAGCGCGAGCCGTCGGCTTGCCACTTGCCGTCGAGCTGGAAGCGCACGACCTTGCCGGGCAGCAGGCCCAGGCCGGGCGTGCCCTCGTTTTCCTCGCTCGCGTCGAACAGCATCTGCTCGCCCACGCACACGCCCA
>Ga0265797_10005221_pt1 | contig 19105 bp, 18 predicted proteins | sample P2T30metagenome_FD_192433 | JGI IMG/M metagenome (GOLD analysis project Ga0265797, IMG submission 192433) | Plant litter microbial communities from East Loma Ridge, Irvine, California - P2 T30 | ecosystem: Environmental > Terrestrial > Plant litter > Unclassified | place: USA: California... | reverse complement strand
GGCGGTTGACGAGGAAGCAAGAGCCTGGACAAAAGTTTCTGTACTTCCTCACAGTGCCAGAATCCCCCATCTTGGGCCATGTTTCCAATGTGAGGATGTTTGTGTGCTGTACCGTAAACGCAAGGAGAGACACATCACGGTTAGCGAAGAGCGACCATCGCGCGGAATCACACGCCAAGTGTTGTTGTCGCAGTTCCCCGCAATCGACCATACCAACACCACTATTCTGTGCGCGATCATCAATTTGGACTTGAGACTTTAAAGCTACCAAACTAGGTAAAACCCCTATATGGGAACCGGCAATGCGTCTGAACACGATATACCTTCATCATGGGACAGGGGCTGCATGATTAAACGAGATGTTGGATTCTTTCGCCCCATAATCAAGTCCAGAAGCAATGGTACGGTTAGAGAGTAAACGATGCGCTTGGCTATCATCCGAATTTCCCAATATTTTTCCCGATTATGCCTAGCTTTTGATCTCAGTGCATGTACGAACGAAGTAGGGCAACGTTTGAAGTGTGCTAAGCCTACCAGCACTAGTGGTCCAATTTAGGTAAGCTCGCTTGCAGCCCACAACCCTGGAAACTTTTAAAATAATCGAGAATTCTGATTTCCAACACCAACACCAACTCGACACCGACTTGTTCAACATGCCGACTCACTTGAGCAAGACCAGGAAACACAGAGGCCATGTCAGCGCTGGACACGGTCGCGTTGGCAAGCACCGCAAGCATCCCGGTGGTGTACGTAACTGAGAACAGCGACGACTATACTCATGACACTGACAATTCCAGCGCGGTCTTGCCGGAGGTCAACACCATCACCGAACCAACTTGGATAAATACCATCCTGGTTATTTGTAAGCCTGCTCCTTTCCGTAGTACCGCATCGCTCGCTAACAACAACTCAGCGGAAAGGTGGGAATGCGCCACTTCCACCTGCAGCGCAACCATGAGTGGAAGCCTGTAGTGAACATTGACAAGGTAGTTCGAATGTTTACATCTAAGATTACGTACTTGTTCTGACTTCGCATAGCTTCTGTCCCTGATTCCTGCCGAACACCGCGAGAAGTACCTAGACTCGTCGTCCGCTCCCAGTACCGCCCCCGTCATCAACCTCCTCAACTACGGCTACGCGAAATTGCTGGGCAAGGGTCGCATCAACATCCCCGTCGTTGTCCAGGCGCGTTACGTCAGCGCCGAAGCTGAGCAGAAGATCAAGGCCGCTGGTGGTGTTATTCAGCTTGTTGCTTAGAGCCTTCAACATGAAGGACACCTAAAATTCTCAAGCCGCGGTAGATCGAAGACAGGTACCGTTGGGCATACTTCCCTACTATTGGTGTAGTGGACATTCAGCGTGGTGGCTGGGCGGTGGTTGTTCGATAGTTCTCTACGAATGACATACTTGCCGAACAAACCTTGCAGCGCCACTGTCAGGTTTGGACTAAGGTGCTGCTCTTGACCAATGATTTGTGACAGTTCTACATGAAGTTCGCAGCTTGCAGCTTAGGCATACTAATGCCAAACTAGGTCGTCTACTAACGTGATAGTTTTGATAGCTTACATTACCTCTAGGTTGATCTGTGCCGAGACTCTTAATTCTGTATGACTGTGAAAACTCCACTTGAGTACAAGATGGGCGCTTGGCATGTGTTATATGTCTAGCCCTAGGATGTACATGTTCCATATACTTTCCATGTATACTTGGAGAGCTTCCTTGGGATATTTATCCTATTCATCTGACACATCAATCAACGTTGGAACTCGTCGGCTGATGAAAGCTACTCAATTCATTTAAAACCTGTACTAATTGTATAAACAATAAATTCCTACCGAAGACCCTACCGTCAACCTCCAAAGCTTCCTTCCACAGGACCGGGTCCAGTGCAGACTCTCGAGGGGGAAAATCAAGGCAGGGCGCGCTCCTGTCAGCATGATGGATATGCGATGGTAGGGATGCTTCAAAGCCACCTCCGAGGTTACTACACTTGTTCTCCGAAGCGCTCGGGTATCCAAGGAGGACCAGTCTTCGACGTCGGTCTCATGGTCAAAGTTTTGGGAGTCCATTAGGCGACTTTGCCTGTTCCAGTGCAGCTGCAAGACTACGGTGCGTAGCCGAGGTTATGTGCAGGTCCACAAGGACTCAAAGAATGCGAAGGTAGTGTAAGAGATATGATGTAAGGCGCGGTTGGTGGTACCCTCAACAAGTTTGGAGGGACTACCTTTCAAGGCATGATGTGCGACTCGTAAGGCAGACGCGCAAAGCTATCACAATCATGTGCGATCATGAGTCAATGCATTGTCAAGTCCTCATTGTCGGCCTCTTCGGTGCAGGGAGACACCCCGTTTCTCAAGGAGCGCTAACATACAGGTCCACGTCCTACTGTACGTAAACTATGACATAGCCTTGTAAATATCGACGGTCCTGTCGCCCAATGCTGCGTAAATGTATACTCCTGGCCTGGCCACGCTTCGTAATGCAACCCCAAGATTGCGGCGTAGCTACAACACCAGTCATTGTCTCCAAATGACCTCTGCAAATGCCCAACTTGCCAAAAAGGCCCCCAATTGACGACCAAACCATCAAGACCAAATGACCACGCGACCACGCCGCACTCGTCAGCTTCAGCTAGCGGAGTACCTGCGTGCACCATCAACTGGGAAACTGGGAACACATTCGGAACAGCAGGGCGCACTTTCATAGGCAGCCATCTCAACGTCGGCAGGTACCCGCTGCATGCTCGTACATACACCAGCCGTCACGTTAAGGCCACCACATCTCCACACTATCACAGCCTCACAGTGGCAACCTACCGCCCCAGTTTGCATGAACCCTTGGGTGTTGGCGGCGGCGGCTATGGCGACTATGCATGTAGCAAACTGGTAGCCGTGAAGCCTCCATAGTTTGGCCATACAGACTTAACCGGTGAACGACGTTCACGCGGAGCGCGCCGACAGCATTGCGCAGCCAATCACAGCGCGGGAAGTTGTGCCTCAGCCACGATTTGAGCCACAGAACTGAGGCGGTGCCTGGCCAAGGTATGATGTCGTTCGGCTCCTGTAGGCAGTCGAGACATATGGTCTGATGGTTTAAAGAGGATGAAAGGGACTGTAGTGTTCTTTTGCCTTTTTCTCATCAGCACGAGTATAAGTACCTTCAACCAGTACACATACATTTACAGCAGTCTTCTTCTCGATACCAACATCCTCTTCGCCTTCTACATCACTATATCACCCCGACACCTTACCCAGACATCTTGGTCAAGCACTCACCATGTCTTATCTACATTTCAACCATAGCCGCGTCCGCGAGCGCACTCCTCCTGACTACGAGCCTTCCTACTCTCATCCCCAGCTGCCTCCTCGCGAGTCGAACGAACGCCGTCGCGACATTACACTTTCCGACATCGATGACGACGGTCACGATGATTACCCCTACTCCTCCAAGCACAAAGCCGCTAAGATGTCTCGTGCTCTGACGGTCCGCGATGAGCCCTCCCAGCTGGAGCGCTACAACGTCTGGTCCGACAACAGGCGCAACGATGACGATGACGAGAGGCGGCGCAGCTATGAGACCCGCCGCACATACAGGCACTCGTCTGACCGCTTCGACGCCGAAGATGCGGACGATCGTGGATTTCGCTTCAATCTCAAGGCTACCTTTGAGCGCCCACGCTCATCTCACCACCACCACCCCCTCTCTCGAGACCTTGATACTCACCTCTGGCCCAGCGATGTCCTCCGTCGCAAGGACAGATGGGTAGACGAGGCATGGGAGTCCAGTGAGCGCTCTACTTCGAGGGAGAGAAGCTTGACGAGGAGGGACAGCTGCTGGGGCGAGTTGGAGGAGAGAGAAAAGGAGATTGAAGACGAGAAATGGAGCAGATACCGCAGGACAACGGTGTCAAAGACAGAGGAGCTCAGGCCGTTGAGCTCGTGGCGTCGCAGGAGGATCATCAAGGACATTTAGGGTTCGGTGGAACCAAAGATGGTGGCATCGGAGAACTTGATACTGGATTGGATGATGGACTTGATTTCGCCTGTTGCTGCTGCTGCTTTCGTTTGATTTAGGTATAGTTAGTGTTGAGCTCTTGTGCTTTTTGGCTTTACTTTTCTTTAGTCGAAATTTTTATACCCAGAATGGCAGACGAGACAATAGGGTGGGGTTTTTTTTTGATAGAGTGTACTCGGTAGATAGCAATGTCATGGTTATCTTTTTGTGCGGTTGCGACTGAGGTGTGACTGACTGAGCATCACCAAGACCATCTTCATACTATCGAAAATCTCATTCATTGCAAAACATGGTGATTCTAACAGCCGAATAACAAGACAATCGAGTGTGATAGAGGGGCAGCCCAGCGGGCAGATCACTTGACTAGGCGATCTACCGGGATATATGCACGGACCAATGACCCATTGTTTGGTTGGCGTCTTGCGTGTTTACATCAGTGCTCTCGTCCCGAACAACACCACCACCAACCAATTTCACGACTTCAGCATGGCGCAAACCGACAGCAAAGAGAACATCGCCGATGGGTTGATTGCGAATATTGCATTCAAAGCCCCTTCACACCCCCCCCATGAAGCGGCACTTTCACCAAAGAAGTCGTCGCGCAAGACGCGCAGTAAGAGTATCGGACCAGGCGGGTTAGGAGAGTTGGAAGCACCACCGCTAAAAGAAGCGTTTGGGAATCGCAGAAAGGTATGCGCAGTGTACGCTCAGTCTGTGCGAAAATTGGAGTGCATGTTGCTGACCAAGTAGTCTGCTTTTATTCCCGCGGTCAAGTCAATTCTTGCCTCGAATGATGAAGACGAGAAGAAGAGACGCGAAGCCCGTAGCAAGTCGCTGGGTAGGATTTGAACACTACAAGGAGACTGGAAGCAAATAACTAACGCCTCTCTAGCAAGGCGACGCGTATCTTTCGCGCCCGAGGCTACTCTACACACTTGGGATGTAGTCGAATACATGCGCGATGCAACCAGTTCCTCTGCCTCCTCCGAGGTCACTCGAAGAGCCTCCAATGTCTCTCAAACCTCCACCCCAGCATCGCCAGCCCCTCCTTCCGACCCCACGGAGCCACCATCGACCCCACCAGAAGAGGCCAGCTCGTCACCTGCAAATCAGCGGGCATCACATCAAAAGAAGAACCGCCGAAGTTCTGGTATACCGCCCATGAACTTTAACAACCCAGATGACACCTACTCCTCCAGTCCTTTGAGCGGAGATAATCCCTCGCCGGGAGACAACAGCGAGAGCAACGATTCTGACGACAGCGATGCGACCGAGAATTTGGGCGCTTCTCCTGATACCGAGGATTCTTCCCAGAGCAGCGCTCGGCTGGATGCTGCACTTCGAGAGGCATCCAACTTGGCAAGTACGCAAAACTTGGACTTTGACGATGATGGCGACATGACTATGGACATGGCACAAGACGAGATTACCGCAGCCTTCAAGCCTTGGGCAAAAAAGAACTACGTCACGGAATATCACAAGGAGAACGAACGCCCTATCGCCTCACCACCACGTACAGAAGCTGGCGATGACGAGGATATGAGCATGGATATCACACGCGCAGTCGGCCGTATTGTCCCACCACAACAGCAAGAAGAGTCGGACGCACCGAGCTCGGACATGGAGGAAGACATGAGCATGGAGCTCACCATGCCACTCGGAAGCATACAAGCTATGGCATCGAATGCTCCAGCCAGCCGAAGGAAGAGTCTTAAGAGGAGAGTGTCAACACTCGAGCAAGGTAGCCCTGCGAAGCGCACTGCGAGTCGGCGCACAAGCTTGCGTTCACGTCGACAATCGGAAGAACATGTCCAGGAAGATGCGACCATGGACTTCACAATGGCGATCGGAGCGATTAAGAAGGCACCGCAGCCTGATCTTGCAAGGCGTGTCAGCGTCGAACCCGCTTCCGAAGATGCGACCATGGACTTTACTTTGGCTGTCGGCTCTATCAAGAAGGCCAATTCTATTGTGCAGCACGAACAGGAGGAGGAGGAGGAAGAAGAAGAAGAAGAAGAAGACGAGGTCGAAGACGAAGATCTTTCCATGGAGTTTACAAAAATTGTTGGCCCTGGCATTAGACGTGCCGATAAGCCATCCTCAATACCAGAGCAATCTGCTGATACTAGTCCTGACCTAGTCATGAAGACACCAACGCCTCAAAAGGCATTTAAAAAGTCGCCTGGCAGCAGGAGGAGTTCCACGCTCAGGAATGAAGTCAAAGCAGAGTCAGAAGTGTTGAAAGACATCACTCCTAGCACGTCGGATGAGGTCACTTACCCGAAAATTGATCCAGGAACCCCGGAAATTGTGAGGCAGAAAGACATTGAGGAGATCGAGCCATCCCCATTCGTGCGCCGAACTCCCTTGAGCGCTATTGCAACTCCCGCCAGTGAGCAGCGACAAAGGACACCGCTGGCCATTCCTGAGGACCCCGTCACTGCCCCGATTTTGGATCGACGTCGTTCTTCGTTGTCTGCAGTACAATTCAGCCCCATCAACGCACCGCGCGAGGAACCTATGCTGAAGAGCACAACAATCCTAAGCAACAGTATCAAGCTACTTTCCACCCCCAGAAAGCAAACGTTGATGTCGCCAATGAAAAAGAGTATGACTCCAAAGAAATCTCAAACTCCGCAAAAACAACAGACGCCAAAGCAGAAGACACCGACGCCAAAGAAAGCTACACCACGAAAGAGTATGAGCCCCAAGAAGCGTGTACTCTTCGGTGAGCAACCAGAGGAGGAGAATGAGATGGAAGTCAGCGTTGCAGAGGATGTTTCGGATGTTGAGCGTATCTCGTTGCAGGACTTCCTTGACATGACAAAGATTCGCTTTATGGATCTTAGTACGACCAAGCGACGCCACACCGCAGCTCCTGCTTCGTTCCACGATGTGGAAGTAGAAGAGAAGGAGGAGTCTTTAGACCGCTATGTTGTGGCTGGTGCGTGTACATTGCCTGAGTATGAGCTCTATCAACACGCGTGTCATGAGATGAAGAAATACATCTCTGATGGCCGCCATTTTGTCCGCACTATGGAAGCAAATGTCCTGGAGGACAACCCATTGCTCTTCAGCGAATACCTCACTGCTCCTCCGGATCAACGCAAGGTTATGGATAACCAATTCAAGAACCTGAAGACGAACGCTCGCCTCGAGGCTCGCGGCGAGTGGTATACATGGCGAAGCACGCTTTTGCATGATCTCAAAGCTGGTCTTCTTCACACAATGGATGGCTTCAAGCGTGATGAGTCTACACTCATCAACCAGGAACAGCTACTCGACGTTGTGTTGCCGCCTTTGGTTGAGAAGAAGGAGCATTTGTCTGTTGAATGTAGACAGCTACAGCAACGACACGATGAGCTCAATAGCTGTGACCGGGAAGAACTGGAACAGACCAGGGAGAAGCTCATTGCTACTGATGCCGAATTGCAGGTGAAGAAGCAGTTGCTACTTCAGCTGCAACATGATCTCGCCGATAAGGAGCAACGCATTCAAGCAGCCAAAGACCGGAAGGTTGAATGCATCGAGGAGATCAAGGCAGCTGAGCGCGTGCGAGAAAGCTGCCGTGGCTGGTCTACCAGCGAAGTGAGCAGTTTGAAAGGTATGCTAACGCTAATGCTTCTACATCAACACCCACTGACAGTGCTACAGCCAAAGTGTCTGCCCTCGAGCAAGCCCACGGCTGGACTATTACTTCGGCTTCGTCAACAAGCATCACAATGACCCACTTGAACGATCTGGAGTTGTACTTTGCACCTTCTGCCTTCGCCACCGGCTCCGACACGCCCAATGCTTCCATATCTCTCGCCTACATTGGAGACTCATCAACACCACATCCACGCCCTCTGACCACTAGCAAGCGTTTCTTCCTTCAGCTCATCCGCGCGCATCTTCACTGCATCCCTCAATCACAAACACGCATCTCTTCACTTTTGTCCCTGGTTAAAAACGGCTGGGCTACTGCTCTCGCAGTTGCCGCAGGTGTTCGCTGGCTCGAGCACAGCTACATCACTGAAGAGTACATCCTTTCTGACGAGCGCATGGCCATATCTACCAACATGCTTCTTCCTACATTACAAACCAAGATCAGGGCCACCTTTGAGGTTGGCGTTGCCCTAGGCAAAGAAGGTGTAGAGACCGATGTTAGTACCAGGGCAGAGGTTGTTTACGGTGAGAAGTATGGTGAGGAGAAGATGGGTGCATTCTTGAGGGACTTTTGCGGGAACGAGGTGAAGGAAGAGGCGGGCATGGCGGTATGGGCAGACGCCATGCTGGATCTTGGCACGAGGCTTAAAAAGACTGGGAGAAAGGGCGAGAGAAAGTAGTAACCTTTTGTGATGGCTTAGGCTTTGCCTAGCCATGAGAAGAATAGTTGGAAGGTGCCAATCTACGGTAAACCCGTAGCGAGAACACTACAGAGTCTCTCTGACTTTATATAATGATATCAACGCTTATTGTAATACCTCTCTAAGGCTAGTCTATGACTTCTATGACACAGAAAGTGGGGTAGTATGTTTTCGTCAGGAAGAACCTTACTGAGCAAAGAAATATTGTAATACTCAAAGATAATTGATGAAGGGACGTACACAGCCTGTGACAACTATCACCAGGCTACGAAGGTGAACAGCATAAGCATAATTGATATAATAAGCAGCTAACTACACTAGTATTGACCTCGAAGTTTAGCTAACCGACGCACTATTATAGCTACCTCAGATGACAGAGGAGTTACCCCGAAACTGTTGCACAACGACTAGAGCAGCCATCACCAACAATATCCTTGTCGTAAGGGTAAACAAGAGCCAATGGGGATCATAACTTTGTCCTGTATCGCCTTATTGTCTTGTATCGTTCTACCTCCCTAGCCATCCTTGCCCTTGTATTCCAAAATTAACTACAATGAGCGTAGTTGTTGTGAACGCCGTCATCTAAAAGCGGGATACATCCGTTGTTATGAACTTTGCATGAATGCTAGTCATAATGGTGGTCGGGAAATGCAAAACAACAACAGAAAAAATGCGACCATGGAGACTTACGACGCCTCTACATGGAAACGAGATTGCATCGCCGAATTTACAATGGTTGTCTCTTTTGTTACAGTTCTAAGTCTAATTAGTACTACGCTTAGATGCCGAATCTTTATGGTGAAGTAGTACTAACCCAACTCATTGCAGATGCCAACGTAATAGGAAGGATGAGAAGTACAAGTAGCTTCATCTTGACAGATATATGGATTGTAGTAAGAGTAGAGGTGTGATGATGTGTGAGAAAGGTGGTTTGGATGTGGGCAACTGGGAAGAAATGCCGGTGACATTATAAGTAAAAAGCTGAAGGCTACCAAGACCAATAGACAATATAGACCGTTAGCATAGGTACGGATGCATGACTTGTGTTGGCTAGCACCTGGTAGCGTTAGCAGACCAGCGTAAGGCGTAATAGATCAGACTAGCACAAATGTAAGCGCTAATATCTCGATGGTTTCGCAGAGGAATATCGATATCACTATCTACAACACAAAGGAGCTTCTTTGTCCGACGCATCAACATTTTGCCCGAGACCTAAGCTCAATCCTAATTAGCGAGCTCCAGAAGTACGAAAAGAAAAGTTTGAGACAGGTAAATCTTTCAATTATTTTTGGGTTTCTATGGGTCTAATAGGTACTGCAAAAATTGATGACTCTAATAGGGGGAGGCAGCCAGCCTACCAATCCGTGCGCAAAAGCCAAGGCAGAAAATAGGACAATCACAAGGGGTAGATCCTTACCCACCAAATATACCTCCCATCTACCAATAAGCTTACTTCTCACTAACATGGCAAGGACGGAAATGTGAACTGAAACCAAGAAGTGTTTACTATTTCAACCTTTGCCTCCTAGTCCTGCACAAAGATACGAGTAAAGGCATTTAAGTTACGACAGTAAGCACCGAGGACTTGAACGGTTTAGAGAAAGCATACCGAAATTGCCACAAAAAGCACTGACAAGTTCAACCAATCTAGAAAAAAAATGTTTACTATTCTACCCTTTGACTTCCGTTATAACCCGCCAGGTCAAGCACTAACGAAGACTGTCACATGACTACGAGAGCATGGGCCTTGCAGGATTCTATTTTTTTTATTAATGTGATCCGCTAGTATAGTAGTAATTATAGGTCGCTAGAGCACTAAAAAGCTGTCAGATTCAATGATAGATAATAGTACTGGATGCAACGGTATCAACAATTGTATTGTCTCTGGTAGATAGACGAATCGCTACCGAGCATGGTAGCGCATTCGAAGGCTTATATACTCTGGATGAGTCATCCTTGGCAGGAATGACCTATTCCTGCCCAGGTCCTGACAACAGCGCTAAAACATATTTTTCTCTTCTTCTCCTTACACCGTCGCCCACCACACCTCATCAGTAAGTATCCTCCTTGCGGGATTCTATGTATCCTGCCCCTTATGAGATACCAACACCACTTTGTTATTTAGATATCCTGGATGGGGATACAGGATCCTGGTATCTGGCGCAAAGGGGGTGAAATGTAACTTTTCAACATGATCCACTATCTTCGCTGGCTGAATCCAACAGAATGTCCGCTGTGAGACGGATAGTGCCTCATGGCCTGTGCAGAATAGACGCTGGTGTGTATCTCGCTCTAAAGGCGTCGATAAGATTATAGTTTCGTCCTCGCTCTTGGTCTGAAGTCACGTTGGATGGGGAGCTGTGCTACGTTGCCGTGTCTTACAACGACAGTATAAGTTCGGGTTAGGGCTGGGCGTATCGGATTTCTGGAGATCAGTAAAATGTTTGCGGGACAAAGCTACGATACTCTACTCAGTAAGCGTAGATTAGCAGGTTTGTCCTTGTCTGAACTTTTGCAAAATAGGCCGTTCTCTTGCATCACTCTCGGTATAGTTGTGCAGTATAGCTCTTTTTTTCTGACACAAGGCTGCTTCTGTAGGCTTCACTAGACTAATAAGAAGTGTGCTTTTCTCTCCATACTGTCGCTAGGTAAGTCTACGGTCGTATTCTAGGTCTTTATCTTCTTTGGAATGATCAAGGCTTGCAAATCCCGTCCTCCCCCCAAAAAACAACAACAACTCAAATTTAGGATCGTGGTGGTTGCATAGGATAGTTGGGCAGGGCCTTGCTCAGCTAGCTTGTTCGACAAGGCTTGCTTCACCTCTTAAAGCGGCGGGTAGGGAACGGCCGGAGGAACTCACGTCAGACGTCTTCCGGATGATCTCCTGCCTCCGATCCAACATCATCATTTCTTGTGCCGTATGTCTCGGTGCTAATTATACCGAAATGACACGAGTTGCGCATCCCCGCTGTCAGTAGAGATTGTCACCTCCAAGGATATGCGCGCATCCCCGCAATCTGGGACCTACTAGCATGCCGCAATTTGCGGAGACACGATATGAGGCTAATAATGGCATTTGTTCTAAATACCGCCATGGCCCCTGAACTAGCCCGGTACCTGAGTATGTGATCGCGTCGCCAAAATGTTGCCTCTTACTGTATCGCTCCTTGCGCTATTCGCTGTTCCTTTCGCAGTTGCGTTGCCTAGCCACCAAACATCGCAGAATGCATCTGATCCTATCATTGAGCTCGATTATGGTACCTTCAGCGGCGCATTCTCGTCGCAGTACAATTTGACATATTACCGCAAGATCCCGTTCGCAGCATCAACAGCACGCCAGAATCGGTTCCGCGCTCCGCAACCACCACTACCCATCACAAATGGCACATACGACTCCAACCAAGCGTTTGACATGTGTCCTCAGCGGACGGTAAATGGCTCGGAAGACTGTTTGTATCTTGGGGTGTACTCGCGACCATGGACGAAGAAGCAAAATCTGCGGCCCGTCCTGTTGACCTTCTACGGCGGCGGCTTCATCCGCGGTAGCGCCTCCTTCGACATCCCCCCCTCGGGCTACCCGGTCCTAGACGTCGATGACAAGAACGACTACGTCGTTGTATACTCCAACTACCGCACCAACGTTTTTGGCTTTCTGCCTGGATCCAAGATAGCACAACACCCCGACGTGGATCTCAATCCCGGCCTTCTAGACCAACAGGCAGCGCTCCAATGGATACACAAGTACATCAAACAATTCGGTGGCGACAAGCGCAACGTCACTATCTGGGGCCAATCAGCAGGTGGCGGCAGCGTTGTCGCACAAACGATTGCTACCGGAAACCGCGGGAAGAAGTTGTTCACCAAAGCCATGGCCAGCAGTCCCTTCTGGCCGAAAACGTACCGCTATGACAGTCCCTGGGCAGAAGCGTTGTATGAACAGACGCTCCAAGATGTGGGATGCAGTAATTCTACAGACGAAATTGCATGTTTGAAAGAAGTCGACGTGCAGAAATTAAGAGACAGCGCGTTGAAGCAGAGTACAAGCCAACAGTACACCACCGCCTCCTTTACCTACGGCCCAGTCATCGATACACACTTTCTAACACAATCTCTCAGCGAGGTGGTTGCGAAAGGCGAGTTGAATGCAGATGCAGTAATGACGAGTTACAATCTTCACGAAGGCGAGAACTTTATCCCCCCTGGTTTCGCCAGATCTGTTACGGCAGCCGATGGGTTTAACTCGTCCACTGCATCGTTTGATGGATGGTTACAAGGTTACCTACCAGATTTGACGGAGAAGGATTTAGCCAGCGTCAAGGACATGTATCCTGTCATGGGCACTGCAGAGGAGATCAACTGGAATACCACGTACACCCGCGCCGGCATTGTGTATCGTGATCTCGTCCTAGCTTGTCCTGCGTATTGGATGTCTGATAAAGCAGACAAGGGGTGGCTGATTGAGTACACGATTTCGCCCGCTAAACACGCGAGTGATGTGCAATATGTATTTCCTCCACTTTCCTCACCATCTACATCCCGGCGCTACCGTTTACGTTTACTGACTTGACTTCTTGCCAGTGGAACACCATCAATGCGATCCAGAAATCAGATCCATTGACATATCAAGGCTATGCCGGCGCGATGGCGAGTTTCATTCAAACGGGTGATCCAAATGCACACAAGGTTACTAATGCGAGTATACCTGGTGTTCCAGCTTTGGATGAGGGAAAACAGTTTCTGGTCACAGCGGGTGGGTTGAGCCAAGGGGATATGGCTTTGTTGGAGAAAAGATGTGGGTTTTGGAAGAATGTGGCAGGGAGGGTGCCTGTTTGAGGGGGAAACGATGGCTGTGTCTATATGATAGTCACGGTAGTATGAAATGGCTCGTATGCAGATATTGCCTGGCTTCATGATGGTCGGTTTCTATATACTGGAATGTACTTCTATGCGAGGTGTGTAAATGTGTATGGGCTGTCATACGAGCACATCGGAAAGCGAGCGATTGCTTACTTACATAGATCTCCGGATGCACACCGATATCGCACCCGATCGCAGGCTGCAAAAAACACGAAGAAAAACTGACAATCGAAAGAAGAAAAGTTGTACTGAACCTAGGATGTAAACCCCTACATAAAACGTGCGATGAGACATAACCCGCTCAGATGTTCCTTTTTCATTAACGGCATGTACCGTGTTTAGATCAAAAGCTCTTAACTTGTATAGCAATTGCTGGATATGGCAGCTTTTGTTGTACCTAATATATAACCTCTCGGCGATGTGTCTGAATGCTTTAGCGTACACACATGAGTTGAGACAATCACTAATTGAGCCTATGGTGTACTTCAGATATTAACATGTACCCTTAGAAGCATAGTTAAGGAATATAATAAAAACATCAAAAGTGTTGTCATGAAGCTGTTGTTGAGGCCCACCGTATCATGAGATTTCTCAAGGTGGTCAGAACATTCCGGTACATAGGGCCAAACATGGGCGAAGTTGAGTCGGCACGGGGTAGATGTTTTGGAAGGCTATTCATGTCATCACAATAAATTTATCTACATGCCACATACTCGTACACGGTTGGACCAGCTCGTTATGCTAGAAGCCGCCTCGTTAGTCTCAAAGCTTGTAGCCCTTTACCACTACGGCATCCATGGGCTGCTCATCGACTCCATCAGCCGGTCAACTAAAGCCTTCATACCACCTTTTTCATCCTTCTCCAATGCCAGAATGAGAGTAATGTGAAACATTGCCGTCTTTGAAAGAATGACCCTATGGCAGTCATAGTACATGGTCATGACAAGCACTGCTTGTTGCGGCACCGTATCTATGCTCTGATCGATCCTCCGGATGTAGGCGAGAATTATTTGTTGACGAGCGGACAAGTGTTTGGCTTTTTTACTAACCCAGTTGCGACGCAGGCGAGTCCCATGGGTAAGTAGTTCGCGCAGGAGGGGCGGCGCCGTGAAGTGGGTGTAGACGGACTCGTAAAACGCCCACCACTGCTTGACCTCGGCCTTGCCTTCCGGGGTGTGCGCCCAGACGAGGAAGTAGTCTTCGCCTGAGCGAGCTTCGCTGAGATCCGGAGGGGGAAATCGAGTCTGGTAATGAATATCTACATCGCTTTAATGCTTACTCAAACACAAAGCTTCGTGACTCGTTAATCGGCGGATAATAGAACAACTTACTGGAGGCGTACAGGTTCTCCAAACTAATGTAGCTGACGCCAGAAGTACCGGTATCTTTTCCTTCTTGTAGAGCTTGGCGGATGGACGTCGCGCTCTGCTTTACATACTCGAACAGCTCCTCGTCGCGAGTGAATCCCATGATGCTGGTTAGGGTCTGCGGCTCCATGTCGTCGGTCTCTTACTGCTGTACGATATACTGTGTGATAACAAGGGCTTCTCAACTTGGCAAAAAATAAATTGGGATCTTGGGAACTCGATTGACAATGTCGAACCAATGTGGGGTAGGCAGTGAAGTAGCGCAAAATGTCAAAGCGTAAAGGCCAGTAAGATTTACACAAAGCTCTGGCTCCGCACTTTGGACTCGCCTAAGGCATAGCTCAAAGAGTGAAGGAGATAATCTCACGAATCGTTTACGTACTCTGCATACTGTATGAATCTACATTCTATGCTGCCGAGACATCGTAGACGTTGATACAGCCTGGCGGTAGCTGTGAATCTCCATATTCATATCTTGAACTAGCTCGTAGCTCTTTGATCGTCTTGCTAAATTTTCAGGTATTTTTCGTAGCACTCTCATACGATGAGACAGGTACACATGTAGATAAACATGCATGAATCGATGGGCTAGTATTTGAGTATCTCCCATACGTGAGCCCATGTGATTCAAGCTCCAAAGGCTTCAGATTACACTCTTCCATTCCATTACGCAAGGGACAAGTTTTGCCTGAAGCTAGGACGTGAAAGGAAACCGTGATGATCAGGTGCTGGTGCGTACGGACGAGCCCTGTGGAACAAATGACTCTATCACCACTTTTTGCTGGGCTCGCAATGGAGTGCTGCAAGCATGACCCACAAAAATTAGCCAAATCTTCTGCCCATACCGAAACGAGTAGTCATCGTTCGCAACAGGACTATCATGCGCCCGTGAAGTTACTCACCTCGTGCTGGACCACGACTCGACCAGTGCTGGACCACTGCACCTTCTGTATATAAATACATAGGTACGCCCAGTTGCGATCTGCCAACCCCAAGAAGTAGACGATCAACTGAAGATAATGGCCACACCACTAGAAATAGCTGCGGACTACAAAAAAAAGCAATTGGCGACCGTCGTGAACATCTTGAAGGCTTTGCACCGGCACGCGCCATTCAACATCGGCCATGTTGATCATGCTTCGCTTGCCTTGATCAAACTCTGGATTTACAGTAAGATTTCATAGGGTTTCTGTTACGCACGACTAACCATCTGGAAGACAAGCCTGCGCGTGTGCAGGAGCTCGACAAGTTCATATGCACAGCCATGCCCGAAACTATTCAACTTATGGACTGTGAAAACACCACCCGCAAAGATGCCATCGACAGCCATATGGACGACAACGATATGAGCGACAAGGTGAGGTACGAACAGGATGTCCAAGCAAACTACTATAGCGAGGTCTTGGCCACTGAAGAGTACATCGCGCTATACCTGGACACCGAATACGGTGAAGCGCTAGTTCGTACCCTATACGAGCAACAGCCCGGAATATGTTACCAGTCGACATTCGGTCACCTAGAAGTACCGAGCTACGTCCGTGAGCGTCTCACCATTGGCACAAATCTCTACAACGCCTTCCAATCTGTACCAGATTACACATACTTCACCGCAAAGCAGTTGATGGTGTTCGGATTCTTAGCAGCGGCAGACCGAAAACTTGTACGTGTTGACCTCTATGAGCTTGTCAGGCGCATCTTCTGGCCTACCGGCGGCATCCCTCAAGATATCGAAGCTCAGATGGATGATGTGATTCGCAACGAGGAGGCGTCATTCGACAGTGACTTTGTGATCATCAAGTATCTTCCAGACGATACACCAGTGTTCCATCTCCCTTCCGGATACGAAAACAAGATTCTCGCACCCCTCTACATTATGGAGGACTTTGCGTTTTTCAAGATGCCCAAGTACACTAGCGACAGTGGTGAATGCTCGCCACTGATGAACAAGCTACCACCCGAAGTGCGAGTCAACGTGTTCAAACAGCTGTATACTTTCAAGCAACCTGTAGAAGTGGTGTACCAGTCGCTGTCTCCCCGCAAATATGGTATGGTCATTCGCCTACCCAGCCATGTGCGCAAGACCAAGACCCTCTCTTATCACTCCCCACGTTCTCAAGGCCTGAAGATGCCCGAACCACGAGAACTCTTTGCGCTCTCAGCAACGAACCGAGAGAACTGTGACTTGGTCCGGACAGTCTTCTTCAAGTACAACAAAATCGTCCTGCCCCGAGATGAGCGGTTCAACCACATCACGGCGCCGTCTCGCGGGATGCACATTGCAGCATGGCTGAGAGCTATTGGCCCAATGGCTCGCTGGTTTCTTGCAGACTTGACCTTCAAGCAGCTTTATGTGGCGAACTTGCCGTACACGGAGGCCAACCCCGGCCCTATGCACGACACTTTTACACTGATTGGCGAGAGCTGCTCTCTCCAGTCGCTAGTCATCGAAGAGTTTTACATGTACGGTGACTCCAAGACCTGCACAGCCAAGGCGAAGAAGGGACTCAAGGTGTTGTCGGAGTTCCGCGGCATCAAGACATTCAGGATCTGCAACAACTCTTTGATGGAAACCTACTTCAAAAGCCTTGTCACTCGACCGAAAGATCTTGTGATCCATGAGCCGCGACCAGCTTACACGTCCGAGAATCGCAACGCCCGCGATCTCATACCTTTGAAGCATCAAAATCTCATGGCCTGCAACAAGAACATTCTGCAGTACCTTTACGTGCGCACTCGTACAGCCGCCGAGCGGTCTATTAATATCTCTGAGAATGCCATTGCTCAGGAGTTCAAGACCCGTGAAGTAGAAGCAGCAAAGATGACCAAGAAGCAGCTGGCGGACGTACTCGAGGACAAGGGCGCTACATGGACGCGAGGTGCGCAAGAGCTCAAGGTTGAACACGAGGCCTACTTGATTGAGAAGCGAGTGATCAAGACTTTCAACATGCTTTGTGAGCTGGTAACACTGATGGATGTTGACGAGTGAGAGGCTAGGTCGAGGTGACTGGGTCCGACGGTAGCTGGCATGGTGTAGACTACAGATGTCAAGGCGTGCCCCCACCGCCTAAATAGCTGCCTGCGTCCTGGTAATATGTATGAGGTGCGGTGTCTCTACACGCCAGCATTTTCCTAACTGTATCATGGATGGAAACGGCGAGAGGTATATAATGAACAATGCACTCCCCTCCCTCTTCAAACTGTTTGAAATCTCTAATAAAACATTATTCGCCGTAAAGACTCGCTAGCCGTATATGTCGTGAAGTGGTAGCATTTGTCTAAATTGCGTATGCGCCAACTTGCGCAAAGCTAACGTTTGCAAGTTGCCTAGGTAAGCCTCCTATATGTGAGTTGTAGGAGGAAAGACGGGATGAAGTTCGAAGATGCCACATGTGCATTCGGACGCCATGCCTCAACAGGAAGGGCGAAGCGAATGTCACTGCTCTTCTCAACGTCGTCGCATGCGTAGAAGATGTCTTTCATCGCTGCACCATCAATACCCGTCTATTAGAGTCCCTTCTTCCTCTCTATCTCATGGCGCATGCTGGAAATCAGCATGCACACCCCCTGAGGGCTTGTATAGGCTCTGGCGCCCCAGCGATGGCAATAAAGAATAGCACGAGAATACTCACTCTGTTCTTGCAGTAGTCTACGAGCAATGTGTTTGCGTGCTCGCTACCAGATACCACGCATCTTTTGTGTCTTTTCGCCTAGCACGTCTTATTCCCTGACGGACAGCGGCAGCGTTGCTCCGGCTGTCTTCTTCGCCTCACATCATACTCGCAGTAGTTCCTAGAGCTGGGAGCAGATGCGTTTCGCGGCTTCATCATACTCCCTTGCATCGATGTCGCGATGTTGCGATGCCGCTAATAGTCAGGTTTACGGTTTCCCTCGTCGGCCGCGCCTTCTCCCCCACCAACGCCACTTTTCACAACCACGACGGCATCTGCGAACATGGGAAATCTAGCTTGCACATCTTCACAAGACTGTGGGGGGGTTGCCTCTTGTCGTAGCGTTCCCTGGCTTCTTCCTGGGGCCGCCGCAGCTTTGCTCACAAATCCGACATGTTCAGGAGATTCTCCACCGCCTACCCTCCTCACCACCGATGGTTCCAGTACCATAGCGGGAGAAGCTCTTCTGAAACACGAGAGACATCTTAAAGTTATCTCGCATACTCATAGCACCTGCAACATGGGAGGCTATCGCGATAGAGGCGGGGGCGGGGGTCAAAGAGGCATCCGGCATGAAGGCGCGACCAACACCTACACCGTGACCAGAGCACCCACAGGTAAAAGAGGCGAATCCTGACGTTGCTAAATGATAACAGGTCCTCCCACCAGCTACGAGAAGGCTGTGTGCATCGAGAGCAAGCAGCTGTGGCATCGACGCCTTCCTCTACCTCGCCCACGACGACAACGAATAGCCCTGCAGAGCATACACACAGCACAGGACACGTCGGTCGACTGAGGCCGAGAAGAAACAGTGGTCAATCGTGATATCGGCCTAGCTGTCGATAGCTTG
>Ga0265797_10005220_pt1 | contig 19106 bp, 18 predicted proteins | sample P2T30metagenome_FD_192433 | JGI IMG/M metagenome (GOLD analysis project Ga0265797, IMG submission 192433) | Plant litter microbial communities from East Loma Ridge, Irvine, California - P2 T30 | ecosystem: Environmental > Terrestrial > Plant litter > Unclassified | place: USA: California... | reverse complement strand
TATTTATAGTAATTAATATTTTAACTATTATTGTAACTATAATAAAAGCTATTATTAGAGCTTTTTAAAGTTTCTTCTTACTAATTCTTTTATATAATAATTTGAGCTTATTAATAATATAATATACTTATAAATTCTTTTTTTAAAATAAACTAAGACTATTTATAGCTTTTTATTTTAGTAAAGTCTTTAAGAATCTTACTTCTAATTAATAAAAGTTTTCTTGCGAGAATAACTTATTAATATAGATAATTAGAGTAAATATTATATTACTAGTATTACTTTATCTATTTAGAATAATATTAAACTATTTGTTATATATACTATATTTACTTCTAGCTTTATAGATAAATCTTAGTTATAAAAAGCTTAGTTTATAATAATAAAAGTAGCTATTAGATACTAGTAAAAAGCATTTCTTAGGATCTTTAGCTAAAGTAACAATAACTAAACTTATTAAAATAGAGTTTTTAATATCTACTTTTATTATAGTAATACTATTAAATAAATATAAGCTAACTTTATAATTTACTATTATAGTTATTCTTAATAACTATAAGAGTACTTGTTTTTGTTAGCTAAGATTCTTTAGGTTAGTAGCTAAAAATAAAATATAGTAAGATATCTAAAGTTTTTTATCTTAGTAAGATTATAAAGAAAATTTAAAATTTATTTATCTAGAAGCTCTTGTACTAATACTAATATATTCTTAAAATATTAGAATTTTAAAATTTAATAATCTTTTATAGTTCTAGGATAATAGCTAAATTCTTTTTAATTATTTTTTACGAAACAAAGAGTATAAGATAGGTTAGACGATACTAGTAAAACTTTTTTAATTTTAGAGTTTATACTAGTTTACTTTTTTCTTAGCTTACTTATATAAGTACTATCTTTATAAAAAGTATATATCTTCTTTTGAAAAAGATAATAAAATATATTAAATTATACTCTCTAGTATATATAATTATTTAGAGTTTTAATATTTTCTACTAAAGCTTAAAGTAGTAACTTTATATAAGTATTTTATTAGCTTACTACTTTAGCTTTAAAATACTAACTTCTAGACTTATAGTAATTCGCTTATAGCTAATAGAATATTAGCTCTTTTAAGCTATAAGTATTACTACTTAAGATTTTGATTTCTACTTAATAATAGCTAATAGAATAGAAGCTTTAATTAGCTAATTAGATTTTTTACTCTAATAACTTTTTATATCTCTAAGGTTCTATAAGTAAAGTAATTATCTAGTAGAAATAAAAATATTCTCTTTAGATAGACTCTATCTAAGACTTCCTATTACTACTAATTAAATATAGACTAGACTAGGTAAAGATCTATAATTACTTATAAATACTTATATAGCTATCTATAACTAGAAGTAATAGAATAACTACACGTATATATAGCGTTATACTCTATCTCTATTTAGTTTTATCTAAGTTATAAAGTTTCTACTTAGCTAAGCTGCTAGTAATTATATATAGTAGGCTTAGTAGTGCTTTTTATTTCGCTACCTATTAAGGCTATATAAAAGCTCTTAAAACGCCTCTAGATTACAGTGCTAATAATAGAACTTACAGTAGATTTAAGAGTGCTGTTTATACTGCGTGTTAAGGGAGCCGCGAAGACGTAGATCTTGCCATTCTGAATAACGGTACAACCACCACGAGTAGTGCGGAATTCGACCAATTCTCGAAACAGTCTGTGGGACCAGCTTCTCCGAAGCCAACGAAGCGCTTGAGGCGCGTACACTTGTGCGATTTGCGACACTCGCGAAGTCAATACTGACGATTAGCGTTGTCGTTGGTGGCAAAGTTCCAAGTCTCAGGAACATGTCTGGAAAGTTCATCATCAGGCTTGTGAAACCTCCGGGCGGGATTGATCTCAGCTCGTTACATGGGCAGGAAACATTTAACGGATACCTAGGTGCCCTGTCAGCCAAAAAGGCGACGTCGAGGGGCCCAAATCTTGGGTAGAGTAGTCCTCTACGATGTGCATCTCTCAAGGCCATAGCTGCTTGTGCCATCTGCTGGTCAATCGAGAAGCAATTCTCAACGGAAATCGGCGCTTTGATAATGCCGTACATGCGGCAGCAATGGGAGGCCATGTCCATATTGCGGAAGTCCTCCTGGAAGCCGGGGCCCATGTCAACATCGAAGGCAGTCACTTCACCTAACACAGCTCTTGAAGCCGCTGCATACTAGGTCCAAATCAAGGCATTCGCCTTCATTTACAGAGCGGCGTAGATGCGTGTCGTAGCGAACTTTCTAATGAGGCTTTTCATGCAGCAGCTGAAGGTATCGCGCAAGCGCTTATTGTGGCTGGCGGTACTATTGATGTCAGGCGAGACGAACAGCCACCTCTGCTAATTCAGGAGATATTTCGCTTGTGGATGCGCTGCCAGAACGAACCGAAAACTGGACATTGGATGGAAGCCGGAACGGAGACGCACGTTCAGAGTCGTTGGAATAAGCTATGCTAGCGTTTTCTTGAAAGGGTAGGCAGCACACTCCGTGCAGCTGGGTTGGTTGAGCGATATATTAAATGCTCATTCTGACAACGCCACCACCCGTCTAGACATGTGACGACTTCATCTAGCAGGCATAAACAGAATCCGCACGTGCTGTCACCTTCCGTACTCAGCTTAGCGCTACGTCTCCGCTGCAAAACAGGCCCCGGGGCCGTGTGATTGGTCAAGTTTCGTACTGATGAGGACTGATGCTGTCTGCATTGCTAGCTACTATTCTCGTGTGGTGTTGTTCGTGTACAGGAGCTCCCGGCTTAGAAGTACGTGCACTTGCACAGTAAAATATCATGTGATCTAGCCAACGCGGAACTATTCTGCATAAGTACGACGGGTTCCTCGTGATGTGAGTACACACTCTCTCCATCGACATCGAGTCATCACAGGTCGACCGGTTCTTTCAGTCTAGCACACTTGTCTAAGGAGCGAAGTTCGTACTGTACAGCAACACCTTATTCATCATGCGCTTCTTCGCCATTACCACCGCCGGAACGCTCCTGTTCCAAAGCAGCACCATCATGGCCGCCACGGTTGACCTTCAGGTAAGGCTTGCTTGAGCAATCGCGACTTTGCCCACAAAAGCGAATAGCTAACATATTTCGGTTTCCTCCAAGGCACGAGGCTGCTCCCGCTCTAACACCGGTACACACTGCATCTCCTCCGATCAGGGTACCCAAGACAACGCTCGCGCCGCACTGAAAGACCTCATGAGTCAATGCGGCAACGGCAACCTACCAGGGAACGCCAAACGCGTTTCCAGCAGCGCGTACAACGGTATTGTCGCCTACGCCTGTAATGGCTTCTGCCGCACTGGCTACATGCCCTGTCAGGACGCTGAGTGGAGCATCAACCGCGTCATCAACAACTGCAATTTTGGCAAGGGTATGGGATGGGACAGCCAGGAGACAAGGGGCACGTGGTATGGCATTGCGCATGATTGGGACAACCCGTGTGGCTATGGCTACACGGGTCGTGGTGCGACATACTAGTAGAGATGAGTCGTGGAAGACCGATATGTTCAGATCCATAGAAACCAGTAGTTGGATGACAGGGTTTTCCAGCCTCAATAGAAGCCTTGCGTCAATCAAGAAATTTGTGCACCACAAATGGCCAGCTCGCAAGATTGGGAATGATCGCGTGCAGATTGCGTACCAGTGAGACAAGTACATAGGGTCGTCCTGCAAGCACATTGCGGCTAATCTGGTTCATGTAGCTTGGGATTACGTGCACGTACTATGCTAAATCAAGACCACGCGGATATTGTGCGCTCGTTGCTAATTACAAAGTGATTTTAACATTCAATCGCTGCAAAAGTGTCTGACTTGAGGCGATTTCGTTCATTTGAAACTACCTTCTTCGTTTGTAAGAATATACGCTCACACTTAGAGCGTGCTAGAGCGTCTTAAAGAGGATATCAACTTGCCGCTAACGAAAGCTCAGTCGATAGTCCGAGAGGTCTGTTCTACATGTGGCTTGCGAAAAGACCGGCATATCTGCAGTGAAACTATCCTTGAAACATGGAATGTCTTCCTCTTCGAAGGACAAGGAAGTCAGGACATCGCATTGATTCGGTGTTGGGAAGCTCGCAAATCCACGGAAATTTGCGAAGCGTGTCCATGATCACGTCGGTCCTTCGTGCGATGGAACGATCGTCAATGTACTGCTTGGTGGCAGGCTCTCAGACACCGATCTCAGACGTCGGAAGATTGAACTACTCGTTATGGGAAGACGATGGGGAAGACGATCTTCTAAAAGACCACCTTGGAACTGATACCTTGAAAAGACAGCGGCAATACAACCCCTTTGCAGGAGATATTCGACTAACGTAAGCAGGAAATGTAGTTTCTCTACTTCCATACCATATGTCTTAAGCTAGATAGCTTTACTTTGTAGAGTGTTTATCTCTTCTAAGAAGAGAAATATATCCAATCTTGAAAATTAACTCAGTTAGACCTTGTGACTAGTAAAGTCAACGTGGCTCTTGGTGCTTCAACAGGTGCGGCTCGAAGTGTCTGTTCATGCATCCGCGAAGGATCTAGTGCCAGACCAAGTGGGCCAACGATAGACGGGGCGGCACGGACGGATGCCTGTCTCCGGAAACGTCATGCCGGCAAATGTAACATGCACGCAGGCGACAATCGTTTGGTGGGCGATGTTTTAACGGCATTGATCCAACACAGCGGGTGTGGGATTCGCGCTGTTGAACACTCCCGAGGTCCACTGGGTCGGACGAGCGAAAGACGGTAAAGAGGCTGAGGATATCAGGCCTTTGCATCACAACGCAGCTGATCCAAGATCCGAACATCGCGGAGACGACTAACCGCTGAGCCATCGGGCGGGAAAACGAGTCATGTGTACTTCGGCGCATGGCGCAATAGGAAGGCAAGAGCCGCACCGAACGATGGCTATCGTGCGAAAGGATCGAAGGATTGCAATAGAAGGCTGCCCCGCGCTTCCTTCTCTATCCTTTGACAAACATTGCAGAACGAACACTCGTCGCCAGACATGTCAATACCTGTACCAGATATCCTCGAGCGTGTTGCGGCCGCCGGCAGAGCTTACGAAACCGAGCAAATCGGCTCGCGAGAAAGTCTCATCGAGCTTGGTCGCGACCTGGTTGCGGCACTCGAGATACCCAGTGAATTCCTGCAGAGAAGCTTCTGGGCCGAGGTTCGTGACTGAACCTGTACTGTTACCAGCATACTGATGAGTCTGCAGCCGGCATTGTCAGCGCACTGCAAGTTTGCTGTTGAAGTCAAACTCTTCCAGCATCTTAGAGATGCAGGCGATGCAGGAGTTAGTCCGGGCGACCTTGCTCAAAAGACGAGCGTTGACCCCATTCTATTGCAACGGATCATGCGTCACCTAATCGTAATGAAAGTCGTTTCCTTCTCGAACGGTAAATTCCTCGGTTCCCGTCTGAGCCACGAGCTTGCAGCGGACAACTATCAGAAGAGCATTGACTTCTGCTACGACGTGTCACGACCGTCGTTCAATGGTTTCCCGGAGTATTTTAAGAAGACTGGTTACAGGCTCCCCACGTCGCCTACAGAAGGACCATTGCAGGATGCGCATGGGACAGATTTGCCTTTTTTCCCATGGTTGGTCGCAACGCCTCCTCATCTCGATGAGTTCGACAACTTTATGTCGGTGTATCGCGCGGGTAAGGCGAATTGGTTCGACCCCGGCTTCTACCCGGTCGCAGAACGGTTGATTGATGGCTTTGATCCCAGCTGCAGCGAGGCCCTTCTGGTCGATATCGGCGGCGGTCGCGGTCACGACGTCCAGCAGTTCGTGACTCAGCACCATTCTCATCCGGGCAAGGTTGTTCTTCAGGATCAGGAGCCAGTCATCGCGGCTATCAAGGATAAGGAAAGGCTTCCTTTTGAGAGTCAGGTCCATGATTTCTATACGCCTCAGCCTATTCAGTCAGCCAGGGCGTACTCACTGCACTCCATTCTCCACGACTGGAATGACGAAGACGGCGTCAGGATTCTCGAAAGCCTGAAGCCAGCGCTGAAGCCCGGCTACTCGCGGGTGCTGCTGAACGAGATTGTGCTTTCGGAAGAGAAGCCTACCATCGCCGCCACCTCTATGGATATGATGATGTTAGCACATCTTTCGGTGCGCGAGAGAACAGAAGCGGAGTGGAAGGCGATAGTTGAAAAGGCTGGTCTGAATTTCTTAGCCATCTACAACTACCCCGGGGTTGCTGAGAGTGTTATTGAAGCGGAACTACGGGAATAAGGCGCGGAGCTGCAATGACAAAGGGAACGGGGTAATAGATGTCGTGTAATAAGGGAAGTAAAAATGAATAGAGTGCGCATTTGACGCAAACTGCGGCATGGTCCTCGGCGGGGCTGGTCATTGAGACTGGGAAGTGTAATGATGCGCAATGAGTATGTTGTGTGGCGATGAAGCGCGCAGCGCAGCCCGCTGCCGAAAGGAACTCGGAGCAGCTAGCGCCAACCGAACGTTTAAACATGGCCCAGGTGATTGGTCCGTCGCTCTCGTCCCTGCCACATGTGCGCGCCTCGATAACCAATAAGCACATTGATGTAGTACATTCGAATGGTTTGAAGTTCCGATTCGGTCTCTATTTTGGTCCCTCTATGGATGCGCACTCTCTACCCCGACCTTTGCGCACCAAATGTTACCCAGGTACAGAGCCCCTACCCTAACACCAGGCATCATCACACGCCTACTCGCAAAAATAGGCTCCATCACGGCCATGGTACATCAACCATCCGCCCATAGGCCCCCAGCAGTATATGGTACCGTCAGGCCGTTGAATGCCGTCCCCATACTGAGGGTCAACGGGAGGTGAACTCCAGACTGGAAACATGCCGTTGGTATGGGCGAACAGACGCTGATCATGCTGTACTGTCGCTAGGCGCAGCCGCTCTCCTATGCTGCTGAAGCTCCCGCTTACTGGACGCGGCCTCCGCATCTCATGAGTACGATGAGGCAGCGCGCGACCCATGCGTTCCGGTCTACTATCAGCGTTCCTGACAGCAGCGCGCTGCGTGTCATTTCGTCCAGTGCTTGTCATCACTGATTGTACAGCAGCGCGAGCCGTGTCAATGTCCATTTGATTGAGACGACGTAGTCCTCTCAGGCGGCGAATCATGGAGCGAGCTTGCGCAAGGCTATCGAACCGCTGCTCCGATAACCCATGGTCTTCGGTGCGAGATTGGTTGTTGAGAGCCGCGTAGATCTCGTCGAGTTGTACATCCAGTGCTGCAAGTTCTGCACTGTAGCCGTCGGTGGGCGAGGGCACTCGAGCATCGTGTGGAGGCAAAGCTCCATGGCTCAAAATCGCTTCGGCTGAGTTCGCACGAGAATGTCCGGGTGAGCGCATAATACTTCGAGGAGTCGGCGAGGACGGCTGTGGACTATAGGGACCAGGGATTGCAGGGTCTCGGGAAACACGATCTGTCCGAACCGTCTCTGCAAACCGCACGTTACGTGACGGTAAGTTGACGCCATGCGCTTGTCCCATGGTCAAAGTGTTGAAGTCGTCCGCCAGACGATCGATTGTCTCGCCTCCAGATCGACGCGCGGGAATGCTGCGAGTAGCTGCACCCCTATTCCTGATGGTGTTCAGATTCTCCATGGTACCCTGTAAAGCTTCGACGAAACTGGGAACTTGGCGTCGCTGACTACTCAGTAGAGACGCAACATGTTCGCGGACTTGATCGCGCTCGCTCGGCAATAACTCTTCGTCTAGCCAGTCAGTCGGAATTGGGTGTACGGCATTGATGTTACGATCGCTGTTCAACGGGATGTAATCGGCATTAGCTGCCCTGCTGACAGCCGCTGCAGTACGATATTGCCCGTAAATGGTGTGGAGTGTGCGGGCCCTAGAAGCCATCTTATCGTTATCAGAGAGGCCGAGCTTGTAGACCTGCAAGTAGCCTGAGAAGAGAATCCGCTCTTGGGACTGGTGTGGAAGGTGGGGTTTGGATGAGTTGATGGCGAGCTGATAACACCGGCGTAACTCGTTCGCAGCTTGTAGATATCGCTCAAAGCTGTAATCTACACCAGAGTTGGAGTAGAAGTAGATTAATCGTCGATAGCTGTGAAGGAGGCGCGCCTTATATAGCTATGGCCGAACGCGGTCGCATAGCCATCAGCAGATCGAGCAACTTCACATCTTAGAGCTTTCACTTCTCCTCAGTGGCTGAAGGTAAAGGAAGTATCAGGGAACAAAGTACGGTTAGTGGAAAGATCAAACGTGTGTGAGCTGTCCAGTCTCTCGAGCCACCCGTTGCAGCCACCTTCACCGTGGTCGCGACCCATCGGTCCCGAGTTTTGTCGCCTTCGGCGATCTAACAGCAGAATCTGTCAGTCAACAACAGCCACTTCACAATCTCCTAAGAACATCGGCAGTATCTAAGCCTTTCTACGATGTCTGAGGTCCCTAGCTGCAGAAATATTAGTGATGTACTATGAAGAGTTTTATCAATTCGCTAGTTTGATTTGAAGTGCAGTTGAGAAAACCTGATACAAGACTGATGTGTTTTTCTCTACATATTCTGGCTGCCCGAGTAGTGTATGCTGTATGGAGATGGCTATTCCCAATCCTCCCAGGACCAACTACTTTCAAAATATCGTGCACACGTGTACTCATCCCAATCCAGGTACCGAGATGGCGGCAACCCCGTTACGGACGACGTTGGCTCCCCGTAAGCCTCAGGTGCACCTGCCTGCAGAAATTGGTCATACAAGCTAGGACCCATTTGGCGGCGTCCATTGTGCGCCTCAGCAACCCTGTGCGGAACAATCTGATCAAGAGCGTTTTTTTGCTGTCGCAACAGCTCTTTGGCGTCGGCAAGCTCAAGTTCAGAGATACGATGAATGGTTTGATTGAGCTCTTCTTCCGTTCGCGGTGGCTGCTGACGCTCAGTGTCTCGTGTTCCTCCACTACCTTTCGCTTGCGTAGGACCGTCCAGTCGTAATTGCTCTTGTTTGGCTGCATCTAGAACGCGTAATACTTCCTGATGCCTTGTCCGCGCGATTGCAAGTGTGGCAGCCCCGAATTTACGTATCTTCTCGTCGTCCAAGCCCGAAAAGCGCTCTCGCGCGACGTGGAGTTTGTCAAGGCATGCCCGTGCGCGATCTATGCTTTTGATGACGCCCGCTCGGTTACTGGATCGAGTGATGACCCTGTTCAAAGTCCTCATCGACTCAGAAAGACTATCGTCGATCTTTTGCAGTTCCTGCTTCAACGATACAACTTCGGAGGGAGAGGCGAACCGGGCCGGTACCAAGGATTCAGGCTCCGATGGGGCAATGGATGTACTCCGCTGTGTCGGGGAAGTACCAGTTGTCCGCGAAGAATCGATTGTCCGCGAAGAAATCGTTGTTGGCGATGAAACTGTTGATGCTTCATCCGCCGCCGCATCTGACGTCTCCCACAGATCATCAGCGAGCTCCAGAGCATCCACTACGAGCGCGCGGGAGTCAGACAAGGCGCCCTTGCACTTGCGTTCGAGAACGCGCACCTTCTCGACTGCACTGCGAGCTTTCCGAATGGCGCCGTATAGATCGCGCCGCGCAGCTGAGCTGGTGACGGTCAAAGCCAGCGACTCAAGACTGGCGAGGTGCTGTTCTTGAAGCGCCAGCTCGTGGCTCGCAGCGCTGTGCTCCACAACTATGACGCGTGTCTTCTCGTCGAGCTTTGCGTCCTTGAGGAAGTCGGTGTGCCTGCTAGGCTTGCGCATCTTGCTGGAGCTGGATGACTGCGATCCACTGCCACCCTCAGACTGTAAAACCGAGCTTGGCGTACTAACGGAGGGCGGAGGGTAACCAGGGGGTACGGTACTCTTCCATTTATCTATATTCCGGCTACGCTCAAGGGCGCCTGACCTTGAGCCGCTGACGACATCGGTGTCAGCCTCCACGTGCATGGAGGAATGTTTGCCCCGGGACTCCTGATGCTCTCTTGCCGTATGGTACGTCCGATTACTGGGCGCATCCGTCGTGGTTGAGTCCGAACTGGTTTTGGGAATGTGGTCCATCTCCTGTTGAACTGTCTTTAACGTGCCCAAAGTTCTTCTCACCGCTTCGACGAGTCCGCTGTCACGGTAATTGTTATTGGATAGCTGGGAAGTGATGTGCTTGTTAACCGCAGCGCGTTCCTGAGAGTGCAAGTCGCGAAGATACGCCTCTGGTATCGGATGGACCACGTTGAACGCCAGCTCAGTCTCTCTGACTGAGATGAACTCTCCGAATGGCGCATCTTCGACAGCAGCGTTGCTTTTGTAGCGGCCTCCGATTGTATGGACGGTTCTGGGAGCCATTGCAGTATCGTCTTTGATGGGATTAGGTGCTGATGTCGTGCACTGGATATTCGCCGATAACTGACAGTACAGGTATCAGGAGAAGCGCGCGCTGTAGAAGTGTGCTCGGTAGAGGTGTGGTATATGATTTTTTTGTATAGCTGCGGAGAGCGCACGTTTTTATACACATACAAAAGGGGTATCCAGGCCCCAGCAGTCCCCTAGTTCTTGTCATTGTTCTTGGCGCATGGTCAATTCTTCAGTGCGTCATTGGGAGAAGGAGACCCGCTACGATGAACGATGAGAAGCCGTGCGCACTGCTATAGCAATTCTCGTGTGCCTAGCAAGCGCGCACAGACCCGAAATTTGGTGTCCCTGTTACAATCGAGAATGAGATGAGACATATAGTTTGTCGAGTTTAACCATGATGACCTTCGAAAAGGCGGCCGAGCGGATGAGACCAGGCTCCATCCGGTTCCTCTGCGGTACCGATTCGATCACTCCAATAACCTCCTCTCTTAATACAGGTCTTATCCATAGTCAGGCGTGGCGTGAAGGCGCTTGAGGCCTTGACTGTATTTTCCATGTGCTCCCATTCATCATGATCGTCGAAACCGCCGTTCATGAAAAGCTCTTCTAAAGACTCTGGGAGAAGGGTCCTTACGTCGAAGTCGACATCAATTTGTTCGTAATCCTCCTTTCGGTAAAAGCCTTGTTCTAGCGGCTCCTCGTCTTCAGGGTCTTCCTCTTTTGCCATGTCGGGTCGAAGCATGCGCCACGAACAGTGGAGTACACGGAGCTTCTGGAAATGTCGGAGAGAAACAATCGCTGGGCCATCGTCGGGAGGCTCACTCTGTCAAATGAAATTAGTCTGGAACACTGACAGAGGTTAGTCACTTACATCCGTGTCCTCCTCGCTGAGCTTGAGCTCCTCCAACGAGCGGTCGGCGTGTGTAGCAACTGCTCGGATGAATTTTTTTGGTTCGTACCAGCTCGAATCGGACACCAGAGCATCACCACCGTTGTACGTTAGCTTCTTTAGATGCCGAATGTTCGCGAGTATGGTTGCTAGGCCATCCACATCGAAGACAGAATGTCTGAAGAATAGCTCTTCCACGTTAGAGCACGGAGCAGCACCTGTGGGGAATAAAGTGCGTAGGACGTCCTCGCTAGGCGAACCACCCATTGCTTGCCCTACAAACGTCTTTACCGAAGGGATACTGAGATAAAAACACGCCCAATCAGGAGAGCTGCTTCCTTCGTCCAGAGCGTAACGCACGGCGACCGTCTTGAGATGTTGTAGGGGAAGCTTTGGTGCCATGACCGGGTTCTTGTATCCTAACGCGATCTGCCATAGAACAAGTTCCAGACAGTCCTCCATGCCGACTTCTGAATGTCTGATGGTCGTGAGATAAGGTAGATGGTGCAGAAGGATCGCGATAATGGCGTCCTCGAAGCCTGCGTGAATTCGATCTTCGATAGATCCAATCGTGTCGTACGGGCGAGGTGAAAAGTTGAAGGCATGAGAGTATCGTCTCAGCAGATTCGATTCATCTACGCCAAACCCCGGGTACAGATCTTGCAGCCCCCTTGCTGCCTCAATGAACAAGGCCTTGTCTTCTTCGGATGGCACAAGGCCATGCTTTGGGTGGGAAACATGCAAACTCTCGTTCGCATTCCAATTGTATTGCCGGCTTTCTGGAAGGTTGAGTTCCCTGATGTACCACCCTAGTCGAGGGTTTGCTATTACGTCTCTCAAGGTCTCCCAAAGAAACGTACGAGCATCGGTCGTGTCGATGACCTTCCATTTCGCAAGTAGTCGTGCATGATGTCTCAACAAAGATTTGAATAGTGTCGCATGGTCTTTGCAGGTAAGGGCAAAATTGAGAGTCGAGTCCGGGTCCAAGCTGTCAGCTATGTTTAGCTTGAGCTCCGGTGGCAGCGTGATGAGAGCCATGCTGGTGTCGAGATGGGATGGCTCTCAACGGACACGCTGCACGCCATGCTTTATATCGCGACGAGCAGAGCTTCTGGGCGGATTGCTAGAGCTGTACAAGCCTAGCGCAAGGCTGCGACGAGATGCCGTGCTCCCTGGGGAGTGGTGGAACAGCGCCGTGGCATGCGTAGCCGGCCCGCCGTCCAGCGCGCATCGCTGCACTGGGGGCCTGACGCCTGCCTGGAGCCCTCGCGGCTTGACTGGACATCTCAGTTCACGCGCAGGGTTGCAAATCCTTTAAACATAGTGTCTTTCATTGAGCAGTGGCACAGACAGGGTGAACAAAGAAGATGCAAACGCGGTGGGGCAGAGCAGCCTGCACCTGGGCATCGCCCCGCGCGCGAAACTGACGCGTCTTGCGGCACGTGGCGCCAACTTCATCTCTACCTAGGCACCATTGCCACTCGCTGTACGAGTTTCGTGTCTAGACAATCCAACACGTTTCTATTCAACGTTCTACAAACGTAAGGTCCCTCGCAGGCATGCTACCCATCTATCTTCCGACACTCTGGCGCCTTCTCGTCGTCAACAGCGAATTTGGCAGCTAGACCAGCTGCTCCACCAACGTCAGGCTTTGCCTCATCGTCACACTCAGACCAGCAAGTCCACCTTGTCTGATCCACCTCGTCGTCGCCATATCCGTCTTCATCCTCCACATCGTCCGAAGCAGAAAGATGCAAGTCCAACACCACATCGTCTTCGCCAATGAGCACTATGAGTGCATCGGCCACGCTGATCATCTCGAGCATCTCTTCCCTCGCCGTTTCCGCCCCTTGTAAGAACTGGTTGGCAAACGCGGAGATTGGTCCTATACCGGGGTGAAGGCCTAGTATACCCTGATAGCGACTAGGTGGTCTGAGAGACGAGTCGTCCACCAAGGCATCATATTCAGCCTGAATACAGGTTGTGTATACCTTCAGGTTCAGGAGATCTGCTATAGAAGAGGACATTCGCGATGTGTCAATCCACTCTAAGCCAAGTGGAGCAGCATGTCTACCAGGTTGGTAACTGTGGCGCTGCGCCAGGTTGCGACAAAACCAGGCGTTGCTGCGGGTGGGCCAGGTAATGATGTCAGGTGTGAAAGTGACGTGTTTCTTCACTCGAGCCTTAGCGACTTTCGCTCTCGCAACATCGAACGACGACAGCTTTCGCTTTACTGCAAGCCTGGGAATGGCGTCCGTCAGCACAGCTGGGTATTTCGTTCGCATCTGGGCATTACGTATCGCTTTCGAGGAGCTGTTGGTCGTCCACATACACCCTACGTCGTTTGGATGTCCTTTCTCCCAAGCTTCCTCGTACTTTTGCTAGCATTCCAGAAGCTCCACAAGCTCGACCAACTGATAGCGCGCCAGGTGCCAACACTGTCTGACTAGGACGAACTCATTGCGAACGCGCGCTTGCTGCCAAGGGCCACCGCATCTCTGGAATACCTGTGCAAGCGCATCAAGGAATTCGAGACACATTTCCACTTCGCAGACTGGGCAATATTCGCCGGTGATGATGTCCGAAGGATGCAACCCATGCCCGCACATGGTCGCAGGGTTTCTATTCCGCGTCCGTGTGTTGCCGCGCTTGAGCTTTTTGTTGTCTTCGTCAGTGCGTCGATATGCAAGAAACTCGCAGTACTCTGTGGCATTTCGAACAATACCCGGCAGCGAGCCTACTCCGTGCTCTTTCTGCCACTTAGTGAAGTGCTGTAAGTCTTCAGGCGAGAAGAGAATGGCTGCGGGAACGTACTCGGCTATGGAAGAGTGCATGATGTGGAAGGTTGCTTTGATGTGAATGAGTGAGTATTAGAGGATCGTAAGACATTGCCAGAAAGCCCGTGCTTGTTCCCGAGTTTGTTTCGGTGGACTACTCTGGAAGTGAATGCGCGATAGCGAATGGCAAGTGGAAGATCTACTGAGAACAGGGTGTTTACACAGTGCGCAGTCATGGGTGTTTGGGTCATTGCGATGAATCATTCAAGAAGAGTCAGGGCACTAACAATGCATTGTAGGATGAATGCATCAGCTTCAGTTGAGAGCGCTACATCTACGTCATATTCAATTGGTCGTTGCTGAGATCAATGCGCGTCACATCGTAACCATCCACATATCCTCTCGTTACAGTTGGCTCAGCAAAACCTCCTAGAGCCTAGGTATTGTTTGTAACGGTTCTGGCGTTCAATCCCTCGTGTCTGAGATTCCAACACCCTCGCCATCTTCCTACTTACGCCCATTACTTTCCGTCCTAGTCGCACCTCCAGCACATTCGTATGTACTCCAGATCTCATCACGACATTCCTCCGGCATGACTTCTAGATGTGACGTCCAGCCTTTATTCTCCATCACGCGAACCTCTTCCGCACCATCTCCCGGACGATTCTCAATATCTCTTGTTGTATACGGGATAACATGCGTGACCTGATCTTTCTCATCAGTCTTCACGAGTAAGTAATCCGCCGTCTTCAGACTTTTCATAAACGTGTCGTTCGGCACCTCGTCTTTTCCATCGTGTATACGCGATATCTTATCCCCGATCTCGGGCCACCGAGGATGCAGTTCTGCAATACCCTCATGATTGGACAAAGCGATGGCGTCGACCAGCTCGATGTTCCAAGGGCAGTCGAACTCCCTGATGACCTTGAGCTGTCGAACGTTGTAGCGGTTGATGAGCATGTTCGAAGTATTGACTAGGGTGCTCGACGAGGGTGCTGCGTGTTTTCCCGGTACGTATGCCTTCGTGCTGCGGTGGAAACTTGCACGGGGTCGACTGATTTTGAAGTTCGTGTCGGACGCGAATTGGACGCGCTTTGTCTTTGGAGCTTCTGTTTTCGGTAAAGAGGTTTGACAGTTTGGAGTCGCTCCAGGCAACATTGTTGGAGTGCCGGTGCGGCAGTCTGGACCTGCGCTGTTGCCAGTCCTTACACTGGCGGGATACCTCGACATGGCACGCGCAATGACCACGGCATTGCCTGCTGAGCATGTCTTCCGAGCCGCTTCAACTCCTTCCGGGTGCTCTTGTTCCCAACGCTTTTCTTTCTCTGCATCGTCTTCATAGCGCATCACAAGCTGTGCAAGCTCAAGTCTTCTTTTGTGCCAGATGTGGCAGTAAGCGTCTCGATTCTCAGTACTTTGACCTGTTAGTGGCCTCCAAGGGCCCCCCCTTTACCATCCCAATCTTTAGTGATGCGCCGAAGTAGATTCAGATAAGCTACGACTCTGCATACTGGGCAGTATTCGTCATCGTCGGCTGTGCTGGAGTGAAGGACATGACCGCATCTAGTCCCGACGCGACGACCATTGCCATCGAGGTTCCTAAATTTTCCGGGGGTATCGTTAAACTTAAGACGTGGATGGCTTTCCGCGGCGGAGGGTTGTACTTCATTGAGGGGATGGCGGGTATAATCATCTTGAGTAGGGGAGGCGGACTGCGTTACTTGAAGTTTGTCTTGAAGTAAGCCTGCCAACAACATGGCATTTACTGCCGGCGTTCCAGCTGACATTGTTGGTCACTGTGGTAATTGAGTTTGTGTCAACTAACAGTGTATGTGATTCTGGAGTGGTTGTACTTGAAATGTGTTCAGGAACACAAAGTGATCTTTCAGTTGGGGTCGCGCAACAAAGTTCGAGTGAGCCCTGTCGTTCACTATGTTTTTTGCCATCGGTATGTAGCCAACGCAACTGAGGCGACATGAGCTCAAACTTGAATGAGTTGCAGCGCTGAAGCTACATGCCATTGTTGCCACATCCACTGAGTGCATCACTGGCTTCACACTCATGACTCTAGTTTTTTCACTGTCACATTGTATATCCCTCACAGACCAAATACTTACTGCGCATCCTCATCTAACCCGCACATCTCAACAAAACAATCATCCCTCCACTTCATCAACCTAGCCATCTTCGGCAAGCCGACATTATTCTTAGGCACAGTCCGCTGCAACTCAAGTATCCACTCATGAGCTTCTTGGTCCTCCTTCGCATCATTAACAAACTGAAAGGTCACAGACTTATCCCTCCGATCCTGATAAAGAACCATCCCTTTCGCCCTCGTCCAGTCGTCTCCAGTAAGGCTAGAAAAAGCGACACCACCTTCAGTCAGGTCCTTGTAGATCTTGAAAACTTCAAAACCAAGCGGATGGTCTCTTAGAAGTGTTTCGGAGCCGGGAAGCAGCGGCAGACCTGCTCGCATTTGCGCGTGGAAGGAATTGTGTAGGACGTCGATTTCGTCTGCGTTGCGGACGTGGAAGATGGCGTGGACTTTGAAGTTGAGAAGCTGTTCCAGTTCGTTGCTCATTAAACTGGTGTCCAGCCAGGCTCCGACATCTGGTGGGCAACTGTACTTCCCCGCTGAGTACGTGGCGCTTGAGCGCTTCCACTGATGTGTAGCCCGGCCAGGCTCAAAGTTGGTCTCAGGGCTGAAGCTTACGGATTTCTTTCGGCGATGCGGCTTGGACGTGGACTGGCTTTTTGCAAACATGGTATTGAGGTCAGGCATACCAAGGTATGCACGACAGGCGCTGAAGAGAATGAGAGATTATTTCACCTAGTTCATGAAAAGTGGGCGGCAATATATCACTTCTCGTGACTTCAATGCATGTGACATTGTGTATGTGAATGTACAACAAAGGTCAAAGCAATCTAACAGTGTTCTCCAGCGCAGGATGATGATGGGAAGCTCAAGATAGCAATACTCGACGAAGCACATGTCGACTCAATAGGCATCCAAGGGTTGTACCACTCCTCGTTCCGCGTCTCTCAAAATCTAGGTAAGTGTCGCAAGTGCTGACCATAAGCCAAATACATAACTCCAGCGCCTTGTATGCTCTTTCCTCCTCACCAGGCGTATCCTACAAAGCATGTCCTGCATCACTGCATCACTAGATTCCATCCCCAGGAGGTTGACCTGTTGCTCTACACGGCAGCATAGCCTCCTCTGCTTCCGCCTCCCTGCACAGTCCCCATGACCTTCCTCGCGAAATCTTTCGCAATGTACGGGATGTCGCGGATCGTGTCTCCATGGGGCAAAAGGTCCCATCCGCGCGCTCCGTACCTGTTATAGTTGAGCCACGAGCCGAAGATGAGGTAGGCAGCGATTGCGAGGAAGAGACTAGATAGTTGTTAGAACACTGTGAGAATGTATAAATGAGGTCATGCAACTCACATGATGAAGAACCAGCCAAAGAAGCCCCAGTGGGAGCCACCGTCCGGCGACGGCGCATCTGCACAGGCGTACTTGGTTCGCCATTGCAGTCGCAATGTCTGAACTTTCTTGTCTTTCTCTTCCGTCTCCATGTCGTAGCCACAGAAGCGCAGACTGTTGTCGTTGTCCTCACACTTGCTCTTGCCGCTCTCTTCTCTCCTCCTCAGCTTTTCTTCTTTCTTGTCATCGCCCTCCTTCTTGTCATCCCCTTTGTCGCCTCCGTCATCTTCCTTATCGTCATCCTGGTGCGGGCTCTTGTCCATCTCGTCACCCTCCAGTCCTGTCCTCTCCTTGTCGCAGACGAATTCGATGATCGCACGCTGGTTAATGCCTTCCTTTTTGTCGTTGAACGGGAATCTGCCTCCGTTCAGCGTTGCCCTCACCCCCTCTAATCCTGCATCGTTGTTGCTCTTGGAGTGGCCTAAGTTCTCAAACTTGGCATCGATGCTCCTCCCGTTCTGCGTCGCATATGTTCCGGCGATTTCGATGGGCGTGATAGTGGAGTTGTCGTCACTGCTCAAATCGATATTCTCTCTGATTCCACACACCCTAGACCCGTGATGGCACTCGGTTGCCAGACTACCGCCTTTGTGCCATTTGAGGTTGCTGCAGATGTCGATGGTAAAGTTGTACTTCCACTCGAGTTCTTTGGCGATATCAGACTCCTTGTAATGGACTACGTGCGGGCCGCCAAGCTCTTTGAAGTTGAAGTGCTGGCCATCTGCGAGGATGTCTTTGCAGTCAAAGGCATAGGTTGTGTAGGGAAGGAGGGATGTGAGGGCGAGAATTGAGAGCAGTGGCGCTCGGGACCGCGATGGTGCCATGGTGGCGCTGGTAGGTGATGCGAGTGTCGTGGTTGATGGAAGGACGACGGCGGAGCTTCGGGGACGGATACGCCGTTACGGAGATGATGAGGATCAGGGAGGCAGCCGTGGGCGGTTGTGCGACTGTCGCGACGTCGAGCGGGAAGGCACGAGGCGTTCGGTGGATGGATAACACGTGAAACAGATCACTTGATCAGGGCAGCAATGTCGCGATGTCGCGTGAACCGACTCGGAGAGGAAAGATGGCGCGAATGACGCTGCACGACTCAAACGGCCGCTGCTTAGTCAGATCGGCGCATCAATCTCCGCCCACCAGATCGTCCATGATCAACCCTCACCTTCCCAGCCTCCCAGCACCTTTCAGTGAACGATATCATCATAAGAGCTCGTGCGCCAAGGCAATCATGCGAATGCTGGGCTGCCGGGCATCTCTACTCCTTCAGCTCGGGGATGAGACGCCGGACTTATCACCGCCTCACATTCGGCAATGGAGGTACCTTCTGCAGCGCGGTATTGGCTCTTCATGCAATCCACATCGCTTAGCTCTCGACTGTCATTTTCGATAGCCAGGTCGTATGTACAGCACGGGTGGCTGTCAGTATCGTATCTTTCAACTCCACGGAGCCGCCTTTTGGATACGGGCTGCAATACCTGGGCAGACCTAAAAATAGAACGTCACGAGAAATAGCTTGGAAGTATCTTGTACATTTTTCGAGCTAACAGCTATCTAGTGTCTAGTCTACAGATCTATCCCCACACACCGTAACTCCAGAGGATGCAAGAATAG
>Ga0265797_10005219_pt1 | contig 19110 bp, 13 predicted proteins | sample P2T30metagenome_FD_192433 | JGI IMG/M metagenome (GOLD analysis project Ga0265797, IMG submission 192433) | Plant litter microbial communities from East Loma Ridge, Irvine, California - P2 T30 | ecosystem: Environmental > Terrestrial > Plant litter > Unclassified | place: USA: California... | reverse complement strand
AACATCATGTAGCACTTACAATGTTGAGATCTATACTTAGCGGCTTCTCACAAAGCACGTGGTAGCCTTTGGCGATAGCTTTGAGCGCTTGCTCGGCATGGACAGAGGTCGCACTCGCAACGACGACGGCGTGCAAGTTTTCTTGCTCGAGCATGTTGTCAAAGTCGGCATATACTTTGACGCCCTCGAGGTTGGCTTCGGCCCATCGGCGTTCATCAGCGTCTGGTGTGCTCGCCGCCACTACCAATGCCCTTTGCGTCAGATCGTGGAAGTTGACAGCGTGCCGTTTCCCTATAGCAATGTCAGAACTATGTGAATGTCTGGCGAAATACAATACTTAGGAAGACAAACCCATCCTGCCCATGCCGGCGATGGCGACGCGGAGCTTTGATCCTGTCATTGTTGTGACAGGTGCGATGTGTGTTAAATTGGAAGACCGTCAGGTCATGAAATTTGATCAGAGTGAAAATCCGCTGCTAAGAGCATAGTTTTGGGGCATAGAATGTGCGCTTTCCATCTTCTTAATAATGACTAGTGAGCAATCAGGTCTAAACACACCGGCTCTGAGTGCTCGCGCTTCGGAGACCATATTCCGATAGAACGAATTCGCGGGATCGGACATCCTACCTCATGCCCGAGAGAGTTTCACTGGCCCACCTCGCTCAAGTACAGCGAATACGCCGCGGCGCCACGAGGATCACATGACGCTGGAGACTACCGTGACGGCTCTCAAGACCGTTACCCGAAGTGGATGTCAGAGTGAGACGATCTGCTTGGATCAACCCACCCACAATTCTGAGTAAGGCGAAAATCTGAAAGCAACAAATACAATGGTTTAAGAAGCGAGCTCGATGTTTCCACTGCGGTCTGATACGAGGTTGAGGATTTGCCCTCCATCCATGTATCCATAATCTGGGAGCTTTCGCCAAGTGCTGGTTTGGGCGTCGCATATAGGAACCCGGTCAAAGGAGAACTACGTTTTCTTGGTGTACAATGCGTGGTACATCTTGCGCTCAGTATAGTTTTTAGTTAGGGTAACAGTCCAACGCTCCGTACAAGTTTACACCAAGGCCATGCTATGGAATGCACATTCAATAACCCAGGGCCAAGGCAACACCTCGTGACTGAGTCTGGCCATCCATATCCTTCCAATTACTTTCTACGATATCGAATGAGCAACCGGAATGCGCTCGAGACTTTGAGCCTTGAAACTTCTTTCTGCCGTTCACAGTGATATGCTTTCTCCTACCACCTGAGGACAGGCTTGGGAAAATATTCGTCAATGAGTTTGGAGTAGTACGGCTGTGTGCAATCAGCTTCATCTATCAATGAGGTCACAGCCAGGGTCTCTTATGTCAACTCACCTTGAGGTAGTGAGCACTCGGAGGGGCATCGCTCTTGCTGTACAAATCGTACGGGTTGAATGCGAGCACTGCCTCCAGCATATCCTCGTCTTTGTCGTTCATCAACTCACGATAGGCACCTTCTCTGTGCCAAGGATAGAATGAGTGGTACCTGATCATCGCCAGACCTTCATCAGGAAGAGTTGACTGGTCTTTGACGATGTGGTAGAGGTATTCGTCGTGTCCCCAGGAGAGCATTACGTTGTCCAGCCCAATACCAGGAGAGTAGATGCCGAACTTTGTGTTGTAAACATCGTTATCGTAGTCCTCGTTGTCCTTAAAAGAATCTCTTCCAAAGATGATTCTCTCGTCGAATGCGCAGCCAACAGGGAAGGTGTCCCCGACGACGTCCCACTGCCCATTGGCTCCGAAGAAGAATAAGAGTTTGCCGAGGTCATGGATGAGGCCAACCAGTTGCATCCACCTGGGCTTCCCATCCTTCCGCAACGCCTCTGCAGTTTGAAGGAGATGTGTCAGCTGAGACTCTTGAGTATCTGGATCGCATTCATCCACAAATGTATCCAACTTCTCAAGAGCTTCCCAGACTGTCATCTCTGCCCGCGTCCGACTGTGAAAGTCCTTCCTTGCCTCCAGGTTGAAAGATGTTGTCTGGAGAGTATGCTGCTGAGCATAAAAGGACTTCACACGATCGCACGCATCATTGAATCGTCGGAATGTCGTGGTATCTTTGTCCTGGTCAAACCGAGACTTCTGGTACATGTCGGTTTCGTTGCCATTGCTCGTCTTGTGGGCGTTGACGTGGTCGATGTCGTCCGAGATAGCCTCGAACATGTTCACACCTGGAAATGCAGTAATGGCAGCCATTGCGTTTGGTTTCGTTCAAAATGAAGAAGTAGTTGGGCAAAGACGATTGAGCTGTTACGAAAGAGTCGATAGACCAAGCGTGTTGAAGAGTTCCAAAAGAAACAAGCGAAGTGTTGGGCAAACAGGAGTTATAGGCCCGCATGAAGCATACACAATCCGTCATTCGAGTCTGGGAAATCATTTCCGTAGCTTGGTATCAATAGCTCTTTCGGACCTGACAACTTTGCCGCGATCAGTATATTCAACTATGCCGTTGAGTCGGTAATCTCTGCCCGGCATTGAATCTCCGCCGTCTTCAATGCAGTTTGCGTCTCCGCCTCCGTTGTAAGCATGCTTATGCCCGGAGGATCGAGCCATCTTTGATAGATAGTAATTGCTGTTGGGATCTATGCTGGGAAGAGACTCTTGATACCAAGCACGATTGACATTGGATCCGAAGACTCTCGCCGAGCTCTCTTCCTGTGACACGGCGGCTCTGCCAGGAAGCCATGTCACTGTCGAAACTCGTAATCGCTGCGTGCAGCGTCCTTAGACTTGATGGTCACGTTGCACGCTGCCACGCTGCCGGGCTGGAACCTTGTCTGCGGCGACGCCACCAGATGGCCAATCGCCCAATCGCTGCTATAGCCGATCGTTGATCATCTACATAACGTGCCAAGGTAAGGGCTTAATGCGGGGTCTCCGCAACACTGACGCGCTACTACGTATGCTTCTTCGACTAGTGTGCTAGAGATCACAAGCAAGATGCACAGTTCTTCATCGCCGCAATTCGTTCTGGATGGACCAGGGAAATTGGCCTGTGCGTTGTCCATGTCGTTGCTGGAGGCACAAAGAGGAAAGGCCGAGAGGCGTCTTTCGGCCTTTGGCGAATCCAAACCTAGTTATGGTCGCGGGATCCTTCCTCCGAAGTATCAAAACTCTTGTGGTTGAGCAGATGCGAAACGGCGGACCATATATATGACCAACACCTCGCTTATGTTTGGCTGTCATTATCCATCTATGCGACTGGACATACTCTGAGGTTTCCTTGCATCCCACACCATGTCGTCTACACCCAAGGTATCTGGACTCGATCACGCAGAGAGGACCGCTTCCGTTGTGTCTGCGAACTGGCAAGCACAACAAAACGACGGGCATCTCGTCGATGAGTCTTTGGTTCGAGCTGAGAACGAAGACAAACTGACTGTCTATCTGGGCTTCTTGATCTTATCGGCAGCGCTTGGAGGGTTCTTGTACGGATACGATACCGGCGTTGTGGGCGTTGCCCTTCCTTATGTTGGTACCGAGTTCGGCGGCAAAGCACTCACCTACTCCCAACAGGAGATCGCCACCGCTGCCACAACAATCGGCTCCATCTTTGGTGCCGCAATCCTGGGCGCCTTCGCTGACAAATGGGGCCGAAAGCCCTGCCTGCTAATCTCGGATCTGTTCTTCACTGCTGGCGCTATCATCATTGCTTTCAGCTTTAGTCTCGCACAGCTCACAGTCGGCCGCTTGGTCCTTGGTGTAGGAGTCGGAGGTGCTGCTGTCATATGCCCGTTGTACATTACAGAGCTAGCACCAACTGCTGTTCGTGGTCGGTGTGTGGGCATCAATGGCTTCTGCATTCCCTTCGGCCAGACGGTCTCTGTTGCCATTGGCGCCGGTATGCGTGACACGGAATACAACTGGCGCATTCTCTTTGGTCTCGGCGTCGTTCCCTCGCTGTTGCAGCTCTGCCTCATGCACTGGTTGCCCGAATCACCTCGCGTCCTGATCCTTCGTGGCCAGCACGACAAAGCTCTGGAGGTCTTGAAGCAAATCTATCAGTACGCATCGCCTGAGATTCTCGACCTCAAGCTACACGTAATCAAAGAACACGTTGCTGCGACAACAGTAATGCAGCGCTCGGCTTCCTTCTGGCAACGATCTATAAGACTTTGGACACACAAGCCGTATCGCCGCTCCATCTTGACTGTTAGCATGATCCAAGTCTTTGGCCAATTTACTGGGTATAATACCTTGTTGTACTACGCTGGCACCTTGTTTGGTCTTCTAGGTCTTTCGAATCCTTCTATTGGAGGTTTGATCCCCTCGATCACGAACACATTCTTCTTGCTCCTAGGCATGGTCATGGTTGATCGCATAGGACGCCGTGGCCTGCTCATGCGCTTTGGTCCCATTATGGTTGTTGGTCTCCTTTGGTGTCTCATCGCCTTCTACTTCATGTGCAAAGACACCGGGCACGTCCTCATTCCAGGCCACGAATACTCACAAAAAATGGTCGGTCTGGTCATTGCGGGTATCGTCATCTTTGTTACTGGATTTGGATCCACGTATGCACATCTCTGCTGGTATCAATCTGAGTACCTTGCTCTTGAGATCCGAGCAGCTGGGAGCGCGATCAGCACGACAGCCAGCTTCACAGCGAACCTGGTGGTAGCTGTAACTTTCCTTACACAGTAAAACTCTCCCACAAGATACTCCACATGATGATCTTTGCTGACGAATGTAGACTGGAATCCATGACGCCGAGTGGCACCTATGGACTGTATCTGTGCTTTGTTATCATCGGACTCGTATTGGCGTACTTCTGCTATCCCGAAACAAGCAAGTCAACTCTCACACATCGGCCATGATCGAGCGATTACTAATTTGCATTTGCAGAGGGATTATCGATCGACGAGGCTTTCAGCCTGTTTGCGGATGACTTTGGCGTTAAGAAGTCCAAACAGATGCGAAAGGAAAAGCTAGAGCTCCAGAAGAATTTGAAGGAAAATGGCACCACCGGTATCATACCGAGCCAAGTCATTGAGACCACAAAAGAGGATGTGATGCTCCACGTGGAAGGCGAAAAATCGAATTTGTGAAGATGCAGTCGGATTAGACCACAAGAATAGCCAGTCAAGGTTCATAAGCTTTTAGTGCGCACGAAACTAAGACATGGAATGACCATAACGATGGCCTTGACAATAGCAAGCGGCATGACTGCAAGCATAATTCAATTCATTCTAAGCCCTAGGAATCCTATAGACAGGATAAATATCCCCCTCACCAACGTTCAGCACATTCCACCGGGCGAACGAGCTCTCCGCCTCAGGCTCCAAGCGCGCAAAAACATGCGCAGCATGCCTCTGCCTGCTCGGCACTCTGAAACCGCCGGCAGGTATAGAAACATTACGCATGATAGCATCAGCTACGATACTCGTCTGCGCCACGCCTTGGAACTTGCTCGTAGCCAGCTGCGCAGATGTGATGTTATAAGCTTCTACCTCGCCGACAAAGTCCTGCTCCAGCGTCTCAACATCGACGCCCAGCAGAGTCAAGCGCTCGGCGACGTCAGCCCAGGCTCGAGAGAAGACGTATGCTTCAGGGCGCGGGCGAGTCAGGTTCGCGGTGGCTGGGGTATTGTTACCAAATGTGATAGGGACGGATACGGCGGTACCGTTGATGTGGATGAAGTCCCAGGTGATGTTGGTCTGGTGCGGGTAAGAGGACACGACGATCTCCTCGTCGCTGTTGGTGTAGTTGGCGCGGGCGTCCTCGACGATTTGCAAAACGTCATTGGCATTGTCGACGGCAGTGCGCACGATGGTTTCGATGACGGTCAGGGTGGACGCGGCGCGGCGGCGGAAGTGCTGGTCGCCAATGCCGATGCCGCGAGTCTCGCTGAGGTATGCAATACCTTGTGAGAGACCGACCTGGTCAAAGCCGTCGTTATCTGTGATGAACTCGTTGTAGACCAAGTTTTCCGGGTCGGATGCGACCACATAAGGGCTGTGCGTGAAGCCTCTCTCATTCATAGCGGCAGCAATATTGTCGCGGAAAAGCCCTTCTGCCAGCTGGCGGATGCTAGGGTGGATGTTCATGTTCTTGAACGCAGAGAATTGCCCATCTTGAGCAGGAAGATATTCTTCATTGGGGCCACGGGCGGTTCCAGCACCATACTCGTGGCAATCGACGGAGATGTGGGGATTAAATTCTGTGACGAGTGCTTGCAGGTCTCTCGTTTGTTGGCGAGCAGCCTTGGAGAAATCGCGATTGGGGTCGAAACTGGTGGCCAGTAGGCGTTGGAAGTACGCAACGCCATCCGCATTGTAGCGCGGCAGGACGAGCAAATCGGCCTTATCGAGCACGGAAGCTGCCCATTCGGGTTCATTGTCGAGCTTTCCGAGGAAAGCGCTGACTCCAGCCTCGCCACCAGGCTCGTCACCATGCATGCTGCCATGTATGTAGATCCTGAGTTTGTCTGTGCCATTGCCTGTGTCATTGGACGAGCTGGAGGAAAGCAGGACATAGGGAATCGTTCGGCCTTCCTCACTCGTGAAGTTCGGCGTCATGTAAGTCATCCATTCGTTCCTCTCCGAGAGTGTTTGCAAGAAGCCAATCAAGGTTTCTTCAGGCGTAGGAGCGGCGGTTCCATTGCTGAATTCGTCAGGAATTGTGTCCGGGGAGGAGAACGCCGGCGAGTAGAGTGTGATGTTTGGCTCTGGGAAGTTGGCAGACACAGCTGGGGAGTCTGGAGTGAACGGACGAGTGTTCCCGGCGTAGACGATCTGCCCAAGTACAGTTCTGGCCACAAGGCTGGTTGCCAGAAGATTCGTCAAACCCATTGCAAGCAAAAACCTGTATCGTCAGTCGGTCGTGGGGTCTCGCTACAATCAGCGCAGCAGCGAAGAATGTCTTTTTATCGCTTCTACAGTCGGAACATCAACGAATGCAGCTCGGCTAAGGTATATGCCGAATGCGTGACGTCGGGTCTTGATGAGAGAAGCCAAGGAACCAAAACATGGTAGTTGCATTGGCAGAGGAGAGCACGTTTCAAGCGTATTCCGAGTGCTTGAGTAGAGACGATGCAGAGTTGTAGGCTATTGTCAGGGGACCGTTCCTGCGAAATTGCACTTTAGCAGCGGACATGCGTCTCACCCACGCGAAGGCATTATAATACAATGATTCCTTCCTCGTCTGATACATGAGAGATGGTTGGCAGAGTTCATGTCTCAAAAGGATTGTGGACTAGCGCAAGTTCCAAGACTGGTGCCGTTATCGCAGCTGCAACCATGTGGAGAAGAGAAATAAGTGAGCGGGGTGCAAGAGGAGGAGCTTCCTTGAGAGTTCTCATCGTCATTTCTACCCCGATAGAGTCGTTTGCTCACTGGTCCCTCTTCTTCGGGATACGCTGCATATGTATATCATAGAACTCCCATTTCCACTTCAACGCACGTCGCAAGGGCGTTCGCCACCCTGAAGTGATCATGACTTCTCATGTCAGAGTGTTACTAGCCTGGACGCCGCTACCATAATCCATCTACCGATCTAATTATCGGCACTCGGTCTGATGTTCTTTCGAGCGCTCGTTGCCTTCTTCCAGCTGCACATCCTCTGGACTACACTCCTGTTGCTGGACAGCTTCTTCTGTCTTTCTAGACAACCCAGAATCCCTGATCACCAGTGTGAGAGCTAGACTGACGGCTATCGACACGAAGCTCCAGATGAATACTGCTCTCATTGCGGACGCATAAGTTTGGGATATCTGTTTGCGCTGCTGAGGGTCAAATGAGCTCAAATCTGGGGCCGCGAAACTATCGGCCGCAAGGTACTGTAAATCATTTGGCAATGAGCGTCTGAGTGTGTTGGCAAGTAAGGCACTAGACACCGCTAGCGAGACAGCAGCACCCAGGCTTCTTAAAGTATTGCGATTGGAAGTAAGAACAGCTCGTTGCTCCTTTGGACATTGGGCTTGTAGGGCAACAAGAGTCGGCTGGAAAATGCTGCCAGTACCGCATCCAGTCAGAATCAAGAAGAACGCCACCAGGCCGAGGTTGGTGTTCTCGTCGCACATTATCATCAGACCCGATCCCACTGACCATATACCGAAGCCCCACCAGACGACTTCGATATAGCGGTTGAATTTGCTCATGTAAAGGCCAGCTATGACTGATGCAGCGGACTGGGGTATGACAAGAGCCATAAATACCACAGCCGAAATCAGTGGTGATAGACCTTTGACGTTTTGGAAATAAAGCGGGAGATAGTAGAGGTAGGCGAAGTACGAAGCACCGAAAAGGAAACTCTGAGCGAGCATGGCTGCGACGGATGGGCGCTGAAACATGTCCAGAGGCATCATTGGCAAGGTAGCCTTCCATTCAACAAACAAGAAGAGTATGCCGAGGATTCCACCAACGGTCAGCATGGCGACAACAAGTGGTGAGTTCCACGGTGTTTCAGGCTGCCCGCCTTGCGAGATGGCAATGAGGACCAGAATAATGAATGCTGATCCAGTAAAGAGACCTAAGAAGTCGATCTTTCGGACTGTTTCCCTCACATTGACCTTTGGCATGTTTGATGGAAGGACAAAATAACTGGCCAAGGCGACAACCACTGTGAATGGTGACAGAAGATAGAACAGTCCTCTCCATGTCAACTTGATAGCAAAAGCCGATGCAATGAGTGGGCCTGCGAACGTTGTTAGCGATACTGCCTTTCACGGGCGTGCATGGGATCATATTTACCGAGTGCGTTACCCATTCCTACCATAACACCTAGAATGCCCTGGTACTTCCCCCGTTCTTGGAGCGTGACGATGTCGCTCACGATCGTCATTGACAAACTCGTGATGCCGCCGTTCGCGACACCGGCAAGACCACGGAAGACGTAAAGCATTGTTGAGTTGATACTCAGCCCACAAGCAAGGTCACAGAGTGCCAACAGCATGAGTGCAGAAAGCTTGATCTTTTTGCGTCCAAAGAGGTCACTCAACCGACCGTATAGAACTTGGAAGACCGTGTTGGCGATGAGGGCACTGGTATCTGCCCAAGTGATACTCGCTTGTGCATTCAGATCCCGGGCTATGGATGGTAAAAGGACTCCTATGCCGAAACGATATGCAGGGTAAATTATTGTCAGTCATGGTAGCTAGATGCAGATCATACAGTCATACAAGATTCACTCGGCTAGTATTGTCAATCATTAACGCATGTATTATCGGGGGGGAGTGACACGACGGAAATCTTTGGCAAGTTCGATATGACTGGTCCGATATGTCGGGGTTGTACCGAATGATCGTAGGTGGACCGAATTGCGACGGCGCCACTGTGACAACGCCAATTCCTAGCAGCGCCCACCTGACACCTACCTCTAATCTTTAGGAAGATTCTCTTCGCGTAAAGTACAGAAGCAAATGGGCGGGATGAAAGTAGGAGCTTCGTTGACTATTCTTATCATAATATCGTCATTCTGCCCCAACACAGCACAGGTTGACTAAGATATTGTATGTACTAATTGTAAGATCAGAGCACTCCCTACATAATCTACAAAGGCTGATCTAGCTGACGGCCGTATGGAGTGACCATGATCGACTTCAATCCGCCGGGCACTGCGTGATTGAACTGCAATTCGTACTCCCTCGGGACGTTCTCGAACGTATCTGACGAATTCTGATGTCAGCGCTGCGGCCGTGTATTGAGTGCTCGATTTGATGGGTAAGTTTGGCTGTCACTTACCAGCATTGGTGAACACAAATGAAGGATCGTATTTCCCTTCCTTGACCAGGTCCAGGAGGAATGGGTAGTACTAAGCAGAACAGTCAGACAAGTGCAACTATTGCATCGGGATAGGGCGGGAAGCTCATATCGTACCTTCTGCGCCATTAGCTGCCCACCACGGAGCGTAATGGTTTTCTCCATCAGCATGCCAATGGGGAACACGTTAGTGTTGAAGAAGAAGTCTCCGATCAGCGCCAGGTTACCTCCCTTGCGCGTGGCCTTGATCGCCTCGCTGATCGTATCTGCGCTGTCACCTTCGAGGCCGGTAGCCCTCAAGACCTTGTGCGTGACCGAATCGGTGCTGCGGAAACCGCTCGCTTCGATGCTACGGTCGAGACCGTGTGGCTCGGCTGACAAGATGTACTCGTCGGGCTTGACTTTGGAGGCGTCCACAGGAATCATGCCGTGGGCTTCCGCAATCTTCAGCCGGTGAGACTCCGTGTCGATCGCGTACACTTTCGCAGCGCCGCGAATCTCCTTCGACAATTTCTGGATGGAGAGTCCGATTGGGCCGCAGCCCCAGACGCCGACAACGTCGCCAGGGCGCACCTCTGCCAGCTCGACCCCGTGCCAGGCTGTGTCGGTGACGTCGGCTAGGCCTAGAGCCTTCTTCGCGGGCAGGTCCTCGGGGCAATTGAGGAGCACAAGGTCAGCATTTGGCACGCGGCAGTATTCAGCCTGGTTGCCCGGGTAGCCACCAGTGAGGTGAGAGTAGCCGAAGATTCCGGACAGACGGTGGCCGTACAAGCCGTCCATTTCCTCGGCTGGGTTTGTCTTGTCGCAAAGCGAATACTGCTGCTTCTGGCAGTAGAAGCACTCGCCGCAGGCGATCACGGGCAGGATAATGACTCGGTCCCCAGCTTTGAAGTTGGAAACTCCTCGTCCGACTTCCTCGATGTATCCGATCGCTTCGTGGCCTAGGATGTCGCCCTTCTGCATGAACTTGTTCATTTCCCCGCCGTACATATGTAAGTCAGAACCGCAGATGCAGCAGTGTGTGACACGGACAATGGCGTCTTTCGGGGCGGTAATGGTAGGCTTGGGGACCTCCCCGATCTGAATCGACTTCGAGCCCATCCATTGGGCTGCTTTCATCTTTTCTGTTGCATGGGGCTTGTATTGCGTGTTGTAGACTGGGCTTCAAACTGGTCAGCACGGTGAATACATGATAGAGGAACGGCGACGCCTGACGCTGAGACTTCTGAAGAACTCGGCATTGTGAAAAGTGGATGGGATGCAAGGTAAATGGTGTCTTTGTGATTTCTCACGAGCTCGATGATGAGAAGGTTGAGAACGACGAGAGGATCGAGGACGACGAGCGGGCTCTTCTCACATTTATGATGCTCTTCGTGTCGAGGGTGCTGCGACAGCTACCTTGAGATCACAGTACTGATAGCTCAAGATGATAACAATCTCATCTCAATATGACGTTGTTCTCATCTCAGACTTACAGACCACTCATTCGAGCCACACGGTTGCAATCGGCTGCAACAAGATCAGTGTGATGCAATGCCGAAAGCACGCCGATGGCTACTGAAGCAGAGACTCTGCGTGATTATCGCAACCAAGACGAGCTGTACCAATATTCAGAGCTGTGGAAGGTTATTCTTAACATCGAGTATGGTCACTCTTCAATCATGATGACGAAAGCATTTAAGGTCGAGACACCTGATCAACTACTGTACGTTAGCTCTATCTGCAAAGCGCAGCGTTCTCCTGGGCGCGTTCCGACTGCGTGAGCTGTCAAAGGCTGTTGTCAGATGACTATGCGTGCGTGGTAGTACGGTAGTAGCGTGTTCCTCTGGAGACACGTGGGGAATGCTTACTGAAGCAATTCTCGTGTTCTAGAAGATTGGCAACTAGCGCGATTTCTAAGACTGATGCCGTTACTGTATAGGAACTGCAACCGGGTACAGAAATGGGCTGGGATACTTTCGTTCGCCGTTATTGTCAGTCTGCTCCGACATGTACATTCTTGCTTCTTCCAGATGTGATCGAAGCTGCTACTGCGTCCGCTTGAGTACACGTAGAGTACACGTGGCTAGAGCGATAATTTCCCACAAGTGATCGTGACTTATCATGTTCAAAGTGACCCTGTTGTGCGTCCTCGCATCTTGTGGGCGTTTCGGCCTGATGTATTTTGTGCGCCTCGTCGCAGCAACATTTCACAGCTGTGTGGTCAATAGTGCGAATCTGTGGCAAACGGTGGAGGCTGAGCGACTTCAAATGTGACGCATGGTATGGACGACCGCGGTATTGCCTTGTAGCGAGTATGGGCTAAATTGTACCAGACGCAAGCGAGGGCGCAAGCGCAGCAATTGAAGAGCAGTAGGTCACACGGTCTGTGGTCACATGATACCCGACACTGTGGAAACCAATCCTCTTCTGCGGCGCAGTCGTGAGGCGGCGACGCGAAGTCCGCGGACCTCCAACACAGCCTGTTCAGACGAGTCAGGACGAGAATATCTTCTTGTGTGTAAACCCTATGAAGTCCACGATGTGTGGAGATTGTGTAGAATACCATCAGCACTACGGAATACGCCGCCTATCCCTGAAACTGAAAGCGACACCAATATCAATCTTACAACATGGCTAGAGATCTCCTCTACGTGCCATCTCCAGGCATTCTCGGAATAGATGGATACGTCCACATCCCCATCCGAGTAGCCGACTACCTCAAAGATCCCAACTACAACCCTTCTCTGCGACAAAAGCTCCGCAACAAAGTCGCGAGCGGCGATGACCAAAAACCGCAATGGGTGTCCATGAGTCGCGACGACTACATCGCCTACTGGGCCAAGGACGATGACGGCAAGCTTCTACCAGATGTGCAAGACCCAGCTCAAGGACGAGTGGAGTGGTTGAGACACCAGCTGCGATTGAACGACCATTGGCGCATCTCGGGACAGATGAAGGCTTTGGCAAGCTCGCCTCAAGTGGCACTGTACTGGTAGTGCAAAGCTACTGGTGCATATCATCTTGGGCCACAGGTGACCGGCACCCAGATCAAAGTTGCCGTCTCATGCTATTACGCTCGAAAAGCGACACACGATTCACGAGCCATGAAGTTGAGACTAGTTTTGGAGAAAGCATACCTTGAAGCATCGATGCAATTTAGATACATTCATCTCACGAGAAGTTCACGCATCTAACAGTCCATTGCTACGAGCCCGAATCTCTCCATCCCACTACTGACACTGCGAGTAATACTGGTTCGACGCCTTGCAAGTGCTGCCACTCTGACAGCAAGTCGGACCAGTCCAACTGAAAGATCTCGTTAGCAGGAGTAGATAACCGTACAAGTTCGAAGCCACTTACCCTTGACCGCCACACTGTCCCCACTTCGCCGAGCAGTTACCACCAGAAGGAGCGGTGGTAGTCGGCGGGTTGCCCGAACCAGCCGTAGTCGTAGTAGGTCTGGCGTTAGTAGTCGTTCCACTGCCGGAGCCGCTGCTGAGCTTGCTCTTGATGAAAGTGAGAGCGGCCTGGCCATAAACCTGGCCGTAGCCCTGGTGAACGTTGGCGTCGTTGCCGGTGCAGCAGTACGGGTCTGCGCTGTCGCAGTAGCTTTGGATCTTGCTCGCGGACTATTCAGGATATTAGTATAGGATGGGAGTGCTGACAAACATATGACACTTACAGAACAGCTGTAGCCCGAAGGACGGGCGGAGAAGCCTTGAGTACGGCACGTTCCAACTTGGTACGAGACACCGTAGACATAACGAGGGTTGCCCATCTCGATGACGGCCTTGATCTGGTTCAGAGCGGCGGCGCTGAAAGCCGGCGAGGTCTGCGAGTAGCCTTGGTTGGTGTCTGGGCCGCCGCAGAAAGCGTTATCGGTGATCTGGGCACCCTGCGAGTACCCGACGATGACAAGCTGGGTGTTTGGGCAGCGTGAGTTGAAGCTGTTGACAGCTGAAGCGATGGCAGAGATGCCTGCTCTGACGGAGGCATCATAAGTGGCACCGCCGCATGAGGATTGGCCGCCGCTACTTGGTTGTCAGCTTGAGTAGTCTTTAGAGTCAAAGATTGAAGACAGACCATGCTGGGTAAGAGATAGCCTCAGCAGTCGAACCCGGGTAAGCATTCAAGACAAGGTTGACAACGGTGGAAGAGCTTCCATAGCCTGCAGGAGCAGTTGTCTCTCTGGCGCCGAAGACGTGGACGTTGGGGCAGCTGGACTGGCGCTCTTCAAGAGCTGCAAGTGGCGAGGCACCGCAGTGAGCCAGCAAAAGTGTGACAGCGGCGGCGAGGACTTTGTACATTGTGAATGTGTATTGGTCGAGTCCTTTGGAGATGTACTGAAATGTCTGGCACAGAGACCAGTCTCCTCAACGAGTTCTCCAACACTTATATCGTGGCTAGTTCCATTTGTCCGACCATGATAATCTCATTGTACGACAGCAACGGACGCCAGATGCCGAGTGCTAATTGCAAGACAGGTCATACCATCTTTGCATTCAGCCGTGAGAGCCAGAGTGGCGCATGTACATAGGGCTGCTAGGTACACAGCATGACATGTGGCTTGTTGTCAAATCTTCAGGCCTAGAATTGTGATGATCATGCGCATGGTGCAAGGATCGATTAATCCACTATCTCGTAAAAGGGCGTCTGGTTTCGCCGCTAGACTTGTATGGGAGGGCTGTAGATATTCAGTCCGCATTTACCCAGAGTGCCCTAGTCCACGCTCTGGTCTAGAGGTCGATCATTACTTTCTCGTTTACCCGACCAGTGGGAACGGAGCAGAGTTGCCTTTGGGGCCTACATTACGATCCACCATGATATATCAAATGATTGGATATATAGGGCACCTAGGGTAATGCTGCGTGAATCACTGGTGCGGAGGAAAGGAACAGGCTGGCATAGATTCTTGCTCCTCCGGATCAGATGCAGTGTGCAAGATGGTCGTATTATAGCCGGTGCAGACTCGTCACTATGGTCCGCACACCATGTACTTCCTCGACCATGTGGAAATGAAGCATCCAGATCAGTTGGATAAGAGTGTGGGGATGGTAGGCTTGACCGCGATGTATTCATGTACATGAGACGGTGGCGCCTCCTTTTCACGTGGCAAGGGAAGAGAAAGCGGTCGCTCGCGGGCCGGGACGGAATAGGATGGACTGTGACTTTCTGATCGTGCCTCACCTTTGATCATGGCGATTCAAGGTGTACCTGTGGAGACATTTGACTTACTAAAAACAACAGAATTCTCATCATACTTCTTTATACTGGTCCAATGGGGTCGTCCGTGAAGAACATGCAACCTTTTCATCCCGTTCTCGCATGTTCATCGCCCGCAAGTGATTGTAATCAATGACATAGCCGCCCACTCATTCGCGTTTCGCAACAAAGAATTATTTACTAGTCCACCCCAAGCCAACTTCGATGTGCCATCCTGTTGTTTTGGCATGTCCCTCAGCGATAATTTGTCTCGTCGAAGGCAACCGCCCTAACAACGTCCACATATCGTGCTAATGCGCACTCGTGACTGGTTTCAAGCGCGATACTCATCAAATGTAGACTCGAAGTACTGTGCCCACTCGCCCGGACGGAGAACGTCGGCACCACGAACTGTGGTCAGCTCTTTGACCAGCGCGCGCCAAAGCTCGGGTGTGGCATCGAAAGTCGAGTCCTGAGACGCATCAAGGATAGGCGCAGAGCGTGCGGTGAAGTCAATGAGAAGTTTGCGAAGCGGACTGTCAGCACCGCAGCGCTTGAAAGCGTAGATGAGAGCTTGGTCGGGAGTCTTCTTATCGTAGCCAAGGCGCTTGCCCAACAGCTGGATGAGCTCGTTGCAGAGCTTGTCCATTCTGAGGAACTCTGCAAGGGCGTAAAGCTTGCTCAGCATCATGGTGTCGAGTGGTGTGGGAGCCTCGATCTCGGTGGAGGCGTCTCCCGGGGCGTGAGTCTCCGGTTCGTCGTCCGAGAGATCTGAGCCAAATGCTAAATCAATGACTTTGGTCGAAGGTTCCGGGGACACGGCTTGGCGATAGCCTGAGCCGTGTTCAACAACGAGGAGACTTGCAGGTTCGTTCGTGTCCTGGGTGTCCTGGGTGTCTTGAGAGGCTTGGGTGGAGAGCCAGTCGGCGCCGTCGCTCTTCGCGATATCCTTTGGCAGGAGGAAACCTTCGCCATAGATCCAGTTCATGGCTCGCTCGAAGATCTCGGGCTCCTGCTCGGAGAACTCGAAGCTGGACCTCTCCGGGTCGTCTTTGAAGGCGCTCTTGAAGTAGCGGGACATCTTGCACAGGAATTTGCGGTGGACAGGAATCGTCTGAGTCTCCTGTGCTTCGCCAACACGGATGAGAATCATCTTGGCCAGAGGACCTTCACTTTGCTTCTGACGAGTCGCAATGACAGTGTCCTCGTCTTCGGACTCGTCCCTATAAGGGATGTCAGCGAGTACAAATACCAATAGAATCGGACAAGACGACATACATCTGATCACGCTTGCGCTTCAAGCTCTTTGCCGCCTCTGCGGAAGGAGAAGTCATAGTTGGAGTCGTCGGGACTTGAGCTTCATCGGATGCTGGAGTCGAGTCCGGAGCCGCAGGTCTGCTGGAGAAGGGCCACGGCATGATGGTGTCAGTGTGAGGATGATTGGGTAGTGTGGTGGAGTTGGTGCAGTGAGAGCCCAAGTGGTGTTTAGTGGTGGTGGAAAGGTGGTGGTTAGCAAGGAGATCGCAAGTTCAGAGTAGAATGGCAGAGCTTATATGGACAACAGTTGGTAAGAGGTAGCGCGGCGGGCCGCTGGTGACATGATCTAGATCGGCGCGTAGGAAGTGAATTCTTCCCTTGAATTTTGCGTCCTTCGGGCAGTGAAGGTCGATATATGGTATACTGACGATATTACTGGCGGAGCGCAACCGGGGCGCTAGCCATCACGCCTGGCATACAGTCACTTGCATATAGCACAAAGCGACTCGGCGCTGCCCTTGGCTTGTAGTTCTCAATCACTTTCTGATCGCCTCCCACAAATCAAGTCTCTTTGCGCACGTTTTCCTTCTTGCTCTTCGCATTCACAGCTTCGACGATCGTTCCGTAGCTGTCGTACAGGATCCAAAGAGGAATCCAGACCCACAAAGTGTTGAAGAAGAACAGATAGAGCCACGTGAACATCCAGTTGGAGGTGTCCAAGTTGGGGCTTCCGCTCAGCCATTCCTATATTAACAAGTCAGATTTGAATATCGGGCAATGCATGCCGTGCGCTCTCAAGACTTACAGGTACGAAAGTCATCCAGCCGCCATACAGCTCGCCGGTCGCAAGCACAATCATCCAGAAGCTAGCCTCGCTGCGGTTCTTCTTCAGGCAATAGCACACCCAGACAGCCAGAGGTCCTGCGACGAACACGGTCAAAAGCTCCAGGCTGATGACAGTGAGATCGGTGCCTCCCCAACGCTTGTCCGCCCTGGCGTACTCCCTCCAAAGCGCACTCGTCAAAGACGTGCCATATGAAGCGCCGTATACATTGTCTTGATCGCCGAGGAAGAAAACGTTTCGCGGGAGGTATTCGGATCCGGTCAGACCGGTAGCCACCAAGGTGCTACTGCTGAAGAAGCAGTTCCAAAGGTAGCTACCTTCGAGGAGGAAGTGGATCAAGGCATCGGTGGCATGCCAGATGAACAAGAAGCGCGTCTTGTTCGAGGCCGACGTTGGCAGGAGTTGGCGAGAAGAGATGTAGCCGACAGCAAGGATGGCGACGGTAGCAAAGAGAGACCAGACAGTTGTCGCACTGATGAGTGCGGGCGCTTGAGCGGCTTCCAGTGGGTTCGTCATGTTTGGGACCCTATATAGCTGCCTGTTATGACGATAAGCTTTCAAAGGAGCCAAAGTCTCGCGGAGCAAATATTCAGGGCAAGTTCCCAAAGTGTCGACAAAGCCGAGGCCACAACATGCGTTTGGGCCACCCAGACAAGAGATTCATCTTCAAATTCAAGTCATGATTTAGCATCTTTCTCACGACATCCTTCCATCTTGTCTCCTTGCATCAAAATCAGTACAGAACGAGACCCAAGAGCAGGACTATTGTACATGCGAAACAAAGTGTAAAGCGACATCTATACCACCGACATGGAAAAGAAGTAAACCCCCATCAAGAACAAGAGGTTACAACATTGAAGATGAACATGCCAATCGCAGCTGCAGCACCAGCAACGCGAGGGCCTTTCACTGCCACGAACCTCTTCATTTTCTCCCGTCGACGCTCGCCGCCATCATGATTCGGCAAGTTTCCCATTTTCGCGGCCATGCCGCGAGTGCTCGCATGTTTTCTTTGCGGTCCCGTAGTGGTCTCCATCGGCTTGCTGGCACCACAGCAGTGTTCATGAGGTAAACGGTTATTGGCTTTCTCAGGTTTCTCTGGAGAACACTCGATGAGGGAATCGGCACGAAGTGGTCGACCAATGCTGTCAGGCAAGTCAGCAGCCATCACTGATGTCTAGTGTTCATATAGATAACGTACAGTGCCGCGGGCGCTTCGCCGTAGGAAGTCGCATCCGCGCTGCAAGGCGAGCAGCTGTTGTGGAGAAAGCGACGATCCATATTGTTGGGTTGTATCTGCTGGGACGCTTGTATTGATCTTCAAAGGCCTCGGAATGGTGGAACTGGTATCAATAACTGTTCCGCTGTTGAGGATGCCGTTGGTGGTCACTCGCTACAAAATGGGCGAGTGTACGACTTAAAGATATATCAATCGAGACATGCCTGTCACCTGTAGTCGTGTGCCGCATTTCCTTACAGTGCCTGTCTAACGACAAGCGCTCGCCACATAGATTCGATTTCAGGCTACGGGTTACAGGTCTTGATTCCCAACTCGAGAGGAAGAATTGAGCGCTCCTGGCAGCCACGTTATACGGCAGAGACTCAGTCTTGCAACGAAAAATGAGGAGAAGTGTTCACAATCGACGACATCCAGCGGCTCGCGATGGTCATGTCTCAGGTGCCATGAGATGTTATCCAACCGCGGCCGTGCGGAATGGAATCGCGCCTGTAGTAGTAGACAACTAGCATAACACAGATGTGGATGTAGGGCAGGCACTACAAAGCGGGAGCGTGAACGGGAGTGTCAAAACGAGGCACTACAGAGAGGTGAGCATTGCAGAACGAGGCACTACAAAAGATGAGCTTCGCAGAAGGAGGCACTGCAAAAGACGAGCTTCGCAGAACGAGGCACTGCAGAGAGGTTGATGTCAAAACGAGGCACTGCAGAGGGGTGTGTCAGGACGGAGCGCTGCAGGGTATCAACGGGTCACGGGTTACAGGTTTGAGGAGTCTATTGCAGTGCCCCCCACCTAGCTCGCTTGACGTCTGGTGGCGCTCCATGTGGCCCAAGACGCATCTTCCGGCCCGTGTACACAGC
>Ga0265797_10005218_pt1 | contig 19111 bp, 18 predicted proteins | sample P2T30metagenome_FD_192433 | JGI IMG/M metagenome (GOLD analysis project Ga0265797, IMG submission 192433) | Plant litter microbial communities from East Loma Ridge, Irvine, California - P2 T30 | ecosystem: Environmental > Terrestrial > Plant litter > Unclassified | place: USA: California... | reverse complement strand
TGGTGCATCTTCGGCGTGGTAGCAAGTGCCAAGCATGCTCTCAATGTCCTTAGGTCGGTCTTGCAGGGTCGGCGAAGCAATGATCCAGTACGAATAGTCCTCTGTCTTATTGTCACCCGCTGGTGGCTGTGTCTCCACAAGGAAGTGGCCTGTCAAGGTAAGTGCTTCCAGAAGATCATCAAAGTGGTCCTGCGCCATGTTGATGTTGTACTCTGTAGCGTTTTCGAACCTTTGGCTGAGAATCCTCGAGAAACGGAAAATCTTTCTCTGTCGAACACGGACGGAATCGAGGATGGACTTGTATCGTTTGTCCATCTCAGCGCCACCTGCCTCGTCAGGCCGTCTCACGAGTTCCTTCTCGAAATGAGTGGTGAGACGATTGAGCGATCTTGAAGTCAGGGAGGAGAACTGCTCTGCCACCTCCACATCACCACCTTCGAGATGGCGGCCAAGGTGATAGCAAAAGTCCCATTCCTGCTCCAAAATTTCAGCTTCTTTGAAAGTGTTCTTGTTCGCCATGAGTTTCCAGTTCAGCATCTTGAAGTAAAACAGCAAGGCGTCTACTACAACACTATCGAAAGCATCGTCGATGCAAGGCGGTAGATCCCAACCAGGCTGAGGCTGTGCGATGACCAAGTAGGCTTCTTTGATCTTGACTGCTAGGGTGAGTAGAATTCTGAACTGCAAGATTGTCTGTTCAGCCATCATGACACCCTGTTGGGCAGGATCCTTCATCTTCTTGGCGTAAGAAAGCCGCATGCGGATAATCTCCTGGATCAGTCTCGAAGGGAAGTTGATCAATGTGAGGAGCTCTTCGATGTACGGTGGCAAATGCTGATTGGCGAAAGAATCGGCGTTCTCGATCAGAGTAAGCTTAGCCTTGTCGATGACAGTATTAATGCCATTGAGCAGACTGTTCTCGCCTTGTAGAGATTTGAGACCATCTTCCTTCAGTATGCGGTCGATGAAAGAGCTGTCGTCGAAGAGGTGTCCATTCTGCTCACCAGGAGATGCAGTACGAGCCTTATTGAAGTCCAGCTCTACATTGCCAACCCACTGTTGCAGAATACCGAGTTCGGTGTTGATGAGTTTTGTCGTATTATGCCAAGAGACGACAGCATTACATGTGTCTTTGTAGGCATCTGATGCGGCTCGCGGGTGTGCTGCTTCGAGAGCTTGCCGTGTTGGGTAAAGTCTCTCGACCTTTTCAATGCGGTTCACAACTTGCTGGACCTGCTCCAGAGGTGACTTGCCGACCTCAGCCTCTCCCTTGATCTCGAACGCAACGATCGCTTCGATAGTCTGCTTCACCTTCGAGCGACCTTCTTCAATCAATCGTCTTTGTGTAGCAACACTGCGTCCACATGTCCTCGCTCTTACACCAATCCAGATTTCCGTCTTCAATGCGTCATCATTTTGTGCATCAGGCCCTCCGATCAGGCGCTTCTTTTCTTGCTTCACAACGTCTCCAGTGAGGACGTTCGCAAGCATAGCGTGCCATTCCAGCCTTTCACGATTTGCGGGTATCTTCAACTCTTCCAATGAAGGCTCCTGTTCCTCGTTGCCGTAGTAGAGTAGTGTATCCTGATCATATGGATCGTTCTCGACATAGTTGCTCGTAGCAGGTGATTCGCCCTCCTCGCCACTCGTCTCATCGCTGTAGTCCAAACTTGGAGTTCGCGGATCGACGCTGAAGAAATCATTGCTCGGCGCATCTTCTTGCCGTATTCTTTGCACGTATGCCTTCTCTTGTGCGCGGTACTCTGCATTCGGATTGCGCGGCCTATTTCTTGAATTTGCTCGCTGCCGGGAAGCTGTGGCGGTGTTGACGTATTGTTGGGGTCTGCGCGCAGGATTGTACGCATTGGAGGGTTGTCGCGATGCTGTAGGCCGCGGCGGCCGCTGCTGGGCACTGTGCATGTTTGCAGTCGCCACTTCCTGCGGCACGTACGACGAGGCGCTGGCGGGCGTGCGCGCACTCATTCGTGAAGATGTCGTGGATGTCCCGGGTGTCCAGCCATAAGATGTTGCGTTGGTCAGAGGCGACATGCTATCCACAGTGCTTGCACCGTTAGGCGAAAAGTGCCTGGATGCGAGCGAATCCGGGTAGAATGCGCCGTCTGGTCCCAAGGCATAGTCGGTATCCTCGCCAGAAGTGGTGCCAGAGTCGAAATGCTGCATTTCAGGGCGGCCGGGAGTCTCTGCGTCCTCCATGATAGTCTCGACTGGTGCCGACGGTGGCACGATGAAGCCGGAGGCTTTGAGTGAAGATGGAGGACTCTTGCCGACAGAGGCTCTGGTGGTGGAAGGCGACAAGTCCATCGCAACGTCTCGGGGATGTGATCCGTGGTTTGGTCAAGCCACAGTCGGTCTTTGTCGCGCGCCACTCGCGATGCTCTGTGGCTAGTGCGCGCTGGAGGGAAAGTTTATCAAGGATGAAAGATGATGATGTCGTTGTTTACAGACGGAAGGAGGTGGGAGTGTGCGTCTTTACACACACAGACATGGTCGAGACAGCGGAAAGTCACGCCAGACAATTATGATAATGCGGTGATGCACGACAGGATGAGGCCACCCGGTCTTTTCGGTGTGCCGTGTAGGCGTGGGTGGAGGCTCCTCTCATCTCTTTCACCTCGCGTGCCAGCGGGAAAAACAAGTTTGCGCGTCTGCTTGCGCCACAGGCGGCAGGGATGGCAATGATAGGACAGCTGCGCACACCTTCGATACAAATCCTCGATCGCGAGGTCTGCCGAAGATCAAGAGCGCCAAGAAGGAAGGGGATGGCGATGGCGAGCTGATCAGACATAGTTGGCAGTGATATGGGTGCGTGGAAGACACATGCTCGACATGCTACACCACGACAGGCTGCTTGGTCTGTCACGAGAGCGTATCATGATTGATGCCTCCGACGATCGCTCTGCCCTGATATGCCGATAGCCTGCGTGTCTTCCGTCTCCGTGGGGCTGCATGCGTGTGGCTCTTGACTTCTTGCTGTGCCACAACGCAATCTGCTTTGCCTTGCACAAGTGCTACTCCACCTCCAACACCCGAGCAGCTCCCCACTTGATGCACGTGCTTTCAAGCTTATTCCTTCTGCTCATGCCTGAGGCTTCCAATCTTATCTCAGCCATCGCCTCTAACCACATCTGGCGAGTGAAGTTTGACTGCAGCAAGCAGACGTCTGTGAATGGTTCATATGAGCAGTAGTCAAGTTGGACTACCAACCACGTCTTAAAAAAAGAACATCCTCTCCCAATCAGTAGACATTGGCCATTCCATAACAACACACAATGGTCGGCCCTCCCAGGAAACGCGCCAGGCGCGACGACAAACCAGAAGCAGAGCTCCCGCAGAAAAAGTTCTACCGTCAACGAGCCCATGCAAACCCATTTTCCGACCATGATCTCAAATAGTGAGTCTACGAGAACTTCAAAGCAAATCCATGAGAAATCACAAGAACAAAAAATCTAACATCAATTCAGTCCCGAATCTCCCGCAGCAATGGACTGGTCCAAACACTACCCAGCCTACATCGCCACCTCGGAAGAATGCCAAACAGCAACAGCCCAGGAATCCTCAGAACCATCCACCCAACTAACCACCATCCCCAAAATGTCCCAACAAGTCGAAGTCGCCGACATAGGCTGCGGCTTCGGCGGCCTGCTCTTCGCCCTCGCCCCCAAACTCCCCAACACGCTCCTCCTAGGCATGGAAATCCGCGTCAGCGTCACCGAATACGTGCAAGAGAAAGCCCGCGCCCTGCGCGCTCAAGCCGCTCTCCAAAAACAGGACCCATCCGCTGCCGCCGAAGCCGCCGCCGCAGCCTCCAAGCTCGGCAACAAAGACATGATCGCCGCCCCGGGCGTGGATTACCAGAATGTGTCCTGCATCCGCGCCAACACGATGAAGTTCCTGCCGAACTTCTTCACCAAGCACCAGCTTTCCAAGATCTTCCTGTGCTTCCCGGACCCGCACTTCAAGGCCAGGAAGCACAAGGCACGCATCGTCAGCCATACCCTGAATGCCGAGTACGCGTACGCGCTGCGTCCCGGCGGGAAAGTGTACACAATCACTGACGTCGAGGACCTGCACAATTGGATGGTGGAGAGGTTCGAGGCGCATCCTTCGTTCGAGAGGGTTGGGGACGAGGAGGTTGAGGCGGATGAGTGTGTGGCGGTGATGAGGGAGGAGACGGAGGAGGGCAAGAAGGTTACGCGGAATGGAGGGAGGAAATTTGTGGCGGTGTTTAGGAGGGGGGAGGATCCGGAGTGGCCTTGATTTTAATAGAGAGAGAATCTTCTGGTAATATGTTTTGTTTTAGTTTTTGGTTTTATCTTCTTGTTTCGTTGGACCCGAATCTTGAACAATCCCGCCTTATCACGTATAGTTATTGAAATTGTTGGAGGTCGGACACGAGGATAGGTGCCAGCAGTCTCGCTCGCAAGCTCAATCTCTCATGAGCGATCTCAGCAAGCCCTACACATAGTGTGCAAAAGCGACAAAGACATCCCGACAAAAAAAGCAGTGAAGCGACATCCACGGAACCGACTATCAAAGGGAAATAGAATGTAATTGCCATTAGAGCGATTCACTTATAACGCCCTCTCTCCATGCCCGACTAAATAGAAGTTTTTGCCACCACAGGCAACTGGGGCGTCCTAATCTTACATCTGAAGAAAAATAGGTAAGAGAGACAATCCAAGATTTCAAGGGAAAAAACAAGGCAAATCATTAACGTCGCGAAGGGATGAGTAGATTCTCAATCCTCCAAAGTCCATTGGCCGCAACAGTCGCGCTTTCCTGGTATATTCCAAAAGCCAACCAACTTCCACTCCTGGCCTATTGAGTCGATTAAGGCCAAAACAAATCAATGATTTCCCCATGCTCAAGACTGACAGCTCCCAAGCCGAGGAGCCAATTCTCAAAGGGCGAGAAGAAATAACAGAAACGCTCCAAGATCGGTGAAAAGAAAAGTGCTTGAAAAGAAATCAAGTAATGTGCTGGGGTCCTTTGGTATCCGGCTTGCTGAGAAAAGACAGGTAAAGAAATTAAGAGAAGAGGCAAAGAAATCGTGATCTCGAGTACACTGGTCGTGCTCGCTATGCGCATGGGCATGAATATAATGCAGATAGAAAGGCGCGTCGGCGAGTAAGCCGAATGCCGGGTGATGCAAGAAATGAAATATGTGTGGTGTCGCGTCGTGTCGGTGAGAGGCGTTTAGCCGGGTTGGTGGTCGAGATGTTTTAGGTATGTCTGTCGCCTTGCTGAATGTCAGGCCTTCCGAGAGGCGATCTTTTCGGCGGGTCGCAGGGTTTGGTCAAGTTCAAGAAGAATTACTGTCCGGACTGTGGTTTGCAGCTGCCCCAGAGGATTTCTTGCCCTTTTCAAAGTGCTCTGGTGTCTGATTGGCAAACGTATAGTTCTTTGGTCCTGCATCGGCAGCGGGCACCTTCCTCGGTGTAGCAGCACGCTTTACATCTGCAGGAGGTTGGTACTCGTGCACGAACAACTCCGGCTGCGCTGGCACTTTGGGCGCGTGCGCAGAGATTTGGATACCATTGGAACCAACGCTTGTTGTTGGGAATGGATAGTGCATTGGCGGCGCTGGGTTCAATGTAGGCGGTGCCGAAACAGATGGCGCTGGTGGGGCATGCGAGACGAGTTGGTAGTGAGCTTGTGGCATTGCCATTTGGATATTCCCATTGGCGTCTACCATTGGCACTCCGCCCATTGGGAAGCTCATGTGAGACATGGACATCGCATCAGAGCTGTTCAAGGTGAACTGAGGCTGCTGTGGCATGCTCATCTCGGCCATGGAAAATTGCGGCTCCGGTGGCATCATGTGAGGCGGCTGGGTGGTAAACATGTTCTGCATAGCCTGTTGAGACAACTGCGCCTGATTTGTTGCAACAGTTTGGTGTTGCACCGGCTGACTCGGTTGTGGCGGAATGAACGAGCTATTGCTGAAAGATATCTGAGTCGCAGGAGCAGATTGTGGCGGCGTGTTCTCTGTGATGATGTTTTTGCCAACACGCTGTTGTGCGAATTGGGGCTGAGGAGGATATAGAGGGGTATGAGGAGGAGAGGAGACGTTGGCAGGCTGCCCAGATAATGCGGACGCATACTGCTCAACATCGTGTTCGCTGATGCTGGCTTGCCGGCTTGCTTGGCCTGAACCATACTGCCACTGCTGATATTGTCTAGCAGCCTCAACACGAGCTTGTTCTCTCGGAGACATGGGTGTCGGTGGCGCTAGGTTTGATCCAACTTGCGACGAGATACTACGAGTGCCCTTGGGTGATCCCATCGCGTCTGCGAACGTACGGTTCATTGGGGATCGCTGCGCAGAGCCAGGAATAGTTTTTTGTATGCGACCTTGTGCAACGCCGTTAATCATGTTGGAAGACTTGATGCGACGAAGGGGTTGGGTAGGCCCAAGGTTCGCATGGTGCTGCGACTGTTGGTGGGGCAATGGAGCGGGAGATCCGGGTTGGGATGCAGAGCTGTACGACTGGCTGCGCATAGAGGCGAGTCCTAGAGGTGCCGGCTTGGAGCGCTGTCGACGGGTCGCAAGACTTGCGCCTGGGGTGGGTGATTTGAAAGTAGCATGTTGCTGTGGCTGAGGTGTCTTCAAGCCAACGTTACCCATAGATTGTGTGATGCTCGCTGTCTGTGAGTTTTGCCTTTCATGATATGCTTCGTCTAGAGGCCAAGCCAGGGGTTGCTCCTGCGAATACTGTTGCTGAGGTTGACGGGATTGCGCAATTTGTCGGAACTCTTGAGAAAGCTGGTTGAAATCAACAGGTACTGATTGTCCGGGTTGCCACTGAGAGCTTGTCGACGTTGTTTGTGGTTGTGGCTGAGGCGCAGCCATAGATTGCGCAACAAGAGGTTCATGGTTGTATGTTGAAACCGAGGAGCTGCGGCTGCCGCCCCAACCGGAGCTCACGGACGAAGCAACGGAGTGGTCTTGCATCGCGGTGGAAGAGGGGAAGTCGAAGGTGCCTTGATCAGAGATAGTAGGAGGCATAGAAGCTTGTTGAGCGGACATCGAGACCTCCGGAAGACTTGCAATGTCGTAGCCTGCCTGCGATTTGACATCTTGCTGATTGTAATCTGGGAACATCTTACTGTAGCCTTCGCCTCCCATATCTAAGCTGAAGTCGCTCATTCCGGACCCTTGCAACCCGTTCTGCTGCATTGTATTGAACTGTTCCTGTGTGAGGGTCCTACGGTTGAGATCCTGGGGACTATCAAACAGATCACCTGAGGTTTGATTGAAGCTGAAGTCCTGGAACTGATCACTGGGCTGGGTTGATGCCATGGCGACATCCGAGGGTGCCGGTACACCTTCACCGAGATGGCTGTTGGTAGAGCCACTGTAGCTGCTACTCATGTTGTTCTCGGCATTGTACTGCTGCATCATGTTGTAGTAGTCGGGAGGCACAAATGCCGGGGAGGGTTCGGAGTCGGAGCCGCTGGAGCTGACATGCGATTGGATCTGCTGTGAGTTGTTCATGGCTTGCATGGCACATTGCGCCTTCTTCACGTCTTGCTTTGACTTTGCTCTGCGGTTCTGGAACCAGTTCTACACAGACGATGTCTCAGCTTCAAGGTCATTCTCATGGTCCCTTCCAATAACTCACATTTACTTTGTCAAGCGAGACATTCAACGATTCCGCGAACCCCTTCTTTGTGCTGGTATTTGGTTTTGTCTGCTCCGTATAGTGTGCTTCGAGGATATCATGTTGTTCTTTCGTAAGCCGTGGCTTGATGTCGCAAGCAATCTGGTGCTGCGGTACGGCAGTCACATACGGGTTCCTGGATGAATCAGGCATGCTTGCTTGTGGCATGTGCTTGTAGTGTTGCTGATAGTGTTGCTGGTGAAGGTGCTCGGCGGAAGGATTGCCAAAGTTGTGTGCGTACATCGTCTGGTGAGACGCAAATGCACTGCTGTAATCCATCTTGCTGGGCAGGTGTCGGAACTACAACTATGTGTCCCACCCTCGTGAGGGCTGGCGGTAGCGAATGTGGTCGCGCAGAGGTTGCGCGTGGAAAAGGCGGACAGATCCAGACTGCGAGGGCCGTTGGATGAGGATGCAACGGTTGACAGGACGAGTGGGGTCCTTCGGTGACGGGCAGTGAGCGATACCGGTATTAGATGATCATATGCGCATTGATTGAGGACCGGAGGAACAGGAGCAGTCAGACAGGCGTGGTAGCAGGAGACAGCCTGGCAGCGAGCGCGAGCAAGCAGCAGGCGTTCACGGAAGCGACGGTGACGAGACGAGCAACAGACAGCACGGCTCTACAGCACGAGACAAGACGACAGCAGCAGACAGAGGAGCGAGTGGAACGGCGCGCGCGATACAGGTGAAGAGCGGTGCGCTACACCGGCGGGCGGCGCAGGTCGTCGGCGCCCTCGCGCCCTCGCTCAGCCAGCCCGCAGCCAGCCTGCAGATCTCTTGGGGAAAGGCAGACAGGAGTGAGGTGCCAGCGCGTGCGCCGTGTGCGATGCCAGACTGCACGCCCGCCGTGACCTTCTCTGCGCCGAGAGTGCGACCTCGACCAGTAGCAGAGTCAGCGCGAACGGCCACCAGATGCCACGAAACGCTGGCGAGCATGCCGCCCGGCGCCTGCTGATTGGGTGTTGTGTGGCAGCGCTCTGTGAGACCTTGCCGCGGGCACTCTGTATGCACTCTCGCTCGAGTCGCCCCAAAAATAACTCTCGCCCCGCCTGCCTGTGGTGCGCGGTGATCGCTTTTGCGCTTGCGCATCTCTGTTTCTCCGACCTCGTGCAGGCGGTACGCACGCCCCCGTACCTATCATTAATAAGGCATGCATCCTGGGGCTGTTCGCTCGTATAGTGCTGTAGTCTCGCCATGTGCCTGTCCGGAGACAAAGAGATCCTGCTTGGGCGCTGGCGTCTGACCGGACTTTGCGCGATGCTCCTCCTGCCAGCGTGCGGAAGGACCCCCTCGTTGGCCTTGGCCTTACTCACAACAGCCTCGGCGACCAGCGAGCCAGCAACTCTCGCCTGTGGCGCTAAGCCGGTTCCTCGCTGGCCACCATCCGTGCCGCCTCGCCGCTGAGGCACCCCGTTGCCGTGGCGCACGGTTTCTGGAAGACTGAGTTGAGGCGGCGGCTCGCTGGCCCCTTTTCCTCGACGGACGGGCGGCAGATCAGCGAATGCTTGTATTGCGCCGTAGCGTCGTCATGTCTCGTCCTTCCCAGGAGGTTGTCTCCAAGCGATAGACGGCACGAATATCGTCAGCGCTTTCTTCCAAGCGAGCCTGCTGCCGGACATGACGATAGAAGTGCGGCTGCAGGTTTTGGATTGCAGCAGGCGATCCGCTGACGGCGCTGCTGACCACTGACTATCGCACCGCACCACGTTCTAGAGTCTGGTGATAACGACTCAGCACGGTCAGAGCCAGCGTTCGTGCCCAGTGTGACTGGCAAGTTCCGCGTTGCGACACTTTTCTGAGGCCGCCAACTCCACCTGTGCCTGGCCTGCCGAGCGCGGAGACCGGAGCATCGGTGGAGCTGTGCGGGCGTTCACCTCGACTGCAACGAGGTACGGCTGAAGTGGAGAGGAAGGTACCAAGGCACCAAGCCATCCAGACAGATATCGCGCAGGAACAGGCTTCAGGTTAGGGCAGATTGAGGAGCATTTTTGTGACGCTACATGTAGTTCCGAGGATGCGGATTGCACGTGTTGACATCTGCGAGTATATGTACAACCAAAACGATGCCATAGTTTCCATCGTCAAGCACCTAGCAATCGGTCCTTTGACACTTAGGGCTTGTGCCTGCAGGCAGCTGGTACTTCCCTCATGCGTTCAACCAGACTCGAGGTAGGGAACCCTTGGTATGATGGCACGTCTTGAGCACGTCAAAACACAAAAGGCCGAACGTTGTTCCGGCTTTCTCGGCAGCGCGACAGCAGGCAGAGAGTGCACGGTACTGCAGCTCGGGTGCCGGAGCTTCGCGCGTGGATGCGATTTGGGCGGGTCGGAGCTCATACGAGGAACGAGCCTTTCCAGCTGGCTGAGGCGTTCTCATCATCCATCGGCAAGTGTAGCCGTGAAGACAGAGGTTTTTGCACACGTTGAAGTCGAGCGCGGCGTTGTTGTTCGGGCGTGGCGTGGATGCTGAGTCGAGCGGTGTTTCAACATGAAGCCAAGAAGTGAAGTCTAGCTGAGACGAATTGTCATTGTCATGCTCGTGAGGGCAAAGGCAAGGAAGGCGCTGTCTCCCGCTGCAGCAAGCAAGCCAGACGGGCGCCTGCTGCTGCCACTTTCTTGCTAACAATAACAATATCGTCCCCTGGAGGCGGCAATGCCATGCGTGTGGCACTCTTGGTATGCATGCGCGGCATATCCAATTAATCTACTCTTGCTTTTTCTCTTCATTAAACAAGCTCGCCAGCTATTCTCGAACCACGCATTTAGCCAATTCCCACCTGCCTGGGACGCGGACGCGTCGATCGTTACAGCGATCTGGTAGATCATGTCAATTAGATTCACGTTCGCTGGGATCACCGGCAAGGAAACCCCCCTGTCGCTAGATCTACTTTTACTGCCACCTCGCCTACAGGACGGCATGTGGAAATACGGTGCCGTCAAGCCGATACTGCTGCCAGAACTATGAGCATGGTTGCGACTCTCAACGCATATGCGTTTGCATGAGCGGAAACCCGCAGAGTCGGAATACACAGTTCCACATCCTCCATCCCCGGTTTCACGCGACAGAACTAGAGTTTCCTAGCGGTATAATGGTGAAACTCACCGTGGATCTGGATTCTGGGTTTACAGCACAAATGGACCCTAGGGTTCGTCGCCCTATCTGTTGACAGGGCGCTTTTTTACTTTTGAGCATCAACATGCTCGCATCTAGTTAGGGCAAGCAAAGTAGGCTTTGCAACCTGCAAGCCATTCTTGCGATATCACGTGAGGGGTTTGCACTGCTCGATGGTCTCGCCACAACAACCTGCTATGCACTCATGAACTATCCCCTTTCTTTGCTGACCTTTGTGCAGTGCCAATGGCTCGCAGTAAGTCGGCAGCAGTCTGGCCACTCACACCACATCCATGGCACTTTCCTGGGCTGTTGCCGTCACAAATCTACGACCCAGCCTTAGTTAGGCTCCTATCAGGAACATCTTCATGACCATGGCATATATGTTCTCCAAATGGGCATATCAGCAATCGAGTCGCCTTTAGGTGCCTCAATACATCTTTGCACGGAGTCTAGCAAGCGCAGCCATTAGAACAAGCAATGCTTGCTGCGGAAGATGCTCTACATGTCTGGGTCGCTAGATAGCAGTCCCTTCGTCATCGCAACATTGGAGATGGGCGTCTCCACCAGAGTCGCTATATATCCTTCAACGCCGCTATTTGAGCCACTGAATTAGCTGTTTGTTGATGCTGATTTCTCTCGTGGTACAAGTAGACCTTGCTTCCTCTACCTCCGGACAAGGTATCCGAGTTCCTCTCACACCTATCCAAGCTATCGTACGGCGGTGCTCCCTCGTGGTAGGTGACAAGACACACAAAACGGACGTGCATAAGGACTCTGGCCTGGCCAGAAGTAATATTACAAATAGTTGACCCCTCTTCTCAGTGCTGACTACTCCAGCAAGATCGTGGCTATCCGATTGGCCTAATATCATGTCGACGAAGATTGGACAATTCAACCAACCAAGAGAAGTGAATATTGTGATATATCGCTGCAGTCACAAGCCCGCTTCGTACACCGCTGACCAGAAGATATGTATCGTGGACGAACGAGCAGTCTCGCATCTCGCCGCAATTGGTAAAGATACCGAAATTCTGGGCACAGCAGCTGAATGAAGGCTTTAAGCGACCCAAGCCGAGCCCTAAACGGACATTAGACAACACTCAGCTTGGTATTCTAGCGAGCGCGAGCAATAGCTTATATCCGCTCTACATCTTCAATCAATATAATACCACCAGCCAGCTCCACTCACGAAATCAACTCCACCTCAACCACCTACCAAACCCGACCGCAACCGCAACAATGTCCTCCCCGCCAACCCTCAAAAAAATCCAACCCCTCGCCTTCATCCTCAACGTGCAAATGACCGTCAAAACCGCCGACGTCCCAGCCTTCCTCGCAGCCATCAAACCCGCCTACGACGCCGTGCTGCAAGAGCCGCAGTGCGTCTTCTTCAACCTCGGGCAGCGCCACCCCATCAACCCGCTGACTGGCGAGCGCAACGCCACGGAAGCCGACGACGAGACGGTGATTTCGTTCAGCGAGGGCTGGAATTGCACGCTCGAGTACTTCAAAGAAGTGCAGCTGAAGAAGGAGTATTATGGCCCGTATCAGGCGGTCACGGTGCCGCTGTATACTAAGCCCCGTGAGTTTTTTCCCATTCTCTCCTTTGGTTTACATGTCTTCAAATTTGATATGTCTGTGATGCTGACTGGATGGGTGTGCGCAGCTGCCTTTGAAATTGTGATTCCTGAGGAGAAGTTCTGCGAATACAAGGAGGGTATGTGAGTGGCTTGGAGACGATAATCATGAGATATGGGTCTTGATAGGCAACGACTAATTCGACATGGCGACATTGAATATTAATGACTCTTAAAACATATCGCGAAACGTCTCGCCTACGCCCACACAAAACCACTCTCACTCCGCCGCCCTCCTCCCCTTCCCACTAATCAAATACACCGCAGCCCTAACATCCAACAACGGATCGTCGCTCGCCTCAACACCCTCCACCCTCGGAATCGGATCGAAGATAACATACTTCTCCAACTTCTTACTTTCCTCCTCACTCAAAAACTCCTTCAACTCAATCGTCCCCAGCTCCACAACCTCCCTGTCCTCCGACCAGTGCTTCGTCGCATCATCAGTTGGATCTCCAGCCTGCGCGACCTGCGCCAGCAATTTAAACTTGATACTAGAGCCCTCCAGACGCTGCGGGATCTCGTCGAAGAGATACGTCTCGCTCTTGCCCTTCACATCCTCCTCACTCAGCGTCTCAACACCCGCCTCAGGCGTGATCCGATACCGCACCGAAGTCCTCTCACCATCTTTGGAAACAAGCGTAAACGCATTCACGCCAAAATACTTCTCCGTAGCGAAGCTCACCGGGCTCGGCTTGGGCGCTTGCACGAACGCCGCAGCGCTCGGCGTGGCTTCGAGGAAACTCCCAATCGAGCCGTCGCCGAGCGCGCGCAGCATGGCGAGAAAGCCTTCGCCGGTGCGGGTGGGGAAGAAAGGGGTGGAGTGCGCGATGATGTCGGTGTGTTTGTGTTCGTCGGCGGAGAGCAGGAAGCGGAGGGCCAGGCCGCGGGGGTTGGCGTTGGGGTCTGTGTCAGGGATGGACTGGGGATTTGGGGTCAGGGTTGTTTTTTACTGGTGGTGGTTATGATAGGTTGGGTGCTTTGGGGGGCTTACGGGGAGGCCGGTGGAGGAGGAGAAGCGGGCGAGGAGAGGAGTGCTTGGGGCGGTGAAGTGAGGTGCGCTGGAGAGCGATGAGGCTTTGGATTTTGGAGTGAAAGTACCGCGTAGGAGACGGCCTTTTGCGTGAGCTGTGGAAGGTGTCAGGTTTGATCGATCTAGTATCTAGCTTGCTAGGAAGCAATGAGGCGGTGAGAAACCGACCTGGACGATAGCTCTCCGGCGTACCGAACGCGCCACGAAGAGTTTTCACCAAAGAATCGCCCGTCTCAACGACAGTCTTATCTTCTGGAAGAGGCATGATTGTATATGATAGTCGATAATAGCTCCCAAAGTGGACAAAGGTGTTGCACAATCGAACAAAACAACCCACCAGGAAGCAAAAGGGAAGCGAGCTCTTAAAGCACACAACCTCCCGCAGCTAGACTACACGTACGCGTTCATGCAACAGCTCAAGCTTGCCATGAACGCCATCGATTGCACTAGACAGACAGACAGAACATGTTGCTCATCGCCGAAGCTTCCAGCGTGCCGAGTGCCATCCAAGCGAGATTCCAACCCTAGACTAATCACCCAGCTGAGGGAAGGCTGCTGACATTGCATGAGCAAGCATTGGGTGCGATCACGCAAAGAGATAGGGCTTACACCTATCGGAGAGTCGGGATATAATCATCATCATATGCATTGCAGCAGTAGGGTATTTGACATAAAATCCCTGTCACATATGTGGGCGGCCCCTCGATGGTTCACTAAACGATTAGTCATCTGGCTGCATCTGCGTAAGCGAAGCATAAAGTATATCGTTTGCATGCTATCAATGTCAGCCATGTTCGACCGGCGCTGATTTGTCGACGATAGTTTGAATATACATAGTCAGAACATCAACTTTGGGGGATGTTTCTTCGCCAATTTATCGATGTCGTTTTGTCATCAGGTAACTATTCGCATAAGGTAACCTAAAGAAACAGCTGCGCCAGAAACACCTTCGCTCGTGTGATATGGCCGTCAGAAAACAGACACTTATCAGCCCGCCGGTCTGGAGAGATCCCAGATATACCAAACAAAGATCCGTCGAACAAATCATCCAAAGAAGCGACCCACGCATCACCCCTCAAAAGTCCCGAAACTGATGGTCCACCTCCCTCCTCTCCCTCGCCTCCTCGCTCATCCTCTCCTCCTCCTCCTCCCCACCAGCACCCCTCCCCTCCCGCCTCAAATACTCAGCATACAATTTATTCCCCGTAAACCTCGGACTTCCTGCCCCCCTCTGACTAGGCGACCCCATAGCAACCGACCCCGGCCCCCCAGCATACCCAAAAACGCCACTACCAGTAACATCCTGCACCGCACTGCCCCTTCTCAAACCCCCCGTGATCTCCTCGTTATCCACCATAACGACCATCCACACCCCGACTTTCTCGTCGCTGCCCATCAGCGGCGTGCAGTGGATCCAGCGGGGTTTCCCTTCGACGTTTCCGGATGTGCTGCTGAGCCAGGTAATTTTGGCCGTGACGCCGGTGCCGTGCGCGAGAGCGTCCAGTAGGCCTTCACGTACGTGCTCTGGGCCGCCGATGCGGTCGAGGAACTTGGTTTGGAGCAGGCCGGGGATGCGAAGGGCAGGGGAGGTGAAGGTTATGCGGAGGGAGGGGTAGGGGCGGACGAGGAGGTACTGTTTTGAGAGCGTGTTAGCGGTGCTTCTCTAGAGTTTCTTTTGTTCGTTAGATGGGGATGGCTTACGTTCTGGTATACGCCTGGTAAGCGTCCTGAAGGCCCAAGGCTAGCATGAGGCCAGAGATTGCGGTCTGGAGGCGTATCGTCCATTCCTAGTCGTCTTCGAGGCGCTCGTACTGAGCCGCTCATCGCTGTGCCTGGACGAATAATGCCTTCGCTGAAACTGCGAGTGCGGTTCTTCACGATATTGGCTTCTTCGTCGGTGAGCACTGCTCCGAACTCGCCCAGCATATGCTTCGGATCTTTCTGAAGAGAATCGCCAAATCTGCTCTCCGATCGATCGCGTGCTAGTAGATTTGCAAAAGACTCCAGACCCCGTCCTCCTTCAATCAGAGAGGAGACATCGATTTGGCAGCCGAGGAAGTATCGCACGTTGCCTTTGTTATCGTACAATGGTGCGATGAGCAAGAGGTTCATGAACGGCGAGCCGTCTCGGCGGTAGTTGAGGATCGTTTCTGTGACTTCTTGTCCGGCTGCCAAAGCGTCTATTAACCTTCGGACGCTGGGATTGGAGGTCTTGGGGCCTTGCAGGAAGCGGCAGTTTCTGCCAATGACATATTCGCGGCCGTATTGGGAGGTGTTGTAAAATTCTGTACGACAGTCGTTAGCCAAAACCGATCATTGTATTCAAATCGAATGTCCATACCTTCCGACGCATAGACAATCGGGTTATCCGGCAGCGAAGGATCCGTAATGCAATACACCTCCGCCAAACTAGGTATCAACTCGCGCATCACAGGCGCATTATTCCCCGTGACCTCCTTGACAAGCGACTCCGTCACCAACCCCGTCAGCCTATGCGTAACATACGCCGGCAGCGCATCCTGCACCAAATCCTCGACAATCTCTTTCATCCTGCCATCGAAGCGCGCATTCAGCGTCGCAGCAATATACGGCGCATGGTCCCCGTCGACCGGCAACTGATTGGCGACAGCATTCGCATACTCGACCGCGGCCTGCGCTTTCTTCGCGTCGAAGTACTGATTGAGCTTAGGGATGTGCTGGGCGCGGTACCGGTGCAGGAACTTGGCGAAGCGGCTGGCGAGAGGCGGGTCCTTGAGGATGGCGTTGAGGTGGTCGACGGAGAAGAAGCGGACGGCGAGCGCTTCGAGGTTGGACTGCGATACGGAGGGCGCTGGGGGTTTGAGGTCGTAGGAGGCGTGGTCTTCGAGGCCGGAGCCGAAGGCGGTGGTGGGTTCAGTGTAGTGGTCGTGTGCGTCGGTTGCTTCGTGCGGGTCGTCGAAGACGAAGGGCGAGGCGGCGGATGCTGGGCGCGAGAGTTCGTGGTCTTTTGGCGCGGGCCTAAAAGCCGGCGCGAGTGGTTGGCCGTCCATTGGGATAGCTGTGTAGCTGTGTAGCTACTTTGGATTACTAGCGGAAGAAGAAATGAAAGTGATACAGCCAGCAACACCTGTCAATCACAATGGCATAAGAAAGGGTAATACCACCAGCCAGGAAAAGGATATACAGCAGCCCGTGTCCATGAGAGAGCTATCCGCCTCTTACTCGAGCTCGTATAGCTGTGCCCGGAGTCAGTGACGCGACCACGTTTCGGACACCCGCGCTCGGGGCCATGCGTTGCTAGCATGGACCCGGTAAAGCATAAAATATAGATACCGTATACATCGGCCTTTTCTTAGGCGGCACGGTGGCTTCTTTTTGTCCGGATATGCTGATACCTGAACATGTGAAGTACCAAGCTAGACAGTCTGGATGAGGCGGTGTCGCAGAACGTTGTGACCAATACCAATGCAAGATGTCAATCCTGTACACTCGGAGCATCTGCAGACACCTGCCCGTGGAGAACGCAGGTGATCGGGGGACGAGCGTGAGACATCTTGTCCCCATCACGCACATGCGGCTTGCTTGCCATCCTCCCATGCAGCCTTCCGTCGGGTAGAAGTTGGATCTTCACTCTGTTCTTCCGATGCTGAAGATCGATCTACTCGTGCCAAGACCAATGGCCGATTTGCTTTTGCTCTCTACCAAACAAACCATCGAGGTGCAGTATGCGACAGGCATAAATGGTGGCTTGTAGACCACATGCATGCAGCGAGAGGAGAACCGAAGGCGCAAAGACAGCGTCATGATCGCAGAAGGATCTGACGCCCGTTTCCGAAACCGTTGCAAGCGCCGCGCTTGGTATCAGAGCGCGATGGGGGTGTCTGACTCGTGTCGATATGGTAGAAAGCCGGTTGTGGTAGAGATATCACAGGGGAGATGTTAGTTACAGCGTGCGTAGAAAATCATGCACTTCACGAGCCAGTGCTGACGACACATTTGAACGGGGTATTTTGCGCTGTGCAGATTGAATATCGCAATCAATGCATGCAGCACAAAAATCAATTCCAGCGGAAAAGATGATTCGAATTAACAATGTGGTATAGCCCCCGTCTGTACAAAGAAAGATCCCCAAACAACCTCAAGTCAGGAGTCACCAATGCAGCCCCAACTCGCGCGTCCCCTCAGTTCCACAAGCCTGCCACACAGACTGCCATGTACATCTCTTGTTTCACGCCTGCGACAACTCTCCCAACACCGCATCACCGAAACTCCATAGCACCAACACACCCTCCATCCTCCACGTGCTTCAAATCCAACTGCTGATACTTCTCACTCTTCGCGTGGAAATAAATCCCACTGACACTCCCATCAACCTGATTAAAACAAATGTAATAAAACCCTTCAAAACTGGCGCCTGTGATCGTCTTGACGCGGTGGTCCGGCACGAGGAAGTACTCTTTCCAGCGCATGAAAATGTGCTCGCGCTGCTGGTAGTTCTTGAGCGTGAAGGACGGCGATTTGGCCGATTTTGCCAGAGGGCGCCAGGCGGGGAACCGCGCCCAGTGTTGCAGATCGACTTTTTCCGAGGAGCCCCAGGAGGGGTGGGTGGTTTTGAAGAGGTGTTTGGGGCCGATGATTTCGCCTTCGAAGAATGTGGTTAGGGTTGGGTGGTCGTCTGTAAGGCCTGGGAGGGATGTGTGTTAGTGAATGATTTGATTGTCTGCCTAGCCGAACTCGAGTCGCATGTCGTAGTACTAACCTTGAATACGCAAATATCCACAAAGCGACGATTCCGCCATGTCAACATCCTTGATCTCCACCTGGACATCATATACCTGGCGGTCGGATTGTTGCGTTCCCTTGAATTTGCTGCCGGGTCGGAGGAAGGACGATGAGAAATTGGGTAATATCTAGCAGAGAGCAGTGTTAGCGAGCATCACAGGTGTAACAAGAACTCAAGACAGCACTCACTCGGTCCTTATCGGGCGTGACGTCCAAATACTGCGGTGGATACGACATCGACGCATGTGGATTTGACGATGCTGCATGTGCTTGCGCCTGCATCTCGCCTTCGGGCGGCGCAACGACAGCTTCATGCGACGCTGCCGTCGAACTGTGTATATGCGCCGCCGCTGTCGCATCTTCGCCTATCCTATCTTTTGACTGTGATTGTGCATTGTGACTCTCCGACGAGGCTCCTTCTAGCGCATCTGGCTCCGGTGTAGGTTCTTGCGCGATCGCGTGATCAGCCGGTGGAGCGGCAGCTTCTTCATCTTCGCCATCATCGTTGTTGTCGTCGTCGCTTTCGTCGCGTGGTTCCTCTCGATCCTCTTCCGGTGGGCAACTGGGGAATGAGGAGCGCGCGGGAATGTCGATGGGTGGTGAGGGCGGGAATGCGGTCTCGTCTGGTGTTGGCATGGTGGATGCTGCGATGTACTGTTCTGAGCTGTGGAGTCTACGGGCGGGTCACGAGGGTTGCGCGTGGTTGCGTGGACATGGACGGGCTGTTTTGGCGGGTTTTCGGTGGAGAGTGAGGGTTGATGGAGGAGAGCGATGATCTTGGAGTCGACGACACGGCACAGTGAGGGTCTAGAATGGGTTGTATCTGATGGGTGTAGTGACTGATGACGGAATATGAGGGTAGATGCGTTGGTGAAGC
>Ga0265797_10005217_pt1 | contig 19113 bp, 16 predicted proteins | sample P2T30metagenome_FD_192433 | JGI IMG/M metagenome (GOLD analysis project Ga0265797, IMG submission 192433) | Plant litter microbial communities from East Loma Ridge, Irvine, California - P2 T30 | ecosystem: Environmental > Terrestrial > Plant litter > Unclassified | place: USA: California... | reverse complement strand
CGGCATCTTGGCCAGGTCGGCGACCACCGGCTTGCCGGCAATGTCCTTGCCCAGCGCCACGGTCAGGGCCGATGCGCTGTCGCCATACACCTTGGAGCCGACGATCTCGGTCAGGCGCACGATCTGGCGCTTCGGGTTTGGCAGCTCGAGCGCCATGTAGTTCTTGCCCGGGATCGTCTCGACCACGCGGATCGAGGTCAGCGACAGCGAACGCGCCAGGTCGCGCGCCAGGTTCACGATCTGGCTGCCCTTGACGCCGGTGGCCGGCTCGATCTCGTAGCGGGTCACCACCGGGCCCGGATAGGCGGCCACGACCTTGGCTTCGACGCCGAAGTCGGACAGTTTCTTTTCGATCAGGCGGCTGGTGAATTCGAGCGTCTCGACCGACACCGTTTCTTGCGCCGGCGGCGCTTCGTCGAGCAGCGACAGCGGCGGCAGGCCGTTCTCGGATCCGTGATCCTGGAACAGCGGCGTCTGGCGCTCTTTCTCGGCGCGCTCGGACTTGGGCACATTCACCATCTGCGGTTCGATCTTGATCGTCGATAGCGGTGCCTGGGCGGACGGCATTGACGTCGCGGTCGCGGCAGTGCTGGCCGCGGCAGGCGCCGGCGAGGCCGCCGGCACGCGCGGCGGCGCCAGGTCGAAACCCGGCTCGGCCTTGACCACCGGGATCGGCAGATCGGCGTGCTTCTCGGTAAATTTGGCGCGCTCATTGACCACGGTCTCGTCGCGCTTGACGGCGGCCACTTCACCCTGGCGCCGGTCTTCGATGTCTTCCATGCGCAGGCGGAACCAGTCCATGGTGGACTCGATCGCGCCGCCGATGCGCTCGGCCACGGCCAGCCACGACACCTGGAAGAACAGCGAGAAGCCCAGGCCGAACAGCAGCAGCATCAAGAGCGTGGCGCCGGTGTAGCCGAACGCCACATGCGAGGCGTGGCCCAGCAACTGGCCCAGCACGCCACCGGGTTTGCGCGGCAGTTCGACGTCCCAGGCCCACATGCGCAGGTATTCCAGGCCGACGCTGCCGGCGAACATGAAGGCGAAGCCGGTCCAGCGCACGTACATTTCGCCGTGGTGCTCGGGTTCGGTTGCGCTGCCGAGTTTATCGGTCAGGCGCTGCCAGCCGCGCCAGACCTGGCGCAGGAAGATGACGCCCCACCACCAGGCCGAGAAGCCGAAGATGAACAGCAGCAGGTCGGACAGCCAGGCGCCGGCCTTGCCGCCCAGATTGGCAATCCTGGGCACGGCATTGGCGTGCGACCAGCCGGGATCGCCCTTGCTGTAGCTGACCAGGATCAGCACGAAATACAGGAAGGCGACCGCGCCGGCGATCCAGCGCGCTTCGGACAGCAGACGCGACAATCTGCCCGGCAGCGGCTGACGCGCGCTGGAGCGGCCACTGCTGCGGGTGCCGGTGCTGCTATTGGTGCGTGTGTAGCCGGCGGCGCCGGCCTGGGTGTTCTTGCTCATTGCGAGTGCTGCTGAAGTAGGTGCTATCGACGATCCGCCCATTCTAAGCGATATATGGCCGCGCTGGCCCGACGATTCATGCTCGCCCGCATCGTGCTTCGGATCCTCGTCTATAATCGCCGGCTGCGGTCGGATCGGGAAACCTGGTTTTTCGTCTGCGCGGAGATGACGTGAAGGCACTCGCCGCATCGATTCAGCCCTTGATTACGGTTAGAGTTGCCCCAAATAACCGTATGTCTGAGAACAAGCAATCAACAACTAACTTCATTAGCGCCTCCATGACAACTACCAAACACGCCAAAGTCCTCATCCTCGGTTCCGGCCCTGCCGGCTACAGCGCCGCCGTGTACGCCGCGCGCGCCAACCTGAAGCCGATGCTGGTGACCGGTATCGAGCAAGGCGGCCAGCTGATGACCACCACCGACGTCGAGAACTGGCCGGGCGACCCGCTCGGCGTGCAGGGTCCGGAACTGATGCAGCGTCTGTTGCAGCATGCCGAGCGCTTCAATACCGAGATCGTGTTCGACCATGTCCACACGACCTACCTGAACGAAAAACCGATCCGCCTGGTCGGCGACAGCAATACCTATACCTGCGATGCCCTGATCATCGCCACCGGCGCCTCGGCCCAGTACCTGGGGCTGGAATCGGAACAGGCCTTCATGGGCCGCGGCGTCTCGGCCTGCGCTACCTGCGACGGTTTCTTCTACCGCAACCAGGAAGTGGCGGTCATCGGCGGCGGCAACACCGCGGTCGAGGAAGCGCTGTACCTGGCCGGGATCGCCTCGAAAGTGACCGTCATCCACCGCCGCGACAAGTTCCGCGCCGAGCCGATCCTGATCGACCGCATGATGCACAAGGTCGCCGAGGGCAAGATTGTGTTGGAAACCAACCACACCCTGGACGAAGTGCTGGGCGACGCCAGCGGCGTGACCGCACTGCGCCTGAAGTCGAGCAGCACTGGCCAGACCAAGGAACTGACCGTGCACGGCCTGTTCGTGGCCATCGGCCACAAGCCGAATACCGGCATCTTCGAAGGCCAGCTCGACATGCAGAACGGCTACATCAAGACCCGTTCCGGCACCGAAGGCATGGCCACCGCAACCAACATCCCGGGCGTGTTCGCGGCCGGCGACGTGCAGGACCATATCTACCGCCAGGCAATCACCAGCTCGGGCACCGGTTGCATGGCCGCGCTCGACGCGCAGCGCTACCTGGAAGCGCTGGAAGACGATCCAAAGTAACAGGCAAGGAAGGAACCATCGATGGCGGGCATGAAAGATTTCGCTGACCTGAAAGGTCTGCGCGACCAGCTCAAGGAAGACGAGCGGGTGCGCGCCATCGAGCAGGCCGAGCGTGAAAAACGCGAGCGCATCGCGCGCGAACGCGCGGTCGAGTTCCGTACCTCGATGCAGGGCGTGAACAAACTGCCGGAATCGGACCGCTACGTGCACCGCCCGGTGTATGTCGCGCCAACGCGCCCGAATGCGCGCACCCAGCTCAGCGCCGAGGAAGAAACCGAGGCGGTGCTGCGCGAATCGCTGTCGGACCTGTTCGACGTCGAAGGCATGCTCGATGAAGACCCGGCGCTGAGCTACACACGCGACGGCGTCGGCGCCGACGTCGTGAAAAAACTGCGCAAGCGCCACTGGCCGATCCAGGACGAACTCGACCTGCATGGCCTGACCCGCGACGGCGCGCGCGACGCCCTCACCGACTTTCTGCACCGCGCCAACCGACGCGGCGTGCGCTGCGTGCGCATCATCCACGGCATCGGCTACGGTTCTCCGCGCGGCGAGCCGGTGCTGCGCGGCGTGGTGCACAGCTGGCTGGTGCAAAAGAACGAAGTCATCGCCTTCTGCGCCGCCGCCCGCTCCGATGGCGGCGCCGGCGCCCTGGTGGCGCTGCTGCGCCCGGCCATGCAGGATTTTTACGACTGACGGTGCACTGGCGCACGACGCCATACGTCACACCCCGTTGACAATCGATGCGCTCGTGTAGACGACCTGATGATGCCGTGTGACAATACGGCTTTTCATAGTTGCACCTGCAACAGATTTTGCCGGTTAATTGTAGAATCCCGGTACGCGAACATTTTCCGGACCTGTCGATAAAGGGTGGTGTGATTTGAAGGCAATGCAAGCAGCGCCAATGGAGCATGGACGCCAGGTCGATCTATCGTCTTGCGCTGACGAGCCCATCCACATCCCCGGTTCGGTCCAACCCCACGGCGCCCTGCTGTTCTTCAGCCACGACGGCCGCCTGGCCGGCTGGAGCGCGAATGCCGGCGCCATGCTCGGCATCGCAACCGAACTCGACGCGCCCTACGCCAGCCTTGCCCTGCCCGCCGCCGCTACTTGCGCGATTGCCGACTGCCTGGCCAACCGCCACGACGACGAGGCCGGGCCGAGCGTGACTGCGCTGTCGATCGGCGCGCTCGAACTCGACTGCGTGGTGCATTGCTCGGACGCGCGCATCATTGCCGAATTCGAAACCCGCGAAGTCGCGTCCGACCAGGTGGCGCACTTCGCGATCCGCGCGCAGGGCTCGATCGACCGCCTGCGGCGCCAGAAAACCATCGACGGCCTGCTCGGCGCCGCGGTGCAGCAGGTGCGCGAGTTCACCGGTTTCGACCGCGTGATGGCCTACCGCTTCCGCGCCGACGACAGCGGCGACGTGGTGGCCGAAAGCCGGCGCGAGGACCTGGTGCCGTATCTCGGCCAACGCTACCCGGCCGGCGACATCCCGGCCCAGGCGCGCCGCCTGTACATCCTCAACACCTTGCGCATGATCGTCGACATGGGCTACAACGCCGTGCCGCTGTACGGCGCGCCGGAGGCAGAACCGCTCGACATGAGCTTCGCGCTGCTGCGCAGCGTCTCGCCGGTGCATATCGAATACCTCAAGAACATGGGCGTGAACGCCTCGATGAGCGTGTCGATCGTGATCAACGGCCGCCTGTGGGGCCTGATCGCCTGCCACCACATGTCGCGCAAGCTGGTGCCGTACGCGATCCGGATGGCGGCCGACGTGCTGGCCCAGGTCATGGCCGCGACCATCCACAGCATCGAATCGCGCCTGGACGCCGACCTGGCCGAGCAATCGGCGCGGGTACGCACCGCGCTGGTCGAGTCGCTGCTGCTCGACGACGACCCGGTCGACACCCTCGCCAAGCACTCCGACGCGCTGATGAACGCGTCCGGCGCCCAGGCCTTGCTGGCGACCCAGCATGGCAAGACCATGGTGTTCTGCGTCGCCGGCAGCGCGCCGTGCGACCTGCTGGCGCGCCTGGCCGACGATATCGTCGACTCGCTGCCGCAGCATCACCACGACCTGGTGCTGCGCGAACGCAGCGCCGAGTGGCCCGAAGCCTTGCAATCGGTGCTCGGCAAATGGGTCGGCCTGCTGGCGCTGCCGTTCGACCCGTCCTCGCACGGCTGGTGCGTGCTGCTGCGCACCGAGCAGATCGAGCAGGTCGCATGGGGCGGCCGGCCCGACAAGATCGCCGCCGGCCCGCTCGGCCAGCGCCTGACCCCGCGCGGTTCGTTCGACGCCTGGTATGAAACCGTGCGCGGCAGCGCCCATCCGTGGGAGCCGACGGTACTGGCCAACGCGCGCCTGACGCTGGCCGAACTGGTGCGCGCCACCAGCTCGCAGCGGGCCCAGACCGAAGCCACCCGCGCCCAGCTGCTGGCGATGCTGGGCCATGATCTGCGCGATCCGCTCCACTCGATCAATATGGCCGGCATGGTGCTCGAGCGCAGCGGCAATGGCGGCGGCGGCAGCCAGCCGACGCTGGGCAAGCGCATCCAGTCCTCGACCAACCGCATGCAGCGCATGATCGGGCAGGTACTCGACATGAGCCGTATCGACCGCGGCATGGGCCTGGGCGTGACGCCTGAACCGGTCGAGCTGTCGGCGCTGATCGACGACCTGCTGGACGAAGCGCGCATGGCGTATCCGGCCATTGCGTTCGAACTCAGGTGCGACGAAGCGGCCACGGTGAACGCCGACAGCGGGCGCCTGGCGCAGGTGCTGTCGAACCTGCTGAGCAACGCGCGCCATCATGGCGAAGCGGGCAAGGCAATCGGCGTATGCCTGATGCGGCGTGACGGCCAGGCCGTGATCGAGGTGTCGAACGTGGGCGCCGAAATCGCGCCCGAGGTGGCGGCGGCGCTGTTCAATCCCTTCAAGCGCACCTCGCTGAACAATCCGCGCAACCGCACCGGCATGGGGCTTGGCCTGTATATCGCGCAGCAGATCGTGCGCGAGCATCGCGGCGAGATCCGCTATCGCCATGAGGATGGGCGCGTGATCTTCGAAGTGCGGCTGCCGCTCGCTTGATGCGTCTGCGCGCCTGATTCGTTCGCCGGCGTCAGCCGCCAGCGCCTCGCATCACGCCGGCATCTAGCGCTTGATGTCGCTGACAATCGTCGGCAACACCCACGCGCCGCCGGCCGTGATGCCGCGGCACATGCCGGTGGTGAGCGACTCGGCATGCACGAAGCGCTTGCCGTCCCAGACCCAGGTGTCGCTGCTGTAGCAGTCGCCGATGCCGCGCCCGCGATGGATGGCGTGGATCATGCCGTTCTCGTAGTCACTCCCCAGCAGGGTCACCAGTTGCGCCGAAAACGGCGGACTGCTGCTCGCCACCCAGTAGCCACGGCCTTCGTTGTAGGCGCCGCGCCAGCAGCGCGCGCCGACCAGCATCTTGTCGCGCGCCAGCGGCGCATACGTGAACGCATTCTCGCCGGTGGCGATCGCGGCCAGGTCGGCGCAGTCTTCGCTGCCGGCGGTCTTGCGCAGCGTCGCCAGCAGCCGGCGTTCGGCGTCGCGCCCGATTGGCCGTACTTCGCCATGCGGCACGCGCGCCACCTTGACGCTCGGCGCCGGCAGTGGCGGCAGTACCTCGTCGTTGGGCCGCGTGCCTTTGCGGATCGCCGCGCCGCGCGTGCCCACGCGGCCCTGGAATTCGTCCATCTTGAGCAGCACCGCCGCCGCCCCGCGCCCTGACAGGGTCCAGCTCTGGCCCCCGCCCTGCCACGTGACCTTGCCGTTGGCCGCGACCGCCTTGACCAGCGCTGCCGCCTGCGTGCGCGACAGCGTCGACGACGGTTCGGCCCGTTCAAGCACCACGGTGCCGAGCGAACGGCCGTCGATGCGCATCGCCAGCAGCGGCGGCGCCAGGGCAGTGTCGTCGGCGTCGCCCAGGCGCAGTTCGGCCACGATCGGCTCGTCGGCGCCGGCCTTGCGCTGCAACAGCACGCTCACTGGTGGGTCGCCGCTGTCGTCAAGCTGGTAGCCGGCGGCGCGGCAGGTGCGGGTGTTGTCGCAGGCCAGCTCCCAATCGAGGTGGCTGAAGCGCACCTGCGGCATCTCTCTCTCGCTCTCGCTCTCTCTCTCGCTCTCGCTCTTGTGCGCGGCGGCGCTGAACGGGTCGGCGGGCGCAGGCGCGGCGGCGGCGGCGGCCACCGACATCGTCAAGGCGGCGCCGAATGCGGCGCAACGTGGTCGAAGGCTGGGAAAGCGCGCGCCGCGCAGGTGAAGGTAAAACGGCATTGTTCTCTGGTCTTTCCAGGGCCGGCGCCGGGGGCGCTCGAAATCCCTTACGTGAAGTTCTGGTCGCGTGGTAGTCTAACAACACCATCCGCTCTCCGCTGCTGCATGACCCTCATCAAGTTCATTGAAATCATGGCGATCCTGGTCGGAGCGTTCTCCGGCTTCATCGAGGCACGGCGCAAGCGCATGGACCTGGTCGGCGTATTCACGGTCGCCTTCATCACTGCATTCGGCGGCGGCACACTGCGCGACATCCTGCTCGACAAGCGCCCCCTGTTCTGGGTCACGCACCAGGAGTACGCGATCGCCATCTTCGTGCTGGCGCTGGTGGCCTCGCCGATGATCCGCACGCTGCGCCAGATCGTCTCCGAACGCCTGATCGTGATCGCCGACGCGGTCGGCCTGGGCCTGTTCTCGATCGCCGGCACCTCGGCCGCGCTGTCGGCCGAAATGCCGATCTTCATCGCCTCGATGATGGGCGTGATCACCGGGATCTTCGGCGGCGTGTTGCGCGACATCGTGTGCAACGAAGTGCCAATGGTGTTCAGGGACGGCAAACCATACGCAATCTGCGCCTTCCTCGGCAACTGGCTGTTTCTGATCATGGGCAAGTACGGCGTGTCGCACGATTTTGCGCTCTGGTCGAGCGCGCTGTTCATCAGCGGCCTGCGCCTGTTTGCGTGGAAGTTCGATATGCGGATGGGGCGCTAGCAGCCCCCGCCCGCTGCAGCACCTGGCTTGCTTACACCGCGTCGGCGCCGGTTTCGCCGGTGCGGATGCGGATCACCTGCTCGATATTCTGCACGAAGATCTTGCCGTCGCCGATCTTGCCGGTGCGCGCGGCCTTGATGATGGCGTCGACCACGGCGTCGGCCATCGGATCGTCGACCACGACTTCGATCTTCACCTTCGGCAAAAAGTCGACCACGTATTCGGCGCCGCGATACAGCTCGGTATGGCCCTTCTGGCGGCCGAAGCCCTTCACTTCGGTGACCGTCAGACCCGTCACGTTGACCTCGGCCAGCGCTTCGCGCACTTCGTCGAGCTTGAACGGTTTGATCACGCAGGTAATCTGTTTCATGGTGCTAGTCCTTTTCAGATGCAAGTTAATCGGGGATGTTGGCCAGGTCGTCGAGCCACACCGTGGCTTCGGAATCGGATGGCGCGCGCCAGTCGCCGCGCGGCGACAGCGAACCGCCATTGCCGACCTTGGGGCCATTCGGCACGCAGCTGCGCTTGAACTGGCTGGTCTTGAAGAAGCGGAACAGGAAGATCGCCAGATTGCGCTTGATTGCGCCCAGCTGATACTCGTTGCGCGCGCCGTCTTCATCCGGCCAGCGCCCGCTGGCGGCGTCATGCCAGGCCGAATACGCCAGGAAGGCGACCTTGCTCGGCTTGAAGCCGTAGCGCAGCGTGTAGAACAGGTTGAAATCCTGTAGTTCGTAGGGGCCGATCTTGTCCTGCGTGCTCTGGGCCGGCTTGTCGTCGTTGGCGCCGCCGGGCACCAGTTCGGGACTGATCTCGGTGTCGAGGATATTGAGCAGCACTTCCTTGCCGCCTTCGGCCACCAGGCCGGTATCGGCCACCCAGCGCACCAGGTACGAGATCAGGGTCTTGGGCACGCTGGCATTGACGTTGTAGTGCGACATATGGTCGCCCACGCCATAGGTGCACCAGCCCAGCGCCAGCTCGGACAGGTCGCCGGTGCCGATCACGATCGCGTCGTTGAAGTTGGCAAGCCTGAACAGGTGGTTGGTGCGCTCGCCGGCCTGCACGTTCTCGAACGTGATGTCGTATTCGTGCTTGCCCTCGACGTAAGGATGGCCCAGGTCTTTGAGCATCTGCAGGCAGCTGGGGCGGATGTCGATCGTGGCGGCGCTGCAGCCGACCGCCGTCATCAGCTCGTAGGCCTGGCGCAGCGTGCGCTCGCTGGTGGCGAAGCCCGGCATGGTGTAGGCCAGGATATTCGTGCGCGGCAGGCCGAGGCGGTCCATCGCCTTGGCGCACACAAGCAGCGCATGGGTCGAATCGAGCCCGCCCGAGACGCCGATCACCACCTTCTTGATGCCGCTCGAGGACAGGCGCTGGATCAGCGCCTGGACCTGGATGTTATACACCTCGGTGCAGCGTTCGTCGCGCCGCGCACGGTCGGCCGGCACGTACGGGAATCGTTCGACATTGCGCGCCAGCGGCAGCGTTTGCTCGAGCGGCAGCGCCAGCTCGAAGCCGATCACGCGAAAATTCGCCACCTCGTTCGCATGGCGCCGCACCGACTGCGCGAACGTGGTCGCCTTCATGCGTTCGGTCGACAGGCGATCGAGGTCGACGTCGGCATAGACGATGTGCGAGTCGTCGCTGAAGCGCTCGGATTCGGCCAGCAGCTCGCCTTTTTCATAGATCAGCGACTGGCCGTCCCAGGCCATGTCGGTGCTCGATTCGCCGCGCCCGGCCGAGGTGTACAGGTAGGCCGCCATGCAGCGCGCCGACTGCTGGCTGACCAGCTGGTGGCGGTAGCCGCTCTTGCCCACCACCACGTTCGAGGCCGACAGGTTGACCAGCACCGTGGCCCCGGCCATGGCCGCGAACGAGGATGGCGGCACCGGCACCCACACGTCTTCGCAGATCTCGACGTGGAAGCGCAGCAGCGGCAGGTTGGCGACCTCGAACAGCAGGCTGGCGCCGAATGCAATCAGCTCGCCGAACAGCTCGATCTTGTCGACTGCCGCACAATCGGCGGGCGTGAACTGCCGGGATTCGTAAAACTCGCCATAATTGGGCAAGAAGCTCTTGGGCACCACGCCGAGCACGCGGCCGTTGGCCACCACCACCGCGCAGTTGAACAGCATGTGGTTGACCCGCAGCGGCAGGCCGACGATCATGACCAGCGGCAGTGCGCGCGATTCGGCGACGATCGCCTGCAAGCCGTCGAGGCAGGCGTCGAGCAGTGCGCGCTGGTGGAACAGGTCGTCGCAGGTATAGGCGGACAAGCCCAGTTCGGGAAACGCGACCAGCGCCGCGCCCTGATCGGCTGCCTGGCGCGCCAGCACAATGGTCTGCTCGACGTTATAGGCCGGGTCGGCAATACGCACGCGCGGGCTGGCCACGGCGACACGCGCGAAATGGTGCGAATAGAGATTGAAGAATCGGCTGTTCATGGATGGTTCTTTCGCGTTGTGACAGGCGCAGGGTAACCCGGGATAGCGAACGCCGGGCGCGAGCCAGCGCGGACACGACACTTGTCACTCACTTCGTCATAGATGGAAGCAATTTTGAATTATCGCACGCATATCGTTTCAAGCCTGTCGGAGATCGGCCAGCCGCGCTGGGATGCGCTGCTGCAGACGCAGTCGCATCCGACCCCGTTTCTGTCGTTCGCGTTCTTGCACGCGCTGCACGAATCGGGCAGCGCCGCACCGGATACCGGCTGGCAGCCGCAATACCTGGTGCTGTTCGACGGCGAGGCCCTGGCCGCCGCCCTGCCCCTGTACGTCAAGGGCCACTCGTACGGCGAGTACGTGTTCGACTGGGCCTGGGCCGATGCCTACGCAAGAAATGGGCTGGACTATTACCCGAAGCTGCTGTCGGCGATTCCGTTCACGCCGGTGGCCGGTTCACGCCTGCTGGCGCGCGATGCCGAAGCGCGCGCGGCGCTGATCGACGTACTGGCCGCCACCCAGCAGGCGACCGAGGTATCCTCGACCCACGTGCTGTTCCCGCCCGAGGATGAAGCGCTGGCGCTGCGCGAGGCCGGCTTCCTGCTGCGCAGCGGCGTACAGTTCCATTGGCTCAATGCCGGCTACGAGAATTTCGAGGCCTTCCTTGCCACGCTCGAGCAGAAGAAGCGCAAGAATATCCGCGCCGAGCGGCGCAAGGTGCAGCAGGCCGGCGTGACGCTGCGGCGCGTGCGCGGCGCCGACGCCACGCGCGAAGACTGGGTGCTGTTCAACCGCTGCTACCGCAACACCTACCGCGAACATCACTCCACGCCCTACCTGAACCTGGACTTTTTTTTACGCATTGGCCAGACCATGCCCGAAAATATCCTGCTCGTCATCGCCGAGCGCGAAGGCCGGCCGGTGGCGGCCTCGCTGGTGATCCACGACGCCGATACGCTGTATGGTCGCTATTGGGGCGCACTCGAACACGTGGCTTGCCTGCACTTCGAGGTGGCGTACTACCAGCCGCTCGAGTTCTGCATCGAGCAGAAGATCGCCACCTTCGAAGGCGGCGCGCAGGGCGAACACAAGATGGCGCGCGGGTTCCTGCCGACCAGGACCTGGTCGGCGCACTGGTTGGGCCATCCCGCGTTCTCAGATGCGGTGGAAAAATTCCTCGAGCGCGAGGCCGGCGGGATCGACGACTACATGGATGAGTTGAACGAGCGCACGCCGTTTCGCGGACGTGGCACCGACGAGCCTGCTTGAGGCGTGACGGCGATGAAAAAAGGACCGGCCCTCGTGACGGGTGCGGTCCTTTTATGCTGCAGCGCCTGGTGAGGCGCTGCCTGCGCCTGCCTTAGTTCCAACCGCCGGCGTTCGAGCGGAATTCTTCCTTGTACGGCTTGGCTGCATCGGCTTGCTTGCGGATGACGTTGCGGGCGCGGCCACCGGCGGCGGCGACCAGTGCGCGGGTTGCGGCGCTGAGAATTTTCTTCATGGTGCGACTCCTTGTTTGCATTGCCGTCAGTGGCAAGGCCTGATAACGATTGCGATACAACCGTTATATAGGCGACCCGGGGGTTTTTCCAATTCCGAGTTGCAATATCAGATATCACCAGAACGAATGCTAATCCAAGTTCCTATCAAGCCAGGAGCGTACCCCATCGAGCGAGCGGAATTCGGATACGGAACGGCAGGCGATCAGCGGGTGGCGCGCCTGCAGCATGCGCGACAGCGCGGCGCCCGGGCCCAGCTCGAGTGCAACGCTGGCGCCGCTTTCGGCGAGCGCATCCATGCATTCCTTCCAACGGATCGGCTCGGCGATCTGGCGCGGCAGTTCGGCGATCGCCTTGCCTGCCTCGATGACCGGTTCGGCCGAAATGCCGGACAAAACCGGAAACGCTGGCGCAGTCCAGCGCGCGCCTTGCAGCAGTGCCGCGAACGGCGCCACGGCGTGTTGCAGCAAGGGCGTATGCGAGGCAACGGCGACCGGGAGGATGGTGGCCTTGCCGCCGGCGGCCTGTGCGGCGTCGGCCAGAGCTTGCCCGTTTTCGGCAAGGCCGCCGGCGACCAGGCTGTCGTCGCCGGTCACGATCGCCGGGTGAAAACCGCAGCGCGCCAGCAACGCACCGATTGCAGCCTGGGTCAGGCCTGACAGGGCTACCATCGCCTGCGGCGCGGCGCTGTCCAGGCAGGCATCCATCAGCCGCGCGCGCTCGCACGCCAGCTTGACCGCGTCACCGGGCGCAAGGGCGCCGGCCACGCCGTATGCGCTCAGTTCGCCGATGCTGTAGCCAGCCACCAGCGCTGGCGTCTGCACGGCGGACCCCAGGGCCGCCCACATCGCCAGCGTCGCCGCCACGATCGACGGTTGCGCGACCCGGTTGCTGAAACGCGCATCGTCGTCGCGAGTGGCCGCCAGCACCTCGGTCAATTCGGGATCGCCAAACCACCCATCGAGCAGGTCGCGCGCGGCCGGATCGGTGCGCGCCATGTCGAACATGGCGCCGGACTGCGAGCCCTGTCCCGGGCACAGGATGGCGAGCCGGCCGGCCATGTCAGTCCGGCACGCCGGGCGCGCTGCACACGGCGTGCAGCAGGCACGCCGCGCCCAGCAGGTCGGCGGCGCCGCCCGGCGACAGGCGCGCGTTGACGAAATCGCGGTGGCAAGCCAGCGCGCGCCGCTCCCAATCGGGCGCCGCGCTGCCGCCGCGGGCGACAAAGGCGCGCGCCTGGCGCCGCACCGTCAGCGCACCCTGGGCGCCGCCGCGGTGGAACACATTGGTGTCGCTGATATGGGCCATCAGCGCGAACAGCGCATCGATGCGCGCCAGGCGCATGCCGCGACCGGCGCGCAGGGTGCGCTGCAGCGCCGGCAGGCCGACATCGAACACCGACGGGAACGCACGTGCGCCCTCTTCACGCGCGCCGCTGGCGGCGTAGCGCTGCAGCGCCTGCGCGCCATGCGAGCGCGCATCCCGAACGTGGCCATGGTTGCCCAATTCGGCGCCCCAGCGCGCCAGAAGCACGCTCTGGATCGTGGCCGGCGCCAGCGCCAGTCCTTGCGCACGGCAGCGGCCGATCGCGGCGCACAGCAGACCGAGGCAGAAGATCGCGCCGCGATGCGTGTTGATGCCGTTCGTGGCTTGCAGCATGCGCCGTTCGGCCTCGATCCCGAGCCGCTTGAGTTCGCGGAATGGCGCATCGCCCATGCCGGCAGCGGCGATCTGCCCAAAATAGCGCCGCAGCGAAAACATGCTGCGCACAAAGGTTTCGGCCGTCATATCGGTGTGGCTGCCGTTATCGACGGGCGACACCAGGCCGGGCTTCGGATACAGGGCCAGCTCGGCGTACAGGCTGCGCACGGCGCAGCGCGCGATGTGGCGGCAAAACGCACGCTGCGCCTTGCCTGCGACCGCTGCCGACGCTGCAACTGTGCAGACCGGGGTGATGCTCAGGCCGTTCAATTGCGCCATCGCTGTTCCTCAAAAGTCGCCATCAATTCTCGCGGCGCCACCAACGCCACCCGCTCGAGCCCCTTGGCCAGCACGCGCGCGCCGGGCGCACCCGCCAACGCCGCGCGCAACTCCTTCCAGGCCACGGCGCGCCCGTCCGGAAACACCACCTCGCCATCGAGTGGCAAGGTACCGGCATGCGCCGCAAGCAGATCAAGCCCGGCGCCAAGCTGGGCCCGGCCCAGAGGCCGCAGCAGCAGGTCAATGTCGGATGTCGCGCTCAGGTAATGCTGTCCGGTCAGCGCCTGAAGCGCCACCGAGCCATACACCGCCAGGCCCAGGCCGGCGTCGGCCGCCTGGCGTTCGAGTGCGGCCAGTCCCTCGCGCCAGGCGTGCGGCACGGCGTCCAGCGCGCCGACCAGCGGCAAGGCGCGCGTGCGGCGCCCGATGTCGGCCAGCTCGACCCGGCAAGCGACCCGCAATTTGGCCCCATCGTCGGGCCGCGGCGGCAGCGCGAAGCCGACCGCCACCTCGTTCGGCGGCTGGTCGGCCTCGGCGCGCCGCACCACGGCCGGCCAGCCGCCGTCGCGCCAGCGCTCGAGCGCGCCGATGGCGTCAAGCGGCGCGCCCGCGTGCACGCGCTGCCAGCCGCGTTCGGTCAGCCAGACCAGATCATGCCGGGCGAACATCGCTGCCCGTCCTGACCGCAGCGGCCACCGGCTGCGCCAGCAGCCGACCGCCGCGTTCCTGCCCCAGCGCCATGCGCCGGTCTTCATGCGGGCAGTCGGCCAGTGCGCGCACCAGTTCTTGCGCCAGGTCGCGCTCCCAGATGCCGTGCAGGCCGCCCATGCGCAGGTAGTTCTCGGGCCCCGGCGCGAACACCGGATTGTCCTGCGCCAGTTCGGTCAGGCGTTCCTCGGGCACCTTGGTGATGCGCGCCATCGCCGGCAAGCCCATCACGCGGATGGTGGCCTGCGGCAGCGCGTAGCAGGCGCTGGCGATCAGGCCGCTGGTGATGAAGCCGCCCGACAGCGCCTGGTCGTACACCAGCCCGATCACGGTATGCCCCTGGCGCCGCGCCAGGTCGACGCACTTGCCCAGGTGCGCCATATAGCTGTTGATGCCCAACATTTCGTCGCGGTGGCGCAGGCGCTGGCCTTGCGTATCGACCAGGATCAGGATCGGCCGGCCAGGATGCGCCTGCACCGTCTCGAGGATGGCCGTGGCCTGGGCCAGCGCGATCTCGATGCCGATCGGGACGTGGCCGCTGGTGCCGATCACGTCGACCGTCGCGCCGTCGACCTGCGCGCTGCCCGACAGAAAATTGTCGCGCTCGACGATCGCATGGCCGCCCGGGAACAGCTGTGTTGCCAATGTCTGCCAATCCATCATTGTTCTCCCGTATGCGCAGCGTCGGACGGCAGGCCCGCGCGATGCTGCGCCGCCAATGTCAGGAAAGCGTCGGCCTCTAGCATCGGCACGCGCGCCGGATCAGGCACGCCAAGCCGGCGCCAGATCTCCATCGGCTCGCTCACCCCTTCGGCGTCGTGCAGGCGGCGCGCCAGCATGGCCTGCTCGGCCAGCAGGCCTTCGAGGGTCAAGCCGACCGCGCCCGCGCCCAGGGCGGCGATCGCCTCGAGCGCGGCGGCGCGAAACGCCGCCGTGTCGTCGGCCACCAGCAACTGGCAGTCGCCCAGCAGGTAGCGGTGCTTGCCGCCGGTGGTGCGCCACACCAGGGCGCGGTCGCGCGAATCGAATTCTTCGACGCCGTTGGCGGTCTCGATGACTTCGGGCCCGGACATCGCCAGCCGCCCTTCCTCGGACATGATCACCGTATTCGCGCAGCGCGCGGCGATGCCCATGCCGCCGAAGCAGCCGTTGGCGCCGCCCACCACGGCCACCACGGGAATCCCGGCGGCGCGCACATCGAGCATCGCGCGCATGACCTCGGACACCGCGATCAGGCCGGCATTGGCCTCGTGCAGGCGCACCCCGCCCGACTCGAGCAGCAACAGCACCGCATGCGCGCCTTCATCGATCGCGCGGCGCAGCATGCCGACCAGCTTGGCGCCGTGGACCTCGCCCACCGCGCCGCCCATGAAGGCGCCCTCCTGGGCCGCGCCGAAGACGATGTGCCCGCCCAACAGGCCGCGTCCGACCACGACGCCATCGTCGTACGACACCGGTGCATCGAGCTGGGCCAGGTGCGGACTGGCGATGCGTTTTGACGGCGGCAGGAATTCTTCGAAGCTGCCGGCGTCGAACATGGCCGGGATGCGCTGGCGCGCGGTCAGTTCCAGGTAGCTGCTCATGGCGTGCCTCCGGTGGCGGGGCCAAGCAAGGATTCCACCGCCTGGTCGAGGCGCAGGCTGACCACCGCCGGCGTGGCGCCGTTGTCGTTGATGCTGATGCGGGCGTCGGCCAGGCGCCAGCGCGCATGGAAGTCTTCCATTACCGCGCCCCAGATGGCGCCAAAGCCCACCGCGGCGGTGTGGACGTCGATCTCGCAGGCGCCGCCAAGCGGCGCCGCTTCGATCAGTACCTCGAGGTTGCCCGAGCCGACCACGCCCACCATCTGGGCCGCGCCGGTAAGTGGCCGCTCGCCGGCCCCGAATTTGAAATGCAGCGTTTCCATCGTGATTCCTTTGTCTTACCAGTTCCTGAAGCGCTTGGGCGGATCGTACAAGCCGCCGGATGCGCGCACCAGGCCCTTCATGTTCTTGGCGGCCAGCAGGTCGCGCGTGGCCATGCGTTTGTCGATGCCGAGGTCTTCGGCGCGGCGGATGATGCCGCGCTCGCGCAGGTTCTCGACCATGCGCTTGTCGCGCGCCATCCCCACCGGGGTGTAGCCGGCCACGCCGCGGATCGCCTGTTCGCGCTCTTCGTCGCTACGGCACAAGAGCAGGTTGGCGATGCCTTCTTCGGTCAGGATGTGGGTAACGTCGTCGCCGTAGATCATCACCGGCGGGATCGCCATGCCGGTCTGTTCGGCCAGTTGCCAGGCATCGAGGCGCTCGACAAAGGCCGGCGCCATGTGTTCGCGGAAGGTCTCGACCATCTGCACCACCAGCTTCTGGCCGCGCGGGATGGTGTTGCGGCCCTCGCGCGCCTGCTGGCCGGCCTTCAGCCAGGCCGCGCTCGGATGGCGGCGTCCGCGCGCGTCGGCCCCCATGTTCGGCGCGCCGCCGAAGCCGGCGATGCGGCCCAGCGTGGCGGTCGACGAATTGCCCTGCAAGTCGATCTGCAGCGTCGAACCGATGAACATGTCGCACGCATAATGGCCGGCGGCCTGGGAGAAAGCGCGGTTGCTGCGCATCGAGCCGTCCGGGCCGACGAAGAACACGTCGGGCCGTGCGCGGATATAGTTTTCCATGCCCAGCTCGGAGCCGAACGAATGCACTGACTCAACGAAGCCGGCTTCGATCGCCGGGATCAGGGCCGGGTGCGGGTTCAGCGCCCAGTGGCGCGCGATCTTGCCCTTCAGGCCAAGCCCGGCCGCATAGGTCGGCAACAGCAGTTCGATGGCGGCGGTATCGAAGCCGATGCCGTGGTTGAGGCGCTCGATCTGGTACTCGGCATAGATGCCCTTGATCGCCATCATCGCCATCAAGACCTGGATCTCGGAGATCTGGGCCGGGTCGCGCGTGAACAGCGGCTCGATGTAGTACGGCGTGGGCGACTGCACCACATAGCCGACCCAGTCGCCGGGAATGTCGACCCGCGGCAGCTTGTCGACGATCTGGTTGACCTGGGCGATCACGATGCCGCTCTTGAAGGCGGTGGCCTCGGCGATGGCCGGCGTGTCTTCGGTGTTGGGGCCGGTGTACAGATTGCCCTCGCGGTCGGCCATCTCGGCCGCAATCAGCGCCACGCGCGGCGTCAGGTCGATGAAGTAGCGCGCGAACAGTTCAAGATAGGTGTGGATCGCCCCGATATTCAGGCGGCCGGCCCCCGCCAGCTTGGCCAGGCGCCCGGCTTGCGGGCCCGAGAACGAAAAATCGAGTTTCGAGGCGATGCCCTTCTCGAACACGTCCAGGTGCTCGGGCAGCGACAATACCGACAGCAGCATGTGCAGGTCGTGCACGCGCGCCGTGTCGACCCGGGTGAGCGCCTTGCCGAGAAAGTCGGCCTGCTTCTGGTTGTTGCCCTCGAGGCAGACGCGGTCGCCCGGTTCGAGCACCGCATGCAGCAGCTCGACGATGTGCGAGGCCTCGACCAGCTTGCCCTTGAGCGCCCCCCCGAGCGCGTTCGAGGCGCGTTCGAGGCGGGCGCGGCGATTGTCTTGCTGGATTGTCCAGCGGCCTTCTGCAGTCATACAATTTCCTCAAAAAAACCGTGCCCGACGCGGCTGCGTCAGAACACCACGAACAGCAGCCACACCACCAGCGGCGCGACCAGGGTGACGATACCCCCGTAGATCATCAGCTGGCGCAGGAACACGTCGCGGTCGACGTGCTGGGCGCTGGCCAGCACCAGCGCGCCGTTGGTCGAGAACGGGCTGACGTCGACGATGGTCGAGGCCACCGCCATGGCCGCGATGAAGCCGATCGGATCGACCCCGGTGCCGGCCGACAGGAACGGCACCGCCAGCGGAATCAGCGAACCGAGCACCGCCGTCGAGGACGCGAACGCCGACACGATGGCGCCCACGAACAGCAGCAGCAAGGCCACCACCAATGGCGAGGTCATGCTGGCGACGCTGTCGCCGACCCAGGTGATGGTGCCCATCTTCTGCATCACGCCGACATACGTGCTCACGCCCACGATCAGCATGATCTCGGGCCACGAGACCTGGCCGATGGCGCGCTTTTGCACCTGCGGCGAGAGGATCGAAATCAACAGGCCGATCGAGATCGCGACGAAGCCGATATCGAGCTTGTACAGCAGGGTCAGGACGGCCAGCGCAATCAGGCCGACCACGGTGACGACCTGGTGCAGGTCGGGGCCTTTGTGCAGGTCATCCTGCGCCACTGCTGCGCTTGCGCCCGCGCCCGAGCCGCCGACGCCGACGGCGCCGACCGCGGCCGCTGAACGCTGGGCTGTCAGCCGTTCTTCACCCACCGCTTCGTTCTCGGCGTCGCCATAGATCTGCGGCCCCTGCGCCGCCACCGCCACCGGAGGACCGAACGGCGACACCGGAAGGCCCGCGCCCAGTTTCGACTTCGGCACTTGCTGGCGCATCAGCTTGGCGCCGCCGAAGATGAAGAACAGCAGCACCGACACGGCAAGATTGACGCCCAGGCTGGTGAAGGCGGTGGTCAGCTGCGAGATCGGCAGCCCGGCTTCCTGCACCACCTTGTTGGTGATGCCGCCGTAGATGCTGATCGGCGAGAAGCCACCGCCCTGGGCGCCGTGGATCACCAGCAGGCCCATCATCAAGGGATTGATGTTGTACTTGAAGGCGAAACCGAGGGCGATCGGGGCGATGATCGCCACCGCCGCCGGGCTAACCGCACCGACCGAGGTCA
>Ga0265797_10005216_pt1 | contig 19114 bp, 8 predicted proteins | sample P2T30metagenome_FD_192433 | JGI IMG/M metagenome (GOLD analysis project Ga0265797, IMG submission 192433) | Plant litter microbial communities from East Loma Ridge, Irvine, California - P2 T30 | ecosystem: Environmental > Terrestrial > Plant litter > Unclassified | place: USA: California... | reverse complement strand
TGGCAAGGCGACTACGCCCACGACGGTGACATCTGGAAATTCCCCACCTCCACCAGCGTGCCGAAGCCGATCCAGAAGCCCAACCCACCCATGTGGATCGCCGCCCGCGACCCCGACTCGCACAACTTCGCCGTGGCCAACGGCTGCAACGTCATGGTCACGCCATTGATGAAAGGCGACGAAGAAGTCCTCGACCTGAAGAACAAATTCCAGACCGCACTGGACAACAACCCCGACGTACCGCGCCCGCAATTGATGGTGCTGCGCCACACCCACGTGCACACCGCTGATAACCCGGACGGCTGGAAAGTCGGCGCGAAAGCCATCTCACGTTTCTACCGCACTTTTGATGCGTGGTTTGGCAACAAGGAAACCCCGGTCAATGGCTTCCTCGCGCCGAGCCCGGAAGAGAAGTTTGCCGGACGTCCGGAGTTTGAACTGGAGAGCCTGCACAAGACCGCGATGATCGGCACGCCGGAAGAGATCATTCCGCGGATCAAGTACTACCAGGAACTGGGCGTGGATGAGTTCAGCTTCTGGTGTGACAACAGCTTGCCGCATGAGGAGAAGAAGAAATCGTTGGAGTTGTTTATCAAGCATGTGGTGCCGGCGTTTCGCTGAAAACGTATGGTGGAAGCGCAATAAAAAGGGAGCGAACTCATCGATATGAATTCGCCCCCTTTTGCATTTTTCAGTGAACGATAAACTAGCCGTGGACAGGGTCTTTTCGACTCCTGCGCAAGTGCTTCAGATTGAAACGCATTTTGCGCATCCCGTGGGCAATACGCGGAAACAGCAATGTCCAGCGAGGATGCACCACCACTCCGCAATCACGGCTGTCTTGCCGAGTCATCGAAGTGATCTGCTGTGGCAACGGCACACCGTATTTGATGCACTTGGCGATCAGCGCATTGACATTGCGCTCCATAAAATTCAGCGCCACTTCCCGTCCGGCATTGAACGACCCGATGTGTTTTTTCAACGCATCCAGTGTGTCGCGATACGCCGCATAGCTGCCCATCACGTACTCGACGTCCTTGTTGCTTTGCGTCAGCGAACCGCTTCTGACCCGTTGAAAGTAATAATCCGCTGCCGTGGCAAACGTGGTTAAGCTGTGCAGATAAATGTTCATGCTGAACACATGGTCTTCATGGGCCCGACCTTCCAGGCGCACCGCAAAACGCTCGCACACCGAACGCTTGAAAATGTATTGCCACGTCGCCGCGTGATACTTGCCGGACAAAATCAGATCCTCCAGCAAGTCGTGCCCCGCATCGAACCAGCCATTGCGGCTGGCGGCAGTGTTACGTCGCAATAGCTGCTTCTTGCCGTCGACTTCCGTGTACGAACGCTTCGAGAAATAAAACAGCTCAAGCGCAGCGTTGGCCTGAACCTGCTCGGCCAGTGAGCTGAACAGTTCAGGGCTTACCACATCGTCCGGATCACAGAAAAAAACATACTCCCCCGTCGCCAACGCCAAGCCATTGCGCCGTGCCGCACCAACCCCCTGATTGACCTGAGTCACCACTTTGACCTCAGGACGATTGCCATAACCGGCTGCGATCACATCAAGCGTGTTGTCGGTAGAGCCGTCGTTGATCAGGATGATTTCATGCAGAGCTACAGGTTGATTGATCAGTGAGTCCAGGGTTTCGCCAATGTAGGACTCAACGTTGTACGTGGGGATGACGACGGATATTTTCGGGAGAATCACGTTACTGGACACCTGGGTTGATGGCGCGGGCCGAGCGAAAAATTTGTATATAGAGGGACGTCGAGCGCTTGAGGACACACGTTCCGGAAAAGCTTACGCGCAATATCAATATGATGGCACATCATAAAGCGACGTCCAAGCAAGGTCAAAGGGACGGCGCTGACGGTGCATGCAGACCGGCAACGATTGAATCGGCCAATTCTGGAATACTTGAAGGAAATTTCGGATTTTGCTCGCGGGGACATGGTGAAAAGGGGACAGACCACGTTTTCCTAAAGTTTTCTAAACGTGGTCTTTCTCAATTTATTTTCGCGCCGTTCTGGCACCCGCGGGAAAAAACGGGGATAGACCACCTTTCACTAAATGGTCGATTTTTTTCGGCCGTCCCGGGCTCCCTCGCTGCACACGACGAGCGATCATTGCCTCCACTTCAACAGCAAACTTTGAACCGCCAAAAACATTATTCCCATTGGTCGCGGCACGAATCTGGTCAACCACTTCTGACTCTAAGTCTTTATTGAACAGTTCGCGGTAGGCATCTGCCGGTTGCCCGCCCTGCCCTCCAAGCGCCAAATATTGAGCATGAGGGGTAACAATGTGCGAGCGCTCTGATTGTGCATTAACACAGTAGCTTGACCAGCGATATTCGACTGGATGAACTACCATTTTCGCTCTCACCGGATTCATTTCGATGTACCGATAACAGCACAATAAATATCGCTCACTCTCAACAAGGCATGAACGATACCGGCCTTCCCACAAACTTCCACTGCGACTGTACACGCGATTTATATATTGAACGTATCTCTGGCCAACACCTTTCATCAGCAGGCTTGCGCTATTGGCATGATGAGGACTGACTAACAAATGAACGTGATTGGTCATTAAGCACGACGCATGAACATCACAGTCATTTTTCGGCGCCTGCTCAGCCAACAGCTCCAGATAAAATGGTAGTCTTCCTCGGTAAAAAAACAGACAGATCTATTGTTTCCTCGCTGAATCAAGTGGAGCGGTACGCCTGGTATCAAAACTCGGGCTCTACGCGGCATTGATGAATCCTTTCAATTGGTCGAACTGAAAAGTTTAGCGGGCCGCAAGGTAAACATGACGGCAAATTTTTACGTATTGTTGCAGTCAATTATATTAAAACGTGGTTTGCCACCCTTTTTCCCGGGGACAGATCCACGTTCTTGGAGTGGAGTGCTTTCTAAACGTGGTCTGTCCCCATTTATCCATGTCCCCATTTATCCAACGTGGTCTGTCCCCATTTATCCCTTTCTAAACGTGGTCCGCCCCCATTTATTTTCTCCTGTCAGTCCAGACTGAATTTAACCTGAGTACCGTCTGGTAAATTTTTAATCTTATCGGCTATATCGGCTCTGAGCCGCATGCCTTCTACAGCATCGGCAACATATAAATTATCCAAGGAAAAATCACCGCCCATTACAAAAGGCACTTTGGGCAGCAAACGCATCCCAGCACGAACTGGACCATTGCGCTTTTGCCACTGATGAGCCAACGGATAGCCAGTCAATACTTCATAGTCGTGCAGAACTACTTCAGCCCAGCTTTCAACATCTGCAGCCAAGTACTCTAACGAGGCAGTTTCCGGATCAAAAATGTAGATACTGCCATCCTTGATACAGAACTGTCCACCAAAGATATCTTCAGCAAAAAAGACAACGTTATCGGCTAGGCCTTTGTAGCTACTGCGCCACAGGTCAGCGTGATTCCAATCAGATATGCCCATTTCACTTTGACTGGAGTCGCTTGGAAAAAAATGCAGCGCGCCTTCAAAAGCATAGAAGCCATTGCGCTGACGTAGCACATCAAAAAGTTGTTCCACCGAAGTCCCTGCCATGTTGCGTATTGGCCCAGACAGTTCTGGTTCACGCTCACTCAAGGACGAACTTGCAATCGATAACAACTTATCCAGATTATTCATAATCTAATCTATCACCTCTATTCTAACCTTCGTCCCGTTAGGCAACTCTCTGCATTGAGCACCAATACAAGCGCCTGCCCCACGGTTATCACCAGCGGTGATATGTCTTACTGAGGCTCCCTGCCCCCCTTCCTGGAACATGGCGGGCGGATACTCATCACGGTCGAGGCCCGGTTTTGTTTCAATTCCGCGCAAAGAATCAAGCCTGCGTGTTGTCGCATTATCTCGATCTATGGTCAACGTGTCAGGCTTTCCTGCCCCGATGGCATCTTCAGTATGTTGCGCCGGCTCGGGGAAACGGGGACAGAACACGATCTGGAGTGCCTTCTAAACGTGGTCGTTCCCTGTTTATCTGTCAGTCAACGGCTTTCTTGCGCCAAGTCCTGAAGAGAAGTTTGCCGGACGTCCGGAGTTTGAACTGGAGAGCCTGCACAAGACCGCGATGATTGGCACCCCGGAAGAGATCATTCCGCGGATCAAGTACTACCATGAACTGGGCGTGGATGAGTTCAGTTTCTGGTGTGACAACAGCTTGCCGCATGAAGAGAAGAAGCAGTCGCTGGAGTTTTTATCAAGCATGTGGTGCCGGCGTTTCGCTAAAGGTTTCGCAGGTTAAACCAAAAAAACACCCCGCTTCAGACGGGGCGTTTTTTTGGAAACAGGCATCAACTCGTGCAACTTGGCTTTCGCAGCCTATTCGCCGCTGCCATCCTCGCTGACCACTTTGAAGGAGTGGAAGTTGAAGGCCATTTTTTCTTCTTCCTCATCAACCAGCTCATACCGTATACGATCCAGTCCGCCTTCAACCCTCGACACGCAAAGATCCATGAACTGTGTCAGGCCACCACCAAATCCCCGCACGTTCAAACCGCCCACCTTAAAAAACATGACTGCAAGATTCTTTGCTCCAGGATCTGGAGACTTCGCCAACGTCATCAACAGGTTGTAACCGGCAAGTCCATCTTCGGAATCCAGATGAAGACTTTCCACATAAACGTATTCACGCAGAAAGCCATTCAGTGCTTCAACATTGTTCAATGGTTGATCCTCGTGTGCTTTAAGCTCCAGATATTGCAGCCGGCAACCTGCCCTGAATTTGACTCACACCTTATTACCGGCAGCATCCATCAGAATGCGTACAGCTCCATACAACTGATTATCCGACGTACCGTTCACCTATCCGACACTTCGGTAATATAAAATTGACAAAAAAAGGCAAAAAAGAGGTAGCCCGTAAAGAATGGGACAGTCCACATATGTTAAAGATCAGCAATTAGTTTATAAAAAACGAACTTTCCAAAAATCCTTACCTGCATCCACCCAATACTTTTCTCGTGACGGAATCAAGTAGCTGAAATCGCCAAATTCAGCAACCCAGTCCGAATGCACATACTCCTCATGAAATCGACCGTCATCCATGTGCATGAAAATCTTTCGATCAAAATTCACGTAAAACAGTGGAAGCCTCGAGCGTATGACATTTGCATTTTTGAACAGCTCCGAATCCAGACCTTCGCCTGTGAGATAGTAGTTTTCAATTTTCTCAAAAACATTCGGCTTAGCCCCAATAAAGCCTTGCAATTCGGAAGACGACAAAATCTTTACACTCGGCCCATGAAGATACGAAGGAAAGTTCTCGGCAGTCATCTTCAAGATACCATTTCTGAATTTCAGGCAGGATCGTTCGTATTGCTCTTGCGTGATAGTTCCGTTACTCAATGACGCTCTAAGACTCTTGTCAACGTCAAGAGTAAAATTACGCTTCTCGTCAACAATCCAGTAACACTGAGCTGACTGAACAAAAAAACCGATACTTCTTTCGCCGTCCCACAGGTCATCAAAAACGTCTTGATCAATGGTCATTTCTTAAACTCTTTTAAAAATTCGTCTTGCGTATAGACACGAGCATTACTCGCACTGTTCTCGAGTAGCGACTCCCATATCTTCTGCAACTCCAGGGAGTAACCTGGTTGGCCCTCGTCGACTCTCTTGGGTGCATCACGGTCCCTTGGGCCATCGCCGTGCTGAGGTATCACTCTGTCCATAATTTCCTTATGAGTCTTGGCATCGATATCGAAGACCACTACGGAGCCATCAGGACGCTTGTTCGTCAAGTAGTAGGTTGCGTGGTCAGCATTGCCTACACTGACACACAGCTGGCCCGTACACCCAGGATTAATGGTAATGCTCCCGTCGTCATTGGCGGTAATTCGATTCTGGCTCGTCTTAAACCCTGTTCCCCCACCTTCTACCCGGAAATAGGTTACGTTTTCCGCCGAGTCGCTTTTGGTATTTCCTGCGTTGCCTTTCGGAGCCGTGGATTCGGCCTCCTCTGTCGATCCAGCAGGCCCTCCCTTGGGTTTATTCTTACCGCCTCCTGCGGTCTTAATCGTCGGAGCCATACCAGACACAGACATCGCCAAGCCTTCAACAGCAGCCATCGCCATTTCGTGGCTGATGCCAAGCGTTTGGACCAGTGTGTCCGCAATCGCAGCGACTGAATGTCCAGCGGTGATGCCCGCCAGCATATTCTGGAACCCGTGATTTTCCGCGATCAGCAGATCGAACATCTTGGCTGCTTCGGGCGATGCCGAGGCTGCCAGGTCTTTCAATTTTTGAGTTTTTGCCTCCGCCTCTGCAACAATCCTTGAAAGACCTTCGCAGCTACCAGAATTAGACGCACATTGAGCAACTGCCTCGATGTCTTGCTTCTGGCTCAGAGCGTGATATTCGGCGTACTTCGTATTCGCGCACGCAGCGTCATTGCCACAGGCGGACAAATCGTGCGCCGCTCGCTCGAGGTCAGAATGCGAGAGGTAATTGTATTGGGTCGCAGTAGCCGCGATATTTGCTGCTATGTTTGGGTCTGTGTCGGCAATCACGGCGGAGAGCACTGCGATCAGTTGCGACATCGCCAATAGATTAGCTTTGGCCTGATCGGCTCCCGGCATGTTTGGGTCGTAATTTTCCGGCAGTATCAGGTCCGCAAGATACTGAACCAGTGCTTCGTTGGCGCCTCCAGCCAACGCGCCTGTCTTGAAGTCCCCGCCCAAGGCCATTGACTTCAACCCGCCCACCAATGCATGGGCTGCAATCTTCGTTGGACTGCCTTCCACCAGGTTAAGGTTACCAACCTTATTGGCGGCGATAGCTCCGCCAATATCGATTACAGCTCCTAATAGATTGTTGACGAAATTGTCGCCCAGGCTTCCGCCCTGCAATGCGGTTTGAGCCAACGTATCAGCGCTGGTTTTGAGAATTACTTGGCCTGCACTGTTCCAGTCAAAACCAAGTTCTGTTGGGTTATAACCCAGACCATTCCCAATGCCGCCCAACATCCCGGAGAGCACATACCCCTGAAGATTTTCGCTGCTGAAAACGTCCTTGAGAACTGAGCCCAGATCGCCTTTGTTGCTGATGGCGCTGTTTGCAGCGGTAGTTTCGACTGCGATCAACACAGCGTTGGCGAAGCCCGCAGAGAACGTGCCAGCAGTTGCGCCTATCAATCCTGCGCCTGCCCCCCCGGTGACTGCAGCTAGCAGGATAGCCAAGGCCAGTTGAGCGGCGACACCAAGTCCAGATGTCGAGTATTTGAAACTCTTGTGAATTTCTTCGACACGACGCCAGTCAACATCGCCACGTAACTCTGCTTCCTTTAGCCAAGCCAGTTTTGGGTCGGCCGCTACCATGGTGTCGATTGTCTGACTTACACTTTTCTCATCGATTTGCTTGATATCGATTTTGAGGCCGTCAACTGCCTTGATCACTAGCTTTCCGTTAGCAATCAGCTCGCTCTGACGTAGCGTTTCGTCGGTATTGCCTTTTCCTTTCGCAGAGTTCCAACCCGCATTGCTGTTGCTTTTGGTATGAGTTTCGTCATGCAGGTCTTTTACCGCTTCAAAAGTGATAGCGCCGCCGCTGTCGAGCGTGAGGTCGTTGCCACTTTCCAATTTTGCAACCTGATAGCGCTGATCCCCACCACTCTTGAGCGTCAGATCACCTCCACTTGTGATCTCACTCCCGATGTAGTTGATGTCGGTGACTTCATCATGCTTAGTCTTGAGGCTGCCGAACTTGCCCTTTTTCTTCATGTCGTAGAGCGAGTAATCACTGTCTTGCTTGGCCAAGACTTCCAGGTTATCGCCCGCCACTAAATACACCTCATCCCCCGCCGTGACCCGGCTGGAAATCACACTCAGGTCCTTGCCCGCATCCAGCCTGACGTCGCCGCCTGCAGTAATGCCGGACATGACCTGGGTGACATGATCTTCCTGACGTGTTTCTTTCTTGTTTTTTGAGTTCGAATGTTCCTCGTCTGCAGCCGAAGTGATGACCAGATTCCCAGTCGCCTTCATCGATACATCGCGCTTGACATCGATTTCGCTGGCGATAGTGTTGATATCGCGTTTGGCATCCGCTTTGAAATCAAGCCCCGCATCAATATCGGCGCCCAGTTGCGTGACGCTGCTGACGGCTCCTCTCCAGCCAAGCGATGCGCTGTTGTCGATCTGCACCGCCGCCACGTTAACGTCGCGACCGGCACTCAACGCCATGTCCTGACCGCTTTTCAAAACACCACCGATGACGTTGATGTCCTTGGCTGCTTTGATGGTCAGGTCGTTGGCAGCTTCGATCCGTGCGGCGTTATCGGCGTAATCCGTATGCTGGGTGACGGAGCCGTATTTGTCGTCCACCGAGGTGATGGTCCGTTCGTTGATCACATCGCCCATGCGCGTGGTCAGGCTGACGTCCTTGCCGGCGATAATCCCACCCGCCTTGTTAACGATGTTGTTGATTGCCAGCAGATCCAGACGATTGCCCGCCTCGATCGAGCCACTGTTGACCAAGTCTTTGCCGGCTGTGGCGGACAGATTATTCGTCGCCTTCAACGTACCGACGTTATCGAGATTCTCCCCGGCGATCAGCGTCACATCGTTACCGGCAATCAGCGCCCCGGTAGGACCCAGTCGACCATTGGCCTGCGCCAGATACACCACCGGCACCAGCACTTTCTCGCCGTTCACTTCATGCTCTTCGAGCCAGACAATATCGTGCGTCAGCGCGGCGACTTGCTGCGATGTGAGGCCGACGCCGACCGACAGGTTGAGCGCGTCCTTGCTGGCGATGGCGTTGTTCATCAGGTACTTGAACATGCCCTCGTTGGAGGTCTGGCCGTCGAGGAAAGCCTGGCCGGTGCGTGCGGTGACGGCTTGCTGGATCAGGCGTTGTTCGTAGAGGCCGTCGCCTAGGCGCTTGGCGCTTTGGTCTGGGTCGAAGCCGAGTTTTTCCAACAGGTAATCGGAGCTCATGAACGACTTGAGCTCGATCAGCACCGGGTTGGTTTCGATCAGGTATTTGTGCGGGTTGGACGGTGCCGTGGTGTCTGGCAGGCCGGTGACACGGGTGACCGGGCGGGTGTCGATCGACTCCTTCATGTCGTTGCCACGACTTGGCATGCCCGATCCGTCGCTGCCCTCGGGCACCTTGACATCGACCGTACTGGCGACGGCCTGAACCATGCTTGGGTTGCGGTGGAAGGTATCGACGGCGCGCGTGCTGTCGGACACCGGGGCAGGGGCATCGATGAACAGATTGCGCGGCCCGCCACTGGTCGCTGCGACCAGATGGTCCTTGGCATTTACCGCAACATTACCGACCGTCCACGTTGGTGCTGGCCCAGTATTGCTGGCTGCGGTGCTGCTGGAGCCCTGCCCGCTCAGGCGGAACAGACCGTTCTCACCCGTCGGCAGGGAGAAGCCAGGCAGGCTCAGCGGATTGACCTGTTGCTGGGCAAGATCCGGTGGCAACTGACTGTTGATGCGCACGACAACAGTGCCGCTGTTGCCGACGTTGGTATTGGCGACTTTATTGGTGCCACCGTTAGCGCTGTAGTCTTGATGAATGACGCTGTTGGCGATTTCCTGGGTGGCGGTTATCGAGACATTACCGCCGGCCTGAATCACTGCATTGCGAGAGTTCGCGACGTCGGTAGCACCGGTACTGTTTACGGGCTTCTCGACAGCGACGCCTTGTTGGTAAGGCGCCAGCTCACTCGGTATCGCCATCAGATTATTCGGGTCGTACAACGACGGCGTTGAAGTCTCAAAGCCCGCGCTGTATCCGGACATCGCCCGGCCATATTTGCGACTACCGACGTTTTCGCCCGTCTCGGCATCAACGATGACGATGCCATTGCCGACGGTTTTGGCGATCGCTTTCCGGATCAAGCCTTCCGGCGCGATAACGTAGTACACAAACGGGAAATCGGGGTTATTGCGCTGGTTGTACGGCAGAATCACGTTGGCCATGAATTGCGCCGTGGTGCCTGTGCCCATCTCGAAGTTGTACTGACGCGTGACTTCAACGGTTCCGCTCTTCGCACCGATGTTCTTCAGACTATCGGCGATGATGTTGATGTTGCCGCCCGCCGCGACCGTACTTTTGCTGTTGAGGAATGTGCCGCCCTGGAAGGTGAAATCCTTGCCGACGTTGAACATCGCCGAGGCGCTGCTATCTGTGTCGAAGAATTGATAAGTTTCACGGGTGGCGAGGAAGTTGTTGAAGGTGCCCCCGACGCAGTCACCGCAACTGGCGGCGATCAAGCCCGAGATCAGCTTGCGTTCAACCGACGCTGTCGGCCCTTCCGTACGGTTCTCAAACACATCCGCGTTCATCGTAAAACCGCGCCCGCTCTCCATCGAGCCGGAAATGTTGTACACCCCCGCTGCCCGTGCGGCGCCGCCATACCCGCCCATTACCACATCGCCCAGGCCGTAGAAATCACCGTGCTGGTTGGTCAGCGTCCCGACGCCAAGCGTCATGTTGTTACCGCTGAAAATCAGCCCACGGTCATTGAGCAGCGAAGGCGTGTTGATGATGAGGTTCTGTGCCGCACCGAGGGTGCCGTAGTTGGCAACACCGCCCGCATTGATGGTCAGGTCTTCGCTGGAGGTCATGCGCCCGGCGTTGGTGAGCTGTCCGCCGATATTGACGGTCGACGTCGCGCCTACCGCAAAGCTGCCGCCCGCCGCGACGTTCATCTGCGCGGCAGAAACGTAAGCGCCGCGCTGACTGGTCAAGCGGCCAGTGCCGGAATAGGTCCCGCCGATTTGCAGATCAAGGAGGCCGTCACTGGCGATCAGCCCATCGTTGCTCCAGTTACCGCCACGGATCTGCAGCGAGTCCGAAGCCAGCAATTTGCCGCTCGCGGTCTGGCTGAACTGCCCGACATTGACGTTCAGGCGACCGGCCTGAATGACGTTGGAGTTACTCCAGCTGTCAGCGTTGAGTTCCAGCAGTCCGCCGGTGACGATGCTGCCGCCAGCGCCGACGACATTGGCCGTGGAGATGTCGAACTTGCCGCGTCCGACATGGTTGAGTTGCCCGCCGGAGTTGAGGAAGCTGCCGACTGCGAGGGTCATGTCAACGTTGGCCGTTTCCAGCACGCCGTTGCGGTTGTCGAGCAGACCGCCGAGCTGGAACAGGGTCTTGCCAGCGTTGCCCAGCGAACGCAAACGACCGTTCTGGTTGTCGACGCTGGCCGCTTTTACGTTCAGTTGGGTTTCGCTTTCGATGACGCCCGTGCCGTTGCGCAACGCGCCGGTCAGGCCGAAGTCAATGCGATTCGCGGCAATCTGGCCGCTGGCGTTTTCCAGATTCGAGCCGGTGACACCGAGCAATCCCTTCGCATACAGCACGCCGCTGCTGTTATCCAGCGCGGTGGTGGTAATGCTGCTGTCAGCCGACTGGGCGGAAATGCGCCCGCCATTGTTGTTCAGGCCAGCGAGTGCGGTCAGGGTCACAGCCTGCGCCTGGATGATGCCGCCCTGACGATTGTTATTCAGGTCAAAACCGTTGCGCAGCACGCCGACGGTGCGTGCTTCCAGTGCACCTTTGATGCTGGAAAGAATGCCGCCACGGTTGTCGATGTTGGCCGCTTTGACGAAGACCTTGCCGTTCTGCGCGATGACCTTGCCGCTCTGGTTGTCGAAGTCAGCGCCGATGTCCAGGGTCAACGCGCCTTCGCTCTGGATCGAACCTTTGCCGTTGCCCAGGCTGGCGGCGCTCAGTTCTACGCCAGCGTTCTGGCTGTAGATCAGACCGTCAGCGCTGTTATTGACGGCGCTCGTTGCGCTGATCTGCAACTGATCGTTGGCCGCGACCGTGCCCTTGTTGCTGTTGTCCAGCGAACCGGTACGCACCTCGAGGGTTTTTTGGCTGGCGATCTGGCCGTTCTGGTTGCGCAGGTCGGTGACGCCCTTGAGCAACATCGCGCCGCTGCTCGCCAGCTTGCCAGCGTTATTGTTCAGCTCGCCGCTCAGGCCGAGAGTGATTGCGTCGTTGCTGGCGATCTGTCCGCCAGTGTTGTCCAGACGCGAGGCGGTTGCGGTGAAAGCCTGTTCGGCATTGACTGAACCGCTGGCATTGGTGAACGCGGTGCTGACCACATCGAGTGCCGCGCCGCTGGAAATCAGGCCCTGGTTGTTATTCAGCGCACCGCCCAGTGTCAGGGTCTGCACTGCGCCACTGCTGAGATTGCCCTTGTTGCTGTTGTCGAGACTGCCTGCTTTGACGGTCAGGCCTCCCTGAGCAACCAGCGCGCCGCTGCCACTGTTGAGCAGCGCGTCCTTGAGGTCGACCGAGACGTCGGCGAACTTGCTGGAGAGCGTACCGCTGTTGCGGTTGTCGAGGCTGTCGGCGTTGACGGTGAGTCCCTGCCAGCCGGAGATCAGGCCTTTCTGGTTGATCAATTCGGTGCCACGCAACAGCAGTTTTTCGCCGCTGATGATCTTGCCGGAAGTGTTGTTGAGCGCTTGAGCGATGAGATCGAAACCGAGGTTGCTGGAGATCTCGCCGCTCTGGTTATTCACATCACGCAGGCGTTTGAGCGTCAGTGGTCCTTGGGCAGTGAGCAAGCCGCGCTGGTTGTCGAGACCACCATTGGCAAGGTCGAGGGTCACGGCCTTGTCGCCCAGCAGGCGTCCGCCGTTCTGGGTCAGGGACGTCAGTTTCAAGTCCATGTCACCGCCGGCGGAGACTTCGCCGTCTTCGCTGGAATCCAGCCCGGTGGCGGTCAGGGTCAGGTTGCCCTGGCTGTTGATCAAACCACTGTCGCGGTTGTTCAACTCGGCACTGTTGATCTCGAGCGACTGCGCCGCGCTGATCAAGCCTTTGGCATCGTTGCGCAGCAAACCGTCCACGGTCAGATCGAGGTCGCCACGGCTGACCAGGTTACCGCCGCCGTTGTTCAGGCCTGCCGCGTGGGCGTCGATGGCCGCTGCGCCGATCATGCCTTTGACGTTGTCCAGTGCTGCCGCGATGCGCAGGGTCAGGCCCTGATTGCTCAAAAGCTTGCCGTTGCTGTTATCCAGATTTTGCGCAGTGAGGGTAAGCGCCTCGGCGCTGGAAATCGTGCCGCCCTGGTTGTTGACGCCATTGAGTTGCTTGAGCAGCAACGAGCCCGGGGCGTTGATCAAACCGCCGATGTTGTTCAACTGGCCGTGGTTCACGTCCAGGCTCAGTTGCGTGTTGCTGAACAGCTTGCCGCCCTGTTGATCGAAGCCGCTGACCGAAGCCGTCAGCGCGTTTTGACTACCAATACTGCCGTCGCCGCCGTTGGTGACCTGACCCGCCGTGAGGTTCAGGGTGTCGGCACTGCTGAGTCGACCGTTGCTGTTATCGAAGGCGCCGGTGGTCACGGTGACCGCGCCTTTACCGCTGAGCGTGCCCTTCTGGCGGTTATCGAGGCTGGCGCTGTTCAGTACCAGCACGCCGTCGGTGACGATCTGGCCACCCTGGTTGTCGACGCTGGCCTCGCTGTCCAGCGTCAGGTCCGCAGCACTGGACAGGCTACCTTTGACGTTGGTCAGTTGCGCGCTGTTGACCGTCAGCGTGCCTTCGCTGCTGACCTTGCCCGAGCTGTTGTCAACGGCGCCGGTGAGGTTCAGCGACATGCCTAGCTGGCTGAGCAATTCGCCGCCGTCGTTGGCCAGCGAGCGCCCTTGCAGGGTGAACTGGGCGCCCGCATTGATCAGCCCTTTGCTGCGGTTGAACACATCGTCGACAGTCAGGGTCAGGCCGTTGCCGCTGAAGATCTTGCCGCCGTCGCTGTTGTCGAGTTTTTTGCCAGTGACCAGCAAATCGCCGTTGCTGCTGATTTCGCCGCCACGGTTGTCCAGGTCAGCGACGGTCAGGGTCATGTCCTTGCTCGAGCCGAGCAAACCATTGTGCTGATTATCAAGTTGATCGGCCTGCAGTTTGAGCACGCCGGTGGCAATCAGTTGACCCTTCTGATTGTTGACGGTTTTTGCCTGCACGTCGGCATCGGCCTTGCCAGCGATGTTGCCTTCACGGTTGACCAGTTCATCAGCGTTGACGGTCAGTTGGCCGTCAGCGATGACCGTACCGAGCTGGTTATCCAGGGTCTTGTCGACAGTCAGCAACAACTCACCGCGACTGCTGATCAAGCCTTCATGGTTGTCGAGGCTGGCGCTGTGGCTGTCGAGCGAGGCGCCGGAGATGACGCCTTTGAGGTTGTTCAATGCCGCTGCGATGCGCAACGTCAAGCCCTGTTGGCTGAGCAGTTTGCCGTTGCTGTTGTCCAGCTCTTGCGCAGCGAGCGCGAAGGCTTGCTGGCTGGAAATCTCCCCGCCCTGGTTGTTCACGCCATTGAGGTTTTTCAGCAACAGCGTGCCGGGTGCATTGATCAAACCGTTCTGGTTGTTCAACTGACCGTGGTTCAGATCGAGCGTCAGGTCCGCCTTGCTGAACAGTTCACCGCCCTGCTGATCGAGCCCGCTGAGCAAAACATCCAGCGCCTGCTGACTGGCGATGCGGCCAGCAGCGTTATTGACTTGGCCGGCCTTGAGCGTCAGTGCCGCACCGCTGGTGAGTTTGCCGCCATCGCTGTTGTTGAATGCTCCGGTCTCGACCCGGCTACTGCCTTGACCGTAAATCACACCTTTGCGACTGTTATCCAGACTGCCGCTGTTGACGGTCAGCGCGCGGTCGGTATTGATCGAACCGGCCTGATTGAGCAACGCGCCAGTGTTGGTCAGCTTCAGATCGCCGCCACTGCCGAGACTGCCGTTGCTGTTGTCGATGCGTGCGGCATTGATGGTCAGCGTGCCGTCGCTGTTGATCACGCCAAGAGAATTGCTCAGCGCATCATCGAGGGTAATCACCAGACCGTTGAGGCTGTTGAGCGTGCCGCCGCTGTTATCGAACGCGGTGCCGGTGATCGTCGCCGCGCCTTTGGTCGCGGCGATCAAGCCCTTGCTCTGGTTGATCAGTTTGCCGACGTTCAGCCCGAGATCGCTGCCGGAAAGAATCTTGCCGCCGTTGCTGTTGTCCAGGCGCAGTCCTTTGACGTTCATCAGCAAGCTGCTGGAGATTTCGCCGCTGCGGTTGTCGACGTCATCCACCGCCAGGGTCAGCGCTTGGGTGGTGCCGACCAGTCCGCCGTTACGATTGTCGAGGGTCTTGCCGCTGAGGCTCAGATTGCCTTGCGCGACCAGTTCGCCGCCCTGTTGCTGCAGCAGGCCGATCGTGGCCAGCAAATCGCCCTGGCTGGCGATCCGCCCGGCAGCGTTTTGAATCTCTGCGGCGGTCAGGTTGACCGCGCCGGCTGCGCTGAGCAGACCACCGCTGTTGTCCAGTCGAGTGCCCACATAAGTCAGGCCTTGCTTGCCGCTGATCACACCTTTTTCGCGGTTATCCAGTTGCGCGACGTTCAGGTTCAGTTGCTGGTCCGCCTGGATCACACCGCCCCGGTTGTCGACCGCGTCGCCGCGCACGGCCAGCGTGTTTTTACCGATGACTTTGCCGTCGCTGTTGAGCAGCGTGCCGGCCTGCAGATCAAGGGCGCCTTTGGCCGAGATGTCACCTTTGTCGCGGTTGTCGAGGGTGCCACTGATGCGCGCCGTCAGGCTGCCATCGCTGACCACCGCACCGGCCTCGCGGTTATCCAGGCTCGCGGCTTTGAGATTGACCAAGCGCCCCGAACCAAGAACGCCATCACGGTTGTCCAGCGCCCCGCTCAGGTCGATGTTGAGGCCCAGATCACCGAGCATCTGCCCGCTGCGGTTATTGAGCATGCCGCCGCTGACGCTGATGTTTTGCGCGCTGAGCGTGCCGCTTTGATTGTTCAGAATCTGCGTTGCGTTGACCGTCAGGTTGCGGCTGGCGGTGAGGTCTTTGCCGCTGTTGTTGATGGCCTGTGCGCTCAGGCTCAGATCACCGCTGTTGTTACGGCTGCCGTCTGCGTTGACGCCAGCTTCAATGGCGCCGGCATTGGTCAGTTGTCCGCCAGCGCTGAGCACCACGCTGTCACGGGCAGCGAAGGTCTGGCGGTTGGTCAGGTTGCCTTGGGTCTGTACGTTGAGCGACGTGCCGGCGTAGACCGGAGCTTGCGCGTCGAGGCTGGCGGCTTTGACGTTGACCGCGCCGGTAGCCGAGGTGTCGGCCAGGCTCAACTGGCCATTGGCATCGAGCTGAATATCGCCGCCGCTGGCGATCAGTTTGCCGTCGAGTTTCACCCCCACCCCGGCCTCGGTGCCGACCAGTTTGATCGCCCCGGCGTACATGCCGCCGAGGGCCGAGGAGTCGATGGCCAGTTGCGGTTTGGCGCTGCCGTCGTCGGTGCGGGCGGTGGCGTTGAGGGTGTCGGCGTTGACGTCGTTGCGACCGGCGACGATGGTCAGGTTCTGCGCTTGAATCTGCGCATTGATCTTTGCGCTGCGGGTAATGATCTCGAAGCGGTCGATGTTGGTCGCATTGATGCCCGCGCCTTCAACGGCAACGCTGCCCTGATCGACCTGAAAGCGATCCAGACGGCCGTTTTCCAGCACTGGTTTACCGGTAGTCAGCGTCACCCGTGGCGCGTTGATGAAACCGCAGCCATTGCAGGTAATGCCATACGGGTTGGCGACAATCACCCGCGCCGACTGCCCGGCCACTTCGGTGTAACCGCGCAACTGGCTAGGGTTGCCACTGATGACTTCGTTAAGAATCGCCTGCGCCGAACCGCTGTTTTTCAGGTTCGGGTTGCCGATGACGTGCCCGGCCAACTGGGTATTCGCGGTTTGCGTTGCGCCGTTGTTGAGGATGACACCCTGCGCACCGACGTTGTAATCGTGGAACTGGTTGTGCGACAAACCGCTGCCGTTGGGCGTGGCGATGTTGATGATCGGCACACCATTGCCAGCGCGATCCAGCGTGGTGTTTGGGTTGGCGACGACGATGCCGTCCGCCTGCGCCCACATCGGTTGCCAGAACATGACATTCGCCAGCAGGAAGGCCAGACCACGCTTGGGCATGCCGAGGAACAACTCACGGTTTTTTTCGACCGCACTCGGCTGATCTGCGAGGAAGGCAAACTGACGAACGTCCAATTCAATAATCTCAATAACAGCTGTTTAGATAAAAAAGTCCAGACGGAAATAGATCGGCGCTTCACGCTCGGTCAGCGCGTCCGGTCGTTCCAGGGAATGCGCGAAAGTCACGCTGGCGGCCACATGCTGACCGCGGGCGAACAGCTCCAGCGAGTTGCTCGACATGCGCCCGTGCTGATCGCCGTTGTAGCGATCGTTCTGGATCACGCCCTGGTCGTAACCGAGGCTGGTGCCGTATTCGGCGAACACCGGTTGCAGCCATTCGGCAGTCACCGGACGGCTCCAGCGCAGGTCGTTGCGCCAGTAACCGCCGCTGTCGCCGGACAGCGACTGGTCCTTGTAGCCACGGATCGACGCCGAGCCGCCGAGGCTGGTGCGCTGTGGGCTGAACAGTACGTCTTCGCTGCGCTGGCCGGTCATCAGGCTGCTGAAGCTGAAGGACTCACCGAGCAATTTGAACGGCTGCAAATAGCTCAGGGTTGCGCTGTATTTGCGGTAGCGTGCGTCCGGTTCGCCGGGGCCGGGATCGTGACTGCCCTGCGCATCGAAAGCACCGATGCCCTCCTGCATGCCAGCGTCGAAGTTGACGAATGCGCTGCCGATTCGACGGCCATGGTTAAAGCCGAACTGCGCTTCGCTGATGCGATTGCTGCTCAGTTTGAGCTTGCTGTCTTCGATGAAGTTGTTGGTGCGCAGGTACGAAAGGCCCGCACTGAGGGAGGTCTTGCTCACCGAGTCGCGATGGATCACGCGCTCGGCGCGCAGCTGATGGTTTTCGCTGTCGCCGGTCTGCTTGAAGTTGTAGCCGTTGGCGGCGATCTGCGAGCGGTACTCGCTCTGGCTGTAGGTGTAACTGAACGTCCACCAGCCCCACGGCAGACTGTAATTGAGCATGGCGTTGTTGGAAGTGTGCTGGTGGTCGGTCATCGCATCGTGACCGCCGCGCAGGCTCAGCTGGTCGGCCAGACCCAGCGGGCTGTCCCAGTCGAACGATGTGCCCCACTGCTGCTCGCCAGTGCTGCGCTGGCCATCGTTGCTGCGCGAAAGGCCGGCGCGCCATGGCTTTTGCGGCGTGTTAGTGACGCGCACCTCACTGCCGCCGACATTCTGCCCCGGCGCCAGCTCCATTTTGGCCTGATTGGACGGCAGGCGATTGAGCTGATCGACCATTTGCTCGATCTCGCGCAGGTTGACCAGTTCACCGCTTTTGCCGGGAAAAGCCATGGCCAATTCGCGATCCGAGAGCCGGCTGTTTTCCGCGCCTTTCATGCCTTCGAGTTTGCCTTCGACCACCAGCACTTTCAGGTGCCCGGCGGACAGATCCTGTTGCGGCAGATAAGCGCGACTGGTGACCAGACCTTTTTCGATGTAGTGATCGGTGATGACTTTCAGCAACTCGTTGAGCTGCGGCACGCCGAGGCATTCGCCGATATAGGGTTTGAGCAGGCGCGCCTTGTCGCGCTCCGACAGGCTGTCTGCACCTTTGAGTTCGATGTCCTTGATGGTGAAGCAGCGAGTATCGACGGGTGCTGTCGGCTGTGCGGGCCTGGCGTCTTTGCCGGGCAGGTCCTTGAGTTCTTCGAGGCGCCGTTGCTGCTCTTCGAGCAAACGGTTCTGGCGTTCGCGGATCAGGTCGGTTTCACCGGGAGTGGGCGCAGCCCAGGCAGATTCAAGCGGAGAGAGGCAGAGCAACGCCAAGCACAACCGCGCCGTGAAGGCGGGTGAAAACATGTTCGATCCCTCGACACAAAAAGTGACATCAAAATAGTGGCGCGATATTAGATGGCCATCATTTTGACGTCAAACTTACGTTTGTTCCGCTGATCGGGATTTGCCGCGCTTTCATACGGGTGAAACCAGCACCTGCGTACAAGTGGCGGGCGCACTTTGCGCGGATAGTGGCCGTTGCCCATTCGGCATCTATTCTTGCCACACACGACCACAAGGAGTTTGCATGAGCACCTTCAAGACCCAAGACGGCACCGAGATCTATTACAAGGACTGGGGCAGCGGCAAGCCCGTGCTGTTCAGCCACGGCTGGCCGCTGGATGCCGACATGTG
>Ga0265797_10005215_pt1 | contig 19116 bp, 21 predicted proteins | sample P2T30metagenome_FD_192433 | JGI IMG/M metagenome (GOLD analysis project Ga0265797, IMG submission 192433) | Plant litter microbial communities from East Loma Ridge, Irvine, California - P2 T30 | ecosystem: Environmental > Terrestrial > Plant litter > Unclassified | place: USA: California... | reverse complement strand
TTTGCCACCGGGGCAAGACTCTGTCGAACCGATCCAGGCACAAGCATCCGTCGCTGGCGCCAATGTTTGTCGGCATACTATCAGAGGTGATGCAGAGGTGATGCCTGAACAATCCGTTCGTCCGCGAAGCATTGCCCTGATTCGGATGATTGGTACGTTTTCGTCTCGCAACATCCATCCAGTCCTGTCGGTCGTACAAGTATTGAACAGTGGCTTCCCAACCACCCCGTCGTGCATGGCACCCACTCGTATTCATCTGTGTTTGATGGCAGTAACACAGCCCGTTTGAAGGATCGCCCGGGTAAAGTCGAGTTCGGGTGCTCGAAGCCAGAACATCAGCCCACCAGCTCTCTCAGCCGGAATCGAGGCCCGTGGGCCGAAATTGCCCAAAGATCCCATGGAAGGAAAATGGAAGCGTGGCGTGCCTCTTTCTTTATTAGCGATCGTACCTAGGTAGCCATCGCGTCACCTACGCGATTCTTGTTCCCGGTGCCGACATGATCATCACCTTGGTGCCTGCGCCTGACCTTGCGACTGCGTCACTAGGATTGCCTGGCGTCTCTCCTCGGCTTCACGCATCAACTCGGCGCACAGCCGGATACTCGGCGCCAGATGCGCCATGCGCTCGATTTCAGCTACCACCTCGGCGATGATGACGTTCATCTGGTGCACCGGTGGAAGCAATGCCGCAAGAGAGGAGCTCAGTGTGGCACCCATGATGAGTAGCGTTTGCGATACGATGCTCAGGGCACCCTGCCATAGGTACGGGATGTGACCGTCATGGTGTGCAGTGATGTACTCCAGCTGTCGAATGCAGGCTTCGAGGCATTTCCTGCAAGCGTCTTGCACGCCAGGCTCTTGGGCACACGACTCGTCTGCCAACACGGCGAGAATGTATGGGCGGTAGATGATAGTTCGGCAGGCGAAGTAGCGGAGGCGGAGAACGGTCTGCACCTGGTTTTGGGCAGGAAGTCGCTCGCGTGGGAACTTTACGGGCGATGGAAGGTTCTCGTACCATTGAGTTAGCTGGAAGTCGAGCTCCGTAGTTACAGGGTCGAGCGATGAGGTGAGACCGTTGGCGCCGCGAGTGCTGCGCTCCGTCGTGTAGATCAGATGTGAGACTCGATTGAGAAGACGGCGAAGGGCGATTTCTGCAAGGAAGTACCAGAGCTCGTCCGATCCAGGGGGCTCCTCCGCCGAAGTCCTAGATGCGTCATAAGGGAAGGGTCGTGGCAAGCGCATACTTTCCTCAAACTGGATGATGCCAGAATGTGGAAGGTCCATCTCAGCCAAAAGGTCCGATTCGATCATTAAAGTGTTCCAGTACAAACGCTCGCTCAGTTCGCGTAGTTGTGGTGGTATTGCATGCTGAGAAGAGAGCAACAGTTGCACTTTCATGCTGGTATTGTGGAGAAGATTCCATGCCTCTAACGGGCGGACCAAGTAGAGTAGATATGCAGAGGCAAGAATATGGCATTGGGTGCTCATAACATCGTTGCGAGTGAGGAGACCAGGTAGCAAATTCCATGCTGCTGCAAAGTAAGGTAGACCGGGTGGTAGCTGATCAACCGGCACGCGGGATATGCTCAAGCCGGAGTGCGCTGCTTGACCAAGAGCAAGGACCAGCAAGACGATACAGCTGTCTGGGAGAGATCGGCATCCAGAAGCCATCGCATTGTGGTAATAGTTGTACCAAGTCGCCGGATCCACGCATGCATACCAGACATTGACTCGCTGGAAGAATGCCTGCGCATATGCATGAGCTGCAGAGAAGTCCAGAGAGTATCTGCCCATTTCAAGCGGCGGACGAGCCATTTCAAGCTGTAGAAGAGTCTGGGGATCACATGGCAGAGACACGAGATCCTGAATGATGGGCCATTGAAGCAGATTCAGTGCCGGCGTAGTATGAGTCTTCGGCATAGTCGAGATGTTCGTCTGGTAGGTGCCCATTTCACTAGACGGCGGCAAAGAGTTCACCGGCGCACTCGTAGTACTCATACGCTTGATGTGCATATCCTCTGAAGCCGTGTTACTAGTTGCCGGAGATATTGGACCAGCAGGCGCGCTCGAGGTCGTTGAGCCATTCATACCAGATTGCAAGAGGCCCTCAATGCGTGCCAGGCGCTCCAGTATGAGCTTGTCTCCAGCGTCAAGCTTGATGCCCGGCTCACGGTACACGCAGTCGGCGTGGAGCTCAGTGCACAGCCGACATTTCGGCCTTCCGCCGTCGCATCGTGATTTCCGACTCCGACAAATCTCGCACGCAATGGTGGCGCGGCGGCGAGGGTAGTCCAGAGGATCAGCAGGGAACCTTAACGTCTTCCCGTCGGCCGACTCGGGGCCCTTGAAGTCGGTAGCCATGATTTCGTCCATGATATCAACGCGGACTGGAGCTTTGTCGTAGTCGGAACGCGACCTCTTCAATCCTGGTCTTTCGGCGATGGTGGTCGGAGTCGAGTCTGAGCGACCGTTGCGCGAACCTTCGTCAGCAGAAGTAGGCTCCATGGTCATAGTTCTCTCCAGGTGGAGGGCACTGGTAGAGTTGAAGAACCGAGGACTACGGATCTCTTCTACGACCGGTTCAAGCTATAAGAGCGTAGTCGGCGCGTCCCGGTTATGCAACAATCGATTTAGGCTTGCGCCTGGACAGAACGGCACGATGATGGACTGGGGAAAGATGTGCCACCGGATCGTAAGTCCATCAATCGTATATTAGCTGACAGCCTTCAGACTCACAGGGTCTTCGAGACAATTGGAGGAGGAGGAAGGGCAGGGGTGTTCTGCCGTCGGCTGGCGACGTGTAAGCCACCTTTGTCGCTTGCAGCCGCCGGTTAGCCATGGCACTGCACCTCCCCCGCAGAAAGGATTTATTGGAGGACTGGAGAAATTAATTGGCGAGGGCGAGAAGCATTTGGCGAGCTTTGTGATGAGAGCTGCCTTATGAGAGGAGGCTGCCACGCGGTTGAAGAGTTGTCAGTGGTACAAGATGACAGCCGACATGCACAGACTATAGTAGTCTAGACGCTTGGTGCTGTACCCAAGCATATCACTGGCAAGCTAGGGACTCTTGCATCAAGCACGAGGTTCCATGCGAGGCCTTCTTCTGGGTCTGCTTGATCTGGGTGGAGTTCTCGCCTTGGTTGTACAGGAAGAGGTACATGTACTGGACACGTGCTGCTGCAACGTGTAACGTCTCCCCCGGCCTTCCCAAGTGCCTGGAAGTCTGGAAGTCTTGGATATCTCGACGGTGGCAAAAGGGTAATGTAGTCCAGGACAGCAAAGCACTCAACCGTGAGCGCCTAGTATCCCATGTTGTCCAGACACTCACTGATATGAAAGACCATACAAGGCTTTGAGACTCGACTCCCATCTGACGGTGAATTACCAGAAGTTGCTAGACGTATGTTGAATTAACCGCGAGTGACTGATGTGGATTTGGTGAGCAAATGTATTCACCAAGACATAGTCAACTCCTGTGAGGTGTGAATTCTGTTTCTTTCCTCGTTGGAGTGAAGTGAAGTCGATTTGGCTTCTTCTCGGAGGAAAATGTAATTCGTTCTCGTCTCTGCTGGTGGAAGTCACGTCCGCGCCACCAACCACCGATGACTCCACGCGAACTTTTGCCTGCCAACTCGAAAATCACCCCTCATGAGAACGCACCAACACACCACCACATTCACATTTTACCGCTAAAATGCCTCCAAAATCTGGCAAAAAAGGTGGCGCTGCCGACAAGGGCAAAAATGCTGGCGAGGAAGAGCGCCCCGATCCCCTTCAGGCACTCGTACGTCTATCCCTCCCCAAAACAAAAAAACCCCGCTCGAGTCATGCGTCGATATGATTGAAATACACCCGTGATCTGACCCGAAATCACTATAGATCCTGGCAGACTCCTTTGAGAACAAGTTCGAGCCTTTCACTCTTGAGAAGCCACGATGCCTCTTGCCGCTAGCGAACACGCCACTCATCGAGTACACGCTCGAGTTCCTAGCCAATGCTGGCGTCGAGCAGGTCTTCATCTGCTGTGGCAACCACACAGAGCAGGTCGAGGCGTATGTCACAGCAAGCAAGTGGACACGCGCGACTTCACCTTTTAGCGTTGAAATCGTGCGCTCGTCTGCTGCTCATTCTATCGGTGATGCCATGCGCGACATGGACCAGAAAGGCCTGCTGACCGGCGATTTTGTCTGCGTTTACGGCGATGTAGTCGCTAGCGTAGGAATTGAGGATGCCATCCGTGCGCACAAGCAGAGAAGGGAGAAGAGCAAGAACGCGGTCATGACTATGGTCCTGCGCGAGGCGGGCGACCAACACCGTACTAAATCTCACGGCACACGACCTGTGTTTGTCGTGGACCCCAACAAGGACCGCTGTCTGCATTACGAACAGATGCGTCCCGGACAGACACACCCACGACTCAACATTGACGGCGAAATCCTGGCAGAGTGCCCCGAGCTAGAAATTCGGGCGGACTTGATTGACTGCGGAATCGACATCTGCTCGCCAGAGGTTTTGGCCCAATGGAGCGACAACTTTGATTGGCAGCAGCCGCGCCGGGGCTTCTTGCACGGCACTCTGAAGGACCACGAACTGAATGGCATGACGATTCACACACACGTCGCGACCGAGGGCTATGCTGCAAGAGTCAAGAGTTTGCAGATGTACGATGCCGTGAGCAGAGACGTAGTAGGCAGATGGTCGTATCCCCTGAGCCCAGACGCAAACTTGCTTAGGCAGCAGAGCTACGCAGTTGGGAAGAGCGGTGTGTATCGTGAAGAAGGTGTCATCTTGGCAAGGAGTGCAGTGGTCAAGAAGAAGACTGTCTTGGGCAAGGCAACCAGCATCGGAGAGGGAAGTGTCGTCACTAACAGCATCATCGGAAGGAGATGTGTGATTGGACGAAGGGTTAAGATCGACGGCGCCTACATCTGGGACGATGCCAAGATTGGCGACGATACCGTGTTGGAGCGAGCTGTGGTGGCAAACGAGGCAACAATTGGGAAAGGTTGCAAGATCTCACCTGGAGCACTCGTTTCGTACGGCACGAAGATTGCGGACGGCACGACGGTTCAGAGCACAGGGAGGATTACAAGATTCAAGCGCAAGCGAGGCTACGAAGTTGATGAACTTGTCCAGGGACCCGCAGACCCCAAGGTCGTAGGCGAGGGAGGCGAGGGTTTCCACCAAGAGCCGGACTCTGACGACGAAGAGGACTTTGAGAACTTGATCTCACAACTCAAGCTCCACGACAACGCCGACGCAGTCTCTATCTCGACCCTCAATTCCGACGATGAAGAAGACTCCAATTTCGATACCGATTCCCAGACCCGCTCGCACCGCACCGAAAGCTTTGGCTCGATTGTATCAGACGAAAGTGCCGGAGAAGCTGAGGCACGCCGCAGCGCCGCAGACTTCCACCATGAAGCCGCTAGCAGTATCTTCGACTCTCTGCAGCGCGGTGACAGCCCCGACAGCATCCAGCTCGAGCTCAAGGCTCTCACACTTAGTAGCAACGCCGACGGAAAGCAGGTCCGCCGCGCAGTTGCTGTGGCCATGATGAAACGCATCGCATCGCTCGTCGAATCCGGTCTACTGCCACAGAAAGCCGTTACTCAGACAATTTCACCTAATCGACTCCTCGTGGACCGTGCGGTTCTGGACAGAGATCAAGTAGGCAACCCTGAGTCTGTCGAATTCTTGCTCTTTGTTCAAACGGATCTCCTGCATCGGGCCCAGGGTGGCAAGGTATTGCTCTATGTGTGCAATGCACTGGTCAGCCTGGAGATCTTCGAGAGCGAGGCCCTTGAGCAGTGGCTGGACGACGAGAGGAGTGGAGCTAGCGAAGAGCTTATTGAGGTCAAGCGGGAGACGGAGGAGATCATGGGGAGTGACAGTGGTAGCGAGGAGGAGAGCAGTGAAGAGGAAAGTAGCGAGGAGGAAAGCGATGACTAAGCATCTGGACGTTTCGATGTTGAGAAAAACGACAGCGAAGCGGTTTTGATTGTGCGGGAACAGCGCATGTGATAGTTGAACATTCCATTATCACCATACGAAGTATGAAGTAGGTATGTTTTCACCAACCAATCATCATGTCGCGAAACATTCAAACACGTGAATTGTTAGTGAAAGCACGACCGATCGATCCGTGCGCGGCTGCTGCCTCGGCCTTGCCGGATGCGGAAAGATCGACGATTACCTCATCCTGTCTCGTCGACACAAGTCCGTCTGCGCAGCCATCTGACCACCGCATTCATTCACTACTACACACACAAAACACAGTAACTTCGCCTCACCCGTACTTTACACTCACGCAACAACAACAACGACAACAACAACTGGACTTCATTTGAAGCCGGCTTCCTGCAGAACCAGTTCTTCGGATTTGCCGATCACGCAAAGCCTCCACCCGCCTTCGTCACCGCAGGCGGAGGCCTCAAACGCCCATCACGCCTCCACGCCGCGCACCGAAGCGCAAACACGACGATTCTGCGGAGCAAACATCCGCACAGATCCCTGACACTCCCCTGGCTGAGGACCAGCCAACACCAAAGGCGAGCAAGACCGTCCACAACGTAGAGGCTGCCGCTCTGCCGGCGACGCCTCTCAGCAGCGAAGGCAAGATGGACTCTGATATCGAAGACTTCAACAGTGTTGCTAGCAGCGACGCATTTGACGACGTCGGTAGCAGCATCGGCGGAGGTAAGTACTTGCTCGAAGTGATGTGGGCTGGCGGGGTAGAAGACTGACATGAACCAGGCGATTCGGATGTCGAGATTGACGACGACTTTGGGGACGATGCCGCGTTCGAAACACAAGATAAGGATCTGCGGGCCAAAAAGAAGTACTTCGAGGTCGATTATTCGGTGTACAGCCCACAAGACATCCAGGATCAGCAGGACAAGCAGGTAGACGAGGTGGCGGGTCTGCTGGAGCAGCCGAAAACGTCAACGGCGATACTGCTGCGATACTTCCGCTGGAACAAGGAGCGTTTGATCGAACAATACATGGACAACCAAGAGGAAGTGCTCAGCAAGGCGGGCCTTGGACAAGACATGAGCGCGAGCCCGCCTCGCATTGAGACCATGGACGACTTCATGTGCGACATCTGCTGCGAGGATGGCCCAGGGCTAGAGACTTTTGCCATGAAATGCGGGCACAGATTTTGTATCGACTGCTACAGGCAGTATCTGAACCAGAAGATCAAGGAAGAAGGTGAAGCCGCACGGATTAAGTGTCCGGGAGACGGCTGCAACTCGATCGTGGACTCAAAGTCACTTGACTTGCTGGTCACGCCAGATCTTACCGATCGCTATCACGAACTCCTCATGCGCACATACGTGGACGACAAGGAAAATCTTAAGTGGTGTCCTGCCCCGAATTGCGAGTACGCTGTGGAGTGTGGTGTCAAGAAGCGAGATCTCGGCCGTATCGTGCCATCAGTGATGTGCGATAGCAAGCATGGCTTCTGTTTCGGGTGCACGCTCGCAGACCACCAGCCTTGCCCGTGCAGCCTGGTGAAGAAGTGGCTGAAGAAATGCGAGGATGATTCCGAGACAGCGAACTGGATCTCAGCAAACACAAAGGAGTGCCCAAAATGTGGCTCCACAATCGAGAAGAACGGCGGTTGTAACCACATGACGTGCCGCAAGTGTCGGAATGAGTTCTGCTGGATGGTGAGTGCAAGTTTTGTTGTGAATTGAGAAAGCATGCTGACTTGAACCCACTAGTGCATGGGTCTTTGGTCTGAACACGGCACATCCTGGTACAACTGCAATCGTTTCGAGGAGAAGTCTGGAACCGACGCCAGAGATTCGCAAGCCAAGTCCCGACAATCACTAGAGCGCTACCTGCACTACTACAACCGCTACGCAAACCACGAGCAAAGTGCGAAATTGGACAAAGACATCTACCACAAGACTGAGAAGAAGATGACCATGCTTCAGAGCTCGTCAAACATGTCGTGGATTGAAGTGCAGTTCTTGGAGACCGCAAGCAAGGCGCTACAGCAGTGCCGTCAAACTCTTAAATGGACTTATGCTTTCGCCTACTACCTGGCGCGCAACAATCAGACGGAAATCTTCGAGGACAACCAGAAGGATCTGGAGATGGCCGTGGAGAATTTGAGCGAGGTATGTTTACTTTTGCCTTTTGTTGCCTTTGATCGATGAGATTTGCTGACACCCGCAGATGTTCGAGAAATCACCGGACCAGTTGGCCAGTCTCAAGGTCCAGATGATGGACAAAACCGCTTACTGCACCCAGCGTCACATCATTCTGCTGGACGATACGGCCAAGAATTTGAAAGAAGGTATGTTCATCTTAGACTCACATTTCCGCATAAGGTGGAGCTAACTATTTGAGCAGAAAATTGGGAGTTCAACACGTCTCTGGCCTGAGCCTCGTTCGATCAATGCGTCCTTGATTCCATCACAGGCGCCCTTTTGTTAAGCAACAGTGCATGATATATGAGGCAAGTCTTTCTGGCGTTGGGGCCCTGGCTTTGGAACGCAGTGTCATCACTTGAAGCTACCCAGGCGTCGAGCACATTCGTGCGGGCTTGAGCGAAATGTCAGCGTGGTGTGGCGTTTTCCCTTTCCGATCAGTCTTGCGCACTACCCGAATATGTGTAGATCCGGAGGAGTTTGAATACGATGTTTATGATACCCTGTTACGGTCATGGCTCGCCTTTGGCGTCACCCACTCTCTCCCTCACTGTTCTTTGACGATCTCTTGTCTGCGCGGATCTACCGGTGCCGTTCCCTCGAATCTCATTCCCGGTGTGTGACAAGGTGTCGACCTCCCACCTCGTGAGCGCCCTCTTGCTTTGGTCCTCGGTGGTACCTTTCTGAGAAAAGCCGGACCCATGAATGCATATACAGGCCTTGCGACTGGACTTAGTCTCACCACAGTGAGCTTCCCTTTCTACCCGTAGCTGCCTGAATTGAATCCACGGATACCACCGAGGCGTTGATTATCTGCGAACAGCCCTTCTGGCCTTTGGCAAACGGTTGGTATTGACCCGGAAACTTGTAGTAGCCAGCCAGCTGCTCTGTGCTTCTGTACTTGTATTTCTCGCCAGCCGTACCTTGCAGCAGACTGCCGGCCTTTCGTTTGCGTTGTTGGTGGCTTTCTCATTCGTTATAGTGGAACCAATCCGTGCGGCTTACTGCAACACAGGCGAGATCACCTCTCTCCATCACATGCATCGAGTGTTCTGGTAACAAACCACGCGAAGTTACCGTCTCCGCGGTACCATGCGTTTTGGCCACATGAATCCCCAGTCCCATGTAAGCGGGTTTGCAATGTGAACCATGTGAAGTTACCGCTACCGGGGTACCCCAAGCGTACGTCTTATCCTGGTTGTAAGTTGACGGCTGCGATGGTTGGGAAGAACCATGTGTTGTTGTTGTGTTGCCTGTGAAGTGAAGTGGGAGTCGTCGTGAGCCCTAACCCTGCTTACCCCAAGACGACCGAGAACGCGAACACCTCTCAGTACGATTCCTCTCGCCACATTGATCAAAACCAGACGCGCCTCAAGCTCATCTAGTTCCAATACAGACCCCACAGGATGAGGTCTGGATCTTCATTTCATGGTGATGGGTGAAAGAGGGCGTTTTCCCGTCCCTAATCCGACCAATGCCCAATTCCTTACCCAAAGCAACGACACAAGCAAAATTGCCTTCTCTGTCCCGCCCCCCTCTCGGGATGCAGAAAAAAGAGAAAAAGACGCGCACTCACCCGCCAGAAAACACGGCATAGATTGCAAATAGGAAGGAGTAGTGGCAACAGATGACAATCAAAGTTGTGAAGATCGTCCTTTCCTTCCTCCAGATGGAGGCAGGTTGGGCAGCAGCGAGCAGCCAACGGAGTTCAACTCCGTGAAGAGAGGGGGGGAATTAGAGTTGATATTTCTCCGAAGTTCAACGATGGTGGCAGTGCTAGAGCTGTATACTGTAGCAGTACCTTTTGGAGCAAGACAGGTACGAGCACACAGGTACGAGCGCATGGCATAGCGTAGGGAGGTGATGGGAAGAGGTGAGGTGTGGTGTGGTGTGGTGTCAAAAAGGATAAATGAATCAATCGGGTTGAAGACGGACGACGTCGAAGACCCGAAACCCGGGTTTCGAGGGTTTACTGCTCTTCCAAAACGGTACCTGAATTGTTTTTTAAACTTTCCTCGCATTGAATCCGCATCCTCTCGCATGACTTGTCAAGTTCACTATTGGCGGTGGTGTAGCGGAAGCATGTGACCCCGATCCCGCCCACCGCCGCCCCTCCAAGCCGTCCCATCTCCCCCCCTCTCCCTTTGCTCCCTTCCAGAAGCTTTCGCGCGGCGGTCTCCGGGGTGTTGGGCTGACTCGGACTTCTGCCCTGCTACTGGCCTAGAAGCCTCGAAGCAAAAATAAGGAACCCGTGACAAGGGCTCTGACTCGGGGTTCTGATGATTGGAAGGGCGGTGGACGGAGCGGAGATTTCGGATGCTCTTTACCTGTATTTTAGTAGCCCGCTAGGCTCCTGGTGCCGGAGACGTTTTGAGCCCGTGAGGGCGGGATGACCTGAACGGTTGGAAGAGGTATTCCGGCAAGCAGGGGGATGATCATGAGGGGTGTGGAAGCCGGGAAGATGGGAAGGAATGCTCGGTTTTTCTTGCTGGTCTTCTTCTGACCGCCGCCGTTTTTTTCTTTCTTGAAGATCTGCAATGCAGGTCTGAAGACTGGGAGGATCATGTTTACTGGGGAGTCCTGGTTGTGAGGTTTCCGGAATTTCGGACACAATCGTTCTCATCGTCATCATGAATGCTTGTGGCAGCGAGAGCCGTTGTGTTCCAGGATGGAGAGTTTCAAATAGTAGCAGGTGGATAGTAGCAACGCGGTTGCCGGCTAACACGTGTCGAGTATGCTCTGCGCTGAATAAGATTTAGGCGGTGTGGTCGCTGGTGCGTGGACTTGACTCGTTTGCCGCCGGACAAAGAGGTCATCTGGATAATACATGATCAAGTAAGTTGCATGAAGTCGTGGGGCGATGAAACTCGCTGTCTCATGTAACAATGATAGAGGTCGGAGGTCATGGGAGGTTGTGATTGGGGATAGAAGGAAAACTAGATTCGTGATGCTTGCCTGGCCGACGTCAGAGACAGTTGGAGAGCGCCGGCATCATCCTGCGACTGTAAAGAACTCGCATGTGCTGTATACCTCACCTTGTGGTCATTTACCCCAACAAACCTACACGCACATAGAGAGTATCTGTCACTCCATGTAGCCCCAGGTGCAAGAATTTTCTTTCTTTTTCGTGCATTATCTCTCGCTCGCTTGGCTGCAAGATGTGCTGGTTCGCGCTTCACGCGCTGTCGCACAGCAGCCAGCGTGCCTTGGTGCGAGATTCATCAGCAGGGCACATGTAGAGCCCGGCTCTGTGGAACACAGCGCTTCCACCCTCTTTCCTTCTTCAGTCTTTTCCTGATTAATTGGTTGGTTGATTGTTGACGTGTAACGGGCGTGCATCTGTTCGAGCAGGGCTCATCGAATTTTTCTTCTTCCTTTTCGGTGGAGCTGTGTAACTCTTCCATGCTGTGCCTCGCTTGCCAGCAGGACGGAATCCGCGGGCATCAAGGATCGTGATACGCGTTGACACGTGATGAAGTTTCGTGGTCGTTGTAGTCTGCGGTCTGTCACATGCCTACTTGCTGCCAATGTTGTCCTCCCTTGACAGATCTGACAAGAACCGGAGCCCTGCACACTACGACTCGTGGTTGTCGACTCGACCGCGACGAGGACGCTACGGTGAAGGCTTTGTGGAAGGGAGACACGGGAACTCAAGGATGATGGAAACCTTGGGTGTGAATTCTAGAACGTGTGTGCATCCCTACCACATCCGTACTTTGTTGTTTGGTACTTTGCCGCAATTGCGGTGAAGAAGAGTGGTACGAGATGGGTGCTGGCAGTGTTTTTCGGGCAGGGCAGGTACATGCTTTTCGTTAGAGACAGACGAGGCGGCTGGTCGGCGTGCGCTGTTGGGCATGGATACATACATCAGACACACAGGAAGGATGGTACGAGGGACGTTGTATCTCGACAAGGCAATGATAAGACCTCGACCGTCAAGTTTGCGGTCTAGGCGAGGGAGGGACTACCTCAGATTGTCACGGCGTTGAATGCTTGGTTGTGCTGTTTCGCTGTCAGTCATGTGTCGGTCTGCCTTGCCTGTCATGTCGGTCTGACATTTGGGGACCGAAGTGGCGAGACAGACAGCGATAGACACACATGCGTTAAGTTTATTGCGTCGATGGTCTGAGTGGTTTATTAATAACGTTACAACCACTATCAGCCATACAAAATAGCCAGGGCGGAAGATGCGGTCTGATTCGGCGCCTCTGAGTATTTACTGTAGTTCCGCGGCGGCGAAAGTATCGCCCATCTTACGTTTACATGGGCACGAGAAGAGTCACGCGGACGGCTGGGTGCGAGTCGTCGTGTTACATACAGAACATGTCATACAGGAACAGGCAACGACACGACACGAAAGCACAGCTTCCCAGCGAATTAAGGCGCAGACGGGATTATTATTAGAGGCCGTGCTCAAAACAAGGATGGCGAGCCTGGTTGATGGAAGAGGGGAGAGGGCCGAGTTATGTCAGCCACGATTTAGGAGAGGTGCAGGACAGGCTGCATAAGCTGCAGGGAGGATGCAGCTCCGATGGCGAGGGAAAGGAGGGAAGCGGTGGTGATCGCGAGGTGTGGGCGGAGGCGATCCACCAAGCATCACGGACAGCACGGCACAGGCAGGCAACGTGGTTTTCCTGGCCTGCCGAGTGCTGATTGCTTGCTGCTGGCGGTGGGCGAGAGAGAGAGGGGTTTGTGCATATGCAGTGCTGGTGACAGGTCGTGGAGATGTGGATGCGGAGGAGGTTGACTCCGAGGCTTGGGTTCAGAGAGGCCTCACACAGTCGGAGAGGGGATCGTTTGGGGGGGGAGGAGGAGGATTTGGAAGGATTCGTCTATGGTCCAAGGAAAGACATGAGGCGAAACAGGCTGTGTAGGACGATCACGTCTAGACTCTGGAATGATGAGGTGGACAGTAGTCACTACTGGCCTCACTGGCGGTAACGGGAGTAGTAGTCATCGTCGGTGGTCAGAACATACGTGGGCAAGGCGAGACATGACATAACATGGGCACGACGGTGACGAGAGACCGGCCCGAGGACAAGGCTCGGAGGAACAGACTACGAGGCAAGTGACAGATGAGGAGGATCCGGAGCGGCGATTGACGGTGACGGGATGGACGGGAGTGAACTGACAGGTCGTCGGGTGCAGTTAGATTGATTGATCGCTGGAGTGCTCGATACAGCGGGTCGAGTGTGCTGGATAGATGTGGGACATGGACCCGATGCGGTGGGCGCTGTCGACCCGTTTCACATCTTCTCTCTCCCTCTCTCGTGGGCCAAGATAGTGGGAATCGGATAGCGGAAAAAGCTGAGGGGAGACTTGGCTGCGAGGCTGGCCACCCCATGTCTCCCTCTAGGACTTGACTCGGGGGGATTGATGAAGTGCCGGCATGGGCATGGGGCTATGTCCGTGTGTGTGTGCGTGTGGCCCTGTGATATTGGTGTGAGGCTGTTTAGGGCGTTAGTTACAGTCGGTATATACTTTTCTCGTAGCTTTGGCTCTAGCCGCCGCAAGCTCGACCCTAGCGCGATGGTTAGCAGCATGCACGATGGGCGGTACGGTAATGCCTGGATGGCTCTTGCTATCTTTCTGTTTCCGGTGGTGTTCTCTGTGTGTGTGAGATCTTCGTCTACGCATACCACTCTAGCTGTTGTTGCTGCTGGTAGACCGTTCTACACTACCTACCTACATACTAACTGCAACTGTACTGCAGCAGCATTACACGCACTGCGCTGCACTGCACGCACGCACCCTCGATTCACTCATCCCATCACTCAGTCAGTCAGTCAGTCACAGTCAATCCAACCCAACCCAAACCCGACCCATTCAGGCACTCCCGTTGTCCAACAGCCTCGCCCGCCTCGTCAATCGACTGCTGCTTCTGCTGCTGCCCATCATCCGCCCAACCTACTTCAGTACTGTCATCCCAATTCCGTGTGTGCTTCGCCTGTGCGCCCTGCACTCCATCCACTCCCTGGCACTCCCTGCCCTGTCCGCTCTGCCCTGCTGCTGCTCCTTGAGCCCGAGTCGTGCCCAGCGCGACCCTTCATGTGCCGCACGAAGTCCCTAGCTTCTTCGTCCACCCGTTGCTTCCACCAAAAAGAGTAGAGCCTCTGCTCCCCGGTCTCCCCGACAGGTAGTTCCAAAAGACCAGCCTTGACCGCATGGCTGCATCTCAAGACCGTCATGGAACCTGTCAGATCGAGACCTTACGCCCAACCGCAGCCTGGTGACCATCGTCCGCCACCGCCTTACTACTCCCAATCGCATCACCACCCTGCATCCCATCCGCAGCCACCACCTCCACCGCCGCCGCCGCCGCCTGTCCAACAGCAGCAGCCGCAACAGCAACAGCAGCATCCTCCGCCTCACCATCCTCAGCAGCAGCCACAGCAACATCACCAGCAACAGCAACCGCAACAGCACTACGCTGGCCACCCGCCGCCAGGCCCTGCCATAGCCCTGCCACCCATCCAGCAACCATATCCTCCCTCTGGCCCACCGCAAGAGCAGCCGAACCACCTGGCGCCACTACGGCACCCGCACGACGCCCGGGAAGCGCCAGAGTATCACCAGTACAACCAGCACAACCATTCGGGCCATGCCACCCCGGCGCCTGTGAATAGGTCCTACTCGGTCGATTCTACCCACCCGCAGCGCACTCCCACCACTCCAGCGCAACCTGCTGCCTACCCGCCGTCGTCTGCTCCAGACGGCGCGCATCCGCACATGGAACATCATGCCTACACGTCTGCGAATGCCGTCACACACGGCCTCCCGCAGTCAAATCAAGGCCCGCCGCCTCCGCCTCAAGGTCCTCCACCCCCGGGTCCTCCGCCGCAGCATGATCCTCACGTTCACTATGCCATGACGCCAGTGATGGACAACCACAATGGATATCAACCGCCCATGTATGCTCAAGCGCCTGGCTACGGTCCGCAAGCTGCATCGATCAACTTCAACGTTCAACGGAAGAAGCAAATGCGCGCAACGCAAGCCTGTGAACAATGTCGACAGCGGAAGCAGAAATGTGACGAAGGCAATCCGTGTTCGTTCTGCAAGGAAAGCAACCTTACCTGCCAATACCGCGATACGCCACCTGCAAAGACCGACAAGAATATGGACAAAGTCATTGCCATGCTGGAGCAAGTCGCTCAAGGTAACCAAGATTTGCGTCAGGTTCTGGATACTAAATTGAGCGTGTTTGATGATCGTTTGCGACGGATGGAACAGCGCAGGTCAAGTCCGATCGCGCCAAGCGAACCTTCAGAACCCGAGGAGCCGGCACCCAAGCGCAAGCAGGAATTGGACGATCACCGAACAGCACCACACAAACTCATTCTTCTGTGGCCAAGCGTCAGGCCTCTGTTGCAAGAAGCTAACGTCGATGTCAACGATGGCTACGTCATGGAAGCTGAGGACCGCGGCGTTTTACGTCTGTACGGTCGTGGCGAAGGCATCGAAGAGCAAGACGGCACACAGCCCGGCGGCCCAGCAAGTCCTGCACGCAGTGAAGACAGTTTCTCTGATGCACCATCTCCTCCAGAGGGTATCTGGGGCTGTGGGCTTCCCGCGTATGCCTACCCGACCTCTGAATCGCGTTCACATCCGTACACAGCAGGCGGCCTCAAGCCTGATGGGACGCTGGACCTCGATCAAACAACCATCCTCAATCTGTGGGACAGCTACGTGAAGCACATGCACGTCATGCATCCATTCCTTGACAAGGCGAGGACTCGTAAACTCATCAACAAGTTCATTGCGCGTTACTGTCCTAACAGACATCGCACACATAGTACTTGGGCTGTCGGTGATGGCGAATCGGACCGTCCCATCAAGCGACAGCGTTCAAATGGCCCTACCGGCTCTCAAGGTATCGGTGCCGGCGAATATCGACGAGAGCGTTTTGTCGACACTGAGCGCTCTCCGAGTAATGCTGTCATTTACCTTGTCTTGGCGTTGGGCAAGATTTGCACTCATAAAGAGAACTTGCCTGGGCCAGTCCAAGACCGAGTGCTCAACGCGAACCAAGTTCTAGCGCACCAACTCTCTGGCAATCCCGGCTTGCATGGCAGCTCGCCGATGTCAGCAAACGTGAAACCCTCACCCGGTTCACCAAAGCACACACCCAATCATCTTCACACTCCGCCTGGATTCCCAAATGACAACCCACGTATGGAATATCGGAGCCGCAGATCGTCGTTCGACGGAAGCTCTTCTTCAACACAGACGGCAAAGAACATGGATGTCATCCCTGGCATCGCTTATTACGCCAAAGCCGCCGAGATCCTCGGTGATCAAGGTGATGGCAACGATCTGATCCACGCGCAAATGTTCCTGCTGGCTGGTCTTTACAAGGGACAGCTGGCACGCGTGAAAGAGAGCATGAGCTGGATCACTATGGCTGGGCGTGTCATCCAGACATTGCTCGACCGATACAAGCTATACAACGACAACTATTGGACCGCTTACGGTGATGTGCGTAGACAGCACGAAAAGGGCCAAAAGCTCATCACGGACATGCGACAGAACCTGATCGTACTTGCGTCTTGGACGTGTCTACAGCTTGAAAGCGACATTCTTGCAGAGCTTCGATTACCGTCCAGCGGTATCCAGAATATCGAGAACTTGTTGCTAATGCCGCACAACCTTGCGGAGGAAGAGACGTACGAAGGCCTCGCACCTCACGAAGACAAGAAGGGCGAAAGCTACAATAACGTCATCCTTTTCTACACGGCTCAAATGTTCCTCCGGAAGCGCTTGAACCAGGTACACAGACAGCTTTACGGTCCTGATTGCCTGAACCAGCCTCTCGCAGAAGTTCAAGCGATATTGCATGGCCATGAGGCGATTTTACACGGGTGGCGAGCTATGTTACCACCTGATCTCAAATGGAGAGACGACGAACCGCCACCCGACGGCATCCTGGGCGCCAGATTGCGCGCCAAGTACTGGGGAGCGCGATACGTGATCAACAGGCCTTTCTTGGACTATGCCCTCCACATCATGCCCCACGTCAGAGACGGTAGCAGTGTCGAAGAAGTTGCATTGGACGTACATCGCAACCCTCGCGACAAGGCTGAGATCCATCTCTTCAAAGCTATTGAGTTGATGGGGGAGAGCGAAGTTTGGGAAGCGTGCAAGCGATGCATTGAGGCTGCCATGCAAAGTACTGTTGCCTTGGACGGTGTACCAGATCGGTTGATCGTGACCAACATTCACGGTACCGCTCATGCGTAAGTTTTGCTAATGAATCATTAACTGAAACGAAGTGCTTTTACTAACAATTGTGCAGACAATTCGGCAACATGCTTGTCCTTTCCGCAACATGGCGCACTCCCTATCTGCGCAAACTCATCGATCAGGACCGCTTCCAATACCTCCTCGGACGTACCATCGGTTTCCTCCGCAAGCTCTCCGCCATATCACCAACCTGTCAACTTGATTGTTCAATCCTGGAGAAGATCCAGCGCGTCTTGTTCGGGATCCCCCCTGAAGAGAAGCCAATGTACCACGGCGAGAAGGAGTTCACAAACTCGTTCAGTTCAGCGACGGTGACCGCATAAACAAAAGTACATAAGTCGACCAAAGGAGTACGGCCACGAATTTCATTTCTTTCTTGTTCTTTCATTCTCCGAAATCTCGGTCATATGGGAAGGGCTGTCTGCATCTAGATTTTTCCATTTTTTTACTTTCCATTTTTTTTTCTCATGTCCTCATACCATACGAAGGAATTTATTGCTGACCGAACACGTCTTCGGACGACGTGAGAAGGAAAGACACGGCAGATTTCGGAACTTTTACTGGCGGCTGTGAATCAACAACCTTGAAAGCCATGCGCGCATGATTGGGAGTGGTGATGAGCGTTGCCACTTTTTTTATTGTCTATTGTCTTTCTCCCTTTCTATCTTATTTGATCTCTCTCTTTATCTCGTTTGTTGTCTGTCTACAAGCCGATTCCCACATCGCGAGAATTATGCATGCACATATGCACGTACACTTTCGTTCGACCTTGTGGTCACGTTCTCGGAGATTTCTTCAGCACTGCCCTGCCGTTGCCATGATGCCAAGCGCAGGAGGAGGCACAGGGGGTTTGCAGGTGCTCGTGGGTCTACGGTCGAATGGAAGTGTTCTACTCATCATCGCTATCATCATCATGCTTGCATACCCGTCTCCTAACGCAAGTCACGGCCGATTGGGACACATACGGAGAGAGAGACAGAGAGAGGTCAGGAAGAAAGCGTGGGGGTGGTTGGTTGGTAGGGCAAGTGGGCATGGACAAGGTTTGGACGGTTTATGGAGGACCTCCGGTGCGCTCGAATGGCCCCTTCCAAGATGTATTATAGAGCCTTTGTGGGAATCTGGGAGTTCCATTTGAATGGGAATGAATATTGAACGGCCAGATTCTTGTCTTGATCGCTTACTTCACTTCGCTGATACTCACTCGCTGACTCGGGTTTACGTTGGTAGGTCGGTAGGCATCTTCATGCTAGCCCTACTTTACATATTGATTTGCAAGGCCTGAAAACAGGGCTTGCACACGAACATACTATTATTGATGGATAGCACCGACTTCCCACCGACTCGCCGGCTGCACGAGCCCTTTCTGGTCTTCTAGGAACTCGTCCTTGTAATGGACTGATCTGTTGTACCTTGTCACCCCGAAGACGACACATAAGCAGCGTTACATCGATCAACAACGACACCACCGAACGCGGATCCCACGTTCTAGATCACCCCGAACTCGCCTCCCCTACACGTGCTTGTGATGAGACGGTGATTGAAGTAGTGATGATGATGATCATCAGGGGTGTTTACTTTGATTGCGCACAACGTGGGCAGTAGGAGGTATGTAGCAGCCTGGCAGGTCATGTGAAGGAGCGGTTTGTGACGACCTCGGGAAGACACGAGGCACGAGGCACGAGGCATAAGAATAACATTGTTATCCACAAAA
>Ga0265797_10005214_pt1 | contig 19116 bp, 12 predicted proteins | sample P2T30metagenome_FD_192433 | JGI IMG/M metagenome (GOLD analysis project Ga0265797, IMG submission 192433) | Plant litter microbial communities from East Loma Ridge, Irvine, California - P2 T30 | ecosystem: Environmental > Terrestrial > Plant litter > Unclassified | place: USA: California... | reverse complement strand
AGCGTCAGGCCACCAAGGACGCCGGTCAGATTTCCGGTCTTAACGTCATGCGTGTGATCAACGAGCCCACCGCCGCCGCTCTCGCTTACGGTCTTGAGAAGGACGACCGCGTTGTCGCTGTCTACGATCTTGGTGGAGGTACTTTCGATATCTCCATTCTTGAGATCTCCAGCGGTGTGTTCGAGGTCAAGTCCACCAACGGTGACACCCACCTTGGTGGTGAGGACTTCGATATTACCCTTGTCCGTCACCTCGTCAAGCAGTTCAAGACCGAGCAGGGCATCGACCTCTCTGGCGACCGCATGGCTATCCAGCGTATCCGCGAGGCTGCTGAGAAGGCCAAGATTGAGCTGTCTTCTTCCCTCCAGACTGACATCAACCTTCCCTTCATCACTGCCGACGCCTCTGGCCCCAAGCACATCAACACCAAGATGACCCGCGCCCAGCTCGAGGGTCTCGTTGAGCCCCTCGTCTCCAGGACTGTTGACCCCGTCCGCAAGGCCCTCAAGGACGCCAACCTCCAGTCCAAGGACATCCAGGATGTCATCCTTGTTGGTGGCATGACCCGTATGCCCAAGGTCACCGAGACCGTCAAGAGCATCTTCGGCCGTGACCCCGCCAAGTCCGTCAACCCCGACGAGGCTGTCGCCATCGGTGCCGCCATCCAAGGTGGTGTCCTTTCTGGCCAGGTCACTGACCTCCTTCTTCTCGACGTCACCCCTCTGTCTCTCGGTATTGAGACCCTTGGTGGTGTCTTCACCCGTCTGATCAACCGCAACACCACCATCCCCACCAAGAAGTCCCAGACCTTCTCCACTGCTGCCGACTTCCAGTCCGCCGTCGAGATCAAGGTCTACCAGGGTGAGCGTGAGCTTGTCCGCGACAACAAGCTCCTCGGCAACTTCCAGCTTGTCGGCATCCCCCCTGCCCACCGTGGTGTCCCCCAGATCGAGGTTACCTTCGACATTGACGCCGACTCTATCATCCACATTGGTGCCAAGGACAAGTCCACCAACAAGGACCAGTCTATCACCATCGCCTCCGGCTCTGGTTTGAGCGAGGAGGAGATCCAGGGCATGGTCAACGATGCCGAGAAGTACGCTGGCCAGGACAAGGACCGCAAGGCCGCCATTGAGGCTGCCAACCGCTCCGACTCTGTCACCAACGACACCGAGAAGGCCCTTAAGGAGTTCGAGGACCGCATCGACAAGACCGAGGCTGAGGCCATCCGCGAGAAGATCACCTCTCTCCGTGAGCTGATCGCCAAGAGCCAGGCTGGCGAGGGCGAGGTTTCCGCCGAGGAGATGAAGGCCAAGACCGACGAGCTCCAGCAGGCCTCTTTGACCCTGTTCGACAAGATGCACAAGGCCAAGGCCGAGTCCAACTCTTCCGAGCAGCAGCAGCAGCAGGGCGAGCAGAAGCAGGACGGTGAGGGCGAGAAGAAGCCTTAAACTGTCTAATGTCTTCTAGCTTGATACCTTTGACTGTTGTTTTGTGTTATTATATTTTCAGCGTTTGTTTTTGCATACCACCACCCCAAAAAGCGCACACCCACGCTGTACTTTTAACAGAGCGCATTATGCGCTCCATGTATCTATACTCTACCCTCACACTCGCCCATTCGGCTTGGTGAGGGAGTCCTTCAACTCTGTTTTTATTATCCCGAATGTCTGTTACATGAAAGAGATATACGTTGGGAGTGTTGTGATTGGCGTTTGGGACGCAATCGGCGAGGGCAACGGCAAAGTATACATTTGGTATCTTTGGGTAGCGCAGCATTGGTCTGTTTTAGTTTATACCTCTTGATCTGACTTGCAGGTTTGCAAGTGGAATATGTATGATATCCTCTCCTCTCTTCAAACACTGAAAAGAATGTCATTGTTCAGTTCTGTCACACTTGCAGCGTGGGGCGTATATTACACGTACTCCGATGGTGAAAAGTATAGCACAGATTTCATCATGCTCTGGGTCATATGTCTATTCACCTCTCTACACTCTACTGTACAGTTACTGTCGTACATACATATATTATGTTCCACGCTTGCTATCGAGACACTGAAAGTTCAGTATAAGTATCTTAGCAGTAGCACAAAACACAACTGAAGAATATCGAATCTTGCCACTAATAAGACGATCCTCATATTTCCTCCACCAAATCATGATGCCGGTGTGCTATAATTCTCAAAACCCGAATGTTACTTTGCGTCTGTAGCATCGCATACGTATGAGGCAAGCATGTCTTTCAGGTTCCATGGATGATGATTTCATTGATGCTCTCGTATTCTGCGTTATTTGCTATACACATACCTAATTTGTCATTGAGTTGTGCTAACGAGCAAAGATCGCAGGGCCTGGGCTACGCCGTCGTGGGGGCAGAAAACAAGGTGCCTGTGCCCCTGACCTTGTACAAATAGCGCAAGGCGTATTGATAGCTCAGCTCAGCTCGCCACGGACAGATTCATCGAAGACCCTCACAAGCGTTGTATATGTAGATGTAATTTCACGCAACTAAGTGTTATGAAGTACATGCTTCAGGCGTGTAGTGTCAGCCCTGCGTGCGCATATAGCTTTATATCATCATCACTACTCGATCCTCGCCAAAAGCAAAAAGGAAATCGCAGCCTTACAGCAGGATGCCCGCCCTGCCCCGTCTTTACCGAGATTTGGCGGCACCAAGACGGCAACGCTCGACCTGTGCGTCGCCTTGAGATCACCGGGCTGGCGAATCAGCGCGTGCGGATCGACGTCTTTCATGTCTCATGACGGAGGTTGAGTTTCCAGCGACAAAAGAGCGGCCGAGAAGCTGTGTGTGATGCTGGCGCTGGGCGGCACGGCGTGACGGGTTGGCAGCTCTTAGGTTTGTGCCTCGCTGCAACGGTCGATTGCGCACAGAAGAGCTGTCGTAGCTTTCGACCTGCACTGTTTTTGGTGTCGCAATCTTCTTGTTTACCCGCCGTGACCTCTCGCCCTCGCTCTGTTTGCGACTGACGCGCACATCGCACTTTCGAGAACCCATTGATCGCTAGGCGCATCGCGTATCGCGCTATCAATACCTCCAGCTCACGTCAATAAAAGCATATATCTGTTCGCGCACACAGATAGACACGCCCCTCTCCGCAGCTATGGCGCAACAAGGCGAAGCGTCGCAATATTATGGAGGCAACAATGGATACCAGATGAACCAGCCTCCTCCTCAGCAACAGGGCTATGGATACGGCGCTCCTCAGCAGCAAAACGGATACGGGCCTCCACCGCCGCAGCAACAGCACTACGGCGGTGGTGGTATGCCCCCACCTCCCAACTACGGCCAGCAGTACAACGGAGACCAGAAGCCGCAGTTCGAAGAGGCGTTCAAGATCGAGAAGCCCAAGTGGAATGACCTCTGGGCGGGCATTCTTTTCATCCTCGTTTGCGCTGGCTATGTTGCTGTCAGCGCTATCTCCATTCAAGGCTACGCTGCGACCAAGGGCTTCAATGGCGGTGGTATCTACGACTCGAACAACCAGTTTGGCTTGACTACGAACACTATCGTGCTTTTCATGTTCTGTTTGGGTGTGGCTTTGGTGTTGGGTTATGGATATGTTTGGGTGGCGCGCAGTAAGTGACGAGCACTCTACGGACTGCACTCGATGCATGTGTACTGACTATCGAATAGAGTTCACCAAGCAGTTCATCTGGATTACTGGAATCCTCAACATCATCTCCTGCTTCGTCACGGCCATCTACATGCTTTCAAGGAAATACTGGAGTGGTGGCATCGTGTTCCTGATCTTCGGCATCTTCACCGTCATCTGCTTCATTTCCTGGATCCCCAGAATCACGTTCTCGGTCTTGATGCTGCAGACTGCAATTGATGTCTACAAGACTTACGGCCATGTGTACCTCATCTCTTTCCTCAGCGGTCTGACAGCAGCAGCCTTCGGCGCGTGGTTCTCGGTAACAATGGTAGCGGTCTATGTCAAATATGAACCAGGGAACAACCCGGCGTGCAGTCAAGGCGCAGGAGGCTGCGGCTCAGGAAAGGTCATTGGTCTGCTCGTCTTCATCACCTTTGCCGCCTACTGGATCACCGAATGGATCAAGAATGCGACACATGTCGTCATCTCCGGTGTCTTCGGCGCATGGTACTTCAGCCCCAACAACCCAGCCAAGGGTGCCACCCGCGGTGCCGCTCGCCGCGCCCTCACCTACAGCTTCGGCAGCATCTCCTTTGGATCTCTGATCGTCGCCATCATTCAGTTCCTGCGCCAGCTCTGCTCTGTGGCCCGCAACCAGGCAGCTGGCGATGGCAACCTCGTTGGCCAGATTGGCTTCTGCATTTTGGGCTGCCTGATTGGAATTTTGGAATGGGCCGTGCAGTTCATCAACCGCTATGCCTTCAGCTACATGGCGCTGTACGGCAAGAGCTACATCCAGAGCGCCAAGGCCACTTGGACCATGATTAAGGACCGTGGAATGGACGCTCTGGTGAACGAGTGCCTGACAGGTCCCGTCTTCACCATGGGTTCAACCTTCGTCGCCTACATCTGTGCCTTGTAAGTCTCCACACCCTCCATATCAAACGTCTCAACACAGCTAACAATTTCCCCTCAACAGCCTCGCCTACCTCTACCTCGTCTTCACCGACCCGGCCTACAACGCTAACGGCGCTTTCACTCCCGTCGTCGTCGCCTATGCTTTCCTCATCGGTCTGCAGATCACCAACTGCTTCACTACACCCCTGCAGAGTGGCATTGAGACTATCTTTGTGGCTGCCGCGTGGGATCCTGAGGTTATGATGCGCGAGCACCCGCAGCTGTACCAGAACATGGTTAAGGTGTACCCTCATGTTCAGCAGGCAATTCACGCCTAGGAAAGAGGGATGTTGGAACTGCGGAAGGAAGAGTATGGAGGCTCGCGATCTAGCTTCAACGTCCGTGCTGCTCGCTCTACCGCTGAGAGCTGGGAGGCCAGTAAGGAGTCCGGCGCAAGACCGTGAGGGATGGAGTTGGTACTAGAGGAGAGAGTGAGTGACGATATGTGTGTTTTGGTTTCTATTATGTTGTGGTTCGTTTGGAGGATACCCCGTCGGTTCAGTTTGGAGTGTGTGGCCTGGCTGCGAGATTTCGATGAGAGACTTTCCTTATCCACCTTTGGTAGTAATGTTTTTAATGCAATTCGTAATTTTGAACTAAAATGGAAGAATTATCGTATCCTCTCCACCAAGCTCCCACACGCTCAAATCACAGCTGATCAATATATCTGTAAGCGCCAACATCCACCCAGCGACAGTTACACCGAGCAAGCAGCCGAACAGCCTCGTGGAGAAATTGTGGATTTTTCCCATGGGGGCGAGAACGACCTGAGGAGAGCAAGGATTCCGCTAGGGAACGGCGTTGCATGAACGCCCGACGCCCACCTTTCCGTTCTGTTCTCTGATGTCTTCACGGATATGCACACTAAATGTCGAGCACGCGAACGAACGAACGACAACGAACCGAAGTTGGCACGTTTCCTCCCGAAGGAGTGGAGCGGAGAGGCATATGAAGAGACGGACTTGGACGGAGATGAGTCAGACAAGCGCGCGCGCGTGTTGCGATCGTTTATCTCTCTTCTTCATGCAATAGCGATGCTCGCGATATCAGTCTAGGGCTGCTTAGGCTGGCCCTACGATTGCTTGAGAGAATAATGGCCGCGATCGCGCGATGCCTATCGGTTCGACAGATTATTGCAAGCAGGTAGGCGCGAGTGATTTCTGGCTGTTTCGGCCGCACGGAGCGGAGAGAGGTTGGAGCGTGGCTGCGGATTCGTGATGATGATGGGGCTTGGGGTTTGCCTACTCGTGATCCATGGATGTCATCCTCTTTCTGTGCCCTGGCAATGCGGACCGGCCGTCGCCGAGCGCCCTCATGCAGAAGTGCGGCATATGCATACCTGCTACCACCACTGCTGCTGCTGCTGCTGCGCATCCGTAACTTGGTATACAGCTACGAGAGGGCTACTTAGGCGCTTGTACCTCCATGCCATCCATTCAGTGCGACGGTACAGCGCCACCAGATCGCAGTCGGACCGTGTCGCCTGCATGTAGTTTAGGTGCCCAGTGATGTGATATGGCCCAATGTCTGGAGTCTGGAGCTATGCGCATGTGGTGTTCCACCATACCTTACGCCCATGCGTGTCATGTCCTGATGCCCCGCGCCTCGCCGGCTGTCAGTGACGTCCTCGTCCTCCGTTGGTTCCTTCCTCATAGCACGCCTGCTTCTGTTGCCCCACTTGCCAATAGCTGTGTGCTACCGTAGGTACCTTGCGCAGCTCACGCCGATCTGTGATTCTTCTGTTCTTGTTGTTGACTTCACTTCTTGATTTCTTCTCTTCTTCCTTACACACAACCACCACTCCTCATCCCCCCACCTCTTGCTGTTATCATACGCTCAGCCTTGCTCACTGCTACCCGCTACTGATAGCACACCTTCACACGCTATCACCAAATCTACCCCTAACCTACACCTCGCAAAAGGTAAGTTGCTGAACACATTCACCCAAGCCTTCTTGCCTGTCATAACGCAGGTGAATACTCATACCAGAACTACTATTTCTACCTACTCAGATAGTTCTCTCAAGCTGACACCACCCTCCCAACAGTCCCATCAAACAAACATCAACACCCCACGCCACTCCACAATGGCCGGCAAGAAGGGCGTTCACTTTGGCGGCGGCAACATCGGCCGTGGCTTCGTTGCCGAATTCCTGCACAACTCTGGTTTCGAGGTCGTGTTCGTGGATGTCATGGATAATCTTATTGAGACTCTCCAAAAGACCCCGAGCTACGAAGTCACCGAGATTGGCGACGATGGCGAGAAGAAGTTCACCATCGACAACTACCGCGCCTTGAACTCAAAATACGCCATGGACGAGGTCGTCCACGAGATCGCCACCGCTGACGTTGTCACTTGTGCCGTCGGCCCCAACATCCTCAAGTTCATCGCCGAGCCCATCGCCAAGGGCATCGAGGCTCGCAAGGAGAGCAACCCACTTGCCGTCATCGCTTGCGAGAACGCCATTGGTGCCACTGACACTCTCCGTGGCTTCATCGAGGGCAAGCTCTCCGATGAGACCAAGGCCAACATCGCTCCCAAGGCTCGCTTCGCCAACTCGGCTATTGACCGTATTGTACCGGTGCAGCCTGAGGGCTCTGGCATGAACGTCCTCATCGAGAAGTTCTACGAGTGGTGTGTCGAGGAGAAGCCTTTCGACGGCAACCCTCCCGCCATCCAGGGTGTCCACTTCGTCGAGGACCTCCAGCCTTACATCGAGCGCAAGCTGTTCACTGTCAACACTGGCCACGCTACCGCAGCCTACTACGGCCACAACCGCGGCTTCAAGTACGTCCACGAGGTTCTCGCTGACAAGGAGCTCCACGACATTGTACAGAACACTCTTAAGGAGACTGCCCACCTGATCTGCACCAAGCACACTCACATCAGCAAAGAGGAGCAGGCCGAATACGTCCAGGCAATTGTCAAGCGCATCTCCAACCCAACCCTCAAGGACGTCGTCGACCGTGTCGGCCGCGATCCTCTGCGCAAGATCAGCCGCAAGGAGCGCTTCATCGGTCCTGCTGCGCTTCTGGCTGAGGCTGGCGAGAAGTACGACAGCCTTCTCGGTGGAATCGAGATGCTCTTGCGCTTCCAGAACGTCGAGGGCGACGAGGCGTCAGCCGAGCTCGCCAAGAAGCTGAAGGAGTTGGATGCCACTACGGCGACCAAGGAGCTGACTGGCCTCGAGGAGGACCACCCACTCTTCGCCGCCGTGGCCGAGAAGGTGAAGAAGGTGCAAGGTGAGAAAGGTGAGAGCTCTTAGTTGGGGTCGCTCGCGTCGGCCTTGCCTGCTGCGATCAAGATTGATCTGTCACTGAACGCCTAAGGTCCATCTCGAAGAACGCAGAAGAAGGTGCTTTCCTTACTTTGATGATTAGCATGATTTACGAAAGCATGGAGTTATGGGTGCCCAAGGAGTTGACCGATATCAACTCGTGGCGGAACAGGTGCATCATGGCACAGGGTCTGCTTGCTGTTTTTAAGTGTTTCCTTTACCGATGAGCGGAAGATAGGTAGCCATCAAAATTCCAGTTTTTCACTGTTGCATGTGCTTGTCGATGTGTGGTCTTGAGTGCATGTGAATATAGTTGCATGTGTGACTACAGGCCAGCCGCAGCTTCCTGATGTGAGAGCTCTTGTTTGGGAGGTACACCTGCCGCTGGTACACTGTTATGAGAACTTCATTGCGAACGTAATCCCGTACAGTACAGACCCCTCAACGAGCGCAGATACGAGACACGAGCGCATGCACGAGCCTTCATGGACGAGCTACCAGGTTCCCCGGATCACGGCGTTCGAAGCTTGACGTAGGATGACCCTTCGCCTTTGTCCTTTGGAGCAGCACCCCACGCGAGACCATCCATCACTCCTCTTAGTACTACTATTGCCATATCACCTGCCTTTGTCTTATTCACTACGCAAACATTGTTAGCTCTGCACTCAATACCGCATCTTCTTTAGCCCATCTCCTTCCACCAATTCTCTCACCTGCACTCTCCCACAGATCGCATCTTCACGACCTTCAAACCACCTCCGCGCACGTGCACATCGACTTCTTCACTCCGGCTTCTGTCTGACAAGAGCCAAGCGACCAAAGAGAAAGGTGCTGAACTGCTTCTGACGTAGCAACCCGTTCGCGGCACTATCTCTACTCTACCTCTTCGAGAACAATTCGGGCCGCGACGGCCACGACATCATCCAACGCGACAACGACAGCGACCACGACGACGAGAGCTCGATCCCAGAGTTGCTAGAGATTGACGTCAGTCGCGTGCCGATACCCCAGGACGAACATACTGCAGAAGCGAGGATGGCGATTGAGAATATCACGTATGCTCTGCCCGCATGGAACCCTGGCTGATGCGCAAGAGCAACTGCTGACAACTGCCTTTTTTACTTCCACAGATACCCGGATGCGGACGACTTTGTGTCGAAGGAGAAATCATTCTACCCACTGCGCATACCTGTATCGTGAGTCCTCGCCAGGACCCAGTGTCGGGAAATGCGCTAGGATGCGGCCTGTGATGGTGGTGGTGGTAGTGAGAAGCCGGCGTTGAGCTATTGCTGATGCGCTTCTGCGAGCAGGCACTGGCAGCTTCGCCACTACATCTCCAACCCCGAGCCCGATCGCCTATACTACGCTTCCGGCCACGACGTCTACTGCCTTTTCACTGCGACGAGGAAGCGCAGACTCATTGCCACGCTGCCTTTTGAGGCGCGATGTACGTCTTCCGGATACGGCTGGGTGTGCGTAGGTGGAGAGGAAGAGGGTCACTTCGCTGCGATCAAAGTGGATGGTTCGGGACCTCGGACTAGCGAGGTTGATGAGCGATTAGACGTTGGCGGATCGTGGGCAAGTGGGAGTGCATTGGGCGGAAGCAACACTGCCCGGCGAGGCGCGACTGTGAAGGTGGAGCGGATTGGGGAGGAGATCGTCAACTCGATATCGATCCACCGGATACAAGACGAGGAAGCACATCTCGACGATATTGTGGCGGTTCTCACCAACAACGATAAGACGGTGCGGGTCTACAGCCTCCCACAGCGATTGGAAACCTGCGTACTGGACTTGCCGTTTGCTATGAACCACGCGACAGTCTCGCCGGATGGAACCAAGCTGGTCGCTGTTGGAGATCTTAACCAGGCATACTTCTTCCAGCGAGACATCAAGGACACGCCTCCTCAGATCCCGAAACCTCACAATCGACTTAACAGCGGGAGCCTGGAATGGAGACTCACAAATGTGGTGAGCTTACACGTATCGTCTAGCGAGTCCACGATGGGGTATTTCACTACTGCATGGAGTCCGAATGGGCGGCTTGTCGCACTTGGATCGGAAGGAGGGTACATCACGGTGCTGGACGTGGAAACTTTGACGGACCCGGAGCTGGAGGACGAGGATGCGATTATTGCGGTCATACCTGGATCACGACCAGACATTCCACAGCCACATCCAGGTGCTGTCAGGAGTATGTTGTTCTCACCGGATCCATGGGACTTTCTTATCTGGGCAGAAGACCAAGGACGAGTGTGCATTGGCGATCTGCGCACGGGTTTGAAGAGGAGGCAGGTGATTACGCTCGACCCCAGAGAGGAGGGTCTACCAAAGCTCGAGTACGAAGACTTGCTTCCTCAAGACGAGCCGAGCCCGCCGCAGGACGCTGTTACGAGGACTCTGGATCAGCTGGAGAGGGACTTCCTCAGGCGGTACCGCGACGCTCAATCACAGGACAGCAACACGGCAGTCAATTTCGCTACGGAGTATATCGAAGCAAGACGCCGGCAGAGGCAACACAGACAGGAACTGGCTAATTCGCGAGGGACTTCAGGATCTCGAGCTGCCCTTGATGATGATCCTCAAGGACTTACTGCCAGAGAGCAGGAGATACTGAACACGCTAAGGACGACGCGACAGAGAGAAGAGGCGAGAAGTCAGACTGGCGTTGCGAGAGGTGTCAACTACACCTCATCAGACATATTCGGCAGCGGTGCCCGGTCAAGTTCTTCGAGAACACCAAATCCTGAAAATGCTGCTTCGAGGACTTCTGGTGATGTCTCGACGCTCTATACAGACTTCCCAGAGCTGGCAAGGATGAATGCGAACTCCAGACCAGAGCTCTCAATCGAGGCAGCCGAAGAGCACCGCCTCGCTCCGATTCAAGTGCCTGGTGACGCCGATACCCTCAGTCGACACAATCTCCCAACCCTCGACGCAAGAAGCAGCGAGACCACCACAAGCGAATCCTCATCCACCTCTCGACCAAACCACAACCCCCGCCAACCTCGCCGTCGAGCATCCGTTATCCTCTCCCCACCCACCACCGCCTCTTCCTCATCAAACAGCACATCCCGCCCCTCAGCCCCCTCAAACCCAGACCCAGAACCCACAAACAACCCCTGGCGCACAATTGAAGACGCCATGAGTCTCGCCCGCGGGCCCCTCTTCGAATCCACCGCTACCGCCAACACAACCCGCGCAACACCCCCTACCCGCCCCACCGCCACCGAAATCGCCTCCGAACTCCAAGCAGAGCGCGCCGCCCGCGCCCGCAATCTCGTCACGCAGCGTGACCGCTGGCGCTCTCTCGTTCCCGACGGCACGCAGCCACCCAACGCTTACGCCACGGGTGCCAATGCCACGGCGACGATATCGCGTCTCGCGGCGTTCCCGGATGGGTATGAGGCTGTGCTGAGGAGGATGCGCGTGGGAGGCATCACGGGGCGTGAAATGGGGGTCAGGACGGCCGGGTTGGCGATGAGCGGGGATGGGAGGACGTTGTGGGCGGCGTGCGAGGAGGGGATTTTCGAGATGAGGGTTGGGAGGAAGGGCAGGTTGTTTTGGCCTGCTGTTGAGATGGCTTGATCGGCGATTCCTGTTCTTTCGATGTGGTCTTTTTTTTTTCTCTCTTTCCTTCCCCTTTTGATGGGCTGGCAACGAGCTGGAGTTTTTCTTTTGTTTTTCCTCTTTCCAAAAACAGTTTGAACACGGAGAGACCACAGTGATGGATGCAGCGAGCCACGGAGGAGGAGGAGGAGGAGGAGAAAAAGGTCCAATGTGGGAGCTTCTCCCTTTTTTTTATTTCTTGTTCTTTATTCCTCATTCGGGCGCTTGTGCATATGCCCTCGATTCGATGGTTAGCAACTTGTTCTTCTTGTCCTTCTTGTTCATATATACATCCATCAATCCATTCCGTTCCATTCTATGAACCAAATCTACTTTTGCACCCCGCTCGTTTCAAATAGCCATTACTTGCGTTCATTTGGCCTCTCCCTCACTCTAAGCAACATGGTGTAGAAGGCCACGCTGAGATTACGACATCTCGAGCGAATGGGAAGGATTGCAAACGAACCCCCCCCCATTATAATCGGGACGCTAATACGAACATCGGCGGAGTATGTGACGATGAGGATCATGGGGCCACTGGGGGATTGGGAACAACCGTGCGAAAGTAAAGGTCTGTTGGAAGGCTCCGATCCGGGGGGCTTGAACAGCCATGCAGAAGTAGATCACGGCGGTGCTCACTCAAAAGCTCCACCTAACATCACGAGTTGTAATTCTTGGATGAAAAGCGAGCGGCGGAAAGAGAGAGAAAAAAAAAAGGGTTAATTTGGGTCGGTCGGTGTATCATAAAATCGCTATCTGCCATCTGTCTTGTCTGTCCATAAAGTTCTGGTTTGGGAAAACGGAGAGTATCAAACCTCGACATCGTGAGATTTTTCTTTCAAAAAAGACCGTTTGCTCGCTTCAGCCCTGGAACAGCAGACCCGCAGCGTACTCCACGTTGCCATCGCACGCGTTCAACGCATTGATGGCCTCGGCCTCGGAGAATCCGAGGTTCACCAGCTGATCTATGTCTTCCTTCTTGTGCTTGCTGCCGCTACTACCACCAGCAGACGAAGCGGTAGCCGGCGCCTTGGACGATGACGAGGCGGGCGTGAGGGTCTGACCTTGGCCTTTGAAGTTGCTCTTGCCGCTCGAAGATGAAGGTTCTGGCTTCACTGTGCCTGTCTCCGCGCCGACTGCTGTGCCATTGGGACCAGGGACGGTGGGCTCGTTTGCTTGTGCTTCCTCAAGGGATTTGGGGATGTCGGCTTCGCCTAGGAAGGGGACTTCGTTGCCTTGGCCGAAGATGAGCTTGTTCTGGGCGAGGTCGATGACGGCTTGGAAGCGCTTGAGCATGTCGAGGCCAAGGAGGAGGTCAACGTCTTTGCCTTCCATCACGGTGAAGGAGCAGGGCATGACTGCAGCACCGATCTTGATGTCGGCTGAGTGCACACGGCCGATGATGTTGGCGGTCCCGACACCACGGGCGACGCCAGAGTAACGCTTGTCGATTAGACGCATGATACCACACTCTTCGGCACACGATGGTGACATGATGGTTGTTTGGGCACCTGAATCGACAAAGGCTTTGACTGGGTGGCGGTTGACTTCGACGTTAATGTAGAGCATTGTCACGCGGCCGAAGACTGGTTGGGAGCAATGTTAGTCAATGTGCCCAATGCAAGAAGACGAGCACAACTTACCCTCTGGGTTGTGTTCGTATGCGTGCTGCAGGTTGTCCTGTACCGACTGCTGCCTGATCATCTCCTCGATCTTCCTCTGTGCCTCGACGTTGAATGGATCCTCGTTGAGCAGTCGCATCTGCTCCATGCGCTCACCCTCCCTACGATCATCCTCGCGCATCATCTCGATCCAGACCTCACGGAAACGATTGCTGTCGTTGATTGCTTCGGCTAGGGCGGGCCTCTGCTCTCTGACCTGAGCCATGGCGTTTGCATTCCCCAATATGCTCAGCCTTGTCCTCTCAATGTCGGCCGGCGAGCCTCTCTGTTGTGCACCCATGTTGTTCTGTTGTTGCTGCTGTTGCTGCGGTTGCCGTTGTTGCTGTTGCTGTTGTGGAGGTTGGCGTGTCAACAGCACAAGCATATCATCATCCTTCACTCCCGCCTCTTCTAGTGTTTTTGAATCGGGTTGTAGGACAGCGTTGTTGAGGTAGAACTGTTGTTGGTCTTGAGGGACGTCGGTCTCGGCGTTGACGAAGGCCTTGAGATCGAGGATGGTGAGACCAGGCGGAAGGTCGAGGTTGAGGAGCTCCTGATCGAGGGCATGGTTGGGCGCAATGATAGATATGGTGACTCGCGGCCTGGGCAGAACAAACACAGAAAGTCAGTTCGTTTGTTACGGTGGCACAGGACGGGTCTGACAGTGAGACGGCGGGCCGGTGAGGCGGGTGGAGAGGAGGACGAGGGTTGTCGGGGATTGTACTCACATATTGGCGGTGTTGAGAGGGCTTGATGGCAGTGGAGTGGTGGGTTGGTGTGGTGTGTGCCTTGCGTGGTGATAGCTCGCATGCACGTCGCTCGAATGGTGAGTGTTTGCAGCGGAGTGACAGGTCGACGTCTGGCTGCCGACTTTGGCGAGAGTGACACCCGAGCAGCGAGTTGATAGAAGCGGACGAGAGGGTGGAGCTGTGTGTACGGAAGAGTTGTCTGGAAGCAGCAGAGCGAGTTGATTGTTTGTGGCGCTTGTGAGAGGGTGGGCGGAGTGAGAGAAGTGAGTGTGGGGGGAGGAGTGGAGGGGGAGGAGTAGTTAGTTAGAGGTGGTGCTGGTGGCGGCGGGCGGATTCGACTACTGATGTATTGTTGGTGCTAGCAAGCGAGGTACCCTCTACACATGACTAATAATGCGGTGGGTGAAGTGAGGCAGCAGAAGGCAGTCGAACGGATGAGAAGACTTGGAGTTGTGAGGACTGGACGGCGAAAGGCTGCTGCTGATGATGCCATGCCATGCCACTTACCGGCCAGCGAGCGAGCGAACAGCAGCACATGCAGTAGACACTCCAACAACACGCAGGCACCAGGCAGTATGCGAGAGAAGCGGTCAATCAACCATTGCTGCTGTTCGTACTTCACACCTGCCTGTCGCAACCCGGCCGCCGGGTTTGTTGGTGCCCTGCACGCACCCTTGATGTGCAGACGGCGGCGGCAGCATCATCATCTTCACCCTCAACTAATCTAATCAACAACTAGACAACTAAGCTAGACAGCTCTCCCCCCACCAAAAACCCCCGGAGGCTCCCGTCTTCCATTTGACAAGAAGCCCCGCTGCCAGCCGAGCTCATCGTCATTGTTGTTTGTTTGATCCAACGAGAGAGCATGATCGGATCTCTCTCTCCACGAGCAATAAAGATGCATATGCATACACGAAAATGATATACAGCCCCAACCCAAGGCCCTGTCAGACCCTGTCCTTACTAGCCGTGTTCCCTCGTCCCCGTGCTGTCTTCACAATCAAATCAAATTCCACACCTATTCCCTTGTGACGCCATTGCTTCGCGCTTAAGTACAGTTATATGTCGTGCGTCTGCCAACATCCATCACCAACATTACCGACACACCCCACTCCCACCCAAGCCTTGCCCTTCTCGCAAAACCACATACACTTCATCTGTGCAACCTTGGGCTCCCATTGGATCTCCACCCGCCCTCCAGCCCATTCCTAGCCAAATCCATCTTCTACAATATCACTCCGTCATCTTCTTGCAGCTCCATCCCCGCACTTGCATACCTAAACATCCCATCCCATCCCATCCCAGCCAGCCAACTCAAATACCCGACACCTTATCAAGCTATGCCTCGTGACCTCACCGAGCTCGCCAAGGACGACGCAATCTCCAGCATGAGCCCACTGGACCGCACCAGCAAGCCCGACTCCGACTCAGAACAGCAGCAGCAACTCGACAAACCTCGACAGGGCACCATGTTCGCCGAACAGGCCCAGAAAAACTCCAAGCGCGACGACCTACATCCCTACACACAGACCCTCACCTTGAACGACGTCGAGAGCTGCGTGATACTCGAGGAAGCCGCCTTTCCGCCTCAGGAACGCGCCACCAGAGAAAAGGTAAGCCAACCATTTCCTTCCTCTCATCATGATACATCTGTCGTTGCAGCTGTCCTGCCACATCCTACCACATTGTGACATTTCACGTGTCACGCATTTGCTGTATGCGTTGGCCTCCTACTTTCCCCTAGCGCTGTGCTGGCCTGAAGTGGCCTCGTACCCTTTTGGGAAAGCACACGTGATGTTCCTTCCAAACATTCACTCCCGTCTGCATGAGCATATGCAACCACAGTTCACTTCCCGCTCATGCACCTTTATCCGCCCACGCAAAAGAATCCACCTTGCTTGCATCAACCCAGCGGCTCGCTCCCCGACCAGTGCAACCTCACGTTTCAGCATGTGCATCCATCATGCACATCCATCCATCGCCACACACACACACACTCCATCCCAACTGAGATTCCCCAAACTCTCTCTAACCCAAACCTCTTTCTCTTTCTTAGTTCCAATACCGCCTAGGAAAATGCTCCGAACTCTCCCTCGGCATCTATACCTCCCACGAAGGCAATGACATCCCAACCGCCGCCACCGCATCGCCCGTTTACACCGGCGCGCCGCAGCGCAAATCGGTCCTCCTGGGCCACATTGTCGCCACCATGACCACCGGCCTGACCGTCACCGACAAAGACATGGGAATCCCCTCGGACGACCCCAACGACCACTCGCTAGGCCACAAGTCACACGGTCGTACCGTCGCCATCCACTCTCTCGCCGTCTTGCCGGATTTCCAACGCAGGGGTCTCGGATCGACGCTGATGAAGGCGTATCTTGACAGGCTTGCGAAGCAGGATGTTGCTGACAAGGCTGCGTTGATTGCGCACGAGGAGATGATTCCTTATTACGAGACGTTCGGGTTCAAGAACAGGGGCAAGAGCAGTGCGCAGTTTGGCGGTGGAGGGTGGTTCGATATGGTGAAAGATATCACTGATGATAGTGATGAGTATTAGACGAGGAGGAAGTACGATCGAAAAGAAATTTGATCTTTTGATCACTGTCGAAGCCACCATTTCGAGCAAGCCATTGATGAGTGCTTCCAAAATGCTTACCTTGCCAGCTTTGCCACGCGTCTCAATGACATGGATCGTTTTCGACCATCTTTTGCCAGCCACAAGGCCGTCCCCCAACTTTTTCATGCATTTCTTTCATCCTCTCATGCATGCACACTCATTCGCTCATCAAATCCACCCCAACCCCCCTCAACGCCTCCACCGCCCACCCAGGATACCTCTCCTTCTCCCCACCATACATCTTCGCAAAATACCATTTCAAAAACTCCGGATATCCATCCTCCAAAATCGCCTCCCGCACCCGCCGCATCAAATCCAGCAGGAAATGAACATTGTGAATACTCAACAAATGCGCCCCCGCCGTCTCTTTCGCCGCAGTGTGATAAATAAACGCCCGCGTGATCCCCAGCCCGCCTTCGCCCGGCGAGCGGCAAATCATACATTTACAACCTTCTTCCACCGGCCCGAAGTCTTCGGCGTAGATCTGGTTGCGCAGGTTTAAGAGCCCGCGGCCTGTGACCGCGTTGCCGAAGCGTGCGGTGCGGGTGGGCCACACGCAGTCGAACATGTCTGCGCCGAGAGCGACGGAGACGACCAGGTCGTCTGGGAAGCCCACGCCCATGACGTACCGCGGTTTGCGCTCGGGGAGCATCTCAGTGCACGTCGCGACGACTTTGCAGTACTCTTCTTTGGCTTCGCCGCCGCTCAGGCCGCCGATGGCGATGCCGGGGGTGTCGCGGGCGAGCATGGCGGTGGTGCATTCGCGGCGCAAGGCGAGGTCGAGGCCGCCTTGGATGATGCAGAAGAGGTTTTGGGTCGAGGGGTTGGCGTGCGCGGTGATGCAGCGGTCGAGCCAGCGGATGGAGCGGTGGGTTGCTTCGTGGATGCGGGCGTGGTCGGGGGAGGTGGTGGCGATGACGTCGTCGAGTTGCATGATTATGTCGGAGCCGATGCTGTTTTGGAGGGAGATGGAGTGTTCGGGGGTTAGGAGCCTGGGAGAGTTGTTAGTGGCGAGGGATGTGACTGGGGCGTGGAGTGAGGTTGTGGGACGACGTACATGGGCGATTTGTCGTGAGGGCTTAGGAAGCGGACGCCTTCTTCTGTGACTTGGGCGAGTTGGAGGAGGGAGACCATTTGGAAGCTGGAGGAGGGTGGGTTATCAGCTGTTGTTTCTTCTTCGTGATGATAGGGTAGAGATGGGGGAATAACGTACCCTCCACTGTCTACTCACACGTCAGTTCAAATCCATTGTGCCCATGTATGCAACACAGCAAAAAGCAAGAACCACTCTTCAAGTATTACCTGTCAAGATATTATGCGGCCACGACTGCAACTTATGCGCGCCGCCCACGGCATCGAGTGTCTTTTGTCCAGGCTTCAATCCCCTTCACAAAACACGAGTGTCAGTCCGGTACGTCCAGCTTTGTATATCCATCTTCCCGTCCAGCTTCCGATTGGAGAAAGTTCCCGCGTACAAGTGATATGTATTGTTCAAACACAGCCTACACCCCGTCTCCTCAAGTTGCTTCGGCGTCAGGCCCTTGAGCGAAGCCTGCGTGGCCACGGGCATGAAAATCGGCAGCGGCACGGGGCCATGTGGGAGGTGCAGCGTTGCTGCTCGCGCGCGGGTCGTCTGTGAATTGAAGCTTTTCGTTAGCGATTGGCCGTAGAGTGAGGTTTGGGATTTCCTTTTCTTTTTCTGGTGTCTTGTGAGCGCATACGTACGGAGCATTTGGCCAGTAGCTCGTACCTCAAGGCTGAGGTGGTGGCTGGCGGGACCATGTCGTTTTCATCTTCTAGCGAAGGCATTGGGGAGGGGTTTGGAAGTGAGGCTTGGATGTGGTGGTGGTGGTGGTGGGCTGTTTCTGGGGGGGTTGAAGTTGGCGTCGGCTCTTGTGACTTCCTTGTGAATGCTGTTGATGGTCGGTCCTCTCGTGATTGCAGTTGAAGAAATCGCTTGGATCGAAACAGAACATTGATCGATTGGTATTTTGGAATGATAATACGATCAAAACCTTTTCTGCGGACAATGTAGCACAAGAGGTTGTGTTTTGCAAAGATGCATCGATGCTTGCCTCCAACCCTAACCCTTGTTCATCACTTGTGTGCATGTACATGTACATGTGCATGTTTTTGTACATATATTCAATGTTAATGTTGTTAGTTCATGATTTCATTGCACGAGCATGGATCATCTTTCGATTACTAGCTATTGCTTACAAGTAACAGTAAACGTGAAATGCTCATACCTGGTTCGAAGGGAGTCTCCCACATCGATCATCAACATACACGTATTGAATGAGCTGCATTCTCCTTCCGTGAGCCGCACATGACTTTCACACACAACGTCTACCAAAGTCTGAATTAAGACGTAAGATTCATTCCTTTCCACACATTACTTGACTACATGTACCAAAAATTGACCTCCACTAGTCAATAACACCTTCCGGCAAGAAGACAACGTAGTCCACAGCTGCCGGCTCATTTCCGTCGGGGTGGCCAACAATCTTCAACTCCTGGCCCTTCCCAACCTCGACACCCTCGAAAGTTATTCTCGTCGCGGTTTGGCCGTCAATGTAGAATGTAGGTGCCTTGCCGAGGATATACTCAAGATCACCGTGCCACT
>Ga0265797_10005213_pt1 | contig 19125 bp, 13 predicted proteins | sample P2T30metagenome_FD_192433 | JGI IMG/M metagenome (GOLD analysis project Ga0265797, IMG submission 192433) | Plant litter microbial communities from East Loma Ridge, Irvine, California - P2 T30 | ecosystem: Environmental > Terrestrial > Plant litter > Unclassified | place: USA: California... | reverse complement strand
CCCCCTTTCCCCTCCTAGCACCGCTTCCATCCGCGCCCTTGACATCACTCGCCCAAAGTTTAAAACAAAGATTTAGAAAAAAAAACGATGAAAGAAGATAGTATGACATGCCTAGGTGAGAACATATACAAAACTAGCCTGATGCTACCTACTTCACTCCGCGCCGTAGCCGCCGCCGAAACACTAGCGTTCCACGATTCATCATTCCATCGACAAGGCCGGGCTTGCGGTTCGCCGTGCCGTAAATCGTAGCTTGCAGGTCCGCCGTCTTGGACGAGGGTTAGGGGACGGAGAAGGGAGCGTTAGGGCTAGGAGTTGGGCTAGTGGCTCCGAGAGTAGTGTTTGGGTGGATATAATGTGACGTTGCTTTAGCGGATAAAGTTGTCGTAGGTACTAGTACATGATGTACTGAGTGTTGAGTGAACTGATAGAGAGTCATTTAGGTGTGGTCGTAAGTGATGGTATTGGGAAATTCCACGGCTTTGTACGTTCCCTCTTTCTCGCCAGAGGTTGTACTGCTTTAGTTGCACATCTATGAGCAAAGACTAGTTTTCTTCAGAGCTCCAACACTTTGTTCTCCAAATATTAGTAGAGAGGTGTTTCACCCAACAAACGTCTTCAATAAACACTTCACCATACTTTTCTTCATCGAAGTCTTCAATCATTTTCATTACTCGTGGGTAGGTTTCTGCATTTGTGCGTTCAGATGACCCAAGAACTTTACTTGTTTACTCTACCTCGACAATGCAATATCATCAATTCGAAGAATCATCTTGACCGTCTCGGCTGCTAGCTCAATGGCACTGGTGCTAACCAGTAATGGCTGCAGGACGTTCTCCTCGCCGATGTCGTTCTTTACACCTCCGCTCTTGATGCTGATACCCGCGTTCTTTTGCTCCTGTGCGTGTCTATGCCTCAACTCAGTGACGACCTTGATGCTGTTGAGGCCGGCGTTCTCGGCCAATGTGGTTGGAATGACCTCCATGGCATCGGCAAAGGCCTTCCAGCAGATGGACTCTGTACCAGACAGCTCACGAGCTTGGAGCGACAGCTGATGTGCGATTTCAATCTCCGGGGCACCGCCACCAGCAAGAAGCGCCTTCTTCTTGACCAACGAACGGATGGCACAGTGTGCGTCGTGGAGAGAGCGCTCAGTCTCGTCGAGAATGAGGTTGTTGGCGCCTCGGCAGACGATGGAGACAGTATTGACCACTGACTTGACACCCGAAACCTTGACGTATCGAGCACCTGATGCCTGCACTTCCTCGACAAGGTCCGCAGAGCCGAGCTTGTCCTCTGTGAATGAGTCAATGTCGGCAATGGGCTTGCAGCCAGTGCTCTGCTTTGCGTTAGCTTTGATACATGGCAAATGCAACCAATACGCACCTTGCAGATGAACTCAATCTCGTCGCGCTCAATATCCTTGATGACGAGGATCTTGAGTTTGGACAAGAAATGCAGACTGAGGTCGTTGACTGCGTCGCGTAGAATCGACTTTTGGATGAAGAGCACATTGCACTTTGCTTTTTGAATCTTCTTGACCATGTTCAACAAATATGTCCGCTCCTCTTTGAGAATCTTGTCCATCTGCCTGTAGTCGTTGACAACAATCTGGTTCTCCATGTCTGGTTTCGGTGGGCTCAATTGGAATTGAATGAGACCTATTCGCGCCTTCTCTTTTAGTGTGGGGCCACCGGCGCTCTTGACGACAGGCTGATTGAGGACCAGTCCGTCGATCATCTCACTATCCTCGATTGTGCCACCCGACTTCTTGATCATTCGAATGTTCTTCAGATCCACGTTGTCAGCCGTCTTGGGGTCAATGACCTTGAGTACCGAGTCTACAGCCATGATAGGTAGCTTGGGCTCCGAGGCGACGATCTTGGAGGAAAGGGCGGTGGTGGCGGTCTTGAGGAGGGTTTGCCTATCGGTGAGAGAGATTGGGATGGCCATGTCAGTCAATATCCTTATTGCCTCTTGAGCGGCGCGCTGGAAAGCCTCTGAGATGACGGTAGGATGGATACCCTTTGATAGTAACCGCTCAGCGGCACCCAACAAACTTCCAGCAATGACAACGACCGACGTTGTACCATCTCCAGCCTCGATATCCTGGGCATGTGCAAGGTCGACGAGCATCTTCGCCGAGGGATGCATGACGCTCATCTGGTTCAACATGGTGGCTCCGTCATTTGTGATGATGGTCTGGCCTCTGCTGGTTTGAATCTACGTGGAGTTAGACACATACTATCCAAGGTTCTGCGCAAGGCACATACCATCTTGTCCATACCCTTTGGCCCCAAAGACTGCCAAAACATTAGTATTCATCCCTTCCCCGCACCTCGTCGTAGCACATACAGTTCGAATCGCATCTGCCACAGCTGCAGCATTTGTGTTAGCCGTATCCTCCAACAAATGAGCATGGACAATTCCTACCTCTTGCTGCAATGATATTGGCACTACGAACAGCTCTGGGCTTCTCCTTGTCCTGCAATCCTTGTCAATCAATGTTTTCACAGCTCGTATGGGGAGGGGGCAGCGCACCTTGAAAGCAGCGTTTCCGCCGCCACCACCACCACCACCGTTTGCAACTTGAGCAGCCATATTGCGAAAATACAAAGAGGACCAGACTAAAAGAGGGGTATCGTGTTGTTTGGCGGGGAAGTTTTTTTGGTGCCTTGAACGCGAACTGACAATATTTGGAGAACGCGATAGACTTGGCGCACTGACCATGGGCAAGCTCCGACTCGCCGGCCCATTGCCGCATCGCAGCTGCACCTTCACTGACTACTGACTACACCACCACCACCACCGCCCTGTATCCTGCCTCTCACCCACCCACCCAACCATCTCCCCCAACTCTCGGTTCTGCCTCGAATCATTTCACCCTCAATCTACACATATAGTCCAGTCGTCGTCCCAGCCACGCCACAGTCGCTGCGCCCGCCGCAAACATGCCTTCAGCCACAGGCCAGTCCTGGGAGAAGTACCAGAAGAACTTCGCCGACGACGAGGTAGAGGAGAAGAAGATTACCCCTTTGACGGATGAGTAAGCGAAGAAGCGTCTCCTCCAAGGCCTGGCTAATGCCGCAACAGGGACATCCAGGTGCTGAAGACATACGGAGCGGCACCCTATGGCGCCGAGCTCAAGAAACTGGAGAAGGAAATTAAGGACAAGCAGCAGACGATAAACGAGAAGATTGGCGTCAAGGTAAGCATGCTGACCTTGTTATTGGATATGCCCGTCTCACACGCAACAGGAATCAGATACCGGCCTCGCACCTCCACACCTCTGGGACATCGCCGCCGACCGCCAACGAATGCAAGAAGAGCAGCCCCTCCAAGTCGCACGATGCACAAAGATAATACAGGACGAGAAGGATCCGGAGAAGAGCAAATATGTCATCAACGTCAAGCAGATTGCCAAGTTTGTCGTCAACCTTGGAGAGCGCGTCTCACCAACCGATATTGAAGAGGGCATGCGCGTGGGCGTCGACCGCAACAAGTACCAAATCCTGCTTCCTCTCCCGCCCAAGATCGACCCTTCAGTCACCATGATGACGGTCGAGGACAAGCCCGATGTCACATACGGCGATGTTGGAGGTTGCAAGGAGCAAATCGAGAAGCTGCGAGAGGTTGTCGAGATGCCACTCCTGTCACCGGAGCGTTTCGTCAACCTCGGTATCGACCCTCCAAAGGGTGCTCTTCTGTACGGACCCCCGGGAACCGGAAAGACACTCTGCGCACGAGCCGTTGCGAACCGAACAGATGCCACCTTTATCCGTGTCATTGGCTCTGAGCTTGTCCAAAAGTACGTGGGAGAGGGAGCGAGAATGGTGCGGGAGCTGTTCGAGATGGCGCGAACAAAGAAGGCGTGTATTATATTCTTCGACGAAATCGATGCCGTCGGCGGTGCTCGATTTGACGACGGTGCCGGAGGTGACAACGAAGTACAACGTACCATGTTGGAGCTCATCACACAACTCGACGGATTCGACGCCCGCGGCAACATCAAAGTCATGTTCGCCACAAACAGACCCTCGACCCTCGACCCAGCCCTCATGCGTCCCGGCCGTATCGACCGAAAGATTGAATTCTCACTCCCAGACATGGAGGGCCGTGCAAACATTCTTCGCATCCATGCAAAGAGCATGAGCGTAGAGCGCGATATCCGTTGGGAACTCATCTCCCGTCTTTGCCCCAACAGCACAGGTGCTGAGCTCAGGAGTGTGGCGACAGAGGCTGGCATGTTTGCTATCCGCGCGAGGAGAAAGGTCGCCACTGAAAAGGACTTTTTGGCTGCAGTCGACAAGGTCATCAAGGGTAACCTCAAGTTCAACTCGACCGCTACGTATATGCAGTACAACTAGACGGAGAAGAAAACTACTTCGTTTGTTTTGTATTAGAAATGCCAAGGCTGGCTGGTGCTTTCTTTTTGTATGAGTAGTAGTAGTCATGATTCTTTGGTAGTTAGATCCAGACGAACGTCCATACATAATGCATCTTTCCAATCAGCTCCCATTTGCTGTTTGCTATCTCTTAACTTGTTTAAGTTGATAATATTAATATGTCAGTAATCGAACTTGATTCATTTCGAAGACAGGATATACATGGATTCATATCTAACTAGATACTCATGATAAAACTAGTTTCACCACATCAGCATGATGCTCGATACGCTAAGCCAAAAACACAGCATTCCGTCCTCAAAAAAATAATCTCAAAAGTGGCCTATCACTCTAATCTAATTCCAATCAGCATGTCTTACCACCACACATCACAGATACACGACTTCTACATGTCCCCCCAACCCTCTAATCCTCCTCCCCACTTGCACCCTCCTCAACAACGTCCGCCTCCCCAACACCCACACCCCCTCTAAATGTTGCTCTTGACCCAGCCCCCTCCTCCACCTGGCTCGTTCTCCCACTGCGTCTTCGACTCCTACTACTCACAAGACCCGGGAAAAGACGCGGTTCACCATCCAGCGTGACTGAACTGGTCGACCGGGTAAGACCCTGATCCGGCTCCTCATGCCCTTGCATCTGATTATTGTCAAGAGGCTGCGGCGGCGCAGCAGACATGGTACTAGGGTTGATAGTGATTTCACTGCTACGGCGGCGTTGATGAGGGCCGCCGCCGCCATCGAGGGTACTGCTCGCAGGTGGTGAGGTAGCGGGATGGCCTTGTAGACTGGCTGAATCTGTTGTAACAGACGCTGTTGTTGGTGATTTAAGCCGCGAAGCTAGTGCAGGAGGCAGTTTAGAAAAGAGAGTCTGATTCGTGGGTTCGGTGGTTGAGGCATAGGTTGGCGAGCCTGGGTGCGTTGGCCCTTGGGGGAGAGATTTGGGGGTTGGCGGGACCTGTGGTTGGAGGTTTGATCTTGTGAGAGCGGATTGGGCGGCGCGTGTGTAGCGGTCGATCCTGAAGGAGGCTTTGTTAGCATGCACTTTGAAGGCGTATTGATGGGAACTTACATGGCTAGTTCCCCCATGAGGGTCTCGTGGCGGAATGCCTCGCGGATGCTGGGGACATTTGATCGCGCCATGTCGTTGCCCGCGACGCCAGGGAGATGGTAGTTTCCACCAAGCCACTTCTGTTTGACAACGTGTTCGAAGCCACTCTGCTCGACGGAGTGTTTGGCAAGTTCACACATGTCCACAGCGCTCAGTTTGTAAATTTGCGCGGCGACAGAGTATTCCTCAATAAGTGGCTCCTTTGTGAATGCGAATTGGAGAGGGTCATCTGTTGAGAGCGACACATTGAGACCTCGTCTGAAGTAGCTCAAAAATGGATTCCTCTCGTATGCCAGAAACAGCGCGTTATTACTCAGCGGCGACATGGCAACACCAATTTGCTCGAGGTAGAAAATGTACTGGAGAAGAGGCACCTTTCGAAGTAAGAGACCGTGACTAATACTGTGGCAGCAGAGAACGGCCGCCGCTAGATGGTCGGTGTCACCAGCCTCTCCACAGTGTGGGCGGAGGAGGAACGTGTTGAAACCGCGCTGTTTTCTCCAGACGTTGAGCGATGATATGTTGGCGAATAAGTAGTACATCCAGTAGCTGTAGGGTGGGTTCTGCTTCGTGGCCCACTCGTTTGGAAATGGGAACTTTCGGTACACACGACGTTCGACTTTGCTCTCATCATCGACGCTATCGAAACCGATAACCCTTTGCAGGAAAATGTGGAGCTTAGGATGACTTGAGGGATCTTTGGTGACTTCGAACAGGGGTTGGAAGACATTGACAATGACTTGTTGGAAGTTGTCCATGAGGCCAGTGGCTTTGTACACGTCGAAAAGACGAGGGACCTGGATGAGCCATCGTACGTTGGGCGAAAAGAGCTTGTTATCAATCACCCAGGCTGCAAGCTTGTCCCACTCATCAATGTCCCGGCCATAAATTGATATGCGCCACTCGACGAACTGGTACTTGCTCGCCTCCAGATCCGCAATGACTTCCTTGGTAATTTCAGCTAGATATCGGCCCTTCACGAAGTTGTCTGTCTTGAGAAAGATGGTTCGCAGACGTGATTCCCCAATAGGATTGTACTTCAAATTGAACTTGTCGAAACGATGAAAGGAATCGGTGTGGGCCTATATGGTCAGCAGATTCTCCCACGTTGGAAAGTCAGTACTTACATGCATGTCCAACGTGTCGATACTCAGATCGTACGCTGTCAAATTGATGGACTCGAACACTTCTTTCAGTGTGAGATGCTTGCCGTCACGGAACAGGACTACTTCATCTGGCGATTTTTTCATCTTGGACTTGATAAAGCGTAGTAAATGCTTTTGGTTCATGCATGCCGAATGATGAACGTGAGTGTCGACTTTGCGGACGTTGTAGAAATCTCTGTGGGGGACCTTTTTGGTATCGGCCGTCTCTTGGTATTCATTCAATAAATAGTAGAGATTGAATTTTCCTTCGAGATACTGCAAACGACGAAAGGCAAAGCTTTTGCTCGGTCCGTCGGAGGATATGTCAAGAATTGAGTCTAGATCGATGTAGAATTCACGTAATGTGGGAATGGACACAATAGGCGTGTCCAGCTCAGCGGATTTGGCAGTTTCGTAGACTTGATATACACCACTGTCATCCAGTCGAAACGACATTTCCCCAGGACCGGGTACTGGCAAACACTCTTCCAAGTGAAAGTCTTCGCCAATGTTGGTACCCATCTTGCGAGGTGGTTTAGGTGGGTCAGAGGGCTCCAAAACGCCACTGTTCTGCATGCTGCTATTGCCTGCGTTGCGACGCTCTTTGGAAAGGTCGTTCCATACGGGCTCAGGGGGAGATGGGTAGATGCGCCAAGCGGGGTCATCTTTCGGATTGTCGAAGCTGCGTTGCAAAGAGAGGCGAATGTATTTGTGACGAAGGTCCAGTACCTTTTGGATATTTGTGTAAATGGAGCTGAGCTCAGCGGTGATGCTGGAATCGGACATGGCGAAGCCTCCTGCTCCTGTTCCAACACCTATGCCTGCGCCTGCGCCGTGTATACCTTCCTCTGCCAAAAGGGGCTTGTCTTCGTGCGGAAGCGCGGGGTGCTGGGCATGCGAGCGAGCCTTCTGGTCGGCCTGCAGAAATGTGTCACCGTCGTCGTAGGTACCTGCAGTGCTGGTGCCATGGTGAGTTATGTGCCTGCGTGGCTCCTGTGACTGCTCTGTGTGTGACAAGCCGATGGGTAGGTTGGACCGGTGCCCTTGATTCGCATGGCTGACGTTGCTCTTCCGCGAACGCACGCTCTCAGCCGTGCTAAGAAAGTCGACGCCATCTGTGGCGCCCATATTGATGGGAAATGTCTTTGCCCGAATGGCCGGGCTGTACACGTCCCCCGCTTGCGAGCCCCCATACTGCGTCTCGAGCTGGTGTCGCTGGTAGAATTGCTTGGCCTCGGTGTGGCTCATCTGCTTCTCCGCCGTGTAGTCGTAGAAGGCGGTCCGTCGCTGCTTGTCACGGGGAAGCATACCATTGCTGTCCTCGTCAGCGCTCGCACCCGCCGTTGCAGTCACACCATGGTCCAGTTGTGTGCGTTCGTCATCGCCGCCGCCGTCGTCAGCCTCCGGGTCCGAGTAGTCAAGGCCCAGCTCCTCTTCCTCTGAGGAAAGCATCTGGTCATCGTGGGCGGGACCAAAGTCGGGCGATGCATCTGCGTCGGCAGAAAAGGCTCCTGGCGGCAACATCAGCATCTGAGTTCTCTGTATAACCGGATTGATATGTACTACCTTTCAGCATGGTGCTCTTGGGGGGGGTGGTAGTTGTGGCTGGTAGAACGAACACAAACTTTATATCAAGATACACGAGGAACGCGCCTCGGAGTCGGCCGGTCTCCCGCCTGGCCCCGTAACATTTTGTAAATTATGGGTTCGATGACTACATGGCACATGTTTCGCAATGCCCTGGCAGGGATACGTAACAGCAGCGAGCAAGATTATCGAGGCCATGGCCAGGAGTGTTCCTCCAGGGCAAGTCTGCAGGCTACAACTGGACCCCTCCATGCTCGGCTGGTGATGCTACCAATCCGGAGTTAAGTCAACCGATCTACTGCGACAAGCAGTTTGCACCGACTCGATACAGCGTGTTCACCAGCGACCAGCCACTAGGAAATAAGAAACCCCAAATACGCGGGGTCATCCTACTTATCTCGCTTAAAGCACGGAGTAGGTGACGTCGACCAAGATGCGAAATTGAGATGCCCGCAGTCTAACGGTCACGTGTCGGACTTCTTCTAGCGCAGCTCAACTTATCCTTACCAAAAATTTCCAGCAAAACGCCTCCAAGATTTGCGTACCGGACAACTGTTGCAACTTTCCCTCAAATCGCCTACCATGTAAGTCTCCGTTCTCATTGAGCCATGTGCATGTGCATGTGCATGTGCATGTTCATATACTCATCTCCCATTCCAGGTTTCTTCTCCGCCGCACTGCTGTCCGCGCCATCAGTGCATCGCCTTCCAAGACATACCTTGCGAAGCCGCGAAGCATCAACACCCTCACCCCATCCGCCTTCCACCTGAGACAACCAATCTGGTCAATTGCTTCCTTCCAGAAGAGATTCGCCAGTGATGATGTGACAAAGACGGAAGAGAACTTTGCGCAAACGGCAGCAGAGGCGCCAATCGATGAGAACCTGACGCCTGCACAAGAACAGGCCCAAGCCAACCCTCAGAATGAGTCTGCTACTGTCGGCGTAGATGCTCTGGAAGCCGCTATTCGCAGCCCCTCTTCAGTCAAGAGCAGCCCTAGGAGCACGGAACCAAACAAGACGCTATATATCGGCAATTTGTACTACGAGGTCACTACGGATCAGCTGAAGCGCGTCTTCAGCCGTTTCGGCGAGGTCGAGTCGGTCAAGATTGTTTACGACAACAGGGGCCTTAGCAGAGGGTAATTTACCTCACTCGAGTTTCCACGTCTTTTACTAACTCTGGCATTAGTTTTGCATACGTCGAGTTTGCGAACTTGGCTGATGCGCAGGCCGCCATTGACAACCTTGACATGCAGGTTTTCGAGGGCCGCAACCTTGTTGTCCAGTACCATTCGCCCAAGCCCAACTCCGCGTCGCGCGTCAGTGGGGGCGCTTACGGGACTAACCCTCCCTCCAAGACTCTCTTCATTGGCAACATGTCCTTTGAGATGTCGGACAAGGACCTCAACGATCTCTTCCGCGACATTCGAAACGTCATGGATGTGCGTGTTGCTATTGACAGGAGAACGGGCCAGCCTAGAGGCTTTGCCCATGCCGATTTCATCGACGTGGCCAGCGCCACCAAAGCCAAGGAGGTTCTCAGCGAGAAGGTCATCTACGGACGACAGCTCCGTGTAGACTTCAGCAAGTCCGGCACAACCGAGCAGCGGGACAAGCGCGCAGATTCTACCCAGGACTAAAGCCCGTGTATCAAAAAGAGGCCTGAACAGGGTGAACAGTGGTGATACAAGGACCACCTCGCGCTTCTACGACGAATGATGGGGTTGTCAGTGGTCGATATATCTGTACGATTTGCACGACTGGCATCTTTGCCTCATTCCTGGGTAACTTGACGGTAGATTAGGTCTCATGTATCATAAAGGGCAGCGTCCGGCGTTTTTACTCTCCACTTTTCTTGTAAGTGGCTCGGAGGGTGAATAGTTGACTTCAAACAATGGATTTTTACTATTGCAAACTATAACACAAATGCCGTGCTTGACATGCCAACGCTACGCAAGCGGGCGAAGTTTGTTACCGACAACGGGTGTGGCGGCCAGGAACGAATGGAGCGGCGACCTCGGCTCTGCCCCGCGTGCCACCACCCATCGCTCGGCATCTGTTGCTGATCAATTAAGTCGGTCGACGCGTCTCTTGCATCTGCCCAGCCCCAACCCCGACTCGGACTTGTACACGTACTCTCTCTCTCTCTTTATCTTTTGGTAGATTCGTCTCAACTGGCCTATAGCAAACCTTTCTCCTTCCTTTTGTCACAATGTCCTTTCTCGGCGGCGCAGAATGTTCAACGGGCGCCAACCCGCTCAGTCAATTCACCAAACATGTGCAAGATGACAAGTCACTGCAGAGAGACCGACTGGTCGGGCGGGGGCCTGGCGGAATGCAAGAGGGTATGCGAAGCCAGCAAATGGGCGGCCCGTCAGATGCTGTAAGTTACTGGCAGCCACAGCAAGTGCGTCCAAGTGCCGGCTAACCATGAGGCGGATAGATGATGAACGAATTCATGAACCAAAATGCCCAACTCCCTCAAGGACCCGGGCCCGCCTCCCCATTCGCCATGGAGCAGATGCGCAGAGAGTTGGAGCGGGCACAGCACAGCGCATCGCCAGCATGGGCCGCCGAGTTCGACCCAGGTATGCAGGCACCACAGATGGGACCAGCCATGCAGGAAAGACCGGCTGGCTTCAACCCCGCGGAGTTTGCACAGTTCCAACAGATGAACTCTACCGCTCGGACGGCGAGTCCAACGATGGCTTCACAACCTTCCATGACGGGATACCAACGCCCCATGTACGGCATGGGCATGAACGGCATGGGCATGGGAATGGGAATGGGCGGCATGAGCATGATGCAGCAGCCATATGCCCCACAAAACTTCCAGCAGCCCATGCAGGAAGGCAAGGGCAAAGGCCGCATGGTGGAGCTCGACGACCAAGACTGGGAAGCCCAATTTGCCGAGCTGGAGAAGACGGACGACCTGAGTGCTCTTGATGCCGAGGCGAACAAGGCCATGGAGGCTGAGCTGAACGAAATGGACAGGTCAGTAGAGAAAGATGCCGTTGACTTTGACGATTTCGAGTCCATCTGGAAGGGAATCCAAGCTGAGACTGAACATGCTAGGCAACTGGTCAACGAGGAAAACTATGTCGAAGGACACATGGGCGATCTTGACCAGTGGGAGGGCTTCGATGGGCTCAACACGCATTCGGTTCGCGATCCCGCCATGGGCGACTACCTGTTTGAAGAAGACAATCTTTTCAAGGCCGTTACGAACCCCTTTGAAGAGGGCGTCAAGATTATGGAGAATGGGGGAAACCTGTCCCTGGCTGCCCTCGCTTTCGAAGCCGCAGTCCAGAAAGATCCAAATCACATTGCTGCTTGGGTAAGGCTTGGAGAGTCACAGGCACAGAATGAGAAGGAAACACCAGCTATTCGCGCCCTAGAACACGCGCTGAAGCAAGATCCGTCGAATCTGGAAGCCCTAATGGGCCTGGCCGTATCCTACACAAACGAGGGCTACGAAAGCACCGCATACCGGACTCTAGAACGCTGGCTTGCTACGAAATACCCCTCCCTAATCAAAGAACCCCTCTCCTCGGATGCTGAAATGGGCTTCACCGACCGCCATCTCCTCCATGAAAAGGTAACCAACCTCTTCATTCAAGCCGCGCAGCTGTCTCCCTCAGGCGAGCAAATGGACCCGGACGTCCAAGTCGGCCTCGGCGTCCTTTTCTATGGTGTAGAAGAATACGATAAAGCCGTTGACTGCTTCGGTGCCGCCCTCGCGTCAACTGAATCCGGCGTCTCAAACTCGTCATCCCAAGTCCACCTCCTCTGGAACCGTCTCGGGGCCACGCTCGCAAACTCTGGCCGCAGTGAAGAAGCCATAGATGCCTATTCGCGCGCCCTTGCACTCCGCCCCAACTTTGTCCGCGCTAGATACAACCTCGGCGTCTCATGCATCAACATTGGATGCTATACAGAAGCAGCACAACATCTTCTCGGCGCGCTCGCCATGCACAAGGTCGTGGAACGCGAGGGCAAGGAGAAAGCGAGAGAGGTTGTCGGTGAGGGCGTGTCGGAATCTCAGCTCGATAACATGATTCATCAGAACCAATCGACTAATTTGTACGATACGCTACGTAGGGTGTTTGGCCAAATGGGTAGGCGCGACCTTAGTGATATGGTGGGTCCTGGCATGGATGTTGAGCGTTTTCGAGGCGAGTTTGAGTTTTGATCGATTTGAAGAAGATGGGAGAGAGAGGAAGGGTGAGAGTGGGTTGTTTCATATACCAAAGGGCAAGGAAGAAGACGACGCAGATGGAGTTGCAAAAACGGAAAAGATGCAAAATCCCGATGGTGCAAATTATGATTCCTGGCTCCTGCAACGTAGAGTCAAGGTTAAACGACCCCACGACGACGACGTCGATTGGATCAATCTTCTTGGCGATGGTGACGGTGATGAATTGGGCGATAGCTGTTGTTTCGGCACAAGGACCGTTCAGGTTGGTGCTAATGATGATTGTATCTGGAAGATGCATGGAGCGCGGGACTTGACTTGATTTCACCTGACTTTCCGGGTGGATCCAATGAGTCCTCTTGTCTTTTTTCTTTGAAAAACAAAAAGAGAGGGCACTGCCATGATGCCGCAATAGTAAGATGGGATTAGTACATGTAGCAACCCGGGATGAATCGCTACCGTCATTATCGTCATCATATGAAATGAATAAGTTACCAAAGATAATCTCAAATCAAGAATGAAACGCCCATTTCTTCACAACGGGACATGACATGTACACATATACACAAATATACACACACGTTAGCACACACATATTATCACACTTGAATGAATTCCTAATACATATGAGAAGAGTAAAAACCTAACCAAATGATAAAGAAACCAAACCTCTTGAAGACTCTTTGCCGGTTTTGAAACAAGAAAGAAAACTCTTGTAATCTCATAGAGTCTGCCATTACACATGCACTTCCACGAGTTTTTTTGTATTCCTTCCCTAGATGCGAGAGACAGAAAACAATATTACCCCACAATGAGAAATAGATGAGGTACCACACAACAATTTCCCTCAGTCCCAACTCCAATAACCGAACCGAACCTAACCTAACCTGACTTCACCCCAGTCATCTATTTGGCAAAGTGCAAATCATACCCGAGCCACTTCCTCATCTGAACTTGCGAGATGGAAAGACCAGGGCTACCGTACGTAAGCGGCGCGAAGAAGAGGAAGCACCAAAGCACGGCTGCGAGAATAACACCGCACGCGATCCAACTACCCATCAGACTTGAAGTAGCGACGCGTTCGCGCACAGGACGAGAGCGGGTGCGGCGATGGCCTTTGACTGCGCCGGGTGTCTCCGGGTCCTGCGGCTCAATGCAAAAGACAAACTCGACCAAGGCGCCCGTGACGAGGCAGGAAGCAAGATGGGCAGGGAGGTAGTGGTGCAGGAAGAGCTGGCGACCCATGATGTAAAAGGGGATGTAGTGAGCGGCCCAAGTGAGGAAGAAGAAGCCAGTTGAGTTGTACAGACGCGAGCGAGTGCCTACAGTGAAGAAAGTTAGAACCTCCCCTTCAAATACAAGTGCCATGAAAAAAGCAAAGAGCCTAGGCTTCTTATACGAAAGAGCAAACTTACGGTCGTCGAGAGCGTCCATACCACGGCGGAGCGCCAATTGGTCGGCGCCGATGATACCAGCAAATACAGCAAGCAGCGAGGATGCAAGCCACCAGCCAATCGGGTTGCCGAGGAAATATATCTGTTCCCGCGTATCGTTATGTGTCCAGAAGGAGACACCACGGAGGAGGAAGGGCCAGGAGATAGGCTGCGATGCATATGGATGCGAGCTTGTCAAGGCATTGTTGTGGTAGAACATGGCGCGCTGTAGTTCGACCCACTTCCTCAGGAAACTGAGATGCTTGACTTGCTTGGGCTCCTTCTTGTTGCGCACATCCTCAGCGGGTAGAGAGGGTATGTCATCAACATACCAGATGTTGCTGGAAGCCTGAAGAGCCTTGTTGCCGTTGATCTCAGCCTGTTTGTAGGCCCACTCTGGGAGAGGCTTGGTGTGAGTCCACATGGCGACCTTTGTGGGCACATGAACAAGCTTGAAGTGAGTTGACATGGTCTTGAAGTCGCCCTTGCCCTTGTCGACCTTGAGCTCGAACAGAGTGTCGTTGTAGCGTGCGCCAGCAGCTTCCTCCTTGGTTGCGGTGGTGAACTCCTGGTTGGTGGGGTAGTAAGGAGACGCAACGTCGTGTGTCAAGAGAACGGTGTCGGTGATGAGATGGCGGAGACGAATTACATCGCCAACCTTGACGCGTTGGCCCTCTTCGCTCGGCAAAGGCTTGGAAGGGAGGACCTGCCAGTGGTTGTTGGTATCGTTATGGGGGTATCCAGTAACCTGCTGTCCCTGCGAAGAGACGCGGCCATCGTCGTACCGGAGCGGGTAACGGTCGGGGTGGCTGTGGAGGTAGACCTTGGTCTCCTTGTGGCGGATGGTAATGGAATCGTAGTAGTTGATACCAACGGATTGAAGGCTCATTACGTTGTCGCTCAGCGTCTCCTGGAACTCGGGGGTCATGAAGTCGTCCCCAGGTCCCGAGCGGGTGAGAATGGCAAAATGGACCTGGAACCAGAAAAGGTACAAGAAAAAGGGTACAATGATCAGACCGACGGCGCGGGCAGCAAAATGTTTGCCGAATTCAGCAAGAGTCAAGGCACCCTGGCGTCGGTTGACGTCCATCAAATCCCACAAGTCGAACATGACCGGGACACCAATCGAGAAGAAAGTGAAGACACCGACATACTTGATGGAGATGACGCAGCTCAGGTTGATGCCTGTGAAAAGCAGCCATTTCCACCATTTCCGGCCAAAGGGAACATGTCGTTCTTTGTAGAAGCGAATGTAGGACAGCACGGAGAGGGCCATGAAGAAGATGAGCGAGGCGTCGAGCAGAATGAGGCGCGTCTGGCCAATGTGGGCGTTGTCAAAGAGCATCAGACCAGCCGCGGTGACGCAGGCAGGCAACGAATATCCAGACTCCCACATGATCATGAAGACAATCGGGACCGTGAGCGCGCCGAGCGAGGCGGGCATGGCGCGGTAGGCGACATAGGGAACCTTGTTCGTGATGTACGAGTCGCCAATGTTCTCGAACAAGAAGTCGCCCTTGTATCCGACAAGCCAGCCAGCGAAGGCGAAAAGGAGCTTTCCAAAGGGAGGGTGGACATCGAAAAAGTAGGTTCGTTGGAGGTAGTAGGAAGCAAACTGGATATGCAATTAGCCATCTGGTCAAACCGCAAAAACAAAAACAACAAATTCAATGTCGTTGGTATATGCACACCTTTCCAAAGTGCACCTCGTCGAAGACAACCTGGTCAGGATGCCGGATGCCCCAGAAGCGCGTGATGAAGGCAAGGACCGTCATGACGGCAATGGCGAGCTTGTAGTCCCATTCTCCACCTTGCTGCGGTGCCTTGTACGGCTTGACCTTGTCCATGACCGGCTTCGCTTTCTCGACTACATTGGCCACCTTTTCGGCCACCTTCTCAGACAAGGCCTCTGGGTTGGGCGAGACGGGGCGCTTCTTGTCCTTGCCTGTTCTCTGGCGGACAGTGCCAGGAGGGGAGGACATGGTGGGGGTAGAAGTCGATGAGCGACAAAAGGAACAGGATGAAGAAATTAGAAAGGAGTGTTGGGGTTGGTTGGTCCAGCTCTTAGAGACACGACACCTAATCGCGAGTTCAGGGTCTCGGTCTGAATCGACCAATCCGCAATGGGATCTTCGCTTGCCAACCTGACCCCTGCACCGGACGTCATTGGCCGAGTCCATGTCGAGAGGGGCCCGCAGGTGAGAGAACTTGGCGTATATGCGCTATATTGATCCGATTTATATACGCTACTAACTCTCCCCCTCGTGGCCAGAGCCAGATGATATCTGGCTATCGTACAAGCCTGAATTGCCCCACTTGCCACATTGCCTCATCATTGCCCCTTCTTCGTCTTTACCGCTTCAGCCTTCTTTTGCTGCGGGATGCGATACGATGTCTCCCATCCGTACAGGGCACCAGCACCAAACACCATAGCAGCCCCCACTTTCATCATCCCAGTCATCTGATTCCCAAAGATCCAGATACTCAGCAAGAAGCTCACCAGCTTTCTAATGTTTAACACTATTGTAACAGTGACAGCAGACGTGTTAGCACTTAGCATGTTGACACCCGTGATGCAGAGCAATTGTGTGAGCGCGTTGGCTGTCAGGAAGATTACGTGCTGCGAGGTCGAGGCCAGAAGGCTGTTGACAATTGGTGGGAGAGTTGCAGCGACCTTGGGAGGGACCTGGAACGATTGCGAGGCTTGTAAGCGCTGGAATTGCTGTCTGAGGACCGGCGCAAACCCGGCGAAGAATGGGATAGACAGTAGGTGAGAGTAGAAGAGGTTTGCCTGCCAGTCTTTGCCGTGGTCGCGGTAGATGTCCTCGACGTAGGCGCCCATCCACGCCGAAAGTAACTGTGCAACTAGCAGGATCAAAAGACCTGCCTGAAGCGACGAGTTGGATTCGGCCGAGCTCGACGTGTCCATGGTTTTGCCCTGTATCGTCAGTGCCTGCAAACACCTGGTTGCAAAACTTGCCGTACCTTTGATTGAGCATCTGCCCACGCTGAAACCATGACACCGATCGTCAGGATTGCCACCGAGAAGACCTGTAGAGGCGTGTACCTCTTGCCGCGAAGCCATCCAGCCGCCATGGTCGTCACACTACCAAAGCTCCTAAGGATGATGTGCACCGGGACCGAAATGTCGAAGGCGAAAGCCCAATTGTTCATCATGTTGACCGTGAAGAACAACGCTGCGCTGACGCACCACTTCCGGAACGGTACTGGCGAGCTTCTTACAAAGTAACGGCCATTTGGATCGAACTGGTAGTGTAACGTCGAGAGACATGTAAACACAAACTGGAAGAGTGTGATGAGCAGACCGCTGTTAGGCTCTTTTCTGGCTTGTATTAGTAGGTGCATTGAGCACAATAAACACTTATGCCTTACTTTACTATTGCTTCCAGGCAGTAAACCTTTGCAACGTTAGCTGGGTATTGTAGAGACGTGGTTCAGCCTTCTTACATTGGCGCAACACCCTCCAAAAATGAGCGAGAAGCTGCTGACAACAGACGCAATTGCGGCCATGGTAGCCGAAACGGACGTGTTGATAAAAACGTATTGTAGAAATACTTGTCGTTCTCACGCCGATGCGAGTAGGAATGACAGGGCTGATGAATGTTAAACACCCGATGTGGTAGAGACAGACGACGGTAAGCTGGCAAGTGCGAAATCAAACTACGCATTCTGCACAAACAAGCACCAGTGACGCAACTATCCGGAAAAGATGCACTCACACTGGATCAATAAATTTAAATCGCTTCCCGTAAATTGAGCATCCTCTGGCGGATTACAAAAGTCGATGGAGACGCTTGAGACAATCCGAGACGCAACGTGGAAGTCTAGGGTGTGATGAGAGCCTCACGGGCGCTAACGTGAAATCGTGGTCTTACCCAAACAAGCATATTTCCAGAATCCAGGGATCGGGTTTCTCCCGAAGTGCCCTGTGCAAAAGGCCGTAAGACCGACTATCCCTAGAAATCACAAAACATCACGCTCCAAGTCATTGATTATGATTTCTTTTGTTATTTCTCTGCACCATTCAGAGTCATTATCGTGGTGTTGCAATCTACACTGCTCTGCGGCCATCTGTTCGTAATCCGCATTGCGACATCCTTCATCTGCATTCTCGCCCCATTTCGCCATGAATGCTCTTGTTCTATCATCCTAGCGCCACCTGGCAGGCTGCTGCCAACACTGAAATGAAGATGGGAAGTTAAGGATGGCCAAGAACCTAACAAGCGTAGACTACTGTTTGCAGGTCTTCTATGGCGATATTCGTGAATCATGGCTACCCTACAATGCGGAGAAAACAAAAAGCTACAGACTGTTAGCTTGGCTTTTGTTGTCAAGACACGGGAATCGCTTACGTTGTTTGTCGCTGCTATAGCAATGCTGTCCTCGAATGGGTGCCAGCTCATGTGTAGGATCTTCTTGTTGAAGTCAATCTGATCTGCATCGGTTTCTTTCCTCATGCGTTGCCCTTGCCCAACAGCGCCTGCAGCGGGACTACCGGCTCTTGAACCACCCTTCTTGCTGGCGTTGCTGCCTGTCGGGCTTGTCGAAGAGTTCATGGGCGTGGGAATTCCAACCTTTTTGGCCTTGAATGCAGACTTGTCCGCCTGGAGTACAACCTCAGTATCCTTGTCATTGTCTGATGGATATATCATGAAATTGTTGTTGTAGCTGCCAGTCATGACATTCTTAGCATCGCCAGAGAAAACGACCTCGAACTTGTCGAAAATGCTGTCGTTTTCATACGTATCACAGAGTCTGGGTCGTAGGTGCTCATGGATAGGGATCGTCTTCACTGGAGTCTTCTCCATGTTTACGTCCCAAATCTTGACTGTCAGGTAGTCGCGTGACAGAATGTATCGTCCATCGTGTGAAAATCGTACGTCGGAAATGGATGAAATGATCTCGGAAAAGAAAGAGCGCGACGATGGGTCTTCCTCTTGTTCGAATTCTAACAGGTAGATATTAGGATCGACTTGTGGAAGGGAGAGAATGAGATAACTTACGTTTCGCGTGCTGGTCGCACAGCGCACTCTCTCGCATATCGGCCAGCTTGATAGTGCCCTTGGAGCTTGCGTACATGAACCAATTGCAGCTAATGGGGTGAAACTCGGCAGCTGTGATGACCTCGGTAAGCTCCTCCATGTTAGCCGGTTTGATGTCGACAATGTTGAAGCTCTGGTCCTGGATGTTAAGGTTCCAGAGGTTGATGCGCAGATCGTCGCTGCTGATG
>Ga0265797_10005212_pt1 | contig 19127 bp, 19 predicted proteins | sample P2T30metagenome_FD_192433 | JGI IMG/M metagenome (GOLD analysis project Ga0265797, IMG submission 192433) | Plant litter microbial communities from East Loma Ridge, Irvine, California - P2 T30 | ecosystem: Environmental > Terrestrial > Plant litter > Unclassified | place: USA: California... | reverse complement strand
ACGACAGCTTTGAGCTCGCGCTGTCTTGTTGTTGTGTTCGCTTTCTGCGGCTCGTTCGCGTGCTTTTTGGAAGGTGGTAATGATGACGGCGCCGGGATGGCTGTAGAGGCCCGATCCTTTGCTTGCTTCTTTGGGGCAGGCGAAGACATCGACGTTGGGGCAGCAGCAGCGGCTTTGCGTTTCTTCACGACTGGGGCCGTCGTCTGTTGTTGGGGAACCATGGTGCTGCCTCCTGCTACAGCGTTGCCATTCAAGGTAGACGCGACGGAAACGAGGTTGGTTGCGGCTGGGCGGGCTGATAGGGTGATGTTCAGGCGTGCCGCCACTGTGACGATGTCTGCTTGGGACTGATTGTAGGTGTTTCGCTGCACGATCGTGTAACGACTGAAGGGAATCATGATTTGCCTGGCATACATTTTGCTTCGGTTGTCGTTGTCGCGGAACCTCCAGTCCTCGGAGACGTTGGTCCATGTGCGCGAAGATCCGGTGACGCCCGTGAAGATGGGCATCCATTTCGTTTCGTACGGATCGAAACCGTAAGTGACAAACAGATGGAAGACAGTCATGCGCTCAGCCAACGTCCACTGCATTTTGGCGAAGGAACGAGGGAGGTTGTTCTGTCGTGTGAGAGAGAGCTTTTGTAGTTCTTGTATATCAACTGTTGTTGATCAGGTGTTGTGACGCGTCGAGGTAAGGTAAGAACGATTGTAAAGGATTCGATCACGAGGGCTGGTTCTGTCGTTGGTGTATGTGGGTGGAAGAAGGTGGGAAGTGGTAAGGTGGTGGAGTGTCAACAACAGCTAGACGGCAGCCTTAGGTGTCGAGTTAGTGATTAGTGAAGGCGACTTCTTCACTAAATGCCCAATGGAGCGACTCTTCGCATTGACGTAGGCGCTAGTAGTGGGGGGGGGGCGCGCATGCAGTGAGCGAAGCGCTTCAAGTTCACCAATTCGCTTCACTTCTTCTTCTTCTTCCTTCCCCCAGCGAAGCAGACCTCAGGCCAAAGACACCCGCCGCATTCACAGGCACCACCAGAAAGTCTCTTCGCCACCACCAGTACAGCAGCAACAACAACAACGACGCGCCGTCGCCGCCGCTTTTTGCCGCCGCGACTGCGCCGCCACCATGTCGTAAGCGATCTCCCCTTCACGCTATGTTTTGAGGACGCTGCTATCGAAGACAATCAACTAACTCGTGAATAGTCACCAGCAAGACGACGCGGGAAACCGGTGCCTTGCCTGCCTGGAGAGGGCGGAGGATGCCACCTGGAGGGAGAGGGATTGTGCGGAGTGGGAGGACGCCTGTGCGGACAGGGAGGACGCGGTCGCGGAGAGAGAGCGCCGTCTCCTCCAGTTCGAGGCGGAGAGGGAGAGGGAGTGGGCTGAGCGTATTGCTCAGCGGGAGGCCAGCATGGCCAAGAGGGAGAAGGAGATCGTGGCTGAGAGGGAGGCCGCTTTCGAGGAGAGGGAGAAGGTGATCGCCGCGAAGGAGGCCAAGGTCAAGGAGAAGGGATTCGCGTTGCTCAAGAAGAGCTTCGCCAACGTCAGACTGGGAACCTGATCGTTGTTCGTGGGGTAGGACAACACGTTAAACCCGCCGGTGAAGTGCCACCTCGAAAACAAATAGCCCTGAGGTCGATGGGTTGTGCCCTCTGCGACGAATTCTGCATGTCTAAGATCCTTGAAATACAATTGATCAATCCGTTCAACACCGTAGCACTTTTCAAGTGGGTACCGGAGCCCGTCTCAGCGTGCATGTTTACAGTCTTTGGAGCAATCCATTGATCTCGCTTTGGTTCTTGTGAAGAGCGTTTCACCCAATCAACGAAAGCGCTACAGCTCATCTTAGAAGCATATCCAAAGTTGGCCGCTGACTATTGATGGCAAAATGGTTACAAGAGCGCTTTGAGGAACACCCTGCGCTTGAATTAGGTGAAGGTGATGCCGGTATGAAGACAAAGCCGCATCAGAGAATTTTGATTGATAATCTGGAACGTTGAATGAGTCTGTTGCCCATTCTGTCTGACATTGCCACTGCTCCTGTGAAACACCCTCTGTATGATAGCCATCGTGCTCCAGTGTATGCTTACAATTGTATGTGCTCTCCTTGAGCAGTTCAGCGGACGTCGTTAGAAAGTTCAGTCAACCAAGACATCTTTTCAAGGGTTTGTTCCCATGGCATGCTTACCATAGGTGCATCGCTCCGTTTCTCGTTACCACCGAGTAAATGAATGACCTTGACTTCTACACTTCCAAAATGCTTTTTGCGACCCGCTTCCCATGCTTGCACCCACTTGTGAGGTTGAGAGTCCATCGATGAGGTCACCTTCCCGTCGCCGACCCAGGACAGTCCCCCACTGCCAAGACTCAAAGCAAACAAAGCTTTGCTCGCCTCCGCTCGAGTTTTGCTTCCTTCTCTCTTCATCGTACAGTACGTTTTTACGCTAAAACGCGCCTCACCATCGCCAATACCAGATGGCGAGGCAAAAAGATGGCGATACATCAATGAACAACGTCTGCTGCCACCACTCCACGATAGTCCAAGAGCAGACGGTGTCACATCCCACCTACAGTTGACTTTTACATCTCATCGCAAGCTTCAGTGACCGACCCGCCACGACGCACTTTCCATCACTCTCACCAGATTGTGAAGCATGATCTTGGCATTTCCGCTAGCCACATGCAAAAGGCCCTCTTGTATGACTTCCTACATGCGACAGGGGTAAGCGTTGCGGCAAAACAACGTGGGTGCAATCGACTTCAACCGCATTCACCCCTGACAGTGTCTACTGCGACCACTTCAAGAAACCACAAGAGCAGACACTGTCAAAGTCCTTCAAAGAGTTACAATTGACTCAACCGCGGCATCGTTGCCTCTGCATCATCTCCTACATGTAGAGGCGCGTCCGCCGCGGTATATCAATGTGGGTTAAGCTGATCTCGGTCAGTCTTGCAACCCCTGACATCTGCCTGCTGCTACCACTTCACGCAAGTACAGAAGTACGGGAGTAGGCGGTGTTACAACTCCCGTTGTAGTTTCAATGTGTATAGCGTGATTGTTTAGGTTGTTGGTCCTTGTGGTTCTTCCAACCCATTTTTTGCTGGTGACGAGTTACCTGCTTTGAAGCTCTGCGATCTCCGGCAAGCGCAAATTCCATCGCGGTAAACCTGAAGCAGCAAAGGTAAGGAAGTAGAAGATTCCGCATGCCTGGGAGGTCTGTAGTACATTGTCTGCAATATAGCTACTGTCATCGTGTAAACACTCATCGTCTACTGCTGATGTATCATCCTTTCACCAATTTGCCGAGAAAGTCCGATGTGTTTGCGCGGCCACAAACCCATGGCGACAATCAGGTTCTCGTCACCGAAACTTCAAAACAGCTCTCAGATGCCACTAGTCTTGCCACAGTTGTCTCTAGACAATCCACGATTCCGCAACTCTAGCATGCGCCAAAAGTGGCTATCCGATACCCCTCGTTAGAAAGCGATCCTCATCGGCGCGCCGCGGTGGTATCGTCCGAGACGAGATTGCTCGCCGCCATTGTGTGTCCCCCTCTTTAGTCGTTGGTGCGATGCAAGGGATGATGCTCCACTGCTCTCGCAGTTGGTCAGCCACCAGGCGAGTTTTTGATCGGTTCGTCCTGTCGAGTCGATCCGGCGGCGGCGACAACGATCGCTGGGCTCACGTCGAATCATCCTTGACCTTGCTGCTCGGGACCGCATTATGTTCCTCCTCTTTTCTTGAGGATCCGATGCTAGAGTGATCATTCTGACGTCGAATAAGTCGATCGAAGCTTCAAGAAGTGTTAGAATGTTTGGCGCGCCTGCTGCTCCGGGCGCGAACGTAGTCGTTGCGTTTTCGACCTCACCACTTCCGATTGCCCACTCACTCGTGTGGTCATGTGTTTTCACTTTGCTCACGCCAGAGCGCTCGCAGACGACCTAACAGGCGATCAATATTGCGACTGTGCTCAATTTCAGGCCTGAAGACCAAGACAAGAGCTGCTGCCGAGGCGCAGACCGCACCAAGCTGCGCCAAGCGCGCCGGCTGGGTACGTCCGGGGTGGAGAGAGGAAATTCGCGTCCAGCACAGTGAGATAAACTCCTAGCACCGTCTCTTCTTGCCGACCGAGATGTCATGAAGTGCCCTGTCGCTCAGACAGGGCTGGCGGTCCTTGGACGACCGCCGTCGTAGGTACGCATTGAATCGCCAAGATTTTGTAAGACAAAGGAGGACTTGGTGGTCGTTGAGTGGTCCTGGGATTTGTTCGTGAACCAGACTTCGTACTTGAGAATGCAGCCAGCAGAATTGACTTCGCTTTGTTCTCGGCTCGATGTGTTTTGCAGAAGAGTCGAAGCGTCGGAAGAATGGAACAAGGTAGACTTGACTGGTGTTGCTCACCACCTACCTTGTTTCTCTGAGGCAGCTGGTTAAATCTTGACTGAAGGTATCCAGGTGCTCGTCCAGATGGCTGTCAGCGCGGACTGCGTCGAGGACGAGCTTGAACAGCCGTCACGCCAGGATGGTGCAGAGAACAGCTGGAACTGCTGGCTTTGCACGAGTTGTCTATGCCGCATTGATACAAAGGTTAGCGGTGCACTGCACCTGACTGAAATGTTCTTGTGGGAGCTCACAAGGACTGCAATCCAGGCAGGAGTAGGCGGCGGACCGTGAGCAAAGGCTGGAGAGGCGTCTTTGGCAGGCACGCCCAGTGGTCGACCACCTCGTGGACGAAGATCTCTCGTGCTTCAGTCCACCTTCGTCGTTGTACTCCCGTTGTACTCCCGTTGTACTCCGGGTGCATTTGGGAAACACTGCCCACGTTTAGTGCCAACGCAAGTCTGCTCGGGTCATCTTGGAATTCACAGCCTCAGCACAACTGTCAGCACGCGCCTGTACCAATTGCTGTCGAAATCATCTGCTTGTCACCCGAATCTAGACCGTCTCTTCATGTTTCTCGGCGCTTGTATTATGTTGTTGTGTTATAGCGGAGGTCGTCTGGCTATTGGTTGCCTTCCGAACGTTGGAGATACGCTTGCTATCGACATTCCGTGGAAGGGCTGGGGTCAGGCGTATAGCACGAAGTATTGGAGGACGCATCTGTCTGCTGATTCATTGAGCTGTCGACTTGCTCCTGTCGACGAATGGTGGTATGCCAGGTGATTGCCTGGTTCTGCGGATCTGCTTTGCCCAAACGATCAGCATGTTTCTTCACGGCGCCGAAAGATCGTTTGGGTTCTACTGCTCTGTAACACAGGAAGGCCAGCTCTTTTTCGTTGTCTGCCAACCGAGAATCCAGAGAATCGTGCTTATAGCTCGCCGTTCAGCGCGCGTGGTGGGTTGATGTGTTTATTCGTTGCATTCGATGGCTTTCTGGGGATGGTTGTTAGGGCGCAGGACCTGTCGTTGTATATGCTGATAACAAGTAGCCTGCTCGCTGTTCTCAAGGCGCGTCTTCCGGTGTTCGAGCTGCTCTCAACCCCAAGTCTGTCTCCCTCTGCTCTTCCCATTCTCGCCGAGCATGTGAATTGACCCTTGACGGCTGCCGAGTTGTACAAGGCTGGCGTGCTCGCGACGTGTGCGCTTTACTGGATGCCGGCTTGCCTTTTTGGTCGTTTGCTTGAGTCGAAGTAAGTTCTTGCGCACTCCTGATGACCTCTTGCTCATCGAAGCGATGCCATCCACAAGCGAAGAGCTTGTTTGAATGTCTTTTGCGATCGTCGCAACCTGCTTTGCTGGAAGGTCGCCGCTGCCGCCAAGGAAGTTTCTGTTGGAAAGTCAGCGATGCCAGCTTCTGTTAGTACTGCTCATGCTCTAGGTTCGTCGGCCAATAGTATCATTTCGATGTTGATGTTAAGACTGGGGCTTTACTCGGTGACCGTGATTCATCCTGGCGCTGGAGAGCGAGAAGTCGTCGTGTGAATGGATTACGAAGCTGATGCTCGATGTCTGCCTCAAGGGCTTTCCCTTCGGGCTGACCACCGCCGACTCCGGTGCCTTCTATGCTCCTATTCTAAACTAAATGCACGCTGTAGCTCTTAATGGAGTGCCGTGAGGTTCAAACGCGATCGGCGTAGTTGTGTCATCCTGCAGGCCATCTTTGCCCGCCGCCTCCAGTCGCAAAACTTGAGCGCACCAACCCCCGGTTGACAAACCATTGATTCTGCGCAAAAACCGACACTAGGGAAACATCACAATAAGCACATTGAAGAGGATATCATAGAGTCGTGGGCACATTAGATCAAATAACCATATACAGCACTGGAGGCAAGGCACATTCATCGCACAGTGATCATGCCTCAACACGCCAGCAGCACTTCTACACGAACAACTTCAAGCTTCACTACGATGGGAGATTCTTCTCCAATACCGTCTACAAGCGAAGGGACTGATGAAAAAAAGGTGAAACAATGCAATCTAGAGCCCAGGCCGTGGGGGTAGAAAGCCAGCATCCAACTGCTATTTGTTGCAATCCACTCTGCGGCTGTGGATACCCGCTTCTCGGATGAGAATAGGAAGGAGTGAGAAAAAACAGAGCAGACAGAGATGAACAGTAGAGCAGCTGAAATGACGGCAGTAGCAGAAGATAACGCCACAACCGACGGTAAGTTTGTTTTGGGTGATGACGATGGTGGCGATGGTGTGTTAAGAGGGTACATATAAAGACGTCATTGAGGAGATGGAAGGAAGGATGGAGGAAGGAAGAAAAGCCGAAGGAAGAAACAGCGGAGGGGCTTAAGTATTTGCAGTGTCTTGGCAGCGGGATGCTTCCCGGCTCGGAGCATCCCACGCTGCCACTTGTAGGGTCCGAGTAGCGAACATTGGAGTGGAGGGGTAGTATTGCTTGGAGGTTATCTGATCTGTTGTGTTGTTGCTCGTCAAGTGGTGTAGCAATAGCGGCTATCGTACCCGATGCTCATCCAGTCGACCTTTCAAGACACGCGACCAATGATTCACAGCCGATCAGATCAACGACTATCTTAGATCTTCGCATGATCCGCTTCCACCCCACCTCTTGGTCACCACAGGCATCGTGGAGCGTCGCGATCGAGCAGACAGTCGCGTGAAACTCTCCAGCAGGGCGATTGAGAAGGGTAAGCGACCGACGCTGTGGTCTTCAACGACTCGATCAGCGTGATCATGCTCTTCATGAAAAGCAACAGCGCTGACGACTTCAAGGCCAGAAGCAGTCTTCGACAGGGGCCAGTACGGGCACCCTCCCAACCACGCCTCCAATGGAAGTTGTGCTTCCCGCCTTCATGAGACTCAGGCCTGATAACTCGACTGCTCGTATAGACACTTCAACCTGTCCAGGGCGGGTACCTCCTTCATCGTGTACATAACGCAGCGCAAGAATAGTTTGGGGAAGACAGTTGATATTCTCTGGTGCTTCCTTGAACGGTCCCCCGTCGTCGGAGGTTTGGTATGCCATCAATCTACTGTTCTTGTGTGATTCTCAGACCAACAGACTGTCTCCCAAACCATGCGCAGGGGCTTTGGTCTTGGCCAAATGATGCCAACGTGGGTCTCCGAGAAGTTGGCTAACGATGTTGTTTCTCCTCAGACTATCCAAAACCACCTCGAACTCGAAGCAACAGTCTCATTCATGTTTTTCAAGTCTCAGCGAGATACGAAGGCTCATCCGACGGAAAGCATGCTCTCGCCCGAACTCGTCAGCGTCTGCCCGTTTCGGCGTTGCCTGCTCGCGTGTTTGAAAGAGATGGGAACCAGGCTACAAACACGAAAGACAGCTATTGCAGGACAAGATTCAAGTTAGCTACCTGTGCAATGGAAGTAAAGACAATCAGCTGTTTTCTGTCTTGAGGAAGACACTCGAGGATCAAGCCAACCTTGCGGATGGCCGGCACGTTGGGCAAAAGAAGCCGCGATTGGGCTGGCTCAACGAGACGCACAGAGGGTCCTCCAAGATCGATAGGCTTCGACGACACTGATGTCGCATTCAGGCGGACATGTACGCTCAAGCCATGCTCCACGCTCCTAATCCATCTGTCGAACGGTGTCGTGTCTTCGCATTGAACAGAAGGACATCAACTCGCGAGAAAGGGACCGGCGATCTAACAACGTGCGTTCGGGCTCTTTGTGGCAAGAAGAAGTCCCTTCGGTGCTCGCTCTTGCGTGACCAAAGCTGTGCATTTTGCAGTCGATGCTCGTGAAATCCGCATTTCCCGAAAGCCAGGAGAAATAGAGCATTGCAGCGGGATCACACTTGAACAAATGAAGACGTTATTCTCGACGGCAAGAACCAGCAGAAGTCAGCACAATCATCAACTCTACGAGCATCCCGTGTTCTTGCGACCGGCTTATGCATCGTTCCGGCTCTGAATGACGTCTGAGCTATCTTCCGCTAGGCTGCTTCTCCAGCTGGACAATAATTGTTGCTCCTTCGCACTGGGAGACCGAACTCCCATTACCCTCCAGAGCCACTGTCATCGCGCTTTCTTGGACCGAGCTCGAAACACCATCAGACGCGTTGCTCTGGCTGAGGATAGGTTCCGAGCTACTCATGGCTCGCATATGCCCGCTGGATCCTCGAGTCAAGAAAGACTGGCCATCCAGGCACGCCCAACACTTTGACATGCAAGAGATCGCGCTACCCCAAGAATTCATAGGATATTGCAAGCTCAGCAACCTCCAATACCCGCGCCTTCCCAATGCACGCTTACAAATCAACATGGCAAGAACGGCGCAAGCGACGCATTCCCAAGCAAGCTTCATCTGGATCACAAGAGCATGAGCATTTTAACAAACACCATCTTGCGAACGCTTGAGACTGCTTCAACCATTATTAACAAGTCGCCATGATTGCCGTGATCCAATCTCAACGTTCCCGACGCCCACCATCATCGGCCACTTATCCAGCGGCCTGTAGATACACTTGACTACAATACTCTGTGGAAGTTGGAAAGATGCTGCACCAATGCCCAGAGCTTAGCGCAGATTCTCTCCTTGTACCTGCGGGGGTGTACGCCGTGCCAGCGTCGGTGGTCGGCGGCAAAAAGACCGATGGTGGAGGTCTGAATAAAGTTGAAATTTAGCTTCCTCTAGCTGAAAATCTCAAATCCTTGTCTCAATCACGCTCTTCCGTATCACTACTTTTCTTTAATTGATGTATGATCGTTGTAGCGACTCGAAGAGGTTGCATGAACGCCTGATTCCGCTCAGGTTTGCTGGGGCATGCAAGATTCACGATCGCTGGGAGAGACACACGATTGGGCTCATGGGCAGTCGTGTAACATGTAACGATGCCAGCGATCTGAGATGGTAGTTTCGATACGACAAAACCATTCTGGAGAGTTTGCAGGTCGAGGATGCTCGGTCGTCACGTCGATTGGCATTATTGGCGGAGAATCACTTCATGTAGTTGTTGCATTGTGACGGCAACCAAATGCCTTGTACGGCAAGAAAACAAGCGATTATGGTTTGTTACTAGTCATAATTCAAGCGACGTGTGCATCGTGTAGCGGTCCTCAACTTCGAATCAGTCCTTGCAGCTATGAAAATTGCGCCGCGTGACGCGAAGCAGCACCAATCTACACCAACCAGGTGTGTACAAAGTGGATCGGAGATGACATTGCTTCATCGCCGTGCAAAAATTCAACAATGGGTCTGGATTACCTCTTTGGTCGATGGTCCTGGTATTGACTCCTTGTTCTGTGCGCCGCTCATGCTAGTAAGCATGTCGATTGGAACCTCGTTCCCTAGCTTATGGTTGGAATCAATGTCAGTAGGCCTGGTGTTTCTTGAATTTGTAACTCTTGCTTGCTTCGGCGAAAGCTGTCCAACAAGTACGAGCAGCCAACGGACGCTATCTTGTCATGGTCTTCCGACTCAACCGACTTCTCTCACCAGTGGTTGCACGGCCGGGTCCGACTCAACGAAGCTTATCACACTTACTGTAAATTGTTTTGAGGAGTCTCGATCGACATGATCAAGCGTTCATATCAAGCTCTACACAGCTGTCGCTATGTGGTGCTTTGTTACTCATATATTCCCAATGTTGATCATATAATTACGCTGCTCTTCACACTACCTAAACCACTACCTTGTGTCCTCAGGCTAACATAGCTCACCCTGACGTGCATCAAGGGGTCACGCTAGCACCGACGCGGAATGCCAAGACCTGGCCATACCCTCGCCTATATAAGTTCTCCCCACGCACAAGCTTTCTCAACCTCGTTGTCTTCTTCTTCTTCTTCTTTCTTCTTTCCATAGGGGCTTACCTAGTACACCTTCCTTCGGGAAGGAAGAAAGCTATGTCCGCTGGTCCAACTGAACCTTCGGGTTTCTTTTGGAGATTTCGCCATCGAGCCTGCATTGCACATCGCAGGCCTTGAGCACTTCCGGGCACTACGGTGTCGCGCCAGGAACACGTTTTGGAACCACCGGAGCCTCTCAGCTTGCTGATACTCTCGGTTAGTGTCGCCAGTATTGCACTACCTCTGGCTGATGCGCAACATCTCTTTTCACCTTTTCATCAGTTCTTGTGCCGTTGGCATGAGATTGGAGAAGAGTCACCATTGTATTGCCGTGTTTGATGAACAGTCGTGTCGTTGCCTTGCTTGGAGATGGTGCTTTCGACTGCTGTGAACAGCCTCGTTGCTCGTGGTCACAGGCTTTGCGAGCCACGGAAGACAACGTGTATCTGTAGAGGATGCCCTTGCAGTTGTGTGTATCTAATAGGACTACATGAATGCGTTTTAATTATTACTTGCTCATACTTCGTCGTGATACAGCCGCAGAGGCAGCATGGGCACAATGAGCAGCAGGGGAGCGACCCCGGGCGATGCGCAGATTGACAGCGTGACGAGAGCTCCATCACGGCGGAAGTCACCTCACCTCACTTCGCGATGTAGATGCACAGTGCTAACTCGTGGTCAACAAGCTGCCAGTCACAGCAGCCCCGATCAATGCAGCGCGATCAGTTCTGTTCGACCCAGCCAGAAGTCCGAAACGACGACACGCAGCCTTAGATCGCCACCTGTCGCCCATTTGGAGCACTCCAGCATTGGCTTCACCGATACATGAGGCCGAGGCTGTCGCCAGCAAATAATCTCACGAGACCCCACAGGAAGCACTCAGCAGATGCTGCCGCCGAACCAGCAGATGCGCTTCAGAACAAAGAGGAACTAGCCCGCGGCCTGCAGATGCTGTCATCAGCCCATCTACGATAGCATTCGATGAGAAGAAGAGGCACCAAAGCCCTTTCGAGCCCCGGTTAATTGGACAAGCTGGAACTTCGTTTTGCGATTGTCAGTAGTTGACGCTACTCGGCAGCAACGATCACTGGCCGACGGAGTTTCTTATGCAGGGAGACTCGCACACCAACCTGGCAGCGTGTAACCCAATTCCCTGCAGAAGGCCCAACATCACTAAGTTTTGCAGATATGGCTGCTCGGGACCTGGGCACAGAGAGACAAAAGCAAGAGTATACAGATACAAGGGCGAACTTGGGGGAAAGAATCTAGGGGAGACGACAACCGACTGCGAGCGATGTGCATCAACAGCCAGGGTTTGAAGTGCTAGAAGTCAGTACATTGACAGAGAAATAGAGCTTTACGAGCGTGAGCAGGAGAAATCAGCAGTTCAAGAGACGGCAGGGCGCTATCCGTGGGTTGGGTTGAGCCGGTCACGCAAACCCAGTCCATTTACATTGGGTCTGACAGATGTGCTCTTGAGCGGGCAGAGAGAAGAATAGTTCAACCCTTCGCGACCTTGTGAAAACGCTGTGGGCAAGTCCAGTGAGTTGGCGTCGGGTAGCCGAACAGCTGTGGACAACGAGAACACAAATACCTGGGCTCGCCAGGAGCGTTCAATTTTATAGCACGTAGTCATGTGCAAGCATCGATAGGTTGGTCCGTAAGACGACGCAGGGACGGCTGAACTATCAGTCCAAATGCTAGTTTAGTAATATTTGTATCAAGAGACTGAAGATCACGAAGCAGAGTGAGATGCACTACTTGCGGAGACACTTGATCAGACTGAAACGTATCTGATATTCTTGGGACTTGACAAGGCGCTTGTTGAGAATTATTGAGCTCCTCATCTAAAGGTAGTACAAGACAAATGAACTAGAGAAAGGCCAGCCATGACTTGTGCCCCTGGTTCCTCACGTACGCCTGCAATTTCACGCCTGTAGCGCATGCTTCCACTCGCGCGTACCCAATCTACGCCGAACCAAAAGTGAGTAGGGAAAGTGGGGGTCTACCGCCCGCGTCTTCGCGCTCAAAGCGACGCAAAAGGGTGTGGAGGAACACAAGATCACCCACCTCCGCCATCGTCATCGCCACGATGTCTGCCAACAAGCGACGCCGAGAGTCGGAACTAACGCCATCAACTGAGGTTGAGATGGTCCAGCCCACGACCGCCAATGATTCCAGCACAAACTCATCAGAGGCCGTAAGGAAGCTCAAGACCCGATACTCGGGACAACTAGCTAATAGTCACAAAGGCGACGTCCTCGGCTAGGGTCGTGAAAGCCCCTCGCCTGACATGGACAAAGACAATGAACTTCATGCTTGCCATGCGCGCGTACCGCCAGAGTGAGGTAGACGAGGCCGGCAACGAGATCATCAATTGGAATGCAGTCCTGGAAATCATCAACGCTACCTTTGGTCATCACCAATCTTTCGCACGCTCGTTCCCCAACGGGTTGAGCGGTACGAAAACCTTGAGGGAACAGTACGAAGAAAGACATCGTCCTCATCCAGACAGCCCAAATGAGCACATATCAGCAAGCTGGGCACTCGAGCAGCACCTCTCTTCCAAGGAAGGAAGGCGTTTTATCTTGGTTGCCAGCAAAGCTGAGAGTATGGAGAAGTACTGGCCCTGTGTCCAGCACCTGATGTCAGCCGAACGCGTCTTGAGTCGGGAGCCTGATACCAGCGTTGTCGTATGCACTGGGGAGAAACCTTGCGTGTGGCTGGAGTTCAACGTAACAGATGACAAGAGCAAACGACGCACTGCCCTCTACTCTGCCGAGTATATCAATGGCTGTGACGAGCGAAGAGGAGATAGAAAATAAGTCAGGGAGAAAAAGGAGGAAGGAATGGACAAAAACGATCTCCACAACTACCTTGAGCATCTTGAGCAGGCTTTGTCAAAAATTGGTACGCTCTCCTACCAAGAATCATCAGCATCGCATCAAGCTGCATCTGATGATATCGCGCTTGTCGATGGCACTGGATCGGCCGGCGCAACAGTCCTTTCTCGCGAACCTGGCGTCGAACATCCGGTCAAAGAGCATCCCTCGACCCAGGCTATCGCCGCTGATGATACGTCCGTTCCCGGATCTCTTCAACCACACCCGCACCATGACATCCGACGATCAACCATCAATCAGAGCAGCCAGAACCCTATGGACCTCGCCGCTTCCAACGTCGAGCATTTGCCGCTCGAAGCTGCCAACCCAGCGTCGTTCAGATACTTTATCGCACAGCTGCATGCGGACCCCAAACTTCCCATGGTCCACATTAAGCAAGTGGATCACAGTACAGGAAAACCGGTTGTCAGGCCCCGGAATGTCGGAACATCAACTTACATCTTCGTGAACCCTTCTTCTCCGGCCTATCGTCTAGCTGGTCAAGTCCATCGTATCACCTTTCACGATCACGTAACGGGAGAGAGCGCCAAAGTGGATGTCATGTTCTGCAATCCAGGTGCCTGCAAAGCCTGCAACAACGGCGAGCCTCCCATCTCACAGTCCATCCTCGACCAGACCGAAAAGAGGTGGCAACTGGTTCACTCGGACGATGTAGGCACCATGGGCGTGTTCCCGAATGTTTTCCAGCCAAAAAATGAGGCTCAAGTCACCGACGCTACCCTTTCTGCGCCACTCAAGTACTCGTGGAATGAGAAGAGGTACAACTACTCGATGGTCGAATTCACCGGGAGAAAGATTCTGCAGGTCGGCGTTGCGTACGGACACAATCCGTACATGTACCAGACCTTCAAAACGGGGCTCTATGAGGCCTGGTAGTAAGATGAGGCTGATCGTCAATTTATGACGTTTCGGGCGGCGGAGAGTTCTTGCTTGATGATCGAGGTGTTTGTTGGGCAAGGCAAAGGCGATTCCGAGGTGGCAAAGGCTTGGATGATCATTGCATTGCGCTTGGCCTTGTGTTTCATTTCCTCATTCACGTCGAAGTTCTGTTGCGTAACCATCCAGCTTTCTTCTCGAGAATCAAGCTCGCTACTTGCATTCCTTGTTTTCAACACACTAGCTCGACGTTGGAGTAAACCAAGTGTATGTTAGAACGGGAATGGAGCAAAATGATCGTTTTCTCGCATCTATCGATTGTTTTTCAAGATCCGTCTCGCCACTTGTTGAAGTTCTGATGCTTTCCCATCCGACAATCATTGGTCACAAGCTCACAGCATGGTGACTTGCTTTCCCCAGCACTAATGATGGCAACTGTCTTTCATCGTAGATATGTGAGAAAGTGAAGATTTGGACCAGACAAAGAACGCTTACGGCTCGCTTCCCCCCCAGTGTTCAGCGCACCAACGATGAGACAGTGCCAGTGACTCCGCTGCTTGTTTGTTTGAAAGGCGGATGCAGTGCAGACTGGTCGGTTGGCTATCGCTACAGATGGCCGGACCCGATTTAAACTTGACATGAAACTTATCAGTGTTCTTCTCCCCATTCTCCCAACGATGTTTCGTGTGCCGTCATGAACTACCTTTTCATCATAGAGATGTCTAAACCTGCTGTGTTCTCACGGCATCCAGTGCGAATGCTTGCAAGCGGAATTTCTAGTGGAAGTCCAAGCGCAATCTCTGCTAACTTCACTGCTACTTGCAGCAGAAGAGAAGTGCATGGTGAATGGTGAAAGTCACCGTCGCATCTTCACTGTGCGCCGTGCTGTCTAGCAATCACAAATTCAAGATATAACTTTCGCTCTCGTCTCTGCTCTTCTCAGCAACACCACCGCACCTTCGCCCATCATCACTCATTATCAAGACAAACTCCTCTTCACACCGATCCCATACTCTAAAACCAACAAACACAACGCCAACATGAGCTCTTCCAACGGCGTAAGCACGTTCTCTGGGCAACGATCAGAACAAACTCAACTACTTATCGATCAGACCGCGCCTTCAACCAAGGCCGTCAAAGCACCTGGGATACACTGGACAAAAGCAATGAACTACATGCTGTCCATCTGCGCATACCGCCAACAAGTCGCCAGAAATGTAGGGAAGCCAACAACTGACTGGCACGCTGTGCTCGAGATCGTGAACGCCACATTCCCTCGATTCCCTGCTTTCGTCCACTCGTACCCCAATGGACTGCACATCCCTGGTATCCTCAGGAGCCAGTTAAACGACAAGCATCGCCCGAACGACACTAACCTTAGCGAACACAGAGGCAAGCCCTGGATCCTGGAGATGAAACTGTGCACGAACGAGGAAAAGCAGGAATTTGCGGGACATCTGGGAGACCTCATCGAAGCTGAAAAAGTCTTGAGCTTGCAGTCGGACTCTCGTGTGATCAGGAACACCGAAGACCCTCTGGTTTGGTGGATTGAGTACAACGTGGCCAAATCGGAGGCGGAAAGGCAAATCGTCTACCATCGGCGGCCTTCAACAGATACCGACAGCGATGGTCGAGACTCGCAAGATGGTGAGCAAGAGAGTGAAGACGAAGGCTTCGAGGATGAGGAATTCATGGGCGAGCAAAAGCTGCAAGAGCAAACTGATGAGAACAATGAGGACAACTCTGAGAGTACCCCACCGGCCAGACTTCGACAAGCCATCGTCAGACCGCTTCAACAGTCAGCAAGGAGCGGCAATCCTCTCCATTACCTTACGCCTACCGGTATGAACAGAGCCTCTGATAACTACGTCGGCATGCTGGATGCACCCAACGGAAGCGCAGTCAATGCTCGTGGTCAGACATTCTCTCTCAGCCAAGGCGCTCCGCCTCAAGCTCCATCCGCAGATATTGTAGCCAGGATGACCGCCAAATCGGACGTTTCTGTCATTGAACAGCCTGGAAGCCAGAGAAGAAACGTGCAACCTCATCCAAACAACAACGACCCACTGCCAAACAGCGCCTTCGGTCGCCTGATCGCAAGATTGAACTCCTGGCCTAGACTACCAATGGTTCACACCAGAAAGGTCATCCTCAGTTCTGAACAGCCGGTCGTTGGCATCAGCGGTGGCACCACCTTGGGAAACCTCCTTGTGAACTCAACGTCACCTCTTTATACTTCCTTCGCCGGTCTCGTCCACAGGTCAATGTTCAAGGATGAGAACACTGAAGACCGAGCGGAGGTTGACATTCTCACCTGCAACGAAAGTGCCTGTGTCGCCTGCAACGTCAGCGATCTACCAACAGCGCAGCTCTTCAGTGAGCGACCAAAACAACCGCGACCTATCGTCTACGAAGAAGACGTGAGGATGGTTCTGAATGAAGTTCCGGCGTTCCAACCCAAGGGCGCGACCCGCGACTTCGCCTACTTGCGTGAAGGGCATAGCTACGTCTCGGACGTTGTCTTCACAGGTGGGAAGCGCGTCACCGTCGATATTGCGTGCAAACCACGCTCTCATGAGTCAATCAACTACCGTTCTGGAGACATTTTGGACTGTTTCTGAATAGGAAGGATTCGGTATTGCGTGGGACCTTGTTACTCTTCTCCTTTTGAGGCACCTACCCTAAGCAAACTCAGTTGCTTTTCACGCGGACAATGGAGGATGCGTAAATTGTGGAGTCTCGAATAGTCTGCCTTGATTGAATTCGCTAAGATCGTAACATATCACATTTCTCCTCTCCTAACGCACGATTCGTTTGCTTGATGTCCGTTCGTTCAATGCAAACTTCTTTGTCTTAACTCACAACTGAAGATCATCAAAAGCAAAGCTTTTTTGAGTCTGGGACAATCGAATTCACAACTACATGAAGACAAAGAAGCTCACAAGACTTTTGTCTTTGTTCAAGGAAAAGCGGACTGTTGTGTGAGACTCTGCTCTAGACTTTCTTGATACTCATGTATGTCGCAAGTATCTAGCAAACCCGTTGGGAAACGATATAAATACTTCCTATTATGTTCATGCGATCTTGAAAAAACCAGTCCATCCTCTCATGTGCCGAAGATGTCTGTCACTTCCGCTCCCAGTGACCTGGATTGGGTCACAACGCCTCTATGACGGGGTCACTTTTCACATTGCCATTATATACAACACAAGAAGATTGAGTAGTGAAACCCGTTGTGGTGCTCAGTGTCGCGCTGACCGGTATCATAAATTGCAGCTTCGCACCCCGACATTTTCCTCTCCCACCACCTACCAACTCACATTGCAAACGACCGATTTAGAAGTCCACGGCAACGCACACCACTTCCCATACCAAGTTGACAACCGCGAAGATGAACGCAAACGCCTCGCCGCAAGATGTACGTGCTCTGCCGTCTCAGCAGAGATCACTACAGTCCAACACTGCGGTGGCCACTCCGAAATCCAAAGGCCCACTCATCAACTGGACCAAGGATATGAACTTCGTGCTCGCCCTGGCTGTTCAACATCAGCAGTACACAACCACTGGCGGCCATAAGAGAACCAACTGGAAGGCCATCCTCGAGATCGCGAATGAGCTTTTTCGACACGTACCCGAATTCGCCGCAAAGTACCCACAAGGTCTCGACACACCCACGAAGCTGACGTCCCACTATGGCAATCGCAGCCGTCCGCACCCCACGAATCCAGCGATCCATCGAGAAGCCGCGTGGAACCTCGAGTACTCGCTCTGTACTCCGGAAGATCGTCAGCGCCTCACCTTTTTGGCATACACTGTGATCAACACCGAGCGGACCTTGAGCCAAAAAAGCAACGCCATTGTCCAGGACCCGGGAGTGAACGCCATCCGCTGGGTACACTACGATGTCGTGCCCGAAAAGACCTCAACAGCTATAAGTGCAAAGCGAGCACGGTCCTCCTCACATTCTGGCGAGCCTGATTCCGCTGCTCCCGTCAGTCGCCGACGTAAGGCAGCGAATCCACGTCCTCCAGGGAGAAGAGGGAACTTGAATGCAGACGGCGAAGCAAGAGATTAGGCGGAACACCACGAGACTTTTGTGTCAAAGCTCAACGGCGGAACTGGACTGGCGATGATCCACTCCAGCGAGGTCGACTTCGCTGGCGGACGTCCCTTCATCTTGACTCGCAAGTTGGTGACCGAAGCTCCAGCTGGACCAGACATCCTTGAGGTGGAGACAATCACCGTGTCGCGCACGTCCGAACTGTACTCCATGTCCGGCCAAGTCCGTCGAGTGGGCTTTCGCGATGAAGTCTCCGGAGAGCACGACGAGGTCGATGTAATGCTGTGCAGGGCGAGCTCTTGCTCCAGATGCAGCAACACCTCAGACTCGCTCGCCAAGAAAGTGACAGCTCCCCGTGGCGAGGTGCAGCCAATCGTATGCGAAGAGGGGATCGTCTACAGGGGCGGGGGAAATTGGGAGTACATTCCCAAGCCTTCTCAGGCTAGGCCTCACGAGCCACCAATCGTCAGCGACCGCGTGTTGCTGGTCGTGTTCAATGGTGGGAGAAAGCTCAATTCTCGGATCCTCGCTAGCGATGTCGACCCGACCAGTGAACTTTTCGACTCCGCGCCTCTCTTCGATTGAGCGCCTCGCTTTCGTGACAACTGATCACTCAACAAGTCTTTTACCAACGGCAGACCCCCAGGAGGACTGAACTTGCTTTGCGTTGCCTTTCCGCTGCTTTTCTTTTGTTTACACAGGGCTGGAATGCCTTCCAGATACCCGTCATACCTTGCTTTTAACAACAATGCGTTTGGCAGAATTTCAATCCTGACCACAGAGCCTTCTTGCACGTAAGGCGTTCTGGACTTTGTTTTAGATAAGAAAATCAGACTTCCTCATTCTACTATGTTTCCACTATTACTTTCCATTCTGCATCTGAAACGGCCCGTCTCGCGTTCCTGAATGTACATAAGATCGAGATCATACCTATTGAACTCGATCGATAAACTGAGACCGCTCGCCACCCGCATTCGGTCTCACAGCACATAGTGATCAGGTTTATGCCTGCTTCTTCCCTTGATAGTTATCATGATCACTATGCAGTTTTTTTTATCATTGTTGTACTTA
>Ga0265797_10005211_pt1 | contig 19128 bp, 16 predicted proteins | sample P2T30metagenome_FD_192433 | JGI IMG/M metagenome (GOLD analysis project Ga0265797, IMG submission 192433) | Plant litter microbial communities from East Loma Ridge, Irvine, California - P2 T30 | ecosystem: Environmental > Terrestrial > Plant litter > Unclassified | place: USA: California... | reverse complement strand
CCCGGGAAATCGAGAACATGATCGGCAGCATCCAGCAAGGCACCGGGCTGACCGTGGATGCGTTGCAGCACAGCGCCGAGCGCGCGCGCACCACCATGGACAAGGCCAACGCCGCCGGCCAGGCCCTGGGCGCCATTACCGAAGCCGTGGCCAGCATCAACGACCGCAACCTGTTGATCGCCAGTGCTTCGGAAGAGCAGGCGCAAGTCGCCCGGGAAGTGGACCGCAGCCTGGTGAGCATTCGCGACCTGTCGGTGCAAACCGCCACCGGTGCCCAGCAAACCAGCGTGGCCACCCACGAACTGGCGCGCCTGGCGACCGACCTCAATGGCCTGGTGAAGCGCTTCTCGCTGTAGGCCCCTTCACCCAGGGCTGGGGGCCGGCCATCCGGAGCAGCCTGTGAATATTCCCGGGCTGCGCCCGGTCCCACCTGCGAACATTCCCCAGCCTCAAACCGCCCCGCGTATGGCCTGTATCAGCATGCCGCACGCGGGGTTGTCGTTGTCCTCCCGCCAGATCAGGTGCAGCTCGCTCTGCACCCCTTCACCCAGTTCCATCTCATGGAACACCACGTCCTTGAACACCACATTGGTGGCGCACCGGGGTACGAACGCCAGGCCCAGGCCAGCGTTCACCAGGGCCAGAATGGTCAGCGACGAGCCTAGCCACTGTACATAATCCGGGGTAACGCCGGCCGACCGGAACATGCCGGTAAGCAGCTCGTTGAAAGGGGCATAGGCGGCGTGGGAGTACATCAGGAACGGTTGCCCGTGCAGGTCCGCTATCTTGATGTCGGTTCCGGTGGCCAAGGGATGCGCCGTGTTTACCGCCAGCACGAATGGCTCGCGCACCAAGCGTTCGCTGCAAAAGCCCGGCTCGGGCAGCGGCGCGCGGGCAATGCCCAGGTCCAGCCGGCGGGCGCGCAACGCTTCCTGCTGTTGCGCGGTGTTCATTTCGGTGAGGGCGATGTTCACGTTAGGTTGCTGCACCCGCGCCTCGGCAATCACTCGCGGCAAGAACTCATACACCGCGCTGCCAACGAACCCCACGGTCACCGAGCCGATATCGCCCGCGGCGAAGCGCCGGGCAGACACGGCGGCCATTTCCGCGCGCTCCAGCAAATTCTGCGCTTCCAGGAAAAATGCCCGCCCAGCCGCTGTCAATGCGACGGTGCGCGTATTGCGCGTGAGCAGCGCCACGCCCAGCTGATGTTCGAGCAACTGGATCTGCCGGCTGAGCGGCGGCTGGGTCATGTTCAGGCGTTGCGCCGCGCGGCGGAAGTTGAGTTCGGTAGCCACCGCGGCAAAGCAGCGAAGCTGGGCAAGTTCAAACACTGATTCATTCCAGGTATCAATCGAGAGCCAAACTAGATTAGACCGCAACAATCCAGGCGTCCATCATCGTCGTGCATCCAGCGGGATGCGGCCGACCCAGAAAAACAATAGCCGGAGATGCCCAGTGAACCAGCCCCATAGCGCCGTGCAAGCGGACGTGCTCGCCCGGGCGGCGAGCAAGGTCAAGCGCCACGTGTTGCCACTGTTCGTGGTGATGTTCATCGTCAACTACATCGACCGGGTCAACATCGGTTTCGTGCGCAGCCACATGGAGGCCGACCTGGGTATCGGCGCCGCGGCGTACGGGCTGGGCGCGGGCCTGTTCTTCGTGGGCTACGCGCTGTTCGAAGTACCGTCCAACATGCTGTTGCAGCGCTACGGCGCCCGGGCCTGGCTTGCCCGCATCATGCTCACCTGGGGCGTGGCGGCGATGGCCATGGCCTTCGTTCAGGGCGAAACCAGCTTCTATGTGTTGCGGTTCATCCTCGGCGCGGCCGAGGCCGGCTTCTTCCCGGGGATCATCTATTACTTCACCCAGTGGCTGCCCGCCACCGAGCGCGGCAAGGCCATGGCCGTATTCCTCAGCGGCTCGGCGATCGCGTCGGTCATTTCCGGCCCTGTGTCGGGCGGGTTGTTGAGCCTTGGCTTGCCAGTGCTGCACAGCTGGCAGTGGATGTTCCTGATCGAAGGCTTTGCTTCGGTCGTGCTGTGCGGCTTCGTGTGGCTGCACCTGCAATCGCACCCCAGCGAAGCCAAGTGGCTCACGCTCGAGGAGCAACAGGCACTCACCAGTACCATCGCCGCCGAGCAGGCCGCGCGTGAGGCGGAGCGGGGCGGCCGGCCGTCGATCATTCGCCTGCTGGCCGACCGGCAGATCGTGCTGTTCTGCTTCATCTACTTCTCCGTGGCGCTGACCATTTATGGCGCCACTTTCTGGCTGCCCAGCATGATCAAGAAAATGGGCAGCCTGGGGGACTTCGAAGTCGGCCTGTTCAATTCCATTCCGTGGCTGATTTCTATCGTGGCCATGTATGGCTTCGCGGCCCTGGCCGCCAAGTGGCGGCACCAACAAGCCTGGTGCGCGCTCACGCTGCTGATCGCGGCCCTGGGGATGTTCATGTCCACCACCGGTGGGCCGGTGTTCGCCTTCGTCGCCATCTGCTTCGCCGCCATCGGCTTCAAGGCCGCCTCGGCGCTGTTCTGGCCATTGCCCCAGGGGTACCTGGATGCCCGCATCGCCGCGGCGGTGATTGCCCTGATCAACTCGATCGGCAACCTGGGCGGCTTCGTGGCGCCCACGGCGTTCGGTTTCCTTGAACAAACCACCGGTTCGATCCAGGGCGGCATGTACGGCCTGGCGATCACCTCGGTACTGGCCGCGATCGTGGTGATGTTCGCCCGCGGCAAACCGGGTGCCGGCAAACAACAATTGGGCGGCGGTAAGCCTTCGCCCGTGACCGCGTGAAGCGGCTATCCACTTTTGACTCGGGAGCCTGAACCTTGAAAATCACCCGCGTGACCGTAACCCCGATCGCCTTCCGCGACCCACCGCTGCTCAACGCCAGCGGCATCCATGAGCCCTACGCGCTGCGCTCGATCATCGAAGTGGAAACCGACAACGGGTATGTCGGCCTGGGCGAAAGCTACGGCGACGCGCCGGCCCTGGCGATCCAGCAGGCAGTGCAGGGGCAATTGATCGGGCTGGACCCGTTCAACCTCAATGCCCTGCGCCAGGTCGTGCAGGCCACCGTTGCCGCGCACAAGCCCGCGAGCGTGGCGGGGGCGGAACTGGCGCCTGGCTCCCATGCCAGCAAGGCCGTGAGTAATGCCTACTCGGCGTTCGAGGTGGCGTTCCTTGACGTGCAGGCGCGCTCGATGAACCTGCCGCTGGTGGACCTGCTGGGCGGCGCGGTGCGGGATCGGGTGCCCTTCAGCGCCTACCTGTTCTTCAAATACGCCCAACATGTGGATTCGCCTTACCCCGCAGACAACTGGGGCGAGGCGCTGAGCGAAACGCAGATCGTCGCCCAGGCCGCACGCATGATCGAGGCCCATGGCTTCAAGAGCATCAAGCTCAAGGCCGGCGCATTGGAGCCGGAACACGAAGTGGCTTGCATCAAGGCCCTCAAGCGGGCGTTTCCGAACCACCCGCTGCGCATCGACCCCAACGGCAACTGGTCACTGGACACCGCCATCCGCATGGCCGAACTGCTGGGGGACGATTTGCAGTACTACGAAGACCCCACCCCCGCGCTGGAGGGCATGGCCGAGCTGCACCGCCGCACCGGCTTGCCACTGGCAACCAACATGGTGGTCACCGATTTCGAGGAATTCCGCCGTAGCGTAGCGCTCGACAGCGTGCAGATCGTGCTCGCCGACCACCACTACTGGGGTGGCCTGCGGGACACCCAGGCGCTGGCCAAAATGTGCGACACCTTCGGCCTGGGGGTGTCCATGCATTCCAACTCGCACCTGGGCATCAGCCTGATGGCCATGACCCATGTAGCTGCCGCCACGCCGAACCTGGGCTACGCCTGCGACACCCACTACCCTTGGCAAGAGCCTGATGAGGAAGTGATCAAGGGCGGCAAGCTGACCATCGAGGATGGCTGCGTGGCCGTCACCCGCGCGCCCGGCCTTGGGGTAGAGCTGGACCACGAGCAACTGGCCAAACTGCATGACCAATACCTCAGCTGCGGCATCCGCCAACGGGACGACGTACGCCAGATGCAGCGCTACAAAGCGGACTGGAAGGCGGTGAAGCCGCGGTATTGAGGCTAGAAGTGGCGGCAATTCTTCCATAGACCGACTACCATCGACGCTTCGCTTGACCTTCTACAACAACAAAACAGGAGTGTTCGATGCAGCCGATTCGTCTTGGCCTGGTGGGGTACGGAAAAATTGCCCAGGATCAGCACGTGCCCGCGATCCAGGCCAACCCGGCATTTTCCCTGGTCGCGGTCGCCACTCAAGGGCAGCCGTGCCCAGGCGTGGCCAATTTCTCCTCGCTGGGCGACATGCTTCGCGAACTGCCTGAACTGGACGCCATCGCGTTTTGCACGCCGCCGCAGGGCCGTTATGGGCTGGTGCGTGAAGCCTTGGCGGCGGGCAAGCATGTGCTGGTCGAAAAGCCGCCCTGCGCCAGCCTCGGTGAAGCCATCGCGCTGGTCGATCAGGCCAAGTGCGCGGGCGTGGCGGGGCTGTTTGCCTGGCATTCGCGTTTCGCCCCCGGGGTGCAAGCCGCCCGTGCCTGGCTGGCGGGGCGCAACCTCAAGGCCGTGCGGGTGGAATGGAAGGAAAGCGTACGCAAGTGGCACCCTGGTCAAACATGGATCTGGCAGGCCGGCGGCCTGGGCGTGTTCGACCCGGGGATCAACGCGCTGTCTATCGTGACCGAGCTGCTGCCCTCGCCGCTGTTCGTCAGCAAGGCCGAACTGCGCGTGCCGGGAAATTGCCAATCGCCCATCGCCGCCACGCTGTCGCTTACCAACGCCCAGGGCTTGCCCGTCTGCGTGGAGCTTGATTTCGACCACGATCACAACGAGCTGTGGCGTATCGAACTGGAAGCGGACGACGGCGTGCTGCGCCTCGATCATGGCGGCGCCAGCCTGAGTGTGGACGGCACCGCGCAAGCGTTGCCGGAGGAGGGCGAGTACCCGGCCCTTTACCGCCACTTTCACCAGCTGATCGAGGCCGGCGCGCGGGACATGGACACCCAGCCCCTGCGGCTGGTGGCGGACAGTTTCTTCGCGGGTGAGCGGTTGACCGTCGAGCCGTTTTACGAATAACCGGCCAACCCGGCCGAACCTTCGGCGCCTCGTCGTTCTCGAAAGCTTACGGTTCGAAAACGTCGAGGAGACTTGCGATGAAAGACACCCCCACCACCGATAACTGGCCTTCCCGCGATTCCAAGGAAGACGCCCGGGGTTTGCCTGGCCGCCCGGAAGACGCCCGCAGTGGCATTACCGGCGGCAAGCCGGACGCTGAAAAACAGCCCACCCGCACCGTGGACACCCAAAGCGCCGAGGATGAAAACCTCGGCGCCGATTGACCTCGCTACCACACCGCCACATGGCCGTCCGTGCGGGGCTCGGTGCCCCCGCACAACACACCGGTGCGCGGGTCGCGCAGGATGATCTGCCCGCGCCCGAAGTCCAGCGAGTCATGGGCCACTTCCACCTGATGGCCGCGTCGCGCCAATGCCCGAATCAATTCGGCCTGGGCGCCATGCTCGATGCCGACCTTGCGGCCGCCCAACCACTGCCAGCGGGGGGCGTCGAGCGCGGCCTGGGGGTTGAGGCCGAAATCCACCAGGTTCATTACCATCTGCACGTGGCCCTGGGGCTGCATGTACCCCCCCATCACGCCGAACGGCCCCAGCGGCACGCTTCCCTGGCTGATAAACCCCGGAATGATCGTGTGGAACGTTTTTTTGCCAGGGGCCAGGTGGTTGGCGTGGGTCGGGTCGAGGCTGAATTCCTCGCCGCGGTTTTGTAGTGAGATCCCGGCGCCCGGCAGTACCACGCCAGACCCGAAGCCGTGATAGCAACTCTGGATGAACGACACCATGTTGCCTTCCGCGTCCGCTGTGGCCAGATACACCGTGCCGCTGGCGTGAGGGTCCCCGTGCAGCGGCTCGGCGGCCTGTTCGCCGATCAGTGCCCGGCGCCGCTGCGCGTAGCTTTCACTGAGCAGGTCGGCGGCGGCCACCCGCATATGCAAGGGGTCGGTGATGTAGTGCAGGCCGTCGGCATACGCCATCTTCATGGCCTCCAGTTGCCGATGCCAGGTGTCGACGCTGTCCCGATGATCGAAGGCGCAGCCTTGGAGGATGTTCAAGGTCATCAGCGCGATGAGCCCTTGGCCGCTGGGCGGGATTTCCCACACATCGTAGCCACGGTAAGTGGTCTTGATCGGCTGCACCCAGCTGGCCTGGTAGTTGGCCAGGTCCGAGGCCCTGAGGTAGCCACCGGTGGCCTCGGCGTAGGCCGAGAGCCGCTGAGCCAGTTCACCCCGGTAAAAGCTTTCGCACTCGCTGTTGGCAAGTGCCCGCAGGGTGAGCGCCTGCCCGGGGTTGCGAAACAACTCGCCAGCGCGCGGCGCGCGGCCATCGATCAGCCAGGTGTCGAACCAGCCTTGCAGCGCGGGTTGGCGGCTGGCTTCGAAGCCCTCCCGCGCGATTTCCCACTGGCGGGCCACGGTGGGCGACACGGGAAAGCCGCCTTCGGCCAGCTCGATCGCCGGTGCCATCAGTGCCGCGAACGGCAACTTGCCGAAGCGCCGGGACAGCTCCGCCCACGCCGAAGGGCAACCCGGCACGGTCACCGGTAGCCAGCCATGGGCCGGCATGCGTTCGTGGCCGGCCGCTTTCACCGCCTCGATGGACAACGCTTGCGGTGCATGGCCACTGCCGTCCAGGCCATGCAACTGGCCCTTGTGCCAAACCAGGGCAAAGGCATCGCCACCAATGCCGCAGCCGGTGGGCTCTACCACCGTCAGGCAGGCCGCCGTCGCGATGGCCGCGTCGATGGCGTTGCCGCCCTGGCGCACAATGGCGATGCCGGCTTCGGCCGCGAGGGGCTGCGACGCGGCCACCATGCCGCGGTGGGCGAACACGCTTTGGCGTTGCGAAGCGTAAGGGTATTCATGTGCGGAAAACGACAGCATAGGACGATCACCTCAAGGTGCTTACAGCACCCGGCTGAGAAATTCCCGCGTGCGCGGATGATGGGGGTTGCCGAACACCTGCGCCGGCGGCCCCTCTTCGATCAGTTCCCCTTGGTGCAGCACTACCACCCGGTCGGCCACCTCTTTGGCAAAGCCCATTTCATGGGTGACGACCACCATGGTCATGCCGTCCTCGGCCAAGGCCTTCATCACCTCCAGCACTTCGCCCACGGTTTCGGGGTCCAGTGCGCTGGTGGGCTCGTCGAACAGCATGGCCTGGGGTTTCATCGCCAACGCCCGAGCAATCGCGACCCGTTGCTGTTGGCCACCGGACAGCTGCGCGGGGTAGTGGTCCGCCTTTTCGCTCAGGCGCACCCGCGCCAGCAAGGCGCGCGCCTCGGCCACGGCAGTGTCACGGGCCACCCCCAATACCTGAATGGGCGCTTCGATGATGTTTTCCAGCGCGGTCATGTGGGGGAACAGGTTGAAGCGCTGGAATACCATGCCGATGTCCCGGCGGCGCCGGGCGATGTTGCGCTCCGAATCGCGAACCAGGCGCCCGTCGGGCCGTTCGCGGTAGCCCATGAGCGCGCCGTTCACGCGGATGCTGCCGGCCTGGATGTCCTCGAGCAGGTTGATGCAACGGATGAAGGTGGTTTTACCCGAACCGGACGCGCCGATCAGTACCACCACCTCGCCACGGCGCACCTCCAGGCTCACCCCCTTGAGAATCTCCAGTTCGCCGAACGCCTTGTGAACGCCCTGGGCCTGGATCACGATTTCGCCGTTCATGTCAGCGCCCCCTCAACAGTTTCATGGCGTGGCGGCCGAACAGCCGTCGCGGCGCCGAAGCATGGGCGTCGGCCTTGCCGAAGCGGCGCTCCAGCCAGCGCTGGAAGAACCCCCACACGGTGGTCAGCGCCAGGAAGTAGATCGCCACCACCAGATAGAGCTCGAACACCCTGAAGGTGGCCGAGGTCACCATCTGCGTGCTCAGCAGCAGCTCCGGCACGCCGATCACGCTGACCAGGGTGGTGTTCTTGAGCATCACGTTGAACTCGTTGCCAATCGGCGGAACGATCACGCGCAGTGCCTGGGGTAACACGATCCGCCGCATCAGCTTGGGGAAGGTCATGCCCAGCGAACGGCCAGCCTCGTACTGGCCTCGATCCACCGCGCCAATGCCGGCGCGGATGATCTCCGCCATGTAAGCCCCTTCGTTCAGCCCCAGGGCGATGATCGCCGCCTGGATGTTGCCTGGCAGGGTGAACAGGCCCAGGTCCAGATCTTCGAAGCGAAAGATGCCGCCCGCCGCCAACGCGGTGTAGAGGAACACGATCTGTACCAGTAACGGCGTGCCGCGCATCAGCCATACATAGAAGCGCACCGGGTATTGCAGCAGCGGGTTGCGGGAAAGCCGCATCAGCGCCGCCAGCAACCCCAGCGAGCAGCCCAGCAGCATGGCGAGCACGCTGATGGTCAGGGTAAGCCACAGGCCGTACAGGTAGATGTCGCTGGGCTGTAGCAGGTAGTGCCAGAAAATGTCCCAATTGAAGTTCATCGCCGCTTACCTCAATCGAGTGTGTCGCCTTCAATGTGCCATTTGGCCAGGATGGCCTGGTAGCTGCCGTCGGCGCGCATGTCCTTGAGGATCTCGCTGACCGCCGCGCTCATTTGTCGATCATCCTTGCGGATGCCCAGGCCGGTGAGAATCCGCGCGAAGGCGGGCACCCCCACCTCGAACAGCTCGGGCGCCATGCTCTGGTAATAGCCGGCCGTTTCCACGGTGGTGCCGTAGGCCGCCGCCTGGCTGATCCGCAACGCCTGGAAGGCATCGGTGTCGGTGTTGTACACCACGATGTTCATGGGCGCCTTGCCGGCCTTGGTCAGCACCTGGTTATGGGCGTCGAGCAAGGTACGGATGGTCGAGCCGTTGAGCACCGCGACCTTTTTGCCGGCCAAGTCGTCCAGGGTGTGGATGCCTTGCGGGTTGCCCTTGGCGACCACCACCGCCTGGCTCGAGTACATGTAATTGACCATGTCGATGACCTCGCGCCGCTCGGGCTTGTCGAACAACTGGTCGACCAGCATGTCGCACTGGCCCGCCAGCAAGGCCGGGATCAGCCCGGAGAAGGGCGTGACCCGCCACTCGATCCGCTTGTTGCCCAGCCGTTTCGCGATCGCTTCGCCCAGGTCGACGGTGACCCCGATAAGCTTCTGATTGGCGTCGTAGAAGCCCATCGGCGGGGAATCCATCCCGCCGCAGAACACCAGCTTGTCGCTGTGCTGCAAGCGATCCGGCACCACCGGGGCCGCCTGGCTGAGCGGGGTGGCGAGGGTGGCCGCCAGGGTAAGGGCCATCACGGCCAGGGGTAGCCTGCGTTCGAACATGTTCAGCTCCATGGGGTAGGGTTGCCGGGGCAGTTCACAAGCAAGGCGTCACGGGTCTCAGGTGCCCGCTGCCTCAAGAAAATTCAGCAAGGCCGGTACGGTGCCTTCGATGTGCTCGCACACCACGCGCTCGGCCAGGGCCGCGTCGCGGCTGCGCAAGGCCGTGAGGATCTCGGCATGTTCCTGGCGGGCGCTGAGGGGTTTATCGACATGCCGCAGCCATAGCCGCATGTGGGGCTCGATCACCGAGTACAAGGCGCTGATCTGGCGCAACAGGCGTGGGCGCATGGCGAGGCTGCACAGGTACTCGTGAAAGGCGCGGTGCCGGCTGACCCATTCGGCGCTGTCGTCACGTACCTCGTCCATGTCATCGAGCATGCGTTCCAGGGTGGTCAGTTGCCGCTCGGTGAGGGCTGCGGTAGCCAGGCGTACCGCCAGCCCCTCCAGCGCGCTGCGCATTTCGAACACTTCGCGCATTTCGTCCAGGTTCAGCCCACTCACGATGGCGCCACGGTTAGGCCGCAGCGTTACCAGGCCTTCGGCGGCGAGCCGGCGAAACGCCTCGCGCACGGGCATTCGGCTCATGCCGATCTCCCCGGCGATGTCCTCGGCGATAAGCCGGTCACCGGTGTGATAGCGGCCCTGGCAAATGGCGTCGAGCAGGTAACGGTAAGCCTCTTCTTCGGCGGTGGCGGGTGGGCGGGCAAGGTAGAGAGACGACTGCGGCATGGGGCGCCCTTTGAATTAATGTATCCAATTATCCATGCATGCAATGAAGCACGGCCCGTGCCAATGCGCGGTTGGGCGGCGCAGGTGCTTGATAGGTGAAAGGTTTGGGATGGAACACAGGCGAGGGCAGAGCCGCCGTATGGTTACCGGCGGCTACTCTTTGGTGCGAAGGCAGGTACTGGGTGATCCCTGTTGGAACACTTTCAGGGCAGGCCGTTAAACCACCTTCAGCACGATCTTGCCTTCCACGTGCTCGGTGGCCAGGTAGTGCAGGGCGTCCACGGCGTTTTCCAGGTCGAAGGTGCGATGTACGTAGGGTTTCACCTGTCCGGCCACGATCAGCGCCGCTACTTCATGCAGCTGCTTGCCGTCGGGCCTTACCGTGAAGCGCCTGCCGTGCTTGCCCTGTGCCTCGGGAAGCGTCTCGTCGGGGGCCTGCAAGGTAGACACCAGCCGGCCGCCTCCACGCAGCACCGCCCAGGAGCGTTTCTGGGTTTCGCCGCCAATCAGGTCGATCACCAAGTCCAGTGGCGGGCATTCATCTTCGAAAGGCCCGGCCTTGTGGTCGATCACGTGGTCCGCGCCCAGCTGCTTCATGAACGCCAGGCTGGCTTTCGACCCGGTGGCATACACCTCGGCGCCCGTGGCCTTGGCTAACTGAATGGCAAAGTGCCCCACGCCACCGGAGCCGCCATGGATCAACACGCATTGGTTCGCCTGCAGATCTCCATGGTCAAACAGCGCCTGCCAGGCCGTCAGTGCAGCCAGGGGTATGGCCGCCGCGGTCACCGCGTCGATCTGATCGGGAATGCGGTCGGCATTGGTGGCTTTCACCCGCGCGTATTCGGCGTACCCGCCGTCAGCGCCAATCATGGCGAACACCTCGTCACCTGGCTTGAACGCCGTTACCGCGCTGCCTACCTCGGCCACGGTGCCCGCCACCTCCCGGCCGAGCGTCAGCGGCAAGGCGTCCTCGCGAACCGCCGGGTATTGGCCCTCGCGAATCTTGTAATCCACCGGGTTCACCCCCGCCGCGCTGACCTTGATCAACAGTTCGTCAGCTTTGGGCGACGGCACGGGCACTTCTTCCAGGTGCATGACGTCTTCATGTCCGAAGTGGTCGATACGAATGGCTCTCACAGCGCGCTCCTTGAGGTAAGGGTTACCGGTGGAGGGCGCGCGCGGCCTGTTGGTTCGCCGTGCTGACGCGCCGCTCGACAAATGGCGTGTGCCACCGTAGCGTTGGCGTCGCCGGCCCCGCTGGCCTTACCTGTATCAGTGGCAGAGTTTTTTCTATGAAAGCAACCGGCGCCCCCTGGGCTGACCGTATAAAAGACCTTCGGGTGCTGGTGGTCGAAGACGACACCCTGGTGAGCCTGTTCGTCGAGTCGTTGTTCGAGTCCGTGGGCGTAGGGCACGGGGTGCAGTTGGCGCAGTCCCTGGACACCGGCCAGTGGCTGGCCGAAAGCGGTGAGTTCGACGTGGCGCTGCTGGACGTGTACCTGGGCGGCGAGCCCAGTTTCACGGTGGCGCGCACGCTCCAGCAACGCGGCATCCCTTTCGCCTTCGCCTCGGGCTACGCCGGGGGTGAAGTGGAGGCGGCGTTCCCGGGGGTTCCCCTGATCAGCAAGCCGTTCAAGGCGGCGGAACTGGAAGCGGTGTTGCGGGCATTGTTGAGTTAGCGGGCGTCTTCGTCACAACTGCCACTTGTACCCCACCCCATACAGCGACTGGATCGGGTCGTCCGTGGCGCACGCCAGGGCTAGCTTGCGGCGCAGGTTGCGCACGTGGCTGTCCACGGTGCGGTCGGTCACGATGCGGCGGTCGGGGTACAGCCGGTCGAGCAACTGGTCCCGGGAAAACACCCGGCCCGGCGCATTGCACAGGGTGTCCAGCAGCCGCAGTTCCACCCGGGTAAGGTCCAGCGGCACCCCGTCGAACGTCGCCGTGTGGGCCGCCGGGTCGATCACCAGCCTTGCGGTGGTCGGGTTGGCCACCTGCGCCGGGGCGCGGCGCAGCACAGCCTTCACGCGCGCCACCACTTCACGGGGGCTGAACGGCTTGCAGATATAGTCGTCGGCGCCCAGGTCCAGGCCCTGAAGGCGGTCGTTTTCTTCCACCCGGGCGGTCAGCATGATGATCGGCACGGCGCTGAACCCACGCACTTCGCGGCACACCTGTAGCCCGTCGCGCCCGGGCAGCATCAGGTCCAGCAACACCAGCCGTGGCTGATGCTCGCGCACTGCGGGTGCCGCTTCCAGGCCGTTGCCGATGCACAGCGTGGGGTAACCGGCCGCTTGCAGGTAATCGCGCAGCAGGGCGGCGAGCTTGGGTTCGTCTTCCACGATCAGAATTGGGCTGTCCATGCCTCATGCCTCCCTTGGCAGGCGCAGTGTCAGCCACAGGCCACCGAGCGGGGAGGGCGCGGCGGCAAGGCTGCCGCCGTGGGCCTGGGCGATGCTGCTCGATATCGCCAGGCCCAGCCCGGCGCCGCCACTGGCGCGGCTGCGCGAACCCTCGGCCCGGTAGAAACGCTCGAACAACCGGGCCAGCTGCGCGGGCTCAACGCCAGGCGCGGAATCGAGAAAATCCAGCCGCCAGCTGCCATTGTCGGCACGGGCGGCGATACGTAGTTCGCCACCGGCGTCGGTGTAGCGCAGGGTGTTTTCCAGCAGGTTGTTGATCAGTTGCTGCAACCGCGCCGCGTCGGCCTGCACCGGCATGGTAACGCCGGGCGAGCTGAGCTCAAGCCGCAGGCCGCGCTCGGCATAGCGCTCGTGAAAGCTGCCGGCGCACATCGCTAACAATTCACCCAGGTCGCAGGGCTGCTTGCGATAGGCCAGGGCGCCGACGTCCGCCAGGCTCAGTTGGTAAAGGTCATCCACCAGTTTGCTGAGCATGGCGACCTCACCTTGCAAGGATTTCACCGAGCCCTGGTCGAGCGTGCGCACACCATCCTCGATGGCTTCCAGCTCGCCGCGCAGGATTGACAGCGGGGTGCGCAACTCGTGGGACACGTCCGCCATGAACTCACGGCGCAGCTGTTCATTGCGCTCCAGTGTATGGGCCAGGTGATTGAAATCCGTGGCCAGCTGGCCCACTTCGTCCTGGGCGGCAACGGCCACGCGGCTGCGGTAATCCCCGGCGGCCAGCCGGTGGGTGGCGGCGGCCACGCGCTTGACCGGGTCGAGCAGGGTACGGGAAATCCACAAGGCAATCAGCATCGCCAGCAGCAAGGAAACCAGGCCCATGGCGATACTGGTGCGCAGCTGATACTGCTGGAACCGCTCGCCGCCGGCTTCGGTCACGCTCTGGAACGGGCTCACGGCCAGGTACCCCACCGTGCGCCCATCCACCTCCACCGGGCGCAGCAGGGCGTCCGCCCCAATAGCGGGATAGCCGGCCACGCGATGGTGGTCGGCGTCCAGCAGGGCGGTGCGAAACACCGTGCCGGTGAGGTCCGACGCGGGCGGAATGCGCAGGTCGTGCTCTTCCAGGCTTTGCGGCGGGTCCGGGCGCAGCAGGTCGAACCACCGTTGAGGATGGTTGTGCATGAACGCCCAGCTGCCTTCCTGCCGGTACGCCTGGGCCATACGCGGCACCAGCGCGGTTACCCGTTGCAGTGCCAGTTCGTTCAGGTAACCGACGAACCCCCGGCCGAAGCTCCAGTTGGTGGCCACGCCCATGCTGATGATCACCAGCAGTACGCTGGTGAGCACGGCGAGAAACAGCTTGGTGGAAATACTGACTTTCATCGAGAGGCACGTTCGCAAGAGGCGCTGCTATTTAGGACCCTGGCGCCGAGAGGTTCAAGCACGCGCGGCAAACTCCATTTTCCCTGCACATTTGCACGCCATCATTGCCCGGTACTTGACCAGCAGTGAGCAACAGATGGCCCAGCATTCCAGGCGCACCCTTCGCATTCTCCTTGCCATGGCGGCCCTACTGGCCGTGGCTTTCGCCGCCGTTGGCGTGTGGCATTCGTTCAAACAGGAGCATGGCGGTGCCGGTGCGCCCGGCCCGGGCGCCAAGCCGCTGGCAGGCGCGGCGATGGGGAGCGGCGTGACCGTGGTGGTCGGCCAGGCGCGCCAGCAGGACGTGCCGGTGTTCCAGCAAGCGTTGGGGACCGTGATCGCCAACGCCTCGGTCACCGTCACCAGCCGGGTGGATGGCCAGCTGCAAGCGGTGTACTTCACCGAAGGCCAGAAGGTGAAGAAAGGCCAACTGCTGGCGCAGATCGACCCTCGGGCCTACCAGGCGACGCTGGACCAGTACCAGGGCGAACTCGCCGAGAACCGCGCCCTGCTCAAGAGCGCGCAGCTCACCCTGGCCCGCTATCAGCGGCTGTTCGACAAGGATTCGCTGGCCCGCCAGGACCTGGACACTCAAACGGCCACCGTGGGCCAGTACCAGGGCGCCGTGCAAGCCGACCAGGCGCAGATCGCCGCGGCCCGGCTGGACCTGGAATACGCCCGCATCGTTTCGCCCATCGACGGCTATGTGGGCCTGCGCCTGGTGGACCCAGGCAACATGGTGCACTCAAGCGATACCACTGGCATTGTGACCGTGACCCAGACCGACCCCATCGCGGTGACGTTCAGCCTGCCTCAGGCACAACTGGCAACGCTGCTGCCCAAACTGCGCAAGGGCGAAAAGCTCCCCGTCCAGGCGTTGGACGCGCAGCAGAACACCGAGCTCGCCAGCGGCGAGTTGAAGTTCATCAGCAACGAGATCGATACGGCCACGGGCAGCATCAAGCTCAAGGCCCAGTTTGCCAACCCGAACGATGCGCTGTACCCCAACCAGTTTGTGAACGTGAAGGTGCAAACCGACGTGCTGGCCAAAGCGGTCACGGTGCCGTCGGCGGCGGTGCAGTTGGGCGCCAGTGGCAACTTCATCTATGTGGTGAAGGCGGACGGCAGTATCGAGCGCCGGAGCGTGACCACCGGCCCGGTGGTGGATGACCGTACCGCGATCCTCACTGGCATGCAGGCCGATGAGCGCGTGGTAACCCGCGGCATCGACCACCTGCGCGACGGCATCAAGGTGACGGTGGAGCAACCCACCGAGGTCGCCAGCGGCGGGGCGGCGCAATGAACCCGTCGTGGCTGTTCATCCGGCGGCCGGTGGCCACGGTGCTGCTGATGATGGCCGTGCTGTTCGCCGGCCTCTTCGCCTATCGGCTGCTGCCCACCTCGGCACTGCCGGAAGTGGAATACCCCACCATCGAGGTGACCGCGCTGTACCCCGGCGCCAGCGCCACCGTGCTCGCCACTTCCGTCACCGCGCCGCTGGAGCGCCAGCTGGGGCAAATGGCCGGGCTGTCGCAGATGTACTCGACCAGCTCGGCGGGCGCCTCGGTGATCACGCTCAAATTTGCGCTCACCCTGTCCCTGGATGAAGCCGAGCAGGAAGTGCAGGCCGCGATCAACGCCGCCGACAGCCTGCTGCCCTCGGACCTGCCCAACCCTCCCACCTATAAAAAGGTGAACCCCGCAGACACGGCGGTGATCACCCTGGCCGCCACCTCCGACAGCCTGCCGCTTACCCAGGTGCAGGACCTGATCAACACCCGCGTGGCATTGAAGCTCTCGCAGACCAACGGCGTAGGGCTGGTAAGCCTGGCCGGCGGCAACCAGCCCGCCGTGCGGATCAATGCCGACCCCGCCGCGCTGGCGGCTCACGGCCTGACGCTTGAGGACGTGTACGACACCATCAACAACGCCAACGTGAACGGTTCCAAGGGCGGCTTCGACGGCCCGGACCACTCCATTACCATCGACGCCAACGACCAGCTGCGTGACGCCGGGCAGTACGGCGCCCTGGTGCTCAAGTACGAGAACGGCGCGGCGCTGTACCTGCGGGACGTGGCCACCACCGAAGACGGCAGCGAAAACGCTTACCTCAGCGCGACCGCCAACGGCCAACCGGCCATCGTGATCAACGTGCAGCGCCAGCCCGGCGCCAACGTGATTCAGGTAGTGGATGCCCTCCAGGCTCAGTTGCCGGCCCTGCAACAGGCCCTGCCGGAGAGTGTGAAGCTTCAAGTGCTGGCCGACCGCACCCAAACCATCCGTGCGTCCATCCATGACGTGCAGTTCGAGCTGGCGCTGTCCATCGCGCTGGTGGTGATGGTTACCTTCGTATTCCTCGGCAACCTTACCGCCACGCTCATTCCCAGCGCGGCGGTGCCGTTGTCGCTGGTGGGCACCTTCGGCGTGATGTACCTGGCCGGGTTCAGCCTCAATAACCTCAGCCTGATGGCGCTGACCATCGCCACGGGATTTGTGATCGACGACGCCATCGTGGTGGTGGAGAACATCTCCCGCCATCTGGAGGAAGGCGACACGCCCATGGAGGCCGCGCTCAAGGGCTCGGGCGAGATCGGCTTTACCATCATCTCGCTCACCTTCTCGCTGGTGGCGGTGTTGATCCCCTTGCTGTTCATGGGCGATGTGGTGGGGCGGCTGTTCCGTGAGTTCGCCATTACCCTGGCGGTGTCGATTCTGGTGTCGATGGTGATCTCCCTTACCCTTACGCCGATGCTGTGCGCCTACCTGCTCAAGCACGTAGCGCCGCAGGAACAGGGCCGCTTCGCCCGCTGGAGCGAACACCAGTTCGCCCGCCTCACCGGCGCCTATGACCGCGGCCTGGGTTGGGTACTGGCGCACCAGCGGATCACCTTGCTGGTGGCGCTCGGCACCTTCGTGCTGACGGCGCTGCTGTACTTGATGGTACCGAAGGGATTTTTCCCCGCGCAGGATACCGGCCTGATCCAGGGCTTCAGCCGGGCTTCCCAGGATGTGTCGTTCAATGAAATGGCGCGGCGCCAGGCCGCTTTGGTGCAGGTGGTATTGCAGGACCCGGCCGTGGCCTCGGTGTCCTCCACGCTGGGCGTGGACGGTACCAACGCCACCCTGAACAACGGCCGGCTGCAGATCCAGCTCAAGCCCTTCGATGAGCGCGACGACCGCGCGAATGTCGTGATCGAGCGCTTGAGCGCGGCGAGCAAGGCCGTTGCCGGCATCAGCCTGAACATGGTGGCCGCCCAGGACCTGAGCGTGGACGACCAGCTCACCCCCAGCCAGTACCAGTTCACCCTGGACGACGCCGACAGCAGCCGACTGGCGGCGCTGTTGCCCAAGCTGATGGCCAGTTTGCAACAGCGACCGGAACTGCGGGACGTGGTCGATAATCTGCAGGACCAAGGGCTTACCGCCTATGTGGACCTGGACCGTCAGGCCGCCGCCCGCTACGGCATCACCGCCGCGGACGTAGACACGGCGCTGTACAACGCCTTCGGCCAGCGGTTGATTTCCACCATCTTCACCCAGGCCAACCAGTACCGCGTGGTGCTGCAAGTGCCGGGCAAGTTCCAGCAGTCGATGGCGGCGTTCGAGCAGATTTACCTGGCACCGGCCAGCACCAGCAGCACCAGCTCCACCGCTACGTCCTCGACCACTACCAGCTCAAGTACGACCACCACTACCACGGGCCTGGTGCGCCTGAGCACCATCGCCCGGATCACCCAGCGCACCGGGGCGCTGTCGCTGAACCGGCTGGGGCAGTTCCCGGCCGTGACCGTGTCGTTCAACATTGCCAGCGGCTATGCCCTGGAAGATGCGCAAAAGGCGGTGGCTGCGGCCATGCAGCAGGTGGACGCACCCAGCTCGGTGACCCTTCGCTACCAAGGCGCGGCGGCCGCGTTCCAGCAAGCGTCGGCCAACACCCTGTGGCTGATCCTGGCCGCGCTGCTCACCATGTACATCGTGCTGGGCGTGCTGTACGAAAGCTACATCCACCCCCTGACGATCCTGTCCACGCTGCCCTCGGCCGCGATCGGCGCGTTGTTGGCGCTGCTGCTCAGTGGCAGCGATTTCTCGTTGATCGCCCTGATCGGGGTGATCCTGCTGATCGGCATCGTGAAAAAGAACGCCATCATGATGGTGGACTTCGCCTTGCAGGGCAGGGCGGAGGGGCTGTCGGCGCAAGACGCGATCCACCGCGCTTGCCTGCTGCGCTTGCGGCCGATCCTCATGACCACCATGGCCGCGCTGCTGGGTGCTGTGCCGCTGATGCTCGCCACCGGTGCCGGCGCGGAGTTGCGCCGGCCGCTGGGCCTGGTGATCGTGGGCGGCCTGCTGCTGAGCCAGCTGCTCACCTTGTTCACCACGCCGGTGATCTACTTGGCCTTCGACCGCCTGGCTGAGCGCCTGCAACGCCGCTTTAGCGCGCGGAGCCCGGCATGAACCTGAGCCGTGTATTCATCGCCCGCCCCGTGGCGACGGTGCTGCTGACCCTGGCGCTGTTGTTGCTCGGCGCGCTGGGTTACAGCTTGTTGCCGGTGGCGCCGCTGCCCCAGGTGGATTTCCCCACGGTGATGGTGGAAGCGAGCCTCTCCGGTGCCAGCCCTGAAACCATGGCCGCCACCGTGGCCACGCCGCTGGAGCGCACGCTCGGGCAGATCGCGGGTGTGACGGAAATGACCTCCACCAGCAGCCAGGGCTCCACCAACATCATCTTGCAGTTCGACCTGGACCGGGACATCAACGGCGCCGCCCGCGACGTGCAAGCCGCCATCAACGCCGCGCGCAGCCTGTTGCCCAGCGCAATGAAATCCCTGCCCACCTACCGCAAGGCCAACCCTTCGGACGGGCCGGTGATCATGCTGGCGCTGACCTCGGCCAGCCGTGACGCCGGGCAGCTGTATGACCTGGCCTCCAGCCTGCTGCAACAGAAAATCGCCCAGGTGCAGGGCGTGGGCCAAGTGTCCGTGCGCGGTGGTTCGCTGCCGGCCGTGCGGGTGGACGTGCAGCCGCAGCAGCTCAGCCATGCGGGCATCAGCCTGAACAGTGTGAGCACCGCCATCGCCGACGCCACCCGCAACAAGCCGCTGGGCGCCCTGCAGATGAGGGACCAAAGCTGGGCCATCGAAAGCAACCAGCAACTGGAAACCGCCGCCGACTACCGCGACTTGATCGTGGGCTACAACGATGGCGCGGCGGTA
>Ga0265797_10005210_pt1 | contig 19133 bp, 15 predicted proteins | sample P2T30metagenome_FD_192433 | JGI IMG/M metagenome (GOLD analysis project Ga0265797, IMG submission 192433) | Plant litter microbial communities from East Loma Ridge, Irvine, California - P2 T30 | ecosystem: Environmental > Terrestrial > Plant litter > Unclassified | place: USA: California... | reverse complement strand
GCGATGACGATGAGGACGAGACCCTGCACGAAATTGTTTCTCCCGATAATCTCCGCCACCCGTCGCATCTTCTTCAGCCCTGTACGCCTGCTTGTCTCCTCCTCTTCACATTCTTCTTCTTCTTCTTCTACCATAATTCAGCATGGGTTGGTTTTGGGCAGATGCCGCGCCTGCCGCGCCCGCAGCACGCATGGCGCCGCACCCAATGCCAAAGGGCAAGATGGAGCCTCCTGTATGGATCGTGCTCTGCCTCTGCATGCGCCTCTAACAGTATCTAGCCAGAATGCCCGATGCATAAAAAACCCACAGCACCTGTTGTCTCCGAGAAGACATCACAGGGCGCCTGTCCCTACGTACCACCTGAAAATGGCTCCAAGGGTGCATCAGAACCTCCACCAAGGACCGGCCTCCTCGCCCGTCTGAACCCTCTAAACAACATGTTCTCCGATCTCTCCAACGAGCGCGCAGACAAACAATCGCAGAACCTTCCTCTCGAACGCGAAACCTCGACGATACCCAAAGCCGATGGCTCACTGTGGGAGTACCCCTCCCCCCAGCAAATGTACAACGCCATGCTGCGTAAAGGGTACACCGACACCGATATCACCGCTGTGGAAAGCATGGTCGGCGTGCACAACTTCCTCAACGAGGGCGCCTGGGCAGAAATCATGGGCTGGGAACGCCGTTTCTCCCGCGGTCTCGTAGAAGGCTACCAGATTTGCAAAAAGGGCGAGGACGTCGCAAACTTCATGCTCGGTACAGACGAAAACCCATTCGACACAACAACCTGGGATGACAAGGACATCCCGCCTCCAAAACTCCTCCGCTTCACCGGCCGTCCTACGGAGCCAACGCCGAAATCGCAGATCCTGCAATGGCTTGGTCGCGCGTTTCCCGAGCAATACGGCACGGCTCCGCCATTTGACCGCCACGACTGGTTCGTTGAGCGATGCAATGAGAAGGGATGCAGGGAGATTCGTTATGTGATTGATTACTACGAGGGACCTGAGGAGCCGACGGGTGAACCCGTCTTCTTCTTGGATGTCAGGCCAGCGGTGGATGGGCCGACGAGTGCAGCGGAGAGGCTGATAAGGAGCGGAACAGACATCTGGTGGAGGGCTAGCGGGGGTGTGGCAAGAGAGTTGAAGAAGTTGGAGGAGGCAAAGAAGAAGCAGGAGGAGGAGGCGGCTGGGAGGGGAAGACAGTACAACTGAGATGAAGGGTGCGGGGTAGATGGCGTTACCTTGGGCGTTTTTTTGTTCTTTCTCATGCGGATGGGTTTATGAGTGGGTACGTTCATGCGACGAGTGTTTTCCTTGTCATGTTTTACACTTTTCTCTACTCATTTCTATTCTCATTTCTCATTCTTTGTATTTTATCTCCAAGACCCATTTTGGATTGTACGCTTATGCTGGGCGTAATGGGAAAATTCCATCATCCCTTCTATTAGCGTCCTTCTTTTCAGTGATTCCTGGCAAGTTCATGGACCAAAAGACACACTTCTCAAACGGGAAATCTTGACCAGCGTGGATTATAGCGAGCTTCACCCAACGTTACAGCCTATCCCTAAATGGGTGAATACAACACAGAATAGAGGTGCACCGCAAGCCTATCCAGAAGATTATGTGGCGGCTACATGACGTGAAGGACTCCTGCGTAAATGATACCAAAGTACGTTGTAGGTAGCCAGCCTATCCCTTCCATATGTGTGTACTTCACCAACATTACCCAGCCTTGAGTGCATATGACGTCTGTTTTGTGCGTAACAAAGCAGCTTGACAGCCCCCCAATTCTTGGAAACTGTAGAAGAGGATCGGATGGAAAAGCTTGCTTGTAGGCGCCAAGCGCGTTATGGGTGGGCTACCATACAAGGCAAGCTCAGCGTTAAAGATCTTTACTCTTCTGGTGGTGTTGAGAAAAAGCCACCATTAAGACTAAAGTGCCATGTTAGCGCGTGCATCACCAAGCATTTAGGGCGCTGTCGCAAGCCACGGTCGCCATGATCTACTTGTATCTGATCGAATATTCTGCTAGTTGGGGACCAGTGCCTTGGGTGTATCTTGTTGATTTCCACCAGCTTCCATGTCATGTACAATTAGTTTGTTGTTTTCCTTGTAGCAAGCATGACTCCTATGTACAGGAGTCACTTTGCTCGTTAGATAAATCTTCCAATTTATCTCATCTGATCTTCTCAACCCGCTTGCCGTCGTATGGTGTCGGCATGGGAGCAGCAATACAATGGTTGTTCAATTTTGTCAACACAAAAATTACCCCAGAAGCTGTAAATCACATGGGATGAAGGACCTTTCTGATGTTTGGCATTTTCTATCTAGCGACGGGTGTATTTGCTACATTCTTCATCAAGGAAACAAAGGGAAAGAGTCTAGAGGAGATTGATGTACTGGTTGGAGATGTGACGGCTGAGCAGCGTTAGAGGGACGTAGAGGCAGGTATGAAGGAGGAGCAGAAGAAATAGTTGGTGAGATGTATGGAGGACGCTACAGGGCTTAAGAAATAGGCGTGAAAAGAGTAAAGAAGCCGAGAGATGGCCCCCTATCTCGTGTTATGGGTGGATTCCAGCATGGAAATGTTGGCCGACTTATTGGTACCACATGAGCTTACCTAATCATTGCACTTACTAATCATAACCCGTTCTTGCTTCATCAATTGAGCGCTGAAAGATCCAATGTATTCTTCACGGCTTGTCTAGAAGCCATGAAACTCATGAAATATTGGCGAGGCAGATGCCCCCTAATCAAAAGCGTCATCGCTCACTTCTCCCCGGGATAGTCCGCAGTTCTATGTACCAACCGACCCCTAACCCACACTGCAACTGTATTCCGATCATCTCCGCTATACACCCACTTCTCGACCTTATCTGGCCAGCTCTCCCAGCCAAAAACATCTACGGGACCCGCCTGGAATGCTCCATCATTGCAACCTTCTTCGCTAACTGAACCCACATTGATCATCTGTGCATCCCACTCTTTGCCGACCTCAAACCCTCCAACTTTACCCTCTAGTCCTACGACCGCAGCACCGCCCCGGGTAGCGAGATACAAAGCTTCCTCCGTGGAGAGCTTCGCCGCATCAGTATCCGTCTGGATGCAAAAATGCCGCGAGACCCAGATAGCCTGACGTACATTTTCCAGGATGGAAGGAGAGAATCCGCCGCTGATATCGGTACCCAGACCAACCGTGTGGCCCTCGTCAAGCAATGAGCGTATAGGCGCACAACCCGATGTAATAGCCGTATTCGAAGCCGGACAATGACTAATCTTGCTCTTTCTCTTTAGAATCAAGTCGCGCTCCTCCTGCGAAAGATGAACCGCATGCGCCAAGATAGTCTTATCAGTAAGCAGCGCATGTGTATCGTAAACATGCGTATACGACTTCTCCTCCGGGAACAAAGCCTTCACCAATTCAATCTCGCCCTTGTTCTCTGAAATATGCGTCTGCACATGTGCATCTGTTTCTTTCGCTAGTCTGCCCATGTTACTCAGACACTCTTTCGTACACGACGGCGCAAATCGCGGTGTGATGATCGGTTTTACTATTTCGCCGTTGGGATCGATACTGCGTATATATTCGATGCTGGCTTTACTCTTATCGTAACTCGCCTCCGCACTCTCGTCGCGGTAGTATTCTGGGCTCAAATCGCTATTCATGCATACTCGGCCTACCAGCGCTCTCTGGCCCCTCTTCAAGCATATTTCGGCCAAAGTGTTGGTCGCAGGTACATGGATAGTGGCAAAGTACGCCGCTGTCGTAGTCCCATGTGATAGCGTCCTAGACACAAAATTCCGATATACACGCCTCGCGACGGCTACATCAGCAAAAGAAGATTCCATGGGGAACGTGTATTTTTGTAACCATCCAAGGAGTGTTGTTTTGCCGAATAGACCCGTGTTGGGGTGTTGGGGCGCATGCACGTGAGTGTCGATGAAGCCGGGGAAGAAGAAGCCCGTTTCGCCCGTTATAGAGACAATTTTAGCATTTTGCCAGTCCGGGTTGGACGAGGATGAGAGGAGGTCTGGTAGTGATGTGACGTTTCGTTCTACAAAACGAATTGTGCCCGATGAGTCGACGCCGATTGCACCGTGTGGCTGGATCTCGAGGGTGCTGAGGGATGTACTGTGGACGAAGGGCCCGACGTATATTGTTTTTTCGATAGGGGCTGAGGCAGCCATGGTGAAGTGCTGTGGGAATCCACGTTCCTCCTTTTTTTTGTCAAGTCGTTTTGAGGAACAAACAGTGATGCCTCCTAGATATATCGAGATGGACGTATGTCAGATACCAGTAGCTAGAGTAGATGACTTTGTGTAACTTTGTGAGTGGTGGGCAACGGTGCTGGGTTTTGTAAACTTGGACCGGACTTCCGTCACGCAGATACAATTCGTGATAGCAAACAATGACAAACTTCTCGCTAGGTCTATGTAAGTTGGCAGGAACGGCGGGTCTTTATCAGTTCCTAGAAGAAGGGACGGCTAGATGCGGTTAGCCGCTCGCTAATGCTCTAGCACGTGGAACGCACTGGACTCTCTGTTTAGAGGCTATCGGCGTACTCCGACGTTCGCCAGCTTCACAAAAAACAAAACTGTACTCGAAAAGGGGCATTACTAGAGAAGAATGCATCAGGTCCAATGTGTTGTATAGACTGTTTGCAAACATGCTCATCGCAACGCGCCGCTAGCCTATCGCAGCATTCGCCCTTGGCTTCAGTCCATAACCTTAACTTCCTTTTTGGCAACGCCGGGATATCCATAACCTCCTAAACTCCATAATCATCCCGACCAAACGTGTAACATAATGTCCATCAGTCACGACCGCAATTCCGGCGGGGGTGTGGAAAGAATCATAGGCTATAGTCGTGGATACCTTGAGGACCCTGGTCGTTGTAGTCAGGACGTGTCATGTATCCCTTGGACTGGCCCTGGTCGACTACGAAGATGACCTTTGCTGCGACTTGGGCGCCTAGGAAGGCCGACTCATCAAACCCAACATCCTTAAATTCTGGAAAGTACTCTGGTGGCTTGACAAACTTGATGGATGTAGGCGTCTGTCCGTGCGACGAGTGAGTGTTTTGTGACATGCCAGGCATGCCACCGTGGGGCATCATATGTTGGGTCTGTGCTGTAGTAGCTGCAAGTAGAAGCGGGTTGACTTGAGAGCCACCATGTGGGCCCAGTTGAGGCTGTGGGGTGTTCGTCCCGGTACCTGTAGGTGTTGAGACATTGGATGGGATTTCGGACGTGAAGATGGTGGCTGAAGAAGGCGAGACTAGGTACTTGGTTTGGATGGTCTGAAGGAGAGACTCCTTGAAGCCTGTATTCATGTCAGTAGGATGGAATGGAGACAAGTTTCTGAACCGCTGACTGACCTCGTAGCTTTGACCCATTACCACAAACGATCAGTTGATCCCAGAGGTCACTGCGTTTGCCAACCTCATCGATAGACGATATAGTCCTATGTATAGCGTCTGCGATCTTTTCCAATGTGCCATTGCCATCTGCCATGAATCGCTCGGTGCCAACTTCAATCTCTCGCCTAATCGCTCCTGTTCGCTTGGCCGAGTTGCTCGACTCGGCGCCGTTGGCCTCGGTTGCAGAAGCTGGCTCGCCGTTTTCTCCGTTTTCATGTGCCTTCTTATTTGGTCCTTCATCCAAAGCACCTTTTGCATCTGCCATTTCTTGTGTGTTCAGGTTCATGTTCTTCAAGGTGTCCAGGAGCGCATGATCCTCGTACAGGAAGGTCGCTCTTTCGATCCTAGAGTTGGGTAGCCTCACCGGCTTGTTCACTTGCGGGGCTGGGCCACCCTTCTTCTTCGCGTTGGCCTTTTCCTGCTTCTCCTTCTCCTTCTTGGCAAGGTATTCGGACATTTTGCCACCAGCCACAATACTGGCAACGTCCAGGACACCTTCATTCTCCTCAAGGAGGGTGTCTTCCCCAACTTCGGTATCTACACCAGGGCCGCGAGGCACGATCCCTATAGTGGCAGCTGCAGCGGCACCCGAGCCCGGCGCTCCTGTCGACGCCGCCGAAGCAGGGTTGGTAATAGCGTCTTTAGCAGGCGCATCTCCGGTTCCCGGTAGCGGGGTTCCCGGTGGCAGGAGCTCGCAAATTGGCGACCTCTTCAGCTGTTCGCACATGTCGCGATTGAGGCCCTTCGGTTTCAACTTGTCAAGAAGACCCTGAGTAAAAGCTTCGCCTCCGCATCCAGCCAGCGAGATGACCCTGCCTTGTATATGGGGAATAAACTCGCTGACGGCAGTAATATCGGCCTTGTCCTTGCCCACATCTACGACAGTCGCGGTGTGTACCCCATAGGCCCAGGTAGTTGCTAGTGCTGCATCCATCAAGCCGAACGCGGGGACCTTGAACTTCTCAAAGAAGAACTGCGTGAGCTTCTCGTGCTCTCGGGGTGTCCATGCAGGTTGGGTGACGAGAAGGATCGGAGTGTGGAAGGGCGGGTTCAACGAGTTGTAGACGTGCGTGATAAGAGCGAAGAAGCATGGCCAGTCAACGATCCTGCCTTGTTGGAGTGGCCATATTGCGCCCTCTTCAGATACACGATCCTCTTCCCATACCACCTCGTCGTCGCCCTCGGCGGGCTTGTTCTCTTGCTGTGACTCGTCCTGGGCGTCGCCATTGGTGGCAGCCGGCTTATCCTGCTTTCTCCGGATCTTGTAAGGTTCGAATTCACCCTCCTTCTCAGCGGGGAACATGCGCGACCTTACGCGTAGGCGCGCAGGAGTGAAAGACTCGGGTAGGCCTAGTTGCGCGACAGTCGTCTCCGAACCAGGCGCGATTATCTGAACGGGCGGGATTAGCGCTTCACATAGTCAGGAAAAACACAGATCTTACAATAATCTGGTCATCTTTAAACGGCGGCATGGCGACGACACACCTGGATTGAGTATGTAAACAAGCTCCGGTGGAGAGCTCCAGAAGGTGCCGCGATGGACTTTCCAGTCGCGTACCCACGCTAGCAGACGCACGGCCCGCCTTTTACAAGCTGCCGTGACCCCCACATACCCGGGTACGCCATTCGTCCTCTCCCCAATTCGAGGATCTCAACGTGCGCACAGAACGGCATATCATGGAAGTTCTGTCTTTCCGCGCTATATTGGGAAGTTGGTAGGGAACTGCTCTTGCTGCCCATCGTCGCCCACCATGGCTACTGTGGGAACTGCCTCGTCTCGGTCGCTCGCAGATGTCTCCAAAGCAGCTGTATATAATACAGCAGAGGCCCTGTCGAACTCTGTACTCGGTATGAAGCCGGCCGATACCACCACGACTTCGACCAGCTTCGGTCTACTGGGCCGCGTTGTTCTGTCCATTTTCAGTGTACTGCCCACTATCCTGTACTGGATGACATACACTTTACCAACATGGTTATTTACGCTCTTTTCTATGAGCTTGACTTTTACCATGAGTTTCACATCCTTGTACGTTGCTTTCACCCTAGTCTAGGCCTTGCTGACATTTGTAAAGAATGCTCGTGGTTGTCTTTCTGGTATCAACCATCAGTTGGTTTGTCAGGTACCGCTACATGACCATGTACGCGCGACTACCGCCAGAACCGCAGCGTGAAGAGCCTCAGGTCGAAGTTTTCCCTGACAGTGCCGAAAGTGATTCTAAGAGGGGTTTATCCAACTACCTTGATGAATTCTTGAGTGCAATCAAGGTGTTTGGTTATCTGGAACGCCCAGTCTTTCACGAACTCACACGCACCATGCAGACTCGCCGCCTAGTTGCCGGCGAGACGATCCTTTTGGAGGAAGAGAAAGGCTTCTGTCTGGTCGTAGATGGCTTGGTCCAGATCTTCGTCAAGTCTAATCGGGCAGACTCTGATTCTGATGAAGACGACATGGGTGGCACAGAGTCGGGCGATTCCGCACAACAGGGTCACGGACAAGGCTACCAGCTTCTGACTGAAGTAAAGAATGGCGCACCCATGTCCTCGCTGTTTTCCATACTCGCATTATTCACAGAAGATGTCAAGCTGCGTCATGACGAAGACCAAGATACGGGGCCAAGCGTGCCAGGAACACCCAGTGGAGCACAGTCTAGACCATCGGTTTCGCGAACGAGCAGTTTTGCCCTAGATAATTCGAGACCCCAAAGTCCGCGCGAGGTACCAGAAGCCAGACTTCGACATCGAAGAACGTCGACCTTGAACAGCCCCACGGCAGGTGGACGACTCGAGAGAGTACCGCCCCTTTCGTTGGACTTGGAAGAGTTTGGCAATGAACGTCCCAAAAACAACAAAGCTCGGAAGTCTCCTTCACGATCTGGTAAACCAAAATCTGCTCATCCGGACATTGTTGCGCGGGCTACCGTAGATACCACAATTGCCATTATTCCAGCGACTGCGTTTCGACGGTTGACACGCATATATCCCAAAGCAACGGCGCACATTGTTCAGGTTATCCTGACGCGCCTACAAAGAGTCACTCTCGCAACTAGTCATGCTTATTTGAGCTTAACGAATGAGGTCCTCCGTACAGAGAAGCTCATGAACAAATACACTACGTATGACCTTCCGGGCTTCCTTCGTGACGCTCCTCTTGAGCGTTTGAAGGAGAAATTTGCAAAAGAGACGGAGCGTATCGGTGAAGACGAGGGCATGAAAGGAATTGCGCTACACAATCCTGGAGCCGGCCGTCGACGGAGATCTAGTGTATCACTCAGAAGAGGGACAGCTGCGCAAGCCCGTCTCGCCGCTGCAAGAGGAGCAAGTGCGACGGCAACTGTGACAGGTACTGCATTGCCCAAGATGACATCGCCAGACCAGGGTCCTCGTAATGACCGGATAAGTGCAGGGGATCTGTTGACCAACTCCCAGATGGCGCGAGGGGCCGGTCGCACTGGGCGCAGCAGTTTCTCCCAACCATATCAACAGGATCGTCGAGATGCCCGTACGCCGCTGGATGCCAGCTCATTCAATCCTTTCGCCTCTCCCTCGTTACGACCAAAGACGCTACATAGGCAAGAATCGATTGACGAAGCCACCGTATTCCGAGAGTCAATCCTCGGCTGTATGTTCAAGGCTATCGGGCTTACAAACCTGGAAACACCTATGCCTAGAGCAACAGCATCAGTAGAGCAGTCGCCTCAGCTTGTCTCTTTTGATGCTAGCCGACAGAAGGCTGTCTTTACAAATGCATTTGGATTCATCGATCCTTACGCAGCCTCCAGAGATGGAGACACCGAATCCATAGCTTCGGCGTCAAATCTGTCAGGCGTGGGTGGTATGGGCTCACACAACATCTTGGAAGAGATCGTCAACGACGTAGAAATCGTCTTCTTTCCCAAAGACTCGGTCCTGGTGGAACAAGGCGAAAGGAACCCTGGCCTATATTACGTGATCGACGGATTTCTGGACGTGAGTGTCCAGGTAGAAGAAGCTTCTGAAAAGAATGTATTCGGAACTACTCCAAATGGGAACAACTGTACTGAAGAAGAACTCTTCGGTTCGCCCCTCCGACCAACTAGCTCAAATACTGCTGGGCGGCCTCCTGTTGACGGCAGCAAAAAGAAACGTACAAGACGAAGTCTATTCATGACGAAACCTGGCGGACTAGCTGGATATCTTGGAACAGTATCATCTAACCGATCCTTTGTAGATGTCACGGCCAAAACCGACGTCTACGTAGGGTTTCTGCCTCGTGGGTCCATCGAGAAGATAGTGGAGCGTTATCCTGTCGTGCTACTCACAATGGCCAAGCGTTTGACAACGCTGCTACCGCGTCTAATTCAACACATCGATTTCGCCTTGGAATGGGTCCAAGTCAATGCTGGTCAGATAATTTACAACCAGGGAGACGACAGCGACGCGATCTATATTGTCTTGAACGGAAGATTGCGGGCCATCCGCGACGCTGAGAACAGCGTAGTCAAAGTTATCGGCGAATACGGCCAAGGTGATAGCGTGGGTGAGCTCGAGGTGCTGACGGAATCTGCCCGTCCTGGGTCACTGCACGCCATTCGGGATACCGAGCTCGCAAAATTCCCGAAGACGCTCTTCAACAGTCTTGCTTTGGAGCATCCTGGAATCACAATCAAAATCTCCAAAATCATCGCCTCTCGTATGCGAGCCTTGATTGATGATCCGCTACACGAGCAAAGCAAAGAAAGAAACACAAAAGCTACTCGCGCCAATGTCTCGTCAACCATCAATCTTCGCACTGTCACTATTCTCCCAGTGACTGCTGGAATACCAGTGGTGGACTTTGCGAGCCGTTTGGTTAATGCACTCACCCAGATCGGTCTGCCCCAAGGCGTGGTTTCCCTAAATCAAGCAGCTATTCTTAACCATCTCGGACGACATGCATTTAACCGAATGGGTAAGCTGAAACTTTCGCAATATCTTGCCGACTTGGAAGAAAGATACGGAATGGTCATCTATGTTGCCGATACGCCCGTCAAATCACCGTGGACACAGACTTGCATCAACCAGGCAGATTGCATCCTCCTTGTAGGGCTAGCTGAGGCGTCACCGAATATTGGCGAGTATGAACGCTTTTTGTTGACGACCAAGACCACTGCGCGAAAGGAACTCGTGCTTCTGCATTCGGAAAGGTACTGTCCTTCTGGTCTAACACGCAAGTGGCTAAGAAACCGTCCCTGGATCAATGGCAGTCATCACCATATTCAAATGTCGTTCCGTGCGACATCAGAACCAGTCCATCATGCCGGACGACGCTTTGGAAATGCGCTCAAGCAACGTGTGCAGGTTATCCAGGCCGAGATCCAAAAGTACACGTCGAGGAAAGTTCGCCAAACGCCACTCTACTCTGCCGATACGCCATTCAAGGGTGATTTCCACCGCCTAGCAAGGCGTCTATGCGGCAGATCCGTTGGTCTAGTGCTGGGAGGCGGTGGTGCTCGCGGGATATCGCAAATCGGTATCATCCGCGCACTTGAAGAAGCCGGCATTCCAATTGACATTGTTGGAGGCACGTCTATTGGTAGTTTCATAGGTGCATTGTACGCTTGGGACGCAGACGTCGTGCCCATGTACGGCAGGGCCAAGAAGTTTGCAGGTCGCATGGGTAGTATGTGGAGATTTGCACTCGACCTCACGTACCCGTCGTATGTCCTTCCCGTGCTAGCCAAGCTTGGATGATGCTGACCGAGTCTAGTGCTTCATACACGACCGGCCACGAGTTCAACCGCGGCATCTTCAAGACATTTGGAAATTCGCAGATGGAAGACTTCTGGCTGGAGTTTTACTGCAACACAACCAACATCAGTAAGTCGCGGTCGGAGATTCACACATCTGGCTATGTCTGGCGCTACGTGCGTGCGTCCATGTCGCTGGCCGGCCTACTTCCTCCGCTATGCGACAACGGTGACATGCTTCTCGACGGAGGCTATGTTGACAACTTGACTGTTGGGCACATGAAAAGTCTTGGTGCAGATGTCATCTTTGCAGTTGATGTTGGCAGTCTTGATGACAATGCGCCGCAAGCGTTTGGCGACTCGTTGAGCGGCTTCTGGGCGACGCTCAACCGGTGGAACCCATTCTCCAGCTTTCCGAACCCGCCGACGCTATCAGAGATCCAATCTCGCCTTGCGTATGTGTCTAGCATCGATGCGCTGGAGCGTGCAAAGAACACACCGGGATGCAGGTATATGCGACCGCCGATTGATCCATACGGCACGCTAGATTTTGCCAAGTTTGAAGAGATCTACGAGGTTGGCTACAAATATGGTATGTGAACAGTCGGTCCGTCTCTTGAAAATTTATCAGTTAACAGTTGGTACAGGCAAAGAGTACCTAGCAGAACTCCGCGAACAAGGAGTGCTCCCAGTCACAGAGGAGACGGAGAAGGAAAAGAATCTCCGACGGACAATGGCACCGCGACGGGCTAGCATGTGATATCAGGTAATAGAATGCCCGAGTGGTCAGCTTAGTTTTGCCCAATGGGTGCTAGGAATGCGTGTGGATGCAAGGACAGGCGCGTTGGGGCTTAGCGGCGCGCGCCCGTTAGCTCGGCAAGGGTAAGCTTATCGGAGTACCGAAGCACTTGTTAGGTACGGATAATGACGGGTTACAATTGAGAACTTGTAGATAGCAATTATCCCAACGCCGTCACCGCTTCGTGCGAGTATTTTTTTTTGGGCAGGCTTCTGACATGTTGTGAAACACTGTTCCTTTTCCTCCCTACACTTTGCCTTGTACCGTCTGAGTATCGGGTGTTGAGCGCGCTGCCCCACCACATACATCGCCTTACTCACAGTGGCGAGCCTCCCAGACTTTGAGCGTTGGCACCAATTGCTCAGCAGGAAACAATCCTTCTAGGCGAGCTTCTGCTTCTTGAGGAGTATCCTCATAGCGCCAGTACCACAGCTCAGCTAAGATGCGCACTGCATGTCTTCGGGCTGCTAGCACTGCTAGTAGTAGGCTCACGCGAAGCACATGTGTAGCCCAACTCTCACGACCACAGCTCGCAGGCACGTCGTCGAGAGTGGCCTCCTCCCGCACCCAGCAGGCGCTTCAGAAACGGGCCTTTCAGCAAAATGCCACAACCGCACAACAAGCTGCCGCAGCTGTTCCGCCTGCCGATGATGTATTCGACACGCCGCCTCAGCAGACGGATTCGGCGAAGCCTTTCGAAGCGCTCGACACGTTTCCCCGCCGTCACATTGGGCCGTCTGCAGAGTCTGCCGAGGCCATGCTCAAGGCGTTAGACCCGCCCGTCAGCAGCCTCGATCAGTTTGTGAGGCAGGTCATACCCGCCGACATTCTTTCGGCGCGCGAGTTGAAGATTGGGAGCCTGGTGGAGCAGTCCCCAAAGCTATGGAAGGACCATGGCGTGCCCGAGTCCGTCTTCCTCAACAGCGCAAAGGAGATTATGAACGAGAACATGCCGGGCAACAGCCTGATCGGACAGGGATACTACGGAACAAAGGTGCCGGAGGTGATTAAGAGGAATGTACTGGAGAACCCCGCGTGGTATACAAGCTATACGCCATACCAACCTGAGATTAGCCAGGGACGTCTCGAGTCACTGCTGAACTTTCAGACCATGGTGTCAGATCTGACGGGCCTGAGCATTGCCAATGCTTCAGTGCTGGACGAGCCGACTGCGGCCGCCGAGGCTATGACAATGTCCATGGGAATGATGCCGCTATCAAAGCAGAAGAGCAAGAACAAGACATTCCTGGTGTCGGAGAAGTGCCACCCGCAGACTCTTGCCGTCTTGTACTCGCGCGCTGAAGGCTTTGGCATCAACATCGAAGTTGCAGATGTGCTCGCAAACAACAGTAAGAGGGTCGAGGAGATAGGCCAGGATTTGGTTGGAGTACTGGCTCAGTACCCAGACACAGAGGGAGGTGTGAATGACTTCCGCGGTTTAGCTGACAAGGTGCACAAGACTGGCGCTCTCTTCAGTGTAGCAACCGACCTGCTTGCTCTCACACTGCTCACCCCACCCGGCGAGTTCGGTGCCGACATCGCTTTCGGAAATGCACAGCGCTTCGGTGTGCCCCTGGGTTTTGGTGGACCGCATGCTGCTTTCTTCGCTTGCGAAGAGAAGTACAAGCGCAAGATTCCTGGCCGTCTGATCGGTCTCTCAAAGGACAGGCTGGGAAACCCTGCGGCACGACTTGCTCTGCAGACTCGCGAGCAGCACATCCGACGTGAGAAGGCGACCAGCAACATTTGCACGGCCCAGGCTCTACTGGCAAACATGAGCGCCATGTACGCCGTGTACCATGGGCCCAACGGCCTCACCGCCATCGCTAAGCAGGTCGTTGCAAAGGCCCGCCTCATTCAACAAGCGCTCGTCAACTATGGCTTCGAGACTGGTCAGCGCGGGAAATTGGACAATTCGCCTGTCCTTTTCGACACCTTTGTGGTGAAGACAGGGGACAAGACGGATGCAATCATTGCCCACCTCGACGCGAAGCAGATTCTCGTGAGAAAGGTCGACGACCAGCACATTGGCATCTCCGTAGATGAGACCACGAGTGTGCAGACTATTTCCGGCCTACTGGCATCATTCAGAAAATCTGGAAGCAGTGAAAACACTACGTCTTTCGACGAGGTTGTTGATATCGAGGTCCCTGCCCCATTCAAGAGGACAAGCGAGTTCATGACACACCCAGTTTTCAACTCGCATCACTCAGAGACCGAGCTTCTCCGATACATCAACCATCTATCATCAAAGGACTTGTCACTAGTACACTCGATGATTCCCCTGGGCTCCTGCACCATGAAGCTCAACTCGACCGCTGAGATGGCACCCGTATCCTTCGAAAAGGTCTCAAATCTGCACCCTTTTCTTCCACTGGATCGCGCCAAGGGCTATCTTAAGATGATCAAGCAACTGGAAGATGACCTTGCTGACATCACTGGCTTCCACTCGGTTTCGCTGCAACCCAACTCCGGCGCCCAAGGCGAGTTCACTGGTCTTCGCGTTATCCACAAGTACCTCGAGCAGCAGCCTGGCAAGAAGCGCGACATCTGCTTAATTCCTGTATCTGCTCACGGTACTAACCCTGCCAGTGCTGCCATGTGTGGCATGCGTGTTGTGCCGATCAAGTGCGACCAGGCGACTGGTAACCTCGACATGGTTGATCTGAAGGCCAAATGCGAGAAGCACAGCGAGGAGCTCGGTGCCTTTATGGTCACTTATCCCAGTACCTTTGGTGTTTTCGAGCCCAACGTTAAAGCAGCTTGCGACCTCATTCACCAGCACGGCGGTCAAGTCTACATGGACGGTGCAAACATGAATGCACAGATCGGTCTCTGTTCACCAGGAGAGATTGGCGCTGATGTGTGCCATCTGAACCTCCACAAGACCTTCTGTATCCCCCACGGCGGCGGTGGACCTGGCGTAGGGCCCATCGGTGTCAAGGAACATCTCACACCATTCCTTCCCGGCCATCTCCGCGGCGAGACCGGTGGCGCACAAGCTATCCATCCCGTCAGCGGTGCACCCTGGGGCAGCGCCAGCATCTTGCCCATCAGCTGGGCCTATATCAAGATGATGGGCGCCGTCGGCCTAACCCAAGCCACCAAGATTACTCTCCTCAACGCAAACTACATCCTCTCCCGCCTCAAGCCACACTACCCCATCCTATACACCAACGAACAAGGTCGCTGCGCCCACGAATTCATCCTTGATGTCCGTGGCTTCAAGGAAACCGCCGGCATCGAAGCTATTGACATCGCCAAGCGCCTCCAGGATTACGGTTTCCACGCCCCGACTATGAGCTGGCCGGTCGCCAACACACTCATGATTGAGCCCACAGAGTCGGAGAGCAAGGCCGAGCTAGACCGCTTCTGCGACGCCCTCATTGCCATCAGGAAAGAGATCCAGGAAGTCGAAGATGCCAAGCAGCCCAGAGAAGCGAACGTGTTGAAGATGAGTCCACATACACAGCAAGATCTTATCACTGGCGAGTGGAACAGGAGCTATACGAGGGAGAAGGCAGCATACCCTTTGAACTATCTCAAGGCGAAAAAGTTCTGGCCTAGTGTCGCGAGGTTGGATGATGGTGAGTCGATCTTCATTTCTCTCCTGTTCCAATATATGATGACTAATATGATGACAGCATATGGCGACACAAACCTTTTCTGTACCTGCGCGCCTGTCCAGGAAGAAGAGACGGACATCACGGGTGCTGCTGCGCCGAATCCCACTTAGACACCCGCCATTTCATGTCTTCAACGACGGTAAATGGACATACTATGGACGGCGTTTTTGGCATGCAGTGTTTTCTTAGTGACTATTTTTATGCATATAGGGTGCGGGTACGCTTCAACAAGCACCCAGCGTAGGTGTTCCGGGCGTCTACACATGGATCATGTCTTCAACACATTGCCGGTAGACGGTTGGAATTTTTTTGTGGTGGGTGGTCGGACTGTAATACTTAGTTTTTTTGGGGTCAACCTTACAATGTACAACTCAATGTTGCGATCACCAGCTCAATGGCTCGCTCGCAAAACAACACAACTAAGGAAGTGAGAAAACATACCTTGGCCGCCTGGGCATGTAGATGATGCTGCCTGCTAGCCGAGGTGGTGGCGAATCTACAGGTGATGTTGGAGGAGATTAGGTTGCGGGAGCAAAAATGCATGGAAGTTGTGAGAGTTGCGCCAAGAAGCAGATGCGGGTAAAAACTACACCTACATTAAATGTCCGATGCACGCTAAATATGTGCTGAGAGGAAGGCCTAGAAAGGTGCCAAAATTGGCGAGATCGCTCGGCTCACTGTCACCCTTGCTGCTGCTGCTAAAGCCTAGTCGATCCACGCTGCAGGAGGCAGATATAGAAGCACGAAAGCAGAGGGGCCTTCGCCTTGCCTCGTTGGAGATGCAGTACCAAGTAGCGGTATAGACTCCTTTGCAAGTCCACCACTTTCTTTCATTATCCCGCGCATAACTAATATCATCCAGTGTTAGTCGATCCTGAAAGACACCAGGGGCGGCTTCGCGTTCCCATGTTCATGGTCTGGCATCGACGGAAACCCCGATAGCGACTTTATAAACCTACTTACACAAAACAACAACTGTGATGCCTCCAAAACGGTACTGGCCGGTCCAGAAGCCCATATAAATCGGGTGGATGAGGCGGCCAAAATAGAATGTGTGTCTGCGGTGCGAGCAGGTGAAGGACGAGGCACCCCCTGTCTTTGTGGATTGTGTGGAGAAGTGCGACATTTGCACCAGCGACACCATTGGTGCGAGCTTTGTCGTCATCCCCGCGTCTGTGATTCTTTCCCGCATCTTGTAAGTCGCTCCCTTCTGATAACATATACACTTTTAAAAGTGCCAACACCGGTTTTCATTTAGTGCTTTCTGTTTCACATGGATCTTCTGCATGCTGTTGAGTCTAAAGGGCTGTCCATGACGGTTCTTGAATGTAATGTCTGTGCCATGAAGCTCTTGCTGTTGCTCGTGCGAGCTGCCTCATCGCGTTGATGCAAGATCTCGGCCATTGTGTACTAGCACGATCTACGACGACAGGCTTCCTAGTAGACTAGCAGGATTTTCGGTTCATGGCGTTCGTCAAGTATCACTTCATCTCTTTCTACAGTCTCGTCGACTGATGTCGTGGGATCGGGCGCTGTTCATGGATAGTGCGGTGCATTTTGCCAGATATAGGAATCATCGACCAGACCATCCAGTAATTTCCGTCGGTCGCGAAGAAGACACTCGGTCTGACGCGTGCACTCTGCTCTCGTATAGATAGATGCCGATGAACGAGAAGCTGTCCATACATCACCACTTTGTCACCTTTTCGCCTATTAGAATGGGCTGGCGAGACCAAAGTTCACGAAGGGGTAATATGAAACCACTCACTCTTGTATATAGCACGCAAAGGGTCTAATGGGTTCAGCCGCCTTCATCTCAAGTCAAGAGTAACCGGTGAACTCAATAGTCACAAGAGTACCAATGATCTTAAGCAGCATCCACTACCACCCACTCTCCGCTCCAAATACCATCCGTTTTGGAACCAGGACAGGTTGCATGATCGCACCCCGTCGGCTTGGTGAAATCGTATTCTTCCCATGTGATGTGCTCTGCCTCGTCGTCTTCTGCCATGTCTGCATCTTCCTTGTGCTTGATCTCCGCCTGCACACCCGGCATCACAGCCACAACCGGCGCCTGTTCCACACTATCCACGGGAACACTCTCTGCCTTGACAGCTGTATCTTCCCCCTCATATCCACTCTCCTTTCCACTGACTGCAACGCCAACCTTCTTGAACCTATTTCCCCCAGCACCTCCCCCACCAATCTTGGTGAACCGGCTACCGACTCCAGGTTTCTTATTCGCGTTCTCGACATCGATCGTGCGCATCTCTAGGCCTTGCTTTGGCTTGCTTCCCTCGGTGTCGTTGCTGGCCGTCAGCTTCTTCATGTCGGCGAGACGTTGGCGGTGGTTGTGGTCATAGGAGCGGAGATGATTTTCATATTCGATTTGGCGGGAGTAGTCTTTGCTGCAGATGCCACATTTGAAGAGTCGAACTGCGGTGGGGAGGGGGTTGTTTCGCTGGGTGCGCGTTAGTGCGTGAGCAATCGAGAGACGGAGAGTTTAGAGAGAGAGCTACAGGTGGCATTATTGTGATTCCACAAATTCTTTTCAGTTTTCTGGTAGTTCAATAAAGGGCTACGCGATTTACAATAGCAATAACATTACCAAGTTGTAGCGTGGTAGAATAGTCGTAAGAGCTTAAAGTTCCCGCGTTCGCGATAGAAACATTGGTGTTGCGGCTCCGCGCCTCGGCCCAGCACAGACCCCCACACCTTCACCGAATCAACGTCATTCCGGTGCTCAGCAACGTAGTATCTCGCCAAACTTCTCCCACTGAACGCACACGACACTGCGCGCAGCATGGAGTCCAATCCAGATTTACCGCCCATTGAGGATGACGAGGCGGGCCTCATGGGCCTCACCGAAGTCGATCCCTCACCTGTCGAAGACACGCCCGCCGAGTACAAAGCAGACAGTTATTTCCCCGACCAGGAACGGCCAGAAGGAGGGGAAACAAAAGAGATGCAGGGCATACGACGGATGAACACACTTGGGTTACGGTTAGGAGACCATGGACCAGCTTGGTGGCGTGAGTCTTTCCTCTTCCTCATAAACTTCACAGTCAATCAGCGTAACAACCACTGACATGGCCTTCAGTTCTGCGCATACAAAAATATTCTTCCTACACCTTCACCGCCTTCGCCGCCTTACACATAACCAACGTCTCCATAATACCTTTTGTAACCCGCTCCGTCCCAGAAAGCAATCGCTACCTACTCCTCACACGCCCATACTACCAATCTACCCTCACCGAGCCGCTCCTCGTCGGCCTCCCACTCATCGCACACGTCACGTCAGGAATCGCCCTGCGCCTATGGCGGAGACGGCAAGCACTGAAGCGCTACGGCGCCGAGACACGGACAGACAAGCGCACGATTCCTTGGCCCGTACTAAGTGGGACGAGTGCGTTGGGCTATGCGCTGGTTCCCTTTGCGGGGTTCCACATTTGGACTACGCGCATACTACCGCTATACGCGCATGGCGACTCGTCACTGATTAGCTTGAATTACATTTCCCATGGCTTTGCGTTGCAGCCTTTTGTCTCGTTTGCAGGCTTTACGACCATGGTGGGTGTGGG
>Ga0265797_10005209_pt1 | contig 19135 bp, 20 predicted proteins | sample P2T30metagenome_FD_192433 | JGI IMG/M metagenome (GOLD analysis project Ga0265797, IMG submission 192433) | Plant litter microbial communities from East Loma Ridge, Irvine, California - P2 T30 | ecosystem: Environmental > Terrestrial > Plant litter > Unclassified | place: USA: California... | reverse complement strand
CTTGGGAGCATCCTTGACACCAGTGCCACCGGGCAGGATGCGGCGCTGGTGAGAGGCATCTCTCAGATGCACCAGGCCAGGTCTTGGCGGCACGGGCAGGTTCGCGGGTGGCTGGTATGGTAGAGCATGGGTGTGGATGTCGAGGGGATAGTGTGCGATTGTGGTATAGAAGAGCGGCGGCCGTCCTCTTGGTGGTGGGCGTGCGGCGTCGTGGGCGACATGGTGGGCGGCTGGGCGTTCGTCGTCCAGGGCGGGATCGATGCAGTCCGGCTGGAGGAGAGTATGGGCGGGCTTGGAGGCCCGCCGCTGGGCCTGGGTCCGAGGAGGCACACCGCTGCCTCGGTTCTGTAGAGATTCGTGAATCCCCGGGCCAGGTCGAGAAGTCATCGCACGCAGGGCGCCTTCATTGTTGTATCAGGCGCAAGTAGGGCAAAGGGAGCGGCCGAGGGCTAGGAGAGCAGAGGCCGAGACGGGCTGGCGACGACGGCATGTGCAAGCAATACGGGGAGATGGGGGCGGGGGGAGCGATGCGCTGATGCAAGAAGCGAGAAGCAAGTGCAGACGACGGGGTGCGAGTCGCAGAGGGTGTGAGCGAGCGCTGCAGAGGGATTGACGTGAGGTCTGAGGCTATCTTGCGAGCAGCGGAGACGATCAGCCGGCAATACGCCAGAGCGAGCATGGGTCCGCTACAGGCTACGGGCTACGGCGGGCTATGGGCTACGGGCTATCAGCCATTGCTACCGCGACCATCTGCAATTCCGGCCGGGACCAACAGCCGCCACCCTGAGTTGCCGCCCTTTGCAGTGTCTTGGCCTACCGCAAGCTCGACCAGGACAACTCGCGTCGCCAACACACGCACACACACACACACCACCACCCGATACGCCCCTACTCACCTACTCACCTCGAACCCCAACAACAAACGCAGTCATGGCCTCGAATTCCAAAAAGGACATGCGCCGCGCCGACCTCAGTACGTGACATTGGACACATTGCACCGGCTGCATCACGTGCCTAACACGCGTCTGCAGTTGTGCCCTACGCGGAGCCAGCAAAGACCAAAGATGAAAACGACATGGCGAGTAAGTGGTTTGACGCGTCGACGACGACTCGCTTTTGTGCTTACATAGTCTCGCCCAGGCACGCTGTCGACGACGCTGCCAATGGCTGCCGTAAGTCTCTCCTCCGGCCTCACCACCAGGTTGCACGGCTGATAGGGAATCCCAGATCTTCACCCGGAACAAGTAGGCCCTTTGCCCAATGCGTCTGGCCAATAGCTGCAACTGACACGCCATGTGCTGCACAGAATGATCGGCTGGTAACTATCCCTCTCTCCTGCCCACACGATGCCATGCTTCACCCTGACACACTGCCGCAGGGTTGCCGTCGTCTTCGCCCTCCAGGCCTGGCTCGCTGAGACAGCCGAGCAGAAACAGACTTCGACCACGCCCGCCTACTTCCAGGTCGGCATGTCCAGTAAGTGCAGCGCTACATTCCCACGATTCCGTCTCGAGGCTAACGGGCGTTACAGTCATGTCGCTTCTCGTTGTAAGTTTGGCCCCTGCATCTGACCAAGGCCTCTCGCTATTGACACTGTGCTACAGAGCTACTCCCCTATGCTGCTTCCACCCCCGCCTGGCAGCCAAGGCCAGGCCTCGGGCACAGAAGCCTTCCCGGCTGCTCCGCCTTCGTAGCCTTGCCGGGGACGAGCGTCGTGACGAGTCGTCGTTTCCACCTAGCCAGCTGTACTATGTAATTGTATAATCCAATCTTGAATTGACTCGGCGCGAGCGGCGGTCCAAGCCAGTGGGCCGCAGTAGCTCTGTCACCTGCAGCCCCAACGTGTGTTACCGTCCTGCACCCTCTCGTTCGCACTCTGCACCATGGGGGCTCGCACATCGCTCCGCCCATGCCGCGGTCAGACCATGGCACCAGCTTTGGTCCTTCGCACCTGCTGTCCGCCCGCTTTCGTAGTAGCGCACTGACCATAGCGGGGCTTGCCTTCCCCTTCCCGCATCCCCACCCCTCTGTGTGCCAGCCTGCTTCTGACCCTCCACACACACACACACACACTCACTCACTCACACTCAGCTGCAGCAACTTGGACGTTCTGCAACACCAAGCAACACCACGCAAACCCCCCCTCCAGTCAGCTACAGCTTAACCCCCAAGAAAAACAACTAGGCCAGGCATTCGTATCCCCACAAACCCCACCTACACGCGCGCCCACCGACAGTCGTATGTCCATCGAGAACCTCAAGACCTTCGGTGAGACGTCGCATTTGCACGCACGTGCGACGCAGCTGCTAACGTGCTGTTTCCCCCAGACCCGTTCGCGGAAGCGGATGAAGACACTGGCCAGGTCAAGCAGACTCAGCAGGATTACATTCATATTCGTATCCAACGTACGTCCCCTTCACCGCCCTAGGTCCCCATGCAGAAATCGTCCCTCTCACTCACACACGCGACAGAGCGCAATGGCCGCAAGACGTTGACGACCGTTCAAGGTCTACCTAAGAAGTTTGACCAGAAGAAGATTCTCAAAGTGATCAAGAAAAAGTTTGCCTGCAATGGCACCATTGTGACGGACGCGGAAATGGGCGAAGTCGTCCAGCTCCAGGGCGACCAGCGCAAGGACGTGCAGGACTTTTTGACCGACAAAAAGGAAGGCCTGGGTCTTGATGCCAAGACTATCAAGGTGAGTTTTTGTCGATTCGGCAAGTTGTCGGTGCTAGAGCAGGGGCTGACAGTGAGTGACATAGGTCCACGGTTTCTAGCCAGTCTTCCGTGACTGCCATGTCTCCGTCTCTCATGACACTGCCTTGCGCCGTCTGCGGCATGGGGGCCTGGTGCAGTTGCTCATGAGGGTTTTGGCGTGTGTCGTGTCTGTACATAGTAGAGGAAGAGAGGCTCGACAGATGAGGTTGGTTCATGGTTACTGCTCAGCTGTGGAAAGCTGAGCGTCCATTCATAGTCCCGACATGGCCTGTACACCATTGCTACTAGCAAAGTCTACATGTAGAAATTGGACAATACCCACACAGGTAGAGAGATACTTTGATCACCTTGCCCACGTGTACAAACTACAGTTACAAATCGTCTTGTCAAAAATCCAGACACACGATCAAGTATGCAAAGGCGAGCGGGCGAGCATCATCACGCAGCCCCGCCAGCCTGGTAATTCAATACCTCGCGCCAATACTTCTCGTCCTTCTCCATGATAGCCGGCGTCGACTCCTGGGCAAAGCCCCAGATCTTCCAGTCTTCCTCCTGCCCCCGGATGACTCGCTTCTGCAATACCAAGTATTCCACCACCGTCTTCTTGACCCCATTGTCCACGAAGACTCCCTTGTCCCGTATTTGCACCATGCCGCCTTCGGCCTTTTCTTTGCGCACGCGTTCACGCTCGCGCTGCATCTGTTCGCGTGCCGTGTCAGGCATCCATGCTAGGCTTTTAGAAGGCCGGCGTGAGGCCGTCGACGAGGACGTGGCTTGGGTGCTCGTATACGATCTTGTAAGCGACTGTACTGACTTGCAACGGATGACTAGTTGTCTGTATGCCGTGTCGGGGTGTCCTTCGCCTAGGGGTGAGGCGCGATGCGAAACGATGCGTGTAGATATGTCGCCATGTAGGCGCCAGACCATTTGTAAATCACCGCGCGCGGCGATGCGCGATTCGAGTTTCTTGACCAGGGGTGGGAGGCATACATCCTTGAGCCGGTCGACGGTACCTCTACAGATGTTTGTGTCAGTGGAAATTAATTGTTTTTTTTGTGGGGGGAAAGTGTAGGAGATGCAAGGAAGGGCCTGGATGACATACTCGGCAAGGTTTGTGCAGAGTTGCTCATAGTGTTTCCGACCTATGTACTTCAATTGCGTCCATTCGAAGATGTCGATGGGGAGAAATTTGGTCCAGCCCCTCTTTTGGATACAGGAACGGTACAGATATCTTCTGTAGAAAATGTATTAGCAATGTATACCACCATTAGTAGATACAATCCCTTTTGTCTCTCTTCCTTTTGAATTACATCTTTCCCTCATCATCTCGTACTCTTTTCATCCTCCTCTCATGAAAACCAAAAAAAAGAGATGCCGCCACCTACGAATACAGCGCCGTGCCTTTACTCTTGATCAACTTCCAGAAATACGTGGGTATCAGGAGCAGACTCTGTTGGCTCAATTCCCTAAATGGGGCCCTGATCATAGTATTCTGCAGCAACCCAATATCGTCTTGCATGGCCTCGACATCGCCTTGCGCTTGCTCGAAGCCCACACTTGGCGCAGGGCCAATGTTAGCAGCGGCCGAGCCTCTGACTTGCGCTCTATCTGTGCCGAGTCGTCGTTGCTTTGTGGGGCGCGAGGGCGTGCTGGAGAAGGCACGACCAGTTGATATCGTGGTTTGGCCGAGGAAGAGGTTGTGCGGGCGGGTTTGGCTTTGGTATCGAAGGAAGAGACATTGCCGCTGCAGCGCCGGTATCCGCATGCGTACGAGGGGGAATTGCGTCGACATGGTAGGCGGTTTGGGGGTGGCCCGCGCGCCTGTGTTGATTGTTCGCAATGTGGTGTTCTACATGTCAAAAGTCGATGCTCCGACGCCAAAGTTGCGCTAGTTGATCGGACTTCCGAGGAGTGCAAGGTTGCCACCAAGAACAACTAGAACACCGAAGAGCAACAATTCATCTCACCCCTGATGAGCAACAATTTGCAGATTTTCGAGTTTATTTAGAGACGTGTCTGCATCGTATGTTCGTTCAGAAGAAAGTGACGCCGACGCTCTTATGTGATCCACAGAGCTAATGTACTTTTTCCCATGTCCCCCACAATATACAAGTACATGCCAAACTGCGGCTGAGTGGTGATACAAGTACGCCATATATGCAAATCAACGCTCCCTCTTTTCATAACGCCATTCCCATGCAAGTCTTGTACACGTTACAACTATCACAGCCACGACAACAGTTCGTCGACATGAAGCAATCTTAGCAGCAAAAAAAAACCCCCCATCACATATTACTGCTCTCCCCAAGGAGTTTCAGTACACCCTCATATGTGCCAAACATGATGGCGGCACTGGGTACCACACGGAACATGTGAGGGACCAGGCCACCGTATAGCGCTGCCATGCCTTCCTCTTTCCAAACCAGTCGGAAGCATTGAACAAGACCGGTATACTTTTGTCGGCCATCCTCCATGGGTGCTTGCCGTAATCTTGTGCGAATGACTTCGTGGGGATAGGTGACTAATGCAGCCACAAACTTTGCCGATCCAGCGGCAGTCAGCTTGCCTGTCCATGCAACCGTCTGGTCCCATATTGTCGGCGCTCGTCCACTGGCCGCTACACGCTCTTCTCTTCGTGCTAATGAGAGCTTCATCTGCTCGTATAGCATCCATTGCAATGTGCTCTCCGTCACACCTAGGTAGCTGGCCGTCAGTCCACGGTATAGTCCACGGACACCCTCTTTACGTATGGTTTGCATTGTACAGTCGAATGCATTCTTGTACTGTCGGCCTCGACCATCCGAGTGTATATTTTTATCGAGTTGTAACCTTGTTTTTACTAGCCAAATCGGATTTGTTGCGGTCCCAGTCACAATACCAGCGGTTGCAGCACTGCAAAGATGGACCCAGGCTGCTTCTTGTCCGTTGTTGAAGTGGGTGCTGATCAGTCTCTTGCCATTGCCGTAAGCGAAAAAGTTAATTGCGCGTGCGGGGACTACGCCGACAAGATTTGGGCCCAAGCCTTTGAATAGCGCACGCCATCCCTCGGCCTTTGGAACTTGCCATAATATTTCTCCTGTTTCCCGGATGTGTAGTAACGAGCTGCGGCCGAAAGACATGGTCTCAATAGGGGGTAGGCCTCGGGCGGTGCGCATAGCGGCAAGGTGCTGTTGGTAGAAGGTGGACTGGAGACGGGTCTTGAGGACATCGAGCGGCGCTGTCAAGGTCGCAGAGGCCATGCCTCCAAGACTGCAGAGGATTAGCCTCGATTCGTGGCTGTAGCAACATGGCTGGAGTCCTCACCCTCCAGCAACAAAATGCGCCCATGATTTCCCAGACGTGGGGTTTGCTTTTGCTACCGGCGCGCCATTGTCTCGAATGCCTCGAGTCCGGGACGCTTCCTGGAGTGCCATGGAGAGGGGGAAAAGCGCGTGGCAATGGGTAAATGTGTGAATATTTCCGACTGCCTGGGTAAGAGAGGCGCGCGCACAAGGGGTCTCGGAACTCGTAAGAGTCTCCACAGGATATAAGTGAGTAGACGGGAGGGTGTGGCGTTTGGTAGTGGTTGTGTTTGCAGCCCTTGTAGATTTTTGGTATCAGAGGCGAATGCGGCTAGCGTCCGGCGAAGACTACCGCGGCGTCATAGTTGCATGGTGTCGCATCTATGCATGACCTTCATCCAAGTTGAATTGAGCTGCCATTCTCCAGCAACCATGCGGCCGACTTCCGCTTGCCTTGTACCCGGCTTCTTCAAACGAAGTCTGGATGAGTTCAAGCGCCTCTCCAACTTCGGTGAGCTTCCGAGCACAGCACCCGCGCCCATGATGCGCCGCCACTAACATGTGCAGCACTCAAGCTCGAGGGTTTGTCGTCACCTAGGAAGGCATACCCCCTCATCCAGTTCAAGGAGCCCGAAGATGTCCAGCTTTGCAAGCGTATGAGCGACAAGGACATTGGCGGCTTCTCCTCTGTAAACTTTGATTTTCACCCCGTTACCCAGACCGAGCCCTCACATGTCCGCTTCCACGGTACCATCTCCACACAACTGCCCCAGAACCAACCACACATTCAGCGAACAGGATATGCAGGATGGAGGACGCTTGATCGGGGCTCGACTATTTTCGGCAAGTCGCTATGGGACGTGAGCATGTACGGCTTCCTCGCTATACATTTCAAGTCGGACGGGCGCAAGTACTTTGTCAACGTGCAGACCGAATCGATTGTTCCTACCGACATCCACCAGCACCTGCTACACTCCAAGACGCCAGGCCAGTGGGAGACGATTTTGATCAAATGGAGCGAGTTCGTGCGGACAAATCATGGCCAGGTTGTCGAACCCCAGCGAGAGATGCTGACACAGAAGGTGCGGACGGTGGGTATATCGCTCATCGACCGGATACAGGGGCCGTATGATTTGAGCATTAGCAAGATCTGGGCAACGAATGCGACGAGTGAGGACGAACTCCTGAATAGTGCTCCGGTGCCAAGTTTGCAGCCCGGGGGAGTTGATCTTAAAAATATCAAGAGGAGAGACTCTGGCGTTGAAGCGCGGCAGACCGTCACATAGATTCAATGTTAAGCTGTGCATATTGACAACACCAAAATCTTCGAACGACCGTGCTTAATCTTAGTTTCTACCTGCATATTGCGCTTGTTTATGCACAAAGCCAAAAAGTGGTTGTGTTTTTCAATCAGCGGGAGACGCATGACTTCGCGACAATTACGCGCTGCGCGCCTCGGTTGTTCTGCCCTTCCACGCCATCTTCAACAAGCAACACCGTTATTAGAAACTGCGAAGCGTGCAGATAGCTGCGAATCACTCCGCCAGAGTGAAATGTCTGCATTGCGCAATCGCCTACTTCAACACATAGGTTGGCAGCAATAAGTGAGAGAGTCAACCTGTTACCCACCAATTTCTCCTACGTTCAACCCCAACAAGATCCATAACAACAAGGATGGCCACACCCCGCTATCTCACAGCGCAGAAGATTAGTCTCCTAGTCCTTACCCGCTTGTACTGCAGTTCCTCTCTACCCTCTTCTGCAACGATACCCATTCTCTCCTTCATCTTGTCAAACAGCATACCTTCGACACCGTCTAGCGCTCGACCACAGCGCTCCATTAGCTCCAACCAGCAAGACACGTCCCTTTCTATTGATGCATTCGAACATGTCCTTCAGGAGCATGCATCAAGTATGCCAGGCCGGACCCTCCTTGATCACTTTCTCAAGCAAATGTGGGAGATGAACTCATTCGACGCACTCCACGCTCTATTCGATGGTATTCTGGACCTGCTCGCTCCTCCACCGCCAGCTGCTCAAGATGAAGATGCCCCAGACTGCATCCATCTCTCCAAAACATCGCCTCTTGGCGCCTTCGTTCGAAGGGCCCATCTGGAGTTCACGAGATTGCAATTTGACGACTCAATGAAGCTCTGGTCATCGTTCATCAAGTACAGGAGCCCGACAGCGCAATGGACAAAGAGACTAGCGGGGCTTGCTTCAAGTGGCGTCGATGCAGTCATGTCTGAGATGGGGCTCCGTGCCGGCGACGATTTGTACGAGGCCGCGTATGGACATTTGAACGAGCAGGACGAGGAAGGAGCAGGCATGAGTCAGGACGATCTAGATCGGATACTGGACTTCCAACTTGATCGGTTACAAAAGCTTGGGGATCGCGTCCCAGACGAAATGAAGAGCCAGCTCCGAAGCATGGTCAAGTCTTCCGGTCTGGCACATCGTCAAGCGCATTTGGTGCAATTCTTTGATGCGTGGAAAGCCGGTGACTACACATCTGCCTTCGACAACCTGCATCGCTACTACGACTATGCGATGCAGACTCGCGAGAAGATTCACTATCAGTATGCTTTGCTGCACATGGCTATCCTGCAAGCGGACTTTGGCTGCTTCGGGGAGGCCATTGCTGCTATCAACGAGACGATTGCGACAGCTCGAGAAAATCAGGACATGACATGCTTGAGCTTCAGCCTCAGCTGGCTGAACCATATGGCCAGGGCGTACCCAAAGCAGATGAAAGGCGCAGGATATATAAGTATGCTTGGCAGTGAGAGAGATGGATTAACATTTCTGAAAGCAAAGGCCAAGGAAACGAAGATGTTCAGCTTGCTCAGCGCGAGCCTTCTCAATGAAGCAAAGCTCACTCTCACTACGGTACATTGGCCATCTCCGTTCTTACTCAAAATGGAGACTAATGCTCCGCCAGGGCGACTCGGTTTCACGAGCCATCGAATACATCTACCAGTCTTCCCATCTCAATATCAAAGAGAATGTTCACAGCTACGGGTCCCAGATGCTCTTAACAGCATCTCTTTACAGCCGGATCGGTATCCCACATCTTGCCAACGTCCATTGCGACCTGCTTCTCGACTGCTACTCGCGCTCTTCTCCCACAGAGGAGCGTCTTCGCGCTATCGGCCGCCGAGCGTTTGTCATGAGCCAGCGCGGCCGCTACGACGAAGCCATCTCCATCCTCGAGGCCGTCGACCCATCAGCCCACAAGTCGCTCAAGTTCCACCAATACCTTGTTCTTTGTATTGGACTTATCAAGCTCAGACGAGCGATCCGGAGGTAGGAACAATCTTGTTCGTCAAAGCATGACCTCGTAATACTAAGACAACGTTGTTAGGTCCGACTGGGCAGCTACTACACATCTCCTCGAGACGCTCAAGCCCACATCATCCCCCTCTTCCCCGCCCCTGGACCCTGAGATGTCCTTTATCCAGCATGACACGTACATTGACTATCTGGTTTCCACATGCCAGTTTGACCTCGCATACGAGACAATCTCCTCTCTCGCCCAGTCTCTCAAGGAAGACAATGCTGATGTCCATCAGCGTATCTCTGTATTGCTGATGCAAGCAGATGTATGGAGGAGGGTAGGGAAGCCAGAGAGGGGATTCAGTGTCGCGCTGCGGGCGGCGAGTGTAAGTTTCAGAGCTCGGTTAGGAAGTGCACTGTGGTGCGCTGTCGGGTATCTAGGTGCGATTTTGAACTCATTGGGAGAATACAGAGAGGCGAGGAGATTGGTGGAGGGTGTGTTGCCGCAAGTAAGTCTTGACCAGTTTCCGCTGACTTGAATTGGGAACTACATGCTAATCTTTACTGTAGGCTCTAGAAGGCGCAGACACTATGCTTGTAGGTACCCTCTACTCGCATCTCGCAGACTCGCACATGGGCCTCGCCAATCCAGATATCGCATCATCGTCGCCTGCGACAATCGTGTCTCCACGCACGCCCAAATCACCACGAATTCCAGCGATGCGCTCCCGGTCAGCCAATGTGGCCAGAGCGGAACTGTACATTGACCGCGCAAGGGACTGTTTCAAGAGAGCGACTTATGTAGATGGCGAGTGCGAGCAGCTGATGAAGAAGGCGATGATTGCCAAACTGAGGGGGGATGAGAAATTGGCAGAAGAGTGGGCAATGAGACATAATCATGTTTGGGAGGAGGCATTTGGCGCACAGAAGCTTTGAGACTGATACTACTATGACACATGGCACAACGGCATGCAGTTACAAAGGAAATGAATTGCTGGTTACTCTCAGGTTATGCTCTATATATACACCTTCGGCCCCAAGGTTGCTGCTGGTGTTCGAATGCAACGGCCTTGACACTGATACTTATAAGTAGGCCATGTAAGCGCTTACTCGTCCTTCTTGTGGTAGTTGACTTTGTCGTTCCAGAAGAGGGTCTGGTTATGTGTCAGATCAAGTTGATATCCTAGTGATGCGGACAATTGGGCCATACCTTGTCGCCGTCTCCCCAGAAGTAGTTCTTGGTGCGGAGGTTCTGATAGGGGTACTCGGGCCTCTCCGAGCGCGGGTTCTCGTGCTCCTCGTGGGCAACGTGCTCCCAGTGGGCATCCCACCTGATCTTTGCGTTGACGCTGGCAACGATGATGCAAGGGACGGCGACGCTGCGCACAGCATTAGCAAGCGTTTTCCATTTCCCAAAGAAATCCAATGCAATGATGCGATTTCTGACATGTCCATGACAGTCCCCCGAGCCCCTCAACACCCCTAGGTCGTTCTCTTTTTCTTTCCACCGTCAGGCCAAGTTGGCGGGCACTTACTAGAGTGACAGCTTACGCCAGAGCTCGCCAGACTCAGCAGCGTGCTGTGCGATATGGGCACGCTCGCGGTTGAATTCGTTGTCCTCGGCTCCGGCAAACTGCTTGGGGCTCTCGGAGCTGTAGTTGCGGCGGCCGGCGCGGGCAGGAGCGCGGGCAAGCGCCTGGCGAGGCGCCGAGCGGGCAAAAGTTCGTGCGGCGAACATGGCGAGGGCGATTCGGAGTGTTGGAGTGGAGATGGGGTGCAATTGGTGTTGGCGTGACGTGTGATGGAGTGACGAGAGCGATGTGGAATTGACGAGAGGGCCGTGCTTGGCGGCAGCGACTGAGATGGGCTGATGCCGAGAGTCCCGCCGCCCGCCGCCGCCCGTTCAGCGCCGCGTACCGGGGTAATGTGACGTCGTGTCCCCGGCGCGTCTCGTCGTCTCGTTGTCGCGTCTCGCTCGTCAGATTCCGTGTGCGATGAGGTGACGAGGGAATAATGCTTTCTTGCTTGCATTCATTGTCGCCCTCGGTAATCGGACAGAGCCAGCCATGGTCCGCATCACCACCTGGAATGTCAACGGCATTCGCAACCCGTTCGGCTACAAGCCATGGAGCACAACGAGGACATTCAATGCCATGTTCGACATTCTCGAGGCCGACATTGTCATCATGCAAGAGCTGAAGATTCAGCGCAAGGACCTCACCGACGACATGGTACTTGTACCGGGCTGGGATTGCTACTTTAGCCTGCCCAAGCACAAGAAGGGTACATACCTCTTGACACTATGCACGCCTTTGTCCTAGCGTCGGATACTGATATACTTGCAGGATATTCGGGCGTCGGTATATATACCCGCCAATCCGTATGCGCTCCTGTCCGCGCCGAAGAAGGCGTACTAGGCGCTCTCTGCCCTCCCCACTCATCAACGCCCTACCGTGACCTCCCTGTGTCGGCCAGCATTGGCGGCTACCTTACGCCCTCCCAGATCGCCTGCCTCCCCTCGGACCTGGATGTAGACAGTCTTGACTCGGAAGGACGATGTCTGGTGCTGGAGTTTCCTGCCTTTGTCCTCTTTGGTGTCTACAGTCCGGCGAATAGCAATGGCCAACGAGACGGCTTTCGGCTCGGCTTCCTCACTGCTCTGGAAACACGGATAAGGAACTTGACCAAGATGGGCAAAAGCGTCATACTTACGGGAGATCTGAACGTGTCGAGAGATTTGATCGATACTGCAAAGGCAGAAGATAATATGCGTTTAGAGGGCATGACACACGCCGAGTACCTCAGCACACCCAATCGTCGCATCTTCAATCAGCTCTTGCTCAATGGAAACGTACCAGGCCAACGAGACCAAGGGCGTGAGGAGCCGGTACTATACGATCTATGTCGAGAGTTTCACCCAGATCGCGAGGGCATGTTTACACACTGGGAGCAGAAGATGAATGCGAGACCGGGTAACTTTGGCTCACGAATCGACTTCATACTATGCAGTATTGCCTTGAAGGACTGGTTCAATGATGCGGATATCCAGGAAGGACTCATGGGATCCGATCATTGCCCGGTGTATGCAGTCACGAAGGATGTTGTACCAACTGTAGACGAGGCAGGAACCGGTAAGAATACTGCACATATTTTGGACCTGATGAACCCAGCAGGTGTGTTCCAGAACGGGGTAAGACAGAGAGAATATGATCCAGCCAAAGATGCCCCGCCACTCAGCGGAAAGCTACTAGAAGAGTTCACCAAGCGGAGGAGTATTAAAGACATGTTCAGCAAGAAGCCCGCCCCGCGCAAATCTACAGTACCGTCTGTACCTGTAACAACACAAATAAATCCGCCAACGGAAGCGCCAGTTGGTGTTACCTCACATATGGCTGTAAGCCAGATGGACAGAGATCTCGAATTGGCAATCGCGGCTTCCTTGGCAGACACACTTCCAATCGCAGATAGCAGTCCGGCATCAACTCAGAGCCCACTGAAGTCGACCGAGAAGCGACGCATTTCAGCCTCCGGATCCCCGAGCCAGCCGACTAAGCGCAGTAAATCCAACGTTTCGACTGCCGCACCCAGAGGCCAGCAATCACTCAAAGGCTTCTTCCAAAGCCGTACAAAGCCCGTCGATCCAAGTCCTCCGGATGACCCGCCAGCCTCGTCGTCTTCTACAACCGCAGATCCTCCCAGCCAGTCCGCCGCCGATATGCTGCCCCCAGCGTCGCCGCTGGTCTCTGATTCCTTTGACACCGACCCACGTGCGTCGCAAGAAGCGTCCAAAGAAGGCTGGACAAAGCTCTTCTCAAAGAAACCCCCACCGCGGTGCGAACACGGCGAACCGTGCACTATTTACAAAACAAAGAAAAAGGGTCCAAATTTTGGAAGGGAATTTTGGGTCTGCCCCAGACCCATTGGACCAAGTGGGCAGAAGGAAACTGGGACACAGTGGCGGTGTCCAGCTTTTACCTGGTGTAGCGATTGGAAAAGTAGCTGAGGAGAGAAAGAGAGAGAATAGACAAGGACGAAAGATATGCCACATTACAGACTGAGGGCAGAAAACTGCCTTACTACAGCTGTTCTCCCGCTGCTAAATGCGATACAAGGGTAATAAGGAAGTGCAAACAATCCGAACCCCGCCGCCTAGATGAGAGGGGGGATATGAGAAACCTGCTAGGCAGTGTTCTCTCACTTTGCTGTAGATTCTTTTTCCATGGACACTTTGCATTCAAGAGATGGGCATACTAGACCAGAAAGGCTGAAAGGTCGAACAGAGAGTACTTGTTGTACACTGAACTTGAGCGTCCATAAACATTCTAATCCCCATAGGGGATGTGTGGGATATATGTATTAGTAACATTTGAGCGTTTTATATTCCTTTTGGGAGGGGTGGTGGGATGGTGTTGAGTTGCAAAATCAATTCAATATGCTTTTGTAAAAAATATCGCTTCTTCGTACTATGAGTAACGGGTGTTTGATGGACATATGTATATTCAGAACTGAAGTTCTTTTACCCAACGGTCTGTTCATCAATTTCTTGTATATATGTGTACTCATCACACAATCGTTATTTATACACGAAGTTGAAGAACAGGCCTAGGGTAAAAGAATCTTAGTTTTGAGTATACATCTGAAATGTTCTAACGACTTGTTCAAGCTCTGATAAAGAGCTTTCTCTGTAGGTCCTCGTATGGTGCATACGCGAGTAAGTACGTTGTTTCAAGTTTAGGTGTGTAGATGCCTGCACTGGACTATACGTAGTATGATATATATTCAGACCATATAGAGGGTTGTCAAAAAGTATTTCAGAAGAGCTTGTCCGTCTAGCGAGAAGTCAATGTCTATAGAACAGATGGAGGGGGTAAGTTAGCTGGCAACCCTAGTAGAACGAGGTTGCTTATAATGACACGGACGTGAATATCTAGCTTCCAACGATCAAAACTCCCCAGAACTTTGTTTGACCTTTTACGAGAAGACTCTACCCGAGTTTGGTTAGCTAAATCTATTTTTGAAATGTAAGAAATGATATCAAGGAAAAATTCTACGGTGAGTCTGATCTTCTGGATACATCGCACTTCCACCCCTTTCTTACCACTTTTCATCAACCACCTTTACCTTAACACAACACCTTTATATCATGTGAGCTCCCTCTTGTAGCTATGAGAATCATCTCGTAAAAGGCTTTCCAGGCTTGCCATAAAGATGCACTGACAATGCCCGGCAATGGCCATGAGGTTCTGCCGTACAGCTAGTATAAAATTATCATTATCACCATACTGAAACTCATTTAAATCTTCTCAGCTATATATTCTAGCTACAGAATCCTTCCGGTGAAATCCTTGCCAGGCCTACCAGAAAGACGCACTCATGATGCCCACCGAGGTATCCCAAACTCAACCCGACGTCCAAAACATCAATGTTTCGAGATCTGAATGGTATGAAAATGTCTGAAGTGGCATATGTATACCTCTCTCTCTCACTTCATACTATCAAGTTCAGTCAAGCTATGTTTGTCAGCCTTGCCATGAAACTACGTTTGGTACGACACGTTTCGGGCGCCGCGAGCTACCTCAGATTCTCGACAAAGGTTTTAACTCAGAACACAGACGAATGAAAATTCTCTGTTTTCTCCCCCGAGTATTCTTTCATATCTACGTAATGACTAGAAGAGCGCTTGCCAGGCCTGTCACAAAGTTGCGCTCTCGGGAATACTTGTCCAGTGTGTCCCACCAAACAGAAACATGACCCACATCTCCATAATTTCACCGAAATTTCGCTTTCAATGTCCAGAGCTACTTGAGATTGGAGTTTCGAATCAACTCACAAGAGCTTGCCAGGCTTGCCACAAATTTGCGCCCACAAGGCAGCTCAAGGGTTCCAAGGACTTGCGCCGAACGAAACACGACCACATCTTCACAACACCGCCAATGTCTCCTTTCAAACATGCAGAGCTACTTATTGTTATGCTATTCAATCACCTCGAAAGACCTTGCCAGGCCTGCCACAAAGTTGCGTTGACGGATATGCCTGTTCGCGAGTCCATCTACCCCTTCCCTAAGCCTCTAGCCTCAACACTGAGTTATCATGACCAAACATTGAGCACACATGAGACATCGACTGTTCTTGATCTCCTTACTTAGTCCGCTGAAAATACCAGATGATTGCTTATCCCCATATTTTTGTGCTCTTGGGGTTATAGGATCATGCGTGAAAACTGACGGACTTGCTATTACACCACAGACCGCAGAAAAGCTACTTCTTCTTTGAAAAGGGAGACCTAGATTCATGTGCGTATTGTGGATTATTTGTATGGAGCTATTTTCCGTTGTCCACGTCTCACGAGGCTGATCTAAGACATAGTCGGACCGCGGACTTCGGGTGTCTCCTGATTCACAACCACGCCTCCGCCACACAGCACCATCACACCGATCAAGGCATCGGTGGATAGCTGTATCACAGTACCATGCTCTGATATGGATCAACACGGGAACGTCAAAGGCATCACTCAGTCACTGCATCGAAGCCAGGGTTTGGGATTGTTTTGCATTCATTTATCTATCTGTTTTTGGTGTCGAACGATATCAACTGGCTATGTACTGAATCATGTGAGACTCTACATAAGTACCCTCGAGATGGGTAAGACCGACTCGTGGGTCGAAAGAAAGTCAAGCAAATAAAAGGAAGATCAGTGACCGCAAGAATTGGTCGCAGATAACTGCACCATCGGTATGAAACAAATCGCTCGTCATGCATGTCAATGGAGACAAGTGTGTCAATCCATCAGTGATGCTTTTGCAACCGAGGCATGCTGTTTATCATCGTCCATATGAGGACAGTGACATTGACAGCTACCCAAGTATGTGCAAGTACCGTATCCATCCGTCGCTGTATCTGTGTCGCAATAAAAGCAAATGTGTAATGTATAGTGTCGTAATGTGATATCGAAACCCAAAGGTCGCAGTCGTAGTCGTAAGTAAGAAAGAGTTTTGTGATAGGCGTACGCCTTGCCGAAGCCAGATGGTGTCGCTGAGGCAAGGGAGTTACCCAAACGATGTAGTGCGCATGGAAGCTAACCGATAGTGTTTTCGAAGGCCTGGAAATATCGAAGGGAAAAGAGACTAGCGTAGGTGGGGTTTGCTGGGGTTTATAATACAGGGCAAATCGTCGGTCGATGAGAAGGCTTGTGCCGATGCATAGTTTGTATAGGCCTGCTTGACATGCACGAGGCAATCAGACGTTATTGGCGTCGTCGAAAGCAGGTAGGGTAGCATCTTCGTTGGCACCGAGGCGGAAAGCGTCATTCTCGTAGAAGATGGCGTCGTTCATCGTGGACTGGCGCATCGCTTCGCGCATGGCAAGAGAGGTAGATGAATCTGCGAATCCAGTTCCCATACCGAACATGGGAGCATCGTCGTGGAAACCGGGGATTCCCTGAGCGACAGCAGCAACAATGTGGTCGTGAAGCGGATTATGGCTTCCATCCGCAAGAGTCTCAGAGTAATCGGGCATCTCGAGTATGGGATCGTCCTTGCGTGAGTCCATGTATTCGTGGACGTAGCGGATATCGCGTTGGAGCTTTGCCTTGACAGCAAGATCCGCAGCAGTGAATCGCCTACCTCGGCGTGCGTTACGCGCAGCCATACGATCACCAAGGAAGGTCGATGAGGCAGTGCCCGCGTTGTGCTTGTAGCCGGTGGCAAAACCGAACATCTGGGCTTGATCGATGATGTCTTCAACCGAGAGCGCCATGTCTGCAGCTTCAGCGATAGCGAATGCAGACTCGAAACCGGCCTCACGAGAGAGAGTCGGGTTTCCATCCTGGTCAATAGAAAGAGTCCATCCGTAAGTCTCGAGGTACGAGTCGGGAGAAGGCAGCCCGAGCCAAGGACACATGACGCCGAAGAACTCGTCCAGCGGGGCCTTCTTCTTGGTGAGCTGGTCACGGATCATAGACCAAGCTTTCGCCAACAAGGACCAGAGCGGCTTGTTTGGATCTGCCTCCCACAAAGTCCCGATCAAGTTGGACAGCTTCTTCATAGGCCAAGACTTGAAGATCGGAATCGTGATATAATAGCCTAGGAACAGGAGGTCAGCTTGTTGTGTGTCTATCAAGATATCTTGAACATACATCGGAATCCTACGAAGGCATTGAGCGCTTTCTTGGTCTTCTCAGCTTTCTCGGGAGTGGTATGACGGCCGCCCACGCGTGGAGGCAGATGCAACATCTTAGTCGCGAATGCAGCTTGTGCACCTGGCTCTTTGATGCAACGCAGCAACTGCAGCATCTGAGCACCGCTGCGATTGGCGAGGAATTCCGCAATCTCAGCGCTGGTCGGATCCCTCACAATCGCCTTGACGAATTCGTCGGGAGACATGGTGAGAAGGCGAGGAGGAGGTTGGTTTGTCAAGAGGAGTTTGTTGTATAGCAAGCTTGCGAATAGAAAGGTTGAGTAGAGAAAGATTTGTATAAGTGAGAGGGGGGTTGGGTGGTTTGAGACAGAACAAAGGCAGGACTGGGAGCTTAAATGATTGGCGGGGCAAGGCAACAGGCGAGAGCGTCAGTGCATTCACCTTCACCTCTTGTTGCGTAACAGACCCAAAAAAGCATGCTTTGCGTTATTTTCACAGGGCAGCGAGATGTTTGCCCCACTCAAAGCCTTGCAACTGCAAATGAGGAACACACCGTAATATTGTGGATGCTCTCGATGTCTTACGCTGAAAGCACAGGGTAGATGGGCATTGTGAAAGCGACACACACCAATCAGAATGCTTGAATCCATAGATGGAATGTGACTGCAGGCCAGTGCCTTGTCTGCCAATGGCAAACAACGTTGTGTATATGTGTCCTATTAGTATGTTAATCGTGTGCAGCCACAAGTGAAACATGGCAGTAATATTCTAAATGCTTTATACCTTGCCAATAAAATGTACTCACAGGGTTAAGAAGATATATAATCATACCTTCAATGCGAAGCCGTTGCACGAGGCATCGGTTTATCATCTAATACGTCCGGGTGCCATTCGCTTCCTGGTTGTCAATATCAATTGCAACCGCCCAATCCCTCACTTGACCTCTCCAGTCTGCGATCCTCCCACCACGAACTTTGACGATTACGACTCTAACTTCTGCTCCCTCCACATAACATTTTGTACCGCCATCGCCCTCTCTGAGAGTCTCATCAGCTGCGGTCCCAGCGCCTAGCCCGCCACCGCCCCACAATCCTTCTCCAACGGGGGAGCTTGAGTAAGTATCTTCTCCACCGGGACTAAAGGTATTATTCGCTATGTGCTGGGCCTTGTACCAAGTCTCCTCTTCGGTCCCAGAGGGCACAAGCTCAGCAACACCGTTAATGGTAGTACTGATTCGACTCAAGGAAGCAGTGTTCATTCCGAGGAGAAGCTCGGCAAGTGAGCCAGATCGCGGTGCTGGACGTGATGGCGAGGGGGAACGTCCTGGTTGGCTGAGAGTGGGCGGACGGTGTGATACCCAATCGTGCACTAGGAGAGAAACAAGGGAATTGGACTCTAGGTTTTGCGTCTTGCGGGATGATGAAGGAGTTGTCATGATGATGATGGGACTTGAGCAGTAAGGCGTGTTGGGCAGGTAGGTGTAGTTCATCAAAGAAACATGGGGAATGTTGTCTGAGCACGTTGCGAGATGAAGCTGTTGGTGCGTTAGAGCGAACAAAATGGAATATCATGTAGTGTATGCATGTATGTATAATGTAACTGCAAAACACGTGCTTGAGCGGTTGGGACTGGGACAAAGGGGCGGTGTAGTGAATGCATGAGAGAGAATATACGGGATTTTGAGATTGCGAGGGGTATATAGAGAGGCACGCAAGTTTAAAGAG